>Ga0207639_10003250_pt1 | contig 10938 bp, 10 predicted proteins | sample KBSCornC32_FD_184299 | JGI IMG/M metagenome (GOLD analysis project Ga0207639, IMG submission 184299) | Corn rhizosphere microbial communities from Kellogg Biological Station, Michigan, USA - KBS Corn C3-2 (SPAdes) (version 2) | ecosystem: Host-associated > Plants > Roots > Rhizosphere > Soil ...
TCGCTCCGGCCAGCAACGAGTACGTGATCGGGCGCCCGTTCGTCGATCGCGTGACGCTGGCGCTGCCGAACGGGCGGCAGTTCGCGATCGTCGCCGACGGCCTCGACGACGCGCATCCGTACGTCGGCGAGGTGACGCTGAACGGCAAGCCGCTCGTGCGCAGCGTGATCCGCCACGAGGACATCATGGCCGGCGGCGAATTGCATTTCACGATGCAGGCGCAGCCGAACAAGACCTGGGCCACGCGCGCGAGCGAGCGGCCATACTCGATGAGCCGCTATTGAGCATGCTGCCAAACGCCGCGCCGCCGCAGGGCGGAACGAACGGCTCAGCCCGACTGCGCGGCCTTGCGTGCCTTGAAGCGGTCGACCGCCGCCTGCATCGCCAGCGCGCGGTCGCGCAGCAGCTGCAGCTTGGTGCGTGCGCGGATCACGCTGTCGACGATTTCGGCGCGCTGCTGCAGTTCTTCCAGCGTCAACTCGGTACCGAGCGGATTGAGTCGATCGCAGACGGCGCGCGCGTGATTGAGCAGTTCGACGGCAGTGGCGGCGTCGCGGGTGGCGGATCGCATCTTCATGGAATTCTCGTCGGGAAGCCGAAGGCAACCCGCTCGTTGCTTGGCTTCACGCCGGCGCGCCGCTTGCAGCGGGCGCTAGTCGCCGACCAACGGGTCGCCGACAGCTTGGCCGCAAGACGCCGCCGCGGCGAGCGCATACTTGCGCGTCGATGTGTAGGAAATTTCTGACTTTGCACAATTACACAATCCGCACGACCCGCGCGGCACAAGGCGCTGCGGGCCCCGGCCGCCCCGCCCCGCGGCCGGCCCGTCCACTGCCAGCTTGCGCCCGGCGCGAGTCAGGCTGCATCCTATGGCGCCAGCGCGCCGCGACGACGGCCGCGATCGCCCGTCAGAAGGCGCCCAACCTGCCCTGCGCATGATCGAATTCGGACACAGCACCCACGTCGGCTTGCGTCGCGAGCACAACGAGGACACCTACTACGCCGACGGCGATCTCGGCCTGTGGCTGGTCGCCGACGGCATGGGCGGGCACGAGCACGGCGAGGTCGCCAGCGCATTAGCGCGCGATACGCTGGTGCGCGAGGTCGGCAAGGGCGTCGAGCTCGTCCGCGCGATCCAGCTCGCCGACGAAGAGATCATCAAGCACTCGACGCGACGCGCTGAAGCGCTGCCGATGGGCACCACGATCGCCGCGCTGCGCATCGCCGACGGCGGCGATTTCGAGGTCGCCTGGGTCGGCGACAGCCGCGTGTACCTGTGGAGCAGCGACGGCCTCAAGCAGCTGTCGGAAGACCATTCCTACGTGCAGGAACTGATCGCCCAGGGCGCGATCACCAGCGAACAGGCGCGCAGCCACCCGCATCGCAACGTCGTCACCCAGGCGCTCGGCGTGACCGACCCGCAGTCGCTGCGCGTGGAAAGCGTGCGTGGCCATCTGACGGCGGGCATGCAACTGCTGCTGTGCAGCGACGGGCTGACCGAAGACGTCAACGACAAGGCGATCGCGGCGATCGTCGGCCGCCAGGAACTCAGCGCGCAGGAATGCGTGGACCACCTGATCCTCGCCGCGCTCGACGGTGGCGGCTCGGACAACGTCACCGTCATCCTCGTGCGCGCGCGCTGAAAATGCGCGCGAACGCGGCTAGGCCGCGTCGACCCGCTTCCAGATGCAGGCCCCCTTGCTGGCCTTTTCGATCGCCTCCAGGCGCGCCGCATGCTGCGCGAGATCGCTGTCGCCTGCGCGCATCACGCGCGGCCTGACCGCGATGCGCACGTGCGTGGCCGACACGGCCACTTCGACCTGCGCGCTCTCGCTTTCGAAACCGAGCTGCCCCTGCCCCGCCGTCAGTGCGAGGTAGACGTCGGCGAGCAGGCTCGCGTCGACCAGCGCGCCGTGCATGTCGCGGTGGCTGTTGTCGACGCCCAGGCGCTTGCACAACGCATCGAGGCTGTTGCGCTGGCCCGGAAATTTCTCGCGCGCGAGCGCGAGCGTGTCGAGCACGCCGCAGTAGTCGGTCAGGCGCGCGCGCGCGAGGCCCGCGCGCGCGAGTTCCGCATCGAGGAAGCCGACGTCGAACGCGGCGTTGTGCGCGATCACTTCGGCGCCTTCGATGAACTCGAGGAATTCGGCGGCGATGTCGGCGAAGCGCGGCTTGTCGAGCAGGAAGTCGTCTTCGATGCCGGTGACCGCGCGGGCGCCTTCGTCGATCTGGCGATCCGGATTCAGATAGCAGTGAAAAGTCCGACCGGTCGGACGCCGCTGCACGAATTCGACGCAGCCGATTTCGATGATGCGATGGCCGCGCTGCACTTCGAGGCCGGTGGTCTCGGTGTCGAGGATGACTTGTCTCATGCGTTGACGTTTCCGTTGATGCGAGCGCGAGGCGGTGGCGGTCCGATCACGAGGCCGCTGGATCGACGATGCGGCCGGAGACGGCGGCGGCGAGCCGCGCTCGAAGCGGACGCGGACTCAACCGGCGGCATCGGCCGCCCGCTTCATCGCCAGCGCCGCATCGCGCGCGAGCGCATCGACGCGTTCGTTCTCAGCGTGTCCGGCATGCCCCTTGACCCAGCGCCAGGTGACGCGGTGATCGGCGATCGCCGCGGACAGGCGTTCCCACAGATCCTGGTTCTTGACCGGCTTCTTGTCGCTGGTGCGCCAGCCGTTCGCCCGCCAGCGCGCCATCCATTGCTCGACACCGAGCTTGACGTACTGCGAGTCGGTCGTCAGCACGACGGCGCAGGCGCGCTTCAAGGCTTCGAGGCCGGCGATCGCGGCCATCAGTTCCATGCGGTTGTTGGTGGTCTGCATTTCACCGCCGGAGAGTTCCTTCTCGCGGTCGCCCAAGCGCAGCAGCGCGCCCCACCCGCCCGGCCCCGGATTGCCGAGGCAGGCGCCGTCGGTGAACAGTTCGACGCGCTCCGCGTCCGGCTTTCCCGTGGTCATGCGCAGGCGCGGTGGCTCGGCGTGGCCAGCTGCGGATGGATGCGCACGCGCTCGCGCACGAATCGCGGCCGCAGCGGCGTCAGCACGGCGCGCTGCTTGGACGCCGTCAAAAGATAGGCGCCACGCATCGGCGCGAGCAGGCCCATTGCGTGGATCGCCGAGCGTTCGCCGCGATGCGGCCAGCACGCGCCGACGTAGTCGATGCTGACGGGCGCGAGCTGACGCCGCAGCAGGCGCCGGCGCGTGATGTCGGCCGGCGCCGTACGCGGCAGCGGCAGTCCGTGGCGCGCCTGCCAGTGCATCCAGGCCAGCCACGGGCTCCACGGATTGAGGCCGTACCAGAGCAGCACGCCGCCCGGCGCGAGCACGCGCGCGAGTTCGTCGATCAGCGTGCCGCGCGAAGGCAGCACGTCGCCGGCATGCTGCACGAGCACGAGGCGGAAGGCGTCGTCCTCCCACGGCAGGGCGTCGGCCATGCAGGCGACGTCGCCGCCGAGGCGGTCGCGTTCGACGTGCTGGCGCACCGGCACCAGGTGACGCGTGTCGATCGCCAGTTCACGGTTCGCCGCGCACGCCTGCAGCAGCAGGGCGCGCCCGTTCGGCTGGCGCGAAGCGTGCTCGGCGACGCCGTCGAGCTCGTCGCGCAGCAAGGCGGCGCTGTCGGGCAAGGCGAACAGATGGTCGGGACCGGTGATCACGAATCGCGTGCGTAAAGATTTGGGACAACAGCCGGAAGTGTAGCGCGTCGGCGCCGGTCCTAATGCTTCTTTAACGAAGACGCCGGGCGCGCTGGCTATATTCGCGCGGCCCATGACACTCGTGCCGCTGCCAGCCCTGTCGGACAACTACATCTGGCTGCTCGCGGACGCGGCCGGCGATGCGCTCGTCGTCGATCCGGGCGAAGCCGGGCCGGTGCGCGCCGCGATCGAACGCGACGGCCTGCGCCTGCGCGCGATCTTGCTGACCCATCATCACCCGGACCACATCGGCGCTGCGACCGAGCTCGCCGATGCGAGCGGCGCGACGATCCATGCGCCTGCCGACGAACGCATCGAGCGCGCCGACGTGCGCGTCGGCGACGGCGACCGCGTGGAACTGGCCGCGCCCGCGCTGGCCTTCGACGTGCTGTCGATCCCGGGCCACACGTCGAGCCACATCGCCTTTCACGGTCACGGCCTGCTGTTCTGCGGCGACACGCTGTTCAGCGTCGGCTGCGGACGCCTGTTCGAAGGCACGCCGGCGCAGATGCTGGCCTCGCTCGACCGTCTGGCGGCATTGCCGGGCGACACCCAGGTCTGTTGCGGCCACGAGTACACGCTGACCAACTGCGCCTTCGCGCGTACGCTCGATCCGGACAATGCCGCACTAGCGGCACGCAGCGCCGAAGTTGCCGCACTGCGCGAACGCGGCGCGGTCACGCTGCCTTCGTCGCTCGCCGACGAGCGCGCCTGCAACCCGTTCCTGCGGGTGGACTCGCCGGCGCTCGTCGCTGCGCTCGGCGGCAGCGACCGCGTGCAGCGATTCGCCGAACTGCGCCGGCGCAAGGACGAATTCCGGATGCCGGCGCGATGACGGCCCGCGTCCGCATGCGCGTTGCGCTGATCGGCACGGGCACCTGCCTGCTCGCGGCGTGCGCAGCCCCCTCGCCTCGCCCGCCGGCACCGGCGCCCGCACCGATCGCGGCGCCCGCGCCGGCCGTCGCCGACATCGGGCCGCCGGCGGCAGCGCCGGTAGTGCCGCCCGGCGAACCTTCCGATTCGCCCTGGCCGCGCCTGCGCCAGCATTTCGCGATGCAGCGCTGCGACTACCGTCCTCAAGTCATACGCTGGGCCAACACCTACACGAAGACGCCGCGCCAGTTCGCCGCCAGTTGGAAGCAGGCGATGCCGTTCCTGTTGCTGGTCGTCGACGAAATCGACAAGCGCGGGCTGCCCGGCGAGTTCGCCATGCTGCCGTACGTCGAGAGCAGCTATCAGCCGCTGGCGACGAAGGGCGACCGGCCGGCGGGCATGTGGCAGCTGGTGCCCGACACCGCGCGCGAGGCGGGCCTGGCGATCGGCAACGACTACGATGGCCGTCTCGATGCGATCGCGTCGACCAAGGCCGCGCTCGATCTGCTCACGCGCTACCAGCAGGAGTTCGCCGACTGGCGCCTGGCCAACATGGCGTTCAACAGCGGCGAATACAAAGTCAGGAAGCTGCTCGGCAATCGCGAGGCGAAAGAGCTCTCCGCCGACGACCTCGCCAAGCTTTCGTTCCAGCCGTGGACGCACGATCACCTGGACCGGCTGCTGGCGCTGTCGTGCATCGTCGAGGATCCGAAACGCTTCGGCGTCGAATTGCCCGAACCGAGGGCGGAAGATCGCCTCGAAGCGGTGCACCTGGAAGCGGGCATGGACCTGCGTGTCGCCGCGCGCCTGGCCGCGCTCGACGTCGACGACGTCAAGCGCTGGAACGCGGGCTACCGTCGCAATCGCATGGGCGCAAGCCCGGCGGCCCACACCTTGATGCTGCCGGTCACGCACGTGGAGCGATTCACGACGGCGGCAGCGGGCATCCCGGTCGCGCTGTGGAGCGACTGGCGCGAACAACGCGCGGCCAGTACCAGCAGCCTGGCGACCTGGGCTGCCCAGGTCGGCATTCCGGTCGCCGTGCTCGCGGCGGCGAATGCGACGCGCGAGGAGACCACGATCGCCTCGTCCAGCCGTCTGCTGCTGCCGGGACGCGAACCCGATCCGCCGACGGACGGCGCCGATGCGCAGAAGACGCCGCGCACCCATGTGGTCGTCGCCGGCGACACGCTCTCGCGCATCGCACACCGTTACGCCATCCCGCTGAAGGAGCTGCGCCGCCGCAACCCCGGTGCCGCCGGCACGCTGCATCTGGGCGAACGCATCCGGCTCGACGTCGCCGACTCGCATTGACCCGGCCTGCTGGATCGACCGGTCTCGGCTAAACTTCGCGGTTCTTACCGCATCCGGAGAGCACATGGGTTTCCTGCACGGCAAGCGCGCCTTGATCACCGGCATCCTCAGCCAGCGCTCGATCGCCTGGGGCATCGCCAACGCGATGCACCGCGAAGGCGCCGAACTGGCGTTCACCTACGTCGACGAGAAGCTCAAGGACCGCGTCGACGAAGCGGCGACGACGTTCGGCTCGAACATCGTGCTGCCGTGCGACGTGACGCGCGACAGCGACATCGATGCCCTGTTCGAACGGCTCAGCCAGCACTGGGACGGCTTCGACATCCTCGTGCATTCGATCGGGTTCGCGCCGCGCGAGGCGCTGCAGGGAGAATTCCTCGACGGCCTGACGCGCGCGAATTTCGCGATGGCGCACGATATTTCCAGCTACAGCCTAGCCGCGCTGTCGAAGGCCGCGCGGCCGCTGATGAAGGGCCGCGAGGGCTCGGTCCTGACCCTGACCTATCTCGGCGCCGAACGCGCGCTCGCCAACTACAACGTGATGGGCCTGGCGAAGGCGAGCCTCGAGGCGAACGTACGCTACCTCGCCTACAACCTCGGCCCGGAAGGCACGCGCGTCAACGCGATCTCTGCCGGACCGATCAAGACGCTGGCCGCGTCGGGCATCGCGAACTTCCGCAAGATGCTCGACCACGTCGAGCAGAACGCGCCGCTGCGCCGCAGCGTGACGATCGACGAAGTCGGCAACACGGCCGCCTTCCTCTGTTCCGATCTCGCCTCGGGCATCACCGGCGAGGTGACCTACGTCGATGCCGGCTACAACACGCTCGGCATGACCGGCATCTGAAACGCTTCCATCTTCGCCGTCGCGATGCCGGGCATCGCGGCGGCGAAGACGCTCGTTCACTCTTCCAGGCGCGAAACGTTCTTCTGGATCTTCGTGTCCTTGCGCAGCGCCGCGATGAACTCGCGCGAGACGACCGCTCCGATACTCTGCGCCAGCGTGTTGCGCGCGGCATCCTTGGTCTTCGCGTCGAGCGTGGACGGGTCGCCGTCGGTGACGGCGTCCAGCTGCACCAGCGCATAGCCGTCGCCGCCGAGATCGACGAGCTGGCTGCCCGGCTTGCCCTGCGCCGGCCGCGGCATCGCGAAGACCGACTTCACCAGCATGCTGTCGACGTTGGCCGCATCGCGGCCGATGCCCTTCTGGTCCTCGACCTTGAGCTTGTCGGTGCCGGCGAGCTGGTCCAGCGTCTGACCCTTGCCGAGCTCGGCGAACAGCGCGTCGGCGCGTTCCTTCGCTTCCTTGGAAACGCGCTCGGCGAGGATCTTGCCGCGCACGGCGTCCTTGACCGCATCGAGCGGAATCGGCGTCGACGGCTTGTGCTCGGCGATGCGCACGACGACGACGTGGTTGGGGCCGATTTCGATCGGATCGGAATTGTTGTTCTGTACCAGCACGCCGTCGGAGAACGCGGCCTTGGCGACGGCCGGATTGCCGGCAATCCCTTCGCCGCCGGTGCGCGCGAACAACGCCGTCTTCTCGACCTTCAGGCCGAGCTCCTTCGCTGCGGGCTCGAGCGACGACGGGTCCTGATACGTCAGGTCCGTCAGCTTGCCGGCCTTCTCGGCATACACGCGCTCCTTCTCGGAATCGGCGTACTGCTTGGCGAGCTCGGGCTTGACCTCGTCGAACGAGCGCGTCTTGCCGGGACGGATGTCGCGCAGGTCGATGACGTGATAACCCTCGCTGGTCAGGATCGGCGCGGAAACCTCGCCCTTCTGCAGCGCGAACAGGGCCGTCTCGAACGCTTCGTCGGTGGTGCCCTTGTCGAGCCAGCCGAGCTCGCCGCCCTGGTTCTTCGAGCCGAGATCGTCGGAGCTCTGCTTGGCGAGCTCGTCGAACTTCTTGCCGTCCTTGAGCTGCTTCTCGATGTCTTCGGCTTTCGCCAGCGCCTGCTTCTGGTCGTCCGGACCGCCCTTGCCGCCGACCTTGATCAGGATGTGCGAGGCCAGGCGCTGCTCGTTGGTCACGTAACGCGCCTTCTCCTTCTCGTAGCGCTCCTTGAGGACGCTGTCGTCGGGCGTCAGGTTCACCTCGAGCTTGGAGCCTTCCAGCTCGATGTAGTCGAGCGACACGCGCTCGGGCACCATGAAGTCCGCGGTGTGCGCCTTGTAGTAGGCATCGATGTCCGCGTCGGCGACGTCCGTGCTCTTCGGCGCCGGCTTGTCGAGCTTGACGTAGCGGAAGTCGCGGCGCTGGTCCTTCAGGCGCAGGTACGCATCGACTTCGTCGCTGGTGATCAGCACGGTCGATCCGACCTGCTGCGGCAGTTCGCGCACGCCGAGGTCCTCGCGCACGCGCTGCTCGAAGCCGGCCGGCGACATGCCCTGCGAGGCGAGCAGCATCTTGTACTGGTCGGCGTCGAACTTGCCCTCGCTCTGGAACGCGGGGATGCCGAGGATTTCCTTGCGGATGCTCTCCGGCGTGACCTGCACGCCGAGCTTGTCGTTCGCCGCGAGCAGCACCTTCTCGTCGACGAGCTGATCGAGCACCTGCTGCTTGACCTCCGGGCGATCGAGGAACGAAGGATCGGCCGCGGCACCCATCATCTGCAGCATGCGCTGACGATACTGGTTGAAGCGGTCGCGGAATTCCTCCTGAGTGACCTTCGTGTCGCCGACCTTGGCCACGCTCGTATCGATGTTCGCGATGAAGTACGACTCGATGCCGAAGAACGAGAAGCCGATGGTGATCAGCACCAGCGCGATCTTCACGATCAGGTCGGATTTCTTTCCGCGGAGAAGTTGCAGCATGAGTTGGAAACCTGTGGTGGTTGGACGCCCTGCCCGCGACGGCAGCACGCCGCGGCGGGAGGCGAATTCTACGCGGTCGGCGGCATGCGTTCGCGCAAACGATCAAAAACAAGGGCGCCTTTCGGGCGCCCTTGCTGGATGGATTGGCCTTTGATCGGAGGGCGCCGAGCGCCTTCGACCGGCTTCATGCATCGGCCCGACCGGGCGATCCCGCAACCGGAATACCGCCCCGCTGCGGGCCTACGTGGTGGGTGCTGAGGGTTTCGAACCCCCGACCCTCGCCTTGTAAGGGCGACGCTCTACCGCTGAGCTAAGCACCCGGATCTGGTGGAAAGTCGGCGCCGGGAACCGCCAGCTTCATGCCGACCCGCGCGAAAACTCAGCCCAGCGCGTCCTTCAACGCCTTGCCGGCCTTGAACGCGGGAACCTTGGAAGCCTTGATCTTGATCGTATCGCCGGTACGCGGATTGCGGCCGGTACGCGCGGCGCGCTTGCGCACGACAAAAGTACCGAAGCCGACCAGCGAGATCGACTCGCCCGCTTTCAAGGTCTTCTTGACGACCTTGAACATTCCTTCGACTGCACGTTCTGCGTCGGCCTTGGTCAGGCCCGATGCATCCGCGATGGCTCCCACGAAATCGCCTTTGTTCATTTAGGACTCCCGCTCGGAGCTGTCGCTCCGCATTGAATTTGATTGAGCCGAGACACGCGGTTTCGAAGGAAGCTTCGCTCCGGACTCGTCTGTCTCGTTACCCCGCAATCGCCCGGACATCAGCGTCAACCTGGATCACGGCGCGCTCTTTATACCAGTGGCTCCAGAGCCACGCAATACAAGGTCTGGCGCGGCCTGCGGGGGTTTTGGAGCGTTTCGGAGAGACGGAATTTGCGCAGTCGCCCTTGACAGTTCGAGCGTACTTCAAAGTTGAAAAAGCAAATTCGCCACAATGCACACGTTCCGATTCGACGGCGGCCGAATGGACGATGCATGCGCATCGTCCATTCCCAGGCGCTCGTCAGTGCGGTCGCGCAGGCGTCTCGACCGCCGATTCCTCGCGCACGCGAGGCGCGTCGCCTTCCGCGCGCGTGGCCGGCGTGAGCGGGTGCTCCAGCGCCAGATCGAGCACCTCGTCGATCCAACGCACCGGGTGGATGTCGAGCGACTCCGTCACGTTCTTCGGAATGTCGGCCAGGTCCTTGCGGTTTTCCTCCGGAATGATCACGGTCGTGATGCCGCCGCGATGGGCCGCGAGCAGCTTTTCCTTGAGTCCGCCGATCGGCAGCACGCGGCCGCGCAAGGTGATCTCGCCCGTCATCGCCACTTCCGAACGCACCGGCACCTTGGTCAGTACCGAAACCAACGCCGTGCACATCGCGATACCGGCACTCGGTCCGTCCTTAGGCGTCGCGCCTTCCGGCACGTGCACGTGGATGTCGTACTTCTGGTGGAAGTCCGCATCGATGCCGAAACGGTCCGCGCGCGCGCGCACGACGCTCAGCGCCGCCTGGATCGACTCCTGCATCACGTCGCCGAGCTGGCCGGTGTGGATCAGCTTGCCCTTGCCCGGCACCACCGTCGCTTCGATGCTGAGCAGGTCGCCGCCGACCTCGGTCCAGGCCAGGCCCGTGACCAGACCGACCTCGTTCTGCTGCTCGGCGCGGCCGTAGCTGAACTTGCGCACGCCGAGGTAGTCGTCGAGGTTCTTGGCGGTCACGCTGATCTTCGCGCGCTTGCGCTCGGCATCGGCCTTGCCCTTCTTCGCGGCCTTCGCCGTCGCCAGGCTGATCTCCTTGACCACCTTGCGGCAGATCTTGGACATCTCGCGCTCGAGGCTGCGCACGCCCGATTCGCGCGTGTAGTAGCGAATGACGTCGCGGATCGCGCTCTCGGCGATGCTGAGCTCGGTCGCCTTGAGCCCATTCGCCTTGAGCTGCTTCGGCACGAGGTAGCGCGTGGCGATGTTGACCTTTTCTTCCTCGGTGTAGCCGGGAATGCGGATCACTTCCATGCGGTCGGCCAGCGCCGGCGGAATGTTCAGCGAGTTCGCGGTCGCGATCCACATCACCTCGGACAGGTCGACATCGACCTCCAGGTAGTGGTCGTTGAACGTGTGGTTCTGTTCCGGATCGAGCACTTCGAGCAGGGCCGCCGACGGATCTCCGCGGAAATCCATCGACATCTTGTCGATCTCGTCGAGCACGAACAGCGGATTGCGCGTCCCGGCCTTGGCCAG
>Ga0207639_10003264_pt1 | contig 10925 bp, 9 predicted proteins | sample KBSCornC32_FD_184299 | JGI IMG/M metagenome (GOLD analysis project Ga0207639, IMG submission 184299) | Corn rhizosphere microbial communities from Kellogg Biological Station, Michigan, USA - KBS Corn C3-2 (SPAdes) (version 2) | ecosystem: Host-associated > Plants > Roots > Rhizosphere > Soil ...
GTCAGAACGCGGATGCCTGCTTGAGCTGACGTGGCGTGGCTCCGAGCCGTTGACGCTGCCGTCGGGCGAGACGCGTCGATTCCTAGAGGACGGCGATGAGATCATCATGAAAGGCTACTGCGAACGTGAGGGCTTTCGCCGCATCGGTCTGGGTGAGTGCCGCGGTCGCGTGCTTCCAGCTCTCGAAAGATAATTAACCGCAGATGGACGCAGATAGACGCAGATGAATCCAGTTCCTCTTGATCCGCGTTTATCTGCGTCCATCTGCGGTTAATTTGCTCTTTGATACAATCGGCCTATGCCAAACACGTCGGCGATCCTTGAGACCGCAATTCACCGCTCTGCGGCTGGGGTTGAGGAGGACACCGTTGATCAACTTGCCGTCGAGGAGCCGCTTGAGATACGGCTCGGGTTTGAGGAGAAAGGGAGACGCGTAACTCGTCCGATCTCTATCACGATGCGCACGCCGGGACATGACGAGGAGCTGGCGGCCGGATTTTTGTTTACTGAAGGGATCGTGCGCAGCCGCGGCGATATTGGCGAGATCAAACACAGCTACGAGCACGTCGGATCTGCATCTCGTTCGCTGCCGATCGCAGGCGACGAATCGCATTCGTCTAATACGATCGTCGTCAATTTGGCCGATGGAGTTGACGTCGATCTCAAACACCTGGATCGGCACTTTTACACGACGTCGAGTTGCGGGGTTTGCGGCAAAGCCTCGATCGAAGCGCTGCGGACGGCGGTAAACCCGATCGACAGCGAACTCGTGATCGATGGCGAGATCATTCGTGAGCTGCCGGAGCGGTTGCGGGATCATCAGGACGTATTTCGATCAACCGGCGGGCTGCACGCGTCGGCGCTGTTCGACGTGAATGGCGAGCTTGAGATCTTGCGCGAAGACGTTGGACGTCACAGTGCACTCGACAAAGTGATCGGTGCAAAATTCCTCGCGGGCGCTACGCCAGTAAACGCTCGCGTCCTGCTCGTCAGCGGCCGTGCGAGTTTTGAGCTTGTGCAAAAGGCGTTGATGGCCGGCATTCCCGTGCTGGCTGCAGTCGGCGCGCCATCGAGTTTGGCGGTTGGTTTGGCGAGGGAATTTGGGATGACGTTGGTGGGGTTTGTGCGTGATGGGCGATTTAATGTTTATTGCGGCGGGGAAAGGATCGTGGGTGTTGAGCAAAGAACCACCCCGTCTGCCGAGGCGGCAGCCACCCCTCCTTGGTAAGGAGGGGAGCCAGATCTTATGAAATTGCGGATCAAAGGCAACACTATTCGCCTGCGGCTTTTACGGAGCGAGGTCGATCGGCTTGCTCGTTCGGGAGTGGTGAGCGATGAGATCAGGTTTGGCGTTGATACGGGTCAGGCACTGAAATATTCGATCGCGGCATCGGATGGCGTCGATGTTGTGACCGCGCAGTTTAGTGACGATCAGATCCTGATCCTGATCCCCGAGTCGGACGCGATCGACTGGACGACGACAGACCGCGTCGGAATCGAGGCCACGCAGGATGTAGGGAACAATACCGTGCTCTCGATGCTGATAGAGAAAGATTTTGAATGCACAAGCCGCCCTGACGATCCCGACAACGCGGATGCGTTTCCCAAGCCGACGCCATGCTAGAGCGATGAGTGAACGCGATGACGCCATAAACGATCTTTCACCCGAGGGGTTGGGTGATCTGCACGTGCGGCCGCCCGAGCAGATTGCGGCGGGATTAAAGGCCATTACCGACGCGACAAAGCACGCTTTCAGCAAAATGGGCCCGATCCGCGGCATGCGGGCCCTGCTTCATCTCAATCAAAAAACGAACGGCATCGATTGCCAGTCTTGCGCATGGCCGGACCCCGACGGCAAGCGGACCGTTGCAGAATTTTGCGAGTCGGGTGCCAAGGCGATGGCCGACGAGGGCACAAAGGCCCGTGCGACGCCGGAGCTGTTTGCAAAGTACTCCATCAAAGAACTGTCCGAACATGACGACTACTGGCTCAATTGTCAGGGCCGGCTGACGCACCCAATGGTGCTGCGGCCGGCCGGTACGCATTACGAGCCGACCGGGTGGGACGAGGCTTTCAGGATCATCGGCGGCACGCTCAACTCACTCGCGTCGCCCGATGAGGCCATCTTTTACACCTCGGGCCGAACGTCGAACGAGGCCGCTTTTCTCTACCAGCTCTTTGCACGACAGTTTGGAACGAACAATCTTCCTGACTGCTCGAATATGTGTCACGAGTCCTCCGGCACTGCACTCACGGAGGCGATCGGACTGGGCAAGACGACGCTTAGGCTCTCCGATTTTAACGAAACCGATCTTGTCATTGTCATCGGTCAAAATCCTGGCACGAGCGCTCCGCGGATGATGTCGTCCTTGCAAGATGCGAAGCGTGCGGGCGCGAAGATGATCGCGGTCAATCCGCTGCCTGAGGCAGGCTTGATCGGCTTTGTGAATCCGAATCCGCAGCATTACCCAAACCCGCTAAAGTTCCCGATCGATGTTCTTGGCAACATCCCGACGCCACTTGCGGACGTATTCCTACCGGTGAGGATAGGCGGAGACATGGCTGTGCTCAAGGGAATGATGAAGGTCCTGCTCGAGCGTGAGCGTGATGCTCCGGGCACAGTATTCGACCCTGAATTTATAAGCGAGTACACGCACGGCTACGCGGAATTCATCGATCAGCTTGACGCCACAAGCTGGGACGACGTTATCTATGCCGCCGGTCTTACAAAAGACCAGATCGTCGAGGCGGCAGAGATGTACATCAATGCGGACCGCGTCATTAGCTGCTGGGCGATGGGGTTGACGCAGCACAAGGACGCCGTCGCAACGATCCACGACCTTATCAACCTCCATTTGCTTCGCGGGAATATCGGGAAACCCGGAGCCGGCGTTTGTCCGGTCCGCGGGCACTCGAATGTCCAGGGCGACCGCACGATGGGCATTTGGGAGAAGATCAATCCGAAGTTCAAAGAGAAGCTCGAAAAGGAGTTTCAATTCGAGGTCCCGCCGCACAATGGCTGGAGTACCGTTGAGAGCATCGCGGCCATGCGAGATGGCCGTGCAAAAGTGTTTTTTGCGATGGGCGGAAACTTCCTGTCGGCGACGCCGGATAACGATGTCGTTTTTGATGGGCTGCGGCAGTGCAAGCTCACGGTGCAGGTGCTGACAAAACTCAATCGCACCGCTCTTGCTTGCGGCGAGACTTCGCTCATTTTGCCGTGTTTGGGGCGCAGCGAGATCGACATGCAGGAGGCGGGCGAGCAGTTTGTTTCGACCGAGAGCACGATGCTGGACGTGCAGCGGTCGCGAGGGATATTTCCGCCTGCCTCGGAGCACCTTCGCAGCGAGCCGTGGATCGTCTGCCAGATGGCAAAGGCGACGATCGGAGGACGGACGACGGTTGACTGGGATGCGATGTGCGCGGACTATGACAAGATCCGCGATACTATCTCAAGAGTTGTCGACGGGTGCGCGAATTACAATGAGCGAGTCCGAGAACCGGGAGGCTTTTATCTCGAGAACCCGCCTCGCGACCGTTCATTCCGCACAAAGACTAACAAGGCAAACTTCATCACCCGACATCTGGAACCACTGCGGGTCTCGGACGATCAGTTGCTGCTCACGACAATTCGCTCGCACAATCAGTTCAACACGACGATCTACGGATTTACCGATCGCTACCGCGGCATCGAGGGCTCACGGCGTGTGATCCTCATGAACGCAGGCGATATCTCGAAATTTGGCCTGGAGGCGGGGCAGGTGGTAGATCTCACGAGTCATTTCAAGAACGAGAGACGCCACGCCGAGGATTTCATAGTAGTTCCATATCCGATCCCCGCAGGCTGTGCGGCCGCGTACTACCCTGAAGCCAATCCGCTCGTCGCACTAGCGAACCAGGCTGACTTTAGCCTCACGCCTGCGTCCAAATCGATCGTTATCAGCATTCAACCGACAGCGCGTCACTCGGGCACGTTTTCAAAAGAGGTCTTGAGAGCCTCGTCGTCGCAGCTTCAAATTGAACATTGACGCATTCATCCTGATCGGCGGCAGATCCAGCCGTTTTGGCTCGGACAAGGCATTTGTCGAATTTGGCGGCCAGATTCTTGCGTCGAGGATAGCGGCGACCGTCGAAGAGGCGTTTCCGGGCATCCGGACGACTTTTGTAGCGGCGTCTGAGGACCAGTTTGGCATCAAAACAGATGGCCTGAAATGGCGTGTGATCTTTGATCTGAAGAAAGGGTTTGGAGCATGGAGTGGCCTCGACGCCGCTCTGTCTAATTCAACCGCAGAGTGGACGTTGGTGCTTGCTTGCGATCTGCCATTTGTAACGGCTGAGTTCTTAAAACAGGTTTATGAATCGACTCACGGCGGAATAGACGCCGTGGTGCCACGGCAGATCGATGGCCGGCTTCAGCCGCTTTGTGCGGTGTATCGGACGGCGGTCGTGCGGCCGGTAGTCGACGAGATGATGAGCTCGGAGGTCGTGCCGTCGCTGAGTAGTATTTTTCAAAGAGTTAGGACCGCCGTTTTCGATGCGGATGCGGGTGTCCTCCGAAACGTCAACACGCCGGAAGATCTTGCTTGACTCTGTCTCTTTGCGGCACAGCGGTTAGAATGTTGTTTTGCTATGGACGAGCTTCGTCTGGATAAATTTCACGAGGAGTGCGGGATCTTTGGGATCTTTGGCCATGCTGAGGCGTCGACGCTGACGCAGTTAGGGCTGTTTGCGTTGCAGCATCGCGGACAGGAGGCGTGCGGGATCGTGTCGTCTGACGGCGAGGAGCTGTACAACTTTCGATCAAAGGGTCTCGTAGCCGATGTTTTGAATGAGGAGACCCTACGCAAGCTTCCGGGCTCGGCCGCGATCGGGCACACGCGCTACTCGACAGCCGGCAAAAACACGATCGACGAGGTCCAGCCTTTCTCTGTGACTTGCCAGCACGGCAAGATCGCCATCTGTCATAACGGTAACCTGCCATTTGCCGAAGCTCGTCGTCGCGAGCTTGAGCGTGACGGAGCGATATTCTCCTCGACATCGGACACCGAAACGATCCTCCACGACATCGCGAAAACTCCGGCGAAGAATTCGCTCGACGCGATCACAAAGGTGCTCTCAAAAACCGAAGGAGCGTATTCGCTGCTCTTCCTGACGCCGGAGTGTCTGATCGCTGTGCGCGATCCGCGAGGCTTTAGACCGCTGGTGTTGGGCAAGTTTCAAGATGCGTGGTGCGTCGCGTCGGAGACGTGCGCGTTTGACCTGATGGACGCGGAGTACATCCGTGAGGTCGAGCCGGGCGAGATGGTTGTCATTGATGGAGACGGACTCCATTCATCGATGCCATTCGAGAAAAAGCAGCACGCCGTTTGCACGTTTGAGCACGTGTACTTTTCACGGCCGGACTCGATCATCTTTGGCCAGTCGGTCAACGAATCGCGGCACAAGATGGGTAAGCAGCTCGCCGTCGAGCATCCGGCTGAGGCCGATCTCGTCGTGCCTGTGCCGGACTCGGGCGTTGCGGCAGCGATCGGGTATGCACACCGGTCGGAGATCAATTTTCGACAGGCGATCATTCGCAATCACTATGTCGGCCGCACGTTTATCGAGCCCTCGCAGTCGATCCGATCATTCGGCGTGAGGCTCAAGCTCAACCCGATCAAGGACCTGATCCGCGGCAGACGGATCGTCCTGGTCGATGACTCTATCGTGAGAGGTACCACGTCCAAAAAGATCGTTCAGATGGTGCGTGAGGCCGGTGCGACAGAGGTGCATATGCGCGTGTCGTGTCCGCCGACGGCACATTCCTGCTACTACGGCGTCGACACGCCCCATCGTCAGGACCTGATAGCGTCGCGAATGTCCGTCGAGGAGATCCGCGAGTATATCGGTGCGGATTCGCTCGGCTATCTCTCGTATGAGGGAATGCTGGAGGCCATCGGGATCGATCCCGCCGGTGCCTGTGCCGCATGCTGGACCGGCAAGTATCCCACGCTCATCGCCAGCTCGCAGACCGCCTAAAAGAAAATCCTTGCATCGATTTGCCCGCGGGCATAAGATTCAGCAAATACATCATTTGAGGAGGAAAGCATTCCATGTGTAATCGTGGTTTATTTTTCGCACTGCTGATCGCGTCGGCAGCGGCGTTGGATCTTACTGGTTCCGCGATCGGACAGGCTACTATCCAAAAGGACACGGTCCTTGTGTCCGCGTTCACGGTTAGCAATTACAAGGGCAGTAACGACGTTTGGGCATGGCTGCCGGTCGTAAAGTTCAAGGTGAACGGCCCGATCGACAGTGGTCAGCAGCTTTATGTCGAGTTTTCCCAACCTGGTGGAGCGGCGTGGGTGAAGTTCGATTGTCCGGTCGAACGTGTCAACTATAGCTCTACCTGGAAAACGGAGTGCGGTGGCCGTGACATTGGCGAAGCAAAGGGGATCACCGCACTCGGAGTGTCCAACTTTGCGATCAAGATGCGGAACGAGCTCGCGGGAACGGACACGACGTTATTCACCGGCAAGACAAAGGTGCTCAAGGCGCATTCTAACCTGACAGGGCCGACAGCGGTTCAGAAGTTTGTTTATTACATGGACCAGGATTGGAATCTCCCGATCGGTTACGTGTATGCCACGCCTGACGACGTCGAGGGTTGGAAGAAGACGCGCTTGAATGTCGCTTTTTGGGTGCGAGGGGACGCCGTCCGTCTGGACCCGCATCTTTTCTTTGGCGGCAAAGAGGTCGGCGTCATGATGTACGAGGGTGAGCAGGTCGGTAAGCCTAGCTGCTCCGCTGACGAGGAGATCGGGACGACCCACTACATCGACGATTCGCTTCCGCAAAAGGCCCGCTGGGCTCGCGTGGAATGCAATTTTAATGCTGTTAATGTGACGGACAAGACGGGCGCGGCTCCGGGCATGTTTGGTGCTAATTACGTACTGGACAAAAATCCCGGTGAATACGAGGTCAAGGTGCTGTGGAACAACCACCTCGCACGCTCGTTGAAATTCACGATCGCGGGTGACGGCACGTTCGACAATGGTGTCGCAAAGAACAACAAACTCGGCAGCAACCGCGTGATCGTGTCCGTCGCGATCCTCGGTGACCAGGACGGCACGTGGGACAAGAACGCGTGGAAGAACGATGCATTTTACGGCAACCCGCTCTCGGGATTTACGTGGCCTCAGTAGTTCAGAGAGGTCAACGCGAGACTTGGGTTTTTCATCTAAATCTCGTAAACTTACCTTCCTCACGTGGGGGCGACAGGCTTCGACAGGGGCTTGTATAGATCTTTGAGTGCACGTCGGGCTTGTATGGTTAGCTCGTTAAAACGACTATACAAAAACAAATGCTAATCAAGAATTAGCTCTCGCTGCCTAATTAAACCTAGGTTAAGCGATGTCTCGCCGGAAGTTCGCCTCATGCGACCGGTGGAGGCATAACACAGTTGAGGCTCGGGCACGTTCCCCACCTGCGAACGCGTCTTAAAATTAGTCAGGTTAGCCTTTTGAGAGGTCTTGTCGGCTCATCTGCTCTCGAGAGGCGAAACTAAAGTGAACCGAACAAACGTGTAGAGCTTACTGGTCGCAACCTTTGGATGCGGGTTCGATTCCCGCCGCCTCCACCATCACATTTTCCGAATAGAGCAAAACGCCCTCAGAGGGCGTTTCCCTTTGACGGTCTATTTCGGTGCCGGTAATTGCGAGAAGATGACGTAGTGCCCACCGGGCTCCTTTGCGACAATTTCTTTTGAGCCGTAAAAGGTGTCATGCAGCCCTTGCACGATCTCGGCACCTTTTAACGCGCGGATGGTCTCCTGAATATCGGGCACCTCCATGAAAAGGAACGACGGACCTTTTTCGACTGCGTCGGCGAGCGGATTTTTCGGATCGGCTTTCATCCCCGAATAGGTCTGGTACATGAGCTCGATGCCGCCTTTTTCGAGTGCGACAAAGCCTATGTGATCACTCTCGGGGACCTCGATCGTCGCCTTAAAGCCAAAGCGCTCGGTCCAGAATTTCACGCACGGCTCTACCGAGACGACGTGCAGGATCGGTGTTGATTTGCTGATCATTTCATTTCTCTCCTTTATTTGAGCGGCTGCTGTCGCTATTCCAGCAAGGATCGCGAAAGCTAGTGAGATCACTTGAATAATATTTTTCATCTATTCTCCTCCGACTAGTCTAAATTAGACTACCGATGTATAATAAACGGCATGGCGAGACCTGTCAAGCAAAAAAACACCGTTTCAAAAACCGATCCGCGAAAGGCCAAATTGACCATCCCCGACCTCGTGGTGCTCAGTTTGTTGGCTGAGCGGCCGATGCATGGGTACGACGTTAATTCCACACTTGAGGAGCGGCAGATACGAGACTGGGCGCCGGTTTCGCGGCCGCAGATCTATTATTCCCTTGATAAGCTGCTTGAATTGGGCCTGACTAAAACAGCGAGAGATGAGAACCCCGCGGCAGGGCCCGAGAGGCGGGTTTTTGAGACGACTGCAAACGGCCGGCAACGCTTGGCTGAGGCGCTTGATAAAGAGCACTGGGTTGCCGACAGGGTCTACCAGCCATTCCTGATCTGGCTGGCACTATCCTGGAAGGCAACGCCGGACGTATTTAAGAAGCAGCTACGAGAGCGGCGATCGCTGCTGCTCAAAAGGATCGAGGCAGAACGGGAAACCCTTAAGGATGTCCGAAAGGAGGTGGGACACGATCATCACGAAGCCGTTTGGATGCTCGAGCTTTACATAGAGCAGATGGAGATCGAGCTGCGATGGCTCAACAAAGTGATCAAAAACGCCGACAAGCGAGCGCCCGCGCGCCGCTAATATCGAAATTCTAGCCAGCAGAGTTACGGCGACCTGCCAGGCGGTAGATCAAGAGTCCGATGAGGTTGGTGACGAGGATGAGGCCGCCGATCTTTAGACCGAATGCGAGGCGGCTCTCGACCTCGACGATCGGCACGACGGAGAGCCCGACGTATAGGAGTGTCATGGCGAGTCCTGATACGGATGCGATCTTGACCCAGATCGGGACGGTTACGCCGGAGGCTCGTAAGCCGAGGATCGGTATTGTGAATAACACCACGTACGTCAGCGCGTAAAAGAGTCCGGATGCATTCCAGAGGAGTTGAAAGGCTTCCTGCTTTCCGACACCGATAACGCCCGCGATGCTCATGAAAAGAGTTGCCGCTCCGACAAAGAGGATCGAATTGACCGGCGTTTTATAACGCGCGTGCAGGCGTGTAAACCAACTCGGCAGGAGTCCGTCCCAGCCGGCAACCATTGGCAGCCGCGTGTTGCCGCCAAACGTAAAGCTGGACTGCGCAAACCTGATCACGACCATCGCCATGACAGTCATGGTGGCGATACCCGCGATCGCGCCAAGCGGCTTTGATCCGACGGTGAGGATCTGCGGTATCGGTGCGATGAGGTCGATCTGGTCCTGGGGAATGAGGGCGAGAACGGAGCTTGTCCCGAGGATGAACATGAACGCAATGATCGGTGCCGAGATCCAAACGGACCGCGTGATCGATCGCACGGGATCGCGCGATTCCCCGGCGTGAATGGCAACATACTCAAATCCACCGAGTGCGCCAAATCCCATCTTGCCGAGTAGATTAAAGGTCATCAGCGTCATCACGGGCATCTCAAAACTGAGCGGGTGATATTCGGTGATCGTACCCTTTGCCAGGTTTAGCAGAGGCAGCACCAATATTGCCGCAAAGATCGTGAGCATTAGAATTGCCCCAGCCTTTGATACCCATTTTCCCAGGCCAAGGCCGACGATCGCGATCAAGACGAGAGCTGCAATTACCGCCGCGTTTGTCGCGGCAATGAATAGTGGACTGGTGTTCAGCCATTCCGCCTGAGGACCGACGACGTAACTGATGTACTGCGTGAGCTGCAGGCCGATCTCCGAGGTTTGAAGTATCACGTAGAGCCACAGATTCCACGCGGTTATAAAGCCGATCGCGTCGCCGAGGCCCAGCTTTGCCCACTGATAAAGGCCGCCCTCGAGCGGCATCTGCTTATTCAGATAAATGACGACCACTGCCGATGGAATGTAAAAGAGCAGTATCGCCGCTAGCCAGAGAACGATGTGCGATGGTCCCTGCTTGGCCGCGACGCCAACCCACGGCAGGCCGACGATAAAAAGGATCTGGATAAGGACGAGGTCCGTGAGCCCGAGCTCCTTTTTAAAGACCGTGCTCTCGGCCTCGATACGCCGCTCTTCCTCTCTTACAGCTTTGAGATCCGACTCCGTCATATTTTTGTGTGCGGGAATCATAGACCCGAAACTGGCCTGTAGCAAACTCCAAATACGGCTTTCGGCCGATTCGGCGATCGGCTGGGTTTAGCCGATCGGCTAATCGTGCTAAGGTATTGCAGATCTGAATGGGGAAAACGCCGGCTGAAGCCTCCCTCTTTTTTCAGCGCTTACAACAGAATCTGCGATACCACCAGTCGCTCTTGCGAGACGAGGTCCGCAACAGGCTGTTTGCCGCCGCGCTCGAGAGAACGGTGCAACCAGGCTCTCGGGTGCTGGATATTGGGTCCGGCAGCGGCGTATGGGCTATCTACGCTGCGAAACTCGGCGCAGCCCGGGTCACCGCCGTGGAAACGGAACCGATGCTACTGCCGCTGATCCGCGCGCTCGCCCGTGAGAATGGTGTTCTTGACAAGATCACGATCGTGAACGGATTTTCAACGCAAATCAGCCTGCCACATAAATTCGATGTGATCGTTAGCGAGATGATCGGCAATCAGACGTTCGACGAGGGGCTCGTCACGATACTGACGGACGCCAGGGACCGGTTTCTCGCAAAGGACGGGATCATGATCCCGCAGACCGGCAGTTTGGTCGCTGCACCGGCTTACGTCCCCGCAGAGAACGCGATGCCTCGGGGCGTAGATATTTCCGCCGAGT
>Ga0207639_10003267_pt1 | contig 10923 bp, 15 predicted proteins | sample KBSCornC32_FD_184299 | JGI IMG/M metagenome (GOLD analysis project Ga0207639, IMG submission 184299) | Corn rhizosphere microbial communities from Kellogg Biological Station, Michigan, USA - KBS Corn C3-2 (SPAdes) (version 2) | ecosystem: Host-associated > Plants > Roots > Rhizosphere > Soil ...
CAGTGGCTGCACGCTTTCGATGGCCGCGTGCAGGCTGGGGGCGACCTCGATCAGCGCGTGCTCGATGCTGATCTTGCCCTGGCTGATGCGCGCCGCGTCGAGCAGGTCGTCGACCAGGCGCACGAGCTGGTCGATCTGGCGCCGCATCGACGGCACGAGGCCGGCGAGAAACGCCGGATCGCGCGCGCGGCTGGTGTCGAGCAGATGCAACGCGTTGCGCAGCGGCGCGAGCGGATTGCGCAACTCGTGCGCGAGCATCGCCAGGAACTCGTCCTTGCGACGGTCCGCGCCGAGCAGTTCCTCGGCCTGTTCGCGCAGCTGGCGTTCCAGGTGCTTGCGCGCCGAGATGTCGAGCGCGAAACCGACGAACTCGTCGGCCGCGTCGGCGACGCGCGTGTAGCCGACCACGACCGAGATGCGCGTGCCGTCCTTGCGCAGCAGCTCCTTTTCGTACGGCGTGCAGAATCCCGCCTCGGTCAGCGCGTGGAACGCGCGCTGGTCGGCGGCGCGGAATTCCGCCGGTGTCTGCGTGACCAGGTTCACCGCGCCGGCCGCCACGTCATGCTCGCCGAAGCCGAGCATGTCCAGGAACGCGCTGTTCGCCTGCCGCACGCGCCCGTCGCGGTCGAAACTCAGGATCAGTCCGATGACGTTCGCCTCGACCAGCACGCGCAGGCGCGATTGCGTCACGCGCAGCTCGTGGTCGAGCCGCTGGCGCTCGGTGAGATCGACCCAGCTGTGGATCGCTCCTACGATCGTGCCTTCGCTGTCGCGCACCGGCGCGACGTTGACGATCACGATCAACGGCGCGCGGCCATTGCGTTCGATCAGCCACGGCTCGTCGCGCACGGTCTCGCCGCGCTTCATCACGCGGTTGAGCGGGACCAGTTCGGGCGGCGGTTCGCGACCGTCCGGCATCAGCTTGCGATAGGCGGCCAGCGCCGGCATGTTCTCCGCGGCGCCGATCCACTCGCGCATCTGGCGGCTGATCACGACGATCGGATAGTCCGGGCCCGGCCCGGTCATGCAGATGCCGATCGGTGCGTTCTCGAGGATCGTGGTGAGCGTCTGCTCCGCGGCCAGCGATGCGTTCGCGCGGCGCGCGATCTCCGCCGACGCCATGCTCAGCGCGATTTCGGTTTCGCGGCGCGCGCTGGAATCGTGGAAGACCATGACCGCGCCCTGGATCTTGCCGCCGGCGTCGTAGCTGGGCGCCGCGCTGTCCTCGATCACGTACTCGCGGCCGCTGCGCGAGCGCAGTACGGTGTGGTTCGCGAGCCCGACGATGCGGCCCTCGCGCAGCGCGCGCGCGACCGGATTCTCCGCCGGCTGGCGCGTGCCTTCGTTGACGATGTCGAATACCTCGAGCAGCGCGCGGCCGGCCGCCTCGGCGCTGCTCCAGCCGGTCATCTGCTCGGCGACCGGATTGAGCAGCTGCACGCGCCCGTCCGGATCGGTGACGATCACCGCGTCGCCGATGCTGCGCAGCGTGGTGCTGAACCATTCGCGCTGCGCGTGGATCTCCGCCGCGGCGCGTGCGCGGGCGCGCAGGTCGCTGCGCAGCAGCAGCAGCGTGAGCACGACCAGGCCGAGGCCGACCAGCATGCCGAGGATGCGGTTGAACTGACTGAGCGCGTAGATGTCCGCGGCGGCGGCGTCACGCTGCAACTGCAGCGCGTACTCTGTCTGGCGCAGCGTGTCGAAGCCGGAGCGGATGTCGCGCATCAGCTGCATGCCCTGGCCGGTCGACAGCAGCGCCAGCGCCTCCTGGCGATGGCCGGACTGCTCCAGATCCAGCGTATGGCGCAGCTCCTCGAACTTCTGCGCCAGCAGCGGCTCGAGCGCAGCGAGGCGCTCGAGTTGCGCGTGATTGTCGGCAATCAATTTGTCGATCTCGGCGATGCGCGTGGTGGCCCGGCGAACCGCCGATTCGTACGGCGCGAGGTACGACGCATCGTGCGCGAGCAGATAACCGCGCTGGCCCGTTTCGGCGTCCGTGACGAGCAGCTGCAGATCATCGATGGCATTGAGCACGTCGCGCGAATGCGCGCTCGCGGCGGCGCTGGCGGCCAGTGCTGCCGTGTTGCGGTAGGACAGCACGCCGTTGACGACGAGCATCCCTGCAACCAGGGCCAGGGCAATGGCCCATAGCATGCGTTTGATCAGGCTCATTCCGTAGCGTTGTCTTTCCGGCGCCGCCGCATTATTTCCATGAGCGCGCCGTAAGGGCAAGTTTCCGCGCGAATCGCTGCAACCCGTTGCGCTTTCCGAGGTCAAAGGCGTGGCAACGACGAGGCATGGCATGACATCCGGCAGCACGACAGGTGACGGCATCCCCGACGAACTGACCCGTCAGGTGATCGACAACGCGTACGCGAAATTCTGCGCCGAGCAGAAGATGCGGCCGAGCGCGCAGGCCGCGGAGCGCTTTGCCGTGAGGGTCACGGAGAGCGGCGCGAGGGACTATCACGGCATGCCGAGCGCGGAACTGGTGCGCCTGCTGGAGGACGAGTTTCCGGCCGACGCGGCGCCGCAAGTTCCGCCCGCAAAATAAGTCGGGCCGATCGTTTCCGATCGGCCCGACTGGTGGCGGCGGAAGGGGGAAGCTTTCCGCTCGCCTTGCCCATTCCCTGGGCAGCGCATAATCCTTTTGCCGTTTTGCCGTGGCGGTACTCACGTACGGCCGAACTTGTCATGGGATCATTGGGGGTGGTCCCGCGGTAAGTAACGCAAGCCGCGTGCCACGCCAAAACGCACGCTGTGATGCGGTTTCCCGGGTACGCGGGCGTGTAGTTTGCAAATTGCGCGCGCCAGCGCAATGCACGATGCACGACGTCATGCCGCGGAGGCGTCCGCTGCGCCGGCATTGCCAAGCGCAACCGGCGCGGGTGGCGGCACGTCGGCTGGCGCGGGATTCGGGTCGACGGGCGCGGGCGCCGGTGGCGGCGCTTCCGGCCCGGGCTGTGGCGGCAGCTCCGGCTGCGGTGTAGGCGGCACCTCGATTTCGGGACCTGGCTTGCCGGGCTGTGCGGGCATGTGCGGCTCTCCTGCATGATGGTGATACAAAAAAGGCACCGCCGCGGTGCCTCTCGCGGCGCCGCGGCGGTGCCCACCCAGTGAACGATCAGTGCTTCATCTGATGCTTGAGGCTGCTCATCTCGTTGTGATCGCGCAGCACTTCCGGCATGTACTTGCTGGCCAGCGCGCGCACTTCCATGTCGTCCGACTTGTCTGCCGCGTCGCGGAACGCATGCAGGATGCGATCCTCGAAACTTTCCAGTTGGCCGACGTATTCGCCGTCGGGCGACGAGCTCAACTTCGCGCGCACCTCGCCGTAGGCCTTGTGCAGCGAACCGCTGAAGCTGCCGCCCTCGGGCGCGTCCTTGCCGGCCGCGACGATCTTCGTCTTCAGATCCCCGGCGATCGCTCCCTTGGTCATTGCCATGCGGCCGAACAGCTGCCTGAGTTCGGGTCGCTGCACCTTCGTCGAGGCTTCTTCGTAGAATTTCTTGCCGTCGTTGAGCACTTCGACGAGATCCTTGAGCGTTGCAGTATCCGTCTTCATGATTTCTCCTGCGTGTTGCGCGGGCCCATGCTGACCCGCGGGCCGAAATCGCAAGTTGCATGCCACGCGCGGGAGTGCGCCTGGCGGCGTTCGCAGGCGCCGTGCCATGCGATTTGCGGGAGGTGCCGCACGCGCGTGCACGATGCAATCGGCAGCGCAAAAAAAAACCGGCGCCCTGTCGCGGGCGCCGGCATATGCAATTCCTTTTGCGACTTCCCTGTGTGCATCAATGCACGGTCTTTTCGAACTCCTTGACCTGTTTGTGAGCCTCGTCCCTGGCAATTCCATACCGCTCCTGGATCTTGCCGGCAAGATATTCGACGTCGCCATCCGAGCGCGTCAGATCATCATCCGTGAGCTTGCCCCATTTCTCCTTGATCTTTCCCTTGAGCTGTTTCCATTGCCCGGCGATGCGGTCCTGGTTCATGTCGTGCTCCCTGCCAAGAACAATTCTTCCGTTGATCCGTGTGCCCGATCAGTTGCGCGAAGTCAGCGCGCTCGCGTCGACCTTCTGCACGCCCTTGATGCCCTTCGCGCAGGCGATGGATTTCTGCACCTGAGCCTTGGTGTCGACCACGCCGGTCAGCGTGACCACGCCGTTGTTCGTCGTGACGCTGATGTCGGTCGAAGGAATGCCCTTCGTGGTCAGCAATTCACTTTTCACCTTGGTGGTGATCCAGGCGTCCGTGCCGGGTTGTTCGGACGGCGCGTTTTCGCGGGCGACGGTCGATGCCGTCGGCTTCGTATCCGTGCCGGTCGCAACGGCGCACAGCGAACCGAGCGACAGCGCAATACCGAGCGAGGTAGCAAGCAGAGTTTTCATAGGACCTCCTTGAACAGTGGTTCGCGCGCCTTGCGCGATGCAGCTTCTGGCTGCTGCAAGGGACTGCTTACAATTCACATGCCAGAATCAATTACACCGTAAAACAACATGTTGCAGCGATCAGCCGGACGATCTTCCGGCACGTTGCAAGATGCGCCCGGCGCGTCCGTGCGAGTTGCACGGGCGGCGGGCGCGGCAGGCGCGAAGGCAAATGCATCCGCGCGCGGCAGCGCGTCCAGACGGCCGATGCGGCTGGCAATGCGTTCGCGATGCCGATGGCAATCCGCACACCAGCCGGTGGTGGTCGGATTGGCTTGCGCGGCGAGCGGTGTGCGTTCCACGTCGCCATGGCAGGCGACGCACGCGACGCCGCGCGCGCTGTGCAGCGAATGGTCGAAGTTCACGAACTCCGGCAGGCGTGCGCTGCGTCCCGCTGCGCGCGATGCCAGGCCTTCGGCGCCGGCGCCGTGCGCCGCGGCGTCGGTGGTCAGCCGCGCATGACAACTCGTGCAGGTCGCGTCGCCGGGCATGCCGGCGTTGGCGGAGATGTCGACGGTGACGTGACACGAGCGGCAGTCCAGACCAAGCTCGCTCACGTGGTGCTGGTGGGTGAACGGCTGCGGCTGTCCGACGCTGGCCGCGCGCGCCATCGTGGGCGCCACGGCCAGCAGCGGCGCGACGAAGCAAACCGCAAAGCCGAGCATCGACAGACGGCGTGCGTGGCGGCGCGAGGTCGGCGACATGTTCGATGCGGCTCGTGTGCGGGACTACGGATCCAACGCCGTCACGGCATTGGGCTTGTCCGCCGGAAACGCGGCGATCAGCGCGCTCTTGATGCGCAGCCACACGTCGATCGCGGGGCCGACGGCGGGCTCCGCGCTGTCGTCGACGCGCGCCGCCACTCGATAGTGCCGGCCGCGCGCATCGCGTTGCGCGATTTCGTCGAGGCGTACCTCCCATGCGGGTCGCAGCGCACGCAAGGCGGCGAGCAGCGCGGCTGGCGGCGCATGCGAAGCGATGGTGCCGAGTGCGACGAAATGTCCGCGCGCGTCGGCCGCGGGCGCGGCGCGACCGCGATGTGCGGCTGGCGGGTTTACGAAGTCATTTTGCGCGTGCATGAGCGGCAGGAGCAGCAAGCATGCCATTGCGGTTGCTGGCGGCGCGCGCCGCGCCGGCGTGGCCAACGCCAGGCGCGCTCTGCGGTTTGCAAGTTGTGCGCGCCGTCGCGATGCAAATTGCAGGCGACGCCATGCCTGCACATGCCGGACTCAAGCAAGGCAGCTGTTGAACGCACAACGTATTTCATGTCGCGGCACAACGCTTGCTACGGTCCACGACGATGGACGCATGGAGCGCACATCGCAAACGCTGCACGCTCACACATTAAGGAGAATTATCATGGGCAAGTATTTTCTCGCATGGTTGCTTGGCGTTCCTGCCGGTCTGCTGGTGCTGATCTACGTGTTCACCCATCTGTAGTCCACCGATCCCCGCAGCGGGAGCGCACAAGGAGCAACACATGAAAAATTCCAGCGGCACATCGCTGGCACTGCTGCTGTCGACGCTGATCGCGTCGGCAGCGTTCGCGCAAACCGGCGGCGCGCCTTCGGGCGGCGCCGCGACGCAGGCAGCGCCTACCTACAACCCCAGCTCGAATCCCAATCCTGCTCCCGGCACGAATCCGACCAGCAGCCCGGTCGGTAATCCGCCCAGTCCGGTCGGCACGGTTCCGGCCAATCCGGCGGGCACGACGAACAATCCCGTCGGGACCACGGCGGCGAATCCGGCCGGCGCGCCGGCCGTCAGCCCGGCGGGTCCGCCCGCCACCAATCCTGCCGGCAGCCCGGTCATTGCACCGGGTGCTCCGCTGGCCGCGCAATCGCAAGCCAATGCCACGCAGGTGTTCGGTCAGCTGGATGCAGGCCGCAAGGGCTATCTGAGCACCGCCGATGTTGCGTCGAACAAGTACCTGGCGAGCAACTTCCAGCACTGCGACACGAATGCGGACGGTCGGCTCACGCAAGCCGAGGTGACGCTCTGCCTGCAGAGCGCGCCGCCGGGAATGCAATGAGCAACGTGCGCGACTTGCATGCGACGCGCGCGCACGCGCCTGCGCGGCGCATGCAGGCGCTCGTGGTCGATGCGGCGCACGCGCGCACCGAGATCTCGCTGCCGGTGCTCGGTCTGGTCGCCTTGACGCGCGGCATGCTGGGCGCCGGACTCGCGATGCTCGTGGCCGGACGCTTCGATCCCGCGCCGCGCAAGGCGGTCGGCTGGACCTTGACGGCCGTCGGCGTGCTGACCACGGCGCCGCTGCTGCTCGAGGTGTTCGGTCGCCGGACGAAGCGGCCGTGATCCGCAAGCTCAAGGCCGGCGGGTATCGGCTGTATTCGCGCAAGAAGGACGCGAAGACCGGCAAGCGCCGCAACCTCGGCACGTTCGCGACGCGCGCCGCGGCGGAAAAGCACGAGCGCGAGGTGCAGTACTTCAAGCGCCACTAGCGGCGCGCCACAAGGAGCGTGCGATGGCAAGGCCGGTGTGGAACGGTGTCGTGTCGTTCGGGCTGCTGAACGTCCCGGTGCAATTGTATACCGCGACGCGCGACATCGATCTGCATTTCCGCATGCTCGACGCGCGCAACCGCAAGCCGATCCGCTACGAGCGCGTCAACGCCGACACCGGCGAGGAAGTGCCGTGGAAGGAAGTCGTCAAGGCGTTCGAGTACTCGAAGGGCAGCTACGTGGTGGTCGACGAAAAGGAACTGCGCAAGATCGCGCCGGATGCCACCGAAAGCGTCGACATCGAAACGTTCGTCGAGCAGGCCGCGATCGACCCGATGTATTTCGAAAAGCCCTATTACCTGGTGCCCGGCAAGAAAGCCGAAAAAGGCTACGTGCTGCTGCGCGAGGCGTTGCGGCGCTCGGGCAAGGTGGCGATTGCGCGCGTGGTGATCCGCACGCGCCAGTACCTGGCCATGATGATGCCGCACGACGACGCGCTGCTGCTGAACCTGTTGCGCTTTCCGCAGGAGATCGTCGAGGCGAAGGAATTCGACTTCCCTGGCGGCGCGTTGAGCAAGTACCGCATCAGCGCGGCGGAGTTGCGCATGGCGCAAGACCTGCTCGAGACGATGTCGGGCAAGTGGAAGCCGCAGGATTACAAGGACGAATTCCGCGCGCGCCTGCGCAGGCTGCTGCAGACGCGCGTCGACAAGCAGCACGGCACGCTCAGGATCGACGAGCAGGCCGGCGAGCAGCAGCCCGAGAGCAGCGCGACGAACGTGGTGGATTTCGTCGCCTTGCTCAAGAAGAGCCTGGCGAAGCCGACGCCGCACCGCGCGCGAACCGGCGCGCGGAACAAATCGGCAGCACCCAAGCGTCGCGCGCAGCGCAAGCGCGCGTGACGCCAGCGCCGTGGCGCCGCTGCGCCACCCAACACAGGAGACAGCCATCATGAAAGGAATCGCATTCGGACTCGGCGCCGCTCTGGCGCTGGTTGCATCGATGGGCAGCGCGCAGACTGGCAGCGCGCCGCCGACCGAAACGCAGATGCGCGACAACGCCGATACCGTCGCGCGCGAGGAGCAGGGTATGGGCGACGTGGCGCGCCGCCAGCACCGCTATTTCCGCAGCCTGGACCGCAACACCAAGGGTTACCTGGACAACGACGACGTATCGGGCGATCCGTTCATTTCGAAGAACTTCCTCAAATGCGATGTCGACCATGACGGCAAGCTGACATGGCCCGAATTCGCCGACTGCACGCACGCCAATCCGCCGCCGGACCAGCGTTAGCGGCGATGCCGCGATGCGCGCCCGGCAGCGGCAGGATCAGACTGGACGTTCCGGGCGCGTGCTGATCCGCTCGCAGTGGTGCTGACCCATGCTGATTCCGATCCGATCGCGTTGAACCGAGTCCGGAAGCCTTGGCCAAGCGCGCGCCATCGCAGCGGCAACAGGCGCTCGATTCGATGCGCCGCGCGGCGCTGCGTTGCCGTGCGTGTCCGCTCTGGGCGAACGCGACACAAACCGTGTTCGGTGCGGGCGCGGCTGCGGCGCGCTTCCTGTTCATCGGCGAGCAGGCCGGCGATCAGGAAGACCGGCGCGGCGAGCCGTTCGTCGGTCCGGCCGGCAAGCTGCTCGATCAGGCGCTTGCCGACGTCGGCATCGATCGCGCCGCGATCTACCTCACGAACGTGATCAAGCATTTCAAGTTCGAGCTGCGCGGCAAGCGGCGCCTGCACAAGCGCGCGAACGCGGCCGAGGTGTCGGCCTGCATGCGTTGGCTGGAAGGCGAACTGGAACTGGTGCGCGCACCGTACGTGATCTGCCTCGGCGCGCTTGCCGCACGCGTGGTGCTCGGCGCGGATTTCTCCCTGCAGCGCATGCGCGGACGGTGGATTGCGCTGGACAGGCGGCGCCACGCGCTGGCGACGGTACACCCGGCGTTCGTTCTGCGCAGCCGCATCGGCGGCGATCACGCGGCCACTTACGCCGCGTTCGTCGCCGACCTGCGGCAGCTCCTGCATGCGCCGGAAAATTGATACGCGCGACAGCGCGCGGCATCCGCCCGCGCGCCCGGCATGACTTTCGTCCTATCGTTCCCGCGACCGATGCGAGTAAGCTTCCGGGCGTCCATCCGCAGCAGCGGATGCTCACACCGGAGAATTGTCCATGCGCACGTATCTGCTTGCGTTCACGGCCGGCTGCATGCTCGCGTCGGGGTTTGCCCGCGCGATCACCGTTGACGAACTGATTGCAAAAAATGCCGCCGCGCGCGGCGGGCTCGACAAGATCCAGGCGATCAAGAGCCTCAAGGTCGAAGGCAAGCTGCGCTTTGTCGGCGGCTTTGGCTCGATCGATCTGGGCTACGTGCAGTACAACAAGGCGCCCGAGGACGTGCGCGTCGAAGCGAGCGTGCAGGGCCTGACCCAGGTGCAGGCCTGGGACGGCAAGGAGGCGTGGCAGATCTCGCCGTTTCAGGGCCGCAAGGATCCGGAGCGCATGTCAGCGGACGACGCCAAGTCGCTCGCCGACGATGCCGCGATCGCCGGCTCGCTGATCAACTACCAGGCGCGCGGCAACAAGATCGAATACCTCGGCACCGAGGACGTCGACGGCACGCTGGCGCACAAGCTGAAAGTGACGCTCAAGAGCGGCAACACCGAGTACATCTATCTGGATCCGGATCATTTCGTCGAGATCCGCATGGTCGCGCAGCGTCTCGTGCGCGGCAGCGAAAGCGAGAGCACCACCGACTACGGCGACTACGAGCAGGTCAACGGCGTGTACTTCCCGTTCTCGATCGCCACGCAGAACAAGGGCGGCGGCGAGCAACAGATCACGATCGAAAAGGCCGAGGCGAACATCGACCTGGACGACGCGCAGTTCGCATTCCCGGCCGCGGCCAAGGTGAGCAAATGAACGCGAGGACGCCCAACATGATCATCAAGCATTCCCAGGCCCTGTTCGCGGTCGCGCTGTGCGCGATGGTCGGCATGGCCGGCGCCGCGGCGCCGAAAGAGGAAAACGCGAGCGCGCATTTCGACGCCGGCGCAATTTCCGGCCTCGGCGCGCGCAACATCGGTTCCGCCGCGATGAGCGGCCGCGTCGCGGCGCTCGCCGCGATGCCGGAAAAGGACGGCAAGACGCTGGTTTACGTCGGCGCGGCCTCGGGCGGCGTGTGGAAGTCGACCGACTCCGGCACCACGTTCAAGCCGGTGTTCGACAAACAGCCGGTGCAGTCGATCGGCGCGCTCGCGATCGACCCTTCCCATCCGAACATCGTCTGGGCGGGCAGCGGCGAAGGCTGGACGCGCAATTCGACTTCGATCGGCGACGGCATCTACAAGTCGGTCGACGCCGGCGAGACCTGGACCAACATGGGGCTGCCGAATTCCGAACGCATCACCAAGATCATCGTCGACCCGAGCGCGGGCGACACGGTCTATGCCTGCGTGCCGGGCAAGCTGTGGAGCGACTCGCCCGATCGTGGGCTGTACAAGACCACGGACGGCGGCAAGCACTGGGATCTCGTGCTCAAGGGCGCGAACCTTTCCACCGGCTGCGCCTCGATCAGCCTGGATCCGAAGGATTCGAAAACCGTGTTCGCCTCGTTGTGGGACTTCCGCCGCAAGGGCTGGACGTTCCGCTCCGGCGGCAACGGCCCGGATGCGCCGTCGGCGAGCGGCCTGTTCCGCTCCGGCGACGGCGGCCATAGCTGGACCGAAATCACCGATGCGGCGAACAAGGGCTTTCCGAAAAAGCCGTTCGGACGCATCGGCGTCGCCGTGGCCCCGTCGGACGCGAAGGTGGTGTATGCGTTCGTCGAGTCGACCGACTCGGCGCTGTACCGTTCCGACGACGGCGGCAAGACCTGGGAGAAGCGCGACAAGAGCCAGATGATGGTGTGGCGTCCGTTCTATTTCGCCAACCTGATCGTCGATCCGACCAATCCCGATCGCCTGTTCAAGCCGGACCTCGGCCTGATCCAGAGCCTGGACGGCGGCAAGAGCTTTTCGGGCAGCGGGGGCGGC
>Ga0207639_10003275_pt1 | contig 10902 bp, 9 predicted proteins | sample KBSCornC32_FD_184299 | JGI IMG/M metagenome (GOLD analysis project Ga0207639, IMG submission 184299) | Corn rhizosphere microbial communities from Kellogg Biological Station, Michigan, USA - KBS Corn C3-2 (SPAdes) (version 2) | ecosystem: Host-associated > Plants > Roots > Rhizosphere > Soil ...
CGTCGCCTCAAGAGGACTCGCCGCCACCTTGCGCAGAACCGCGCCGTCCACGCTCGCAGTCACAAAAATCTTCTCGGCATGTTTGGGGAACACACGGAACGTCAGCTCGGTCAGCGGCCCAAGCGTTCCCATCGCGCCGCACATCAGCTTCGGCAGATCGAAGCCGGTGACGTTCTTCACGACCTTGCCGCCACCTTTGTAGGCCTCGCCAAACCCGTTCACCGCGCGGAAGCCGAGCAGATGATCGCGTGCGCGGCCGAAGCGGACCGCGGCCGGGCCGTTGGCATTCGCAGAGATCGCTCCGCCTATAGTCCCTTTGTTTGCCGGTGCGCCGAGCAATGGTCCCCAATCGGCGGGCTCAAAGCCCAGACGCTGGTTGTTCGCGGCGAGCAATTCGTTGATCTCCACGACCGGTGTTCCCGGAAGCACGGTCAGCAACAGTTCTTCCGGTTCGTAGGAGACGATGCCTTTCAGACCGGAGAGATCGAGGACAGTGCCCCACTTTGCCACCGCTCTTCCCAACGCAAGCTTTGTGCGCGCGCCCACGATATTGAGCGGCGATTTCCATTCGCGCGCGGAGCGCACGATCTCGACAACCTCAGCTTCCGTGTTCGCGGTCAGATCGGTCATCAGAACCGCGGCAAATTGGGATAGGGGATGCGGCCGTCTTTCACATGCATGTGCCCCTGTTCGACGCAGGCGGACAGCGTCGGAAACACCTTGCCGGGATTGAGCAGGCCCGCACCATCGAATGCGCATTTGAGCCGCTGCTGCTGCGCCAGATCGGCGTCGGTGAACATCTCCGGCATCAGATCGCGCTTCTCGACGCCGACGCCGTGTTCGCCAGTCAGCACGCCGCCGACCTCTACGCAAAGCCGCAAAATATCCGCGCCGAACTGTTCGGCGCGCGCGAGTTCGCCTTCCTTCATCACGTCGAAGATGATGAGCGGGTGCAGATTGCCGTCGCCGGCGTGGAACACATTGCAGAAGCCGAGATCGTATTCCTTCGCCATCTCGCTCATGCGCGCGAGAACCTGCGGCAGCCTCTTGCGTGGGATCGTGCCGTCCATGCACAGCATGTCAGGCGCGAGCCGTCCCATCGCGGGGAACGCAGCCTTGCGTCCCGCCCATAAGCGCACGCGCTCGTCTTCGTCTGCCGCCTCGCGCACCTCCGCGCCGCAACCGCGCGCGATCTCCGCGATGCGCGCGATGGCGTCATCGACTTCGGATTTCATCCCGTCGGCATCGACGATCAGCACGCCTTCGGCATCGCACGGATAACCGGGCGCGCTGAAATCCTCGACGGCGTGGACGCAACGCCGGTCCATGAATTCCATTGCCGCTGGCACGATGCCGCCGGCGATAATGTTGGCGACGCATTGCCCCGCATCGGGCACAGACTTAAAGGCGGCCAGCAAAGTGCGCGTCACCGGTGGCTTGGGGAGAATGCGCACCGTGGCTTCGACCACGACGCCGAGCAGGCCTTCCGATCCCGCGACGATGCCGAGCAGATCGTAACCGCCGTCGCTTCCGTGTTTGCCGCCGAGTTCGACGATGTCGCCGCCAAGCGTCACCAGCTTCACGCCAAGAAGATTGTTCGTCGTCAGCCCGTATTTCAGACAATGCAGCCCGCCGGAGTTCTCCGCAACATTGCCGCCGATGGTGCAGGCGATCTGGCTCGACGGATCGGGCGCGTAATAGAAGCCGTGGCCCTCGACCGCGCGCGTGATCGCGAGATTGGTGACGCCCGGCTCCGCTACGACGCAGCGGTTCTCCAGATCGATCTCCACGATCTTGTTCATGCGCGAAAGCCCGAGCAGGATTCCATCCGCACGCGGCAACGCACCGCCAGACAACGACGTGCCCGCACCGCGCGGCACAATCGGCACACCGTTCTCGCTTGCGAATTTCAGAACGGCGGCAACCTGCCCCGCCGTCTTCGGCAGCACGCAGACAAGCGGTGCCTGCCGATAGGCCGTCAGCGCATCGCCGTCGAACGCAGCAAGCCCGCTGCGATCCGACACCACACCATCGGGCACGAGCGCTTTCAGCCGGGCAACGATCTCCGCGCGGCGGGAAAGAACGCTCGGGTCTGGCGGCGCAAGCTCCATGGCGCGAGCTTAGCGCGCTTCAAAGCTGAGACGCCAACGCCTCTGTTTCATCGACCAGCGCGGCAAGTTCGGAGCGTTCGGTAACCCGCGCAGCGAAATCCTTCGGCACAAGCGCCATCATGGCGGCGCGCTTTACGGCACCCTTCTCGTTGATCAGCCATTCGCGGTTCAGCGCGAAGATTGTCTGATTGAGGCAGGCGATGACGCGGAATGCCGCTCCTTGCGCATAGACGGCGTCCTGCGCCGCCTCACCTTTCTCGACCAGCATCAGTGTGAAGCGTGCCTCGCCGAGAAAGCGAGCGATCAGTTCTTTCTGCAATGCGGTGGGATACGGCGTGAGCGTCGCTTTGCGTCCGGCAATCAAGTCTTCGGGACCGTGCAGCGGCCGGCTGATCGCCAGCTCACCGGCGTAGGCGGCAGACACAAACGCATGCGGATGACCGACGTGATAGGCGATTTCGAATTTGCCGTGCTGCACTTCAGCGATCACCTGATCCACACGTGCGAGGTCGCGATAGAGGAGATCGACGGCGATGCCATCTATCTGAAGCCACGCGCCGCCATCGACCCATCGGCCCCATCCGCCGCGTTCGGTCGCGAGACCTTCGCGATGCGCGTCATCAAGCAGGGTCGCGGCGCGGTTCAGCGCAGCGATATCCAGATCGCCGGAATAATAGAGACCGATATCGATATCGGATTTGGCGTGATTCCAGCCGCGCGCGCGGCTGCCGCCGAGCGCAATGGCGCGAACGCCCCGCACGGGCGCGATCTTCTCGACCACGCGGGCGAGGATGGATTCGAAGGATGCTGTGGATGTCATAACCCTCTCCACGAACCCGCTTGGGGCCGCGAGAGGAGCGAATTAGCCCTGACGCGCCTTGAAGCGGGGGTTCTTCTTGTTGATGACGTAGGTGCGGCCGCGGCGGCGGATGACGCGGCAATCCTTGTCGCGCTTCTTGAGAGACTTGAGGGAGTTACGGATCTTCATGGGACGTGCCGGACCTGAAAAAGAGCGCGGAAACTAGTGGCGGGGGTGTGCCCTGTCAACCGCCCGTTTTGTGGGATTTTTGCCGCATTTCCGCCGGTTCTGACGTGTTACAAAGGCTGAAATTGGGGATTTGTCCATGGCGTTGACCTCGACGAGCAGGATCGGACTGGCGGCCATGGCCCTGGCCTGCGTCCTTACCCCTGCCTGGGCCGGGCAGACTCAGCCCCCGACCCCGCCTTCAGCGCAGGACCTGAAATTCCAGGCCTTCATCCATGACGAGCGCGCGGTCGCCATCGCGGCCGGAATCAAACCGTCGATCTATGAAGCCGCGACCGCCAACATTCATCGCAACCAGAAGGTCGAAGACCTGAACCTCAACCAGCCGGAATTCTCGCGGCCGGTGTGGCTCTACCTGGACAGCGCCGTGTCCAACAAGCGCGTATTGGATGGGCAGGCGGGCCTGAACGCCAATCTGCAAACGCTGTCTTCGATCGAGGCGAAATACGGCGTGCCGAAAGAAGTCGTCGTGTCCATCTGGGGCAATGAGAGCGATTTCGGTCACGGCCACGAAGTCTTCAATATGTTCGAGGCGCTGGCGACGCTCGCCTATGACGGGCCGCGCGCGGAATACGCCAAGCCTGAATTCCTCGCAGCGCTGAAGATCATGCAGCAGCAGAAATTCGATCCCGCGATCATGACCGCGTCCTGGGCCGGCGCGTTCGGACAGACACAGTTCACGCCGACGACGTTTCTGCAGCATGCGGTCGATGGCGACGGCGATGGCGTGATCGACATGTGGCATTCGACGGCGGATGCGCTCGCCTCCGCCGCCAATGTACTCGCCGATGCCGGATGGCAGCGCGGCAATGTGTGGGGCTATGAGGTCCGCCTGCCCGCGGGCTTCGCCTACGATCAGGCCGATGTCGATACCGTCAAACCGGTCGCAGACTGGCGCAAACTCGGTGTCACGAAAATCTCCGGCGCAACGCTTCCGTCATCGCTGGAGAACGGCGCGATCTTCCTGCCCGCCGGCGCGCGCGGACCGGCCTTCATGGTGTTCGACAATTTCAAGGTCATCCTGAAATACAACAACGCGGCATCGTATGCCTTGGCGGTGAGCCTGCTTGCCGACCGCATCAAAGGAAAAGACCCGGTGCAGGCGTCATGGCCGCGCGATGAGATTCCGCTGACGCGCGACGAACGCCTCGCCTTCCAGACCTATCTCACCAAGCTCGGCTACGACATCGGCACTATCGATGGCGTTCTGGGCCGCAAAGCGCGCGCGGCATTGCGCACTTGGCAACAGCGGCACGGCATCGCCGCAGACGGCTTCCCCACCGAAGACCTCCTCACCCGCGTCGCCATCGACGCGCAGTCGCGAAAACCCTGATGCATTTCCCGCTAGCCAACGACGCGACGTTGGCAGTTGGCACCATTGCCTCTGGTGCGGCGCTATTCTTTTCTTTGCGCACCGGCAAGACGATCCCGACACCGATGGTATTCTACGCAGAGGACAACCCGGTTCTTTATTGGTCGGTGCAAAGCATCGCGTTCGGCATCTTCGCGAGTTGTCTGCTGGGCTTAGCTGAAAATGCCGGCTGGCTTTAATTCGGCTTAAGCGTTCGGAACTTCTTCCGCAGCTTCGATCTGTTTTTCGTCGGGTGCGACGAGGCCTGCGTTTTTCAGGTGCGGCGAGAACATGGCGTAGAGGTAGCAGATCAGCATCAGCCCGCCGCCGAAGATGAACGGGGCGCTCGGTGAGATACGATAAAGCCCTGTCGCCAACATCGGCCCGAAGATGAAGCCCGCGCCCGCGGTTGCGCCGGTGAGGCCTGCGATGGCGCCCTGCTCATGCGGATCGACGGAGAGCGAGGCTGCAGCGGCATAACCGGGCCGTACCATGCCGAAGCCGAGACCGTTGATCATCAGCGCGAAGACGAGCGGCCCGAACTGCCGCCCGATGGCGAACAGTGCGAATGAGACGATGCAGGTCGCGCCGCCCCAGCGCATGAGGGTGCGCGCCGAGAGCTTGAATCGCTGCACGACCACAAGCTGCGCGAACATCGCCGCGACCGCGCCCGCCACCAATCCGATGCCGGTGTATTGCGGCGCCTCTTTCGGCGAATAATGCAGCACGTCGATAAAGAGATAGCCGATGGTCTGGATCGGCACCGCGCCCGCAGTAGAGATTCCGACACCGAACACGATGAACGGCCAGATGCGGCGGTCGTGCCATTTGAGGCGTTGTTTCTCGACGGCGTGGATATGCGGCTTGGTCTCTTCGCGCAGCAGATACCAGACGGTCGCCGCACTTCCGAACGCCACCAGCGCCACGAAATAGAACGGCGCGAACAATCCAAACACGACCAGCGCCGACCCGATGCCCGGACCGATGGTCGTGCCCAAACCGAATGCGGCGCTGAGCGTCGCCACGCCGCCGGTGCGTTCCTCGCGCGTGGTGCGGTCCGCGATATAGGCCTGTGCCGAAGGCGACGTGCCGGAGCCGAAGATGCCGTAGATCATGCGCGCGGCGATCATCATCGGATAGCAGAGCGCGATCGCGAGCACGCCGTGGATGCCGAGATCGGCGATCACCGCAAACGAGCCGAAGGAAACGCCGAACGCGATCAGCCCGAGAAGAATGACAGGCTTGCGCCCCCACACATCACTCTTGCCGCCCCAATAGGAGCTGGTGAACAGCCAGATCGTCGCCGACGCCACGAAGGGCAGCGAGCCCTGAAACTCGGTGAGGCCGAGACGGCGCACCAGCGTGGGCAGGATCGCGAACATCACCGACTGCCCCGCCCCCATGCAGATCAGGCTGACGAACAGGATCGCGACCGCGCGCTCCTTCTCGTTGTCCGCCACCGCGCGCAGCACCCGCTCCGCCAGCGCACGCGCGCGGCCGCCGCCATCTTCGGGTTCGTAAGGGAAATGCGACATCAAATATCTCGTTGCCTGCAAAGCACCGCAAACGAACGCAGGCGTCAAGCGTGGAAACCTGCACGCATAGCGCGTATGCTTCGCCGTAGGATGGAGGGCCGGATGAGAGCGCAGAACCTTATTTTCGTGACGATAGCCGCGCTGTTGGCAGCGGCACCCGCGCAGGCCTCCGTCGAGATCAACGCCAGTCCGACGAAGAACATGAATTGCGCGGGCGGCACCTGCTCACCGACGGCGAAGAGCGCCGTGCTCAACACCACCGATCTCGCCAACATGCTCGCGACATCGGATGTGAAGATCACCACCGGCAACGGCGCGGTGACGATCACGGTCTCGGGACCGTTCTCATGGACGAGCACGCACCGCCTCACGCTCGACGCCAACCTGAACGTCAGCTTCCGCGCCCCGGTCGAAGTCGCGGGTCAGGGCGCTGTCACGATCATCACCAGTGACGGAGGGACTGGGGGAGATGTTCTGTTCTTTCCCAGCGGCAAACTCGATTTCTGGGACACGGGTTCGAACCTTGTCATCAACGGAACATCCTACACGTTGGTGAGCGACATCGCGTCGATCGCGTCGGCCTATGCGACGGGCGTAAACAACATCGCAGTGCTCGCGCTCGCGAAAGACTACGATGCGGGGCCTGACGGGCCTTATCAGAATGCCGCCGTGCCCACGGACATGGAGGGCCAATTCGAGGGTCTCGGCCACACGATTTCAAATTTGTCCGTACATGGAAACGGTCGCGGGACCGGCTTTTTCGCGCAGTCGAATTCTGGGTTCAGCTTCATCCGCGACATTACGCTGAGCAACGTCAATATTGTGGGCGGTACGAATTCGCTCACCGGCGCCCTTGGCGGCGCGCTCCATTCCGTCATCACCAACACGCACGCTTCCGGCCACGTGAGCGCCGGAGCCGGCAGTTCGGTCGGCGGCCTCGTCGGCTACAGCGGACAGATATCCAATTCGGACTCATCGGCGATCGTCACATGTACGACGCACTGCAACGCCGGAGGGCTCGTCGGGTTCGGCTATCAAATCACGCGCTCCAGCGCGACGGGCACCGTCACAGTTGAGAACGCGGGTGTCGCGGGCGGGTTGGTTGGATCTCTGGGAAATGGCCAGACACTGATTTCGCAATCCTATGCCACCGGCGATGTTTTCTCTAACCAGACCAACAACACAGAAGCCATGGGCGGTCTCGCTGGCAGCGCGCTTCAGGATTCCACAATCGTTGACTCTTACGCGTTGGGCGCGATCCACAACGCCGGAACGAGTTCTCTTGGTGGCCTCGTTGGCTCCGGGCAGGCGGACATCATAAGCACGTCGTATGCAACAGGCGGTGTCGAGGTTGGAGCGCCATGCTGCAAGAACGGACACGCCGGCGGGCTTGTCGGCTATGCCTACCATCCCGACGCGTACAAAAACGACTATTGGGATATCGATACCAGCGGCAGAACTTCCGGCTGCGGAAAGCACAAGCCCAAAGATGCGTGCCGCCACGTTGACGGTCTCAGTGACGCGGCATTGAAGTCCGCTTTGCCGGTGGGTTTCAATCCCGCGATCTGGGCGCAGAGCCCAAGCATCAACAACGGCTATCCCTATCTGATCGCCAACCCGCCGCAGTGATCGCGCTGTCTGGAAACGTACACGCTTAGCGCGTACGCTTACCGGATAGGCGGAGGGCCCGATGAACGCGCGTTTTCTGTTTGCGGCGATTGCTGCGGTGCTGCTGATGACAAGTCCGGTGTTGGCGGCGGTCCGGATTTCCTCCGATCCGACACAGAACATGACCTGCTCAGGCGGCGTGTGTGCGGCAACGAACCAGGCAGCCGTGCTGAACACAACCGACCTCGCCAACATGCTGGCAACGGGAGATGTAAAGGTCGTCACAGGCGGTGGCGCAACCATCATCGGCGTGACATCCCCGCTCACCTGGACAAGCGCAAACAGACTCACGCTTGTCGCGGCGTGCAGGATCCATATCCGTGCCCAGATCATGGTGGCCGGCGGCGGTGGATTGACGCTCGGACACCTTCCGGCGCTCACCAAACAGAGTTGCCTTGATGACGCCTCAGGCCAACTCGCGCGCCGTTTCGACAATCACGTGCAGATTTTTCCCGCGGGCAGAGTCGCGTTTTCCGCTGCGGGCGGCAGCCTCATCATCAATGGCAAGCCATACATTCTGGTCAGGAGTATCGCGGACCTGAAGAAAGCCATCAAAACAACACCCACCGGCCGCTTTGCGCTCGCGGACAATTATGACGCCGCAAGCAACGGCGTTTACGGCTTTCCGCCAATTCGGGTGTTCACTGGCACCCTGGAGGGTATGGGCAACACGATTTCGAATTTGTCCGTCAACAGCGATCGACAATTCGTAGGCTTCATCGGTGAAAGCCGCAGTGAAATTCGAGACATCCGATTGGAAAATGCCAATGTTGTCGGCAGCCTCGAAGATGCCCAGATCGGTACGCTGGTGGGAGCATTGGAGTCCGGCATCATATACAATTGCTCCGCGACGGGCATCGCGAACGGCACCTCGAATGGCGAGACGCGTGAGTACACCGGTGGCCTTGTAGGCTACGCCCGTTCTTACAGCAGAATAATCCGCTCGCGTGCCAATGTGTCCGTTTCGGGCATTACCGCGGGTGGGTTGATCGGGGTTATCGACGACGCCGCCGGAATGTCTCAAAGCTTCGCGACCGGTCCCGTATCGGGGAGCGCCTACGCAGGAGGACTGGTCGGCGCCAACGGCAATTTTGTGACCACCACCGACAGCTATGCACTGGGCACAGTGAGCAGCAATTTGAACGCCGGCGGATTGGCGGGCGAGGAGGCCTACAAGACGGAAACATCCTACGCAGCCGGACTTGTACAGACTCCGGGAAATGCCGGCGGCGTCTTCGGCTATGTTCTCGGAACGTCGGCCGGCCATAATTATTGGGACATGGACACCAGCGGTACGAACCAAGGGTGTGGCGAACTTAACTTCGCCGATTGCAACAACATCGTTGGCCTGACCGACGCACAACTGAAATCCGGCTTGCCTGCCGGGTTCGATCCGGACGTCTGGACGCAGGATCCGAGCATCAACAACGGCTATCCGTATCTGATCGCCAACCCGCCGCCGTAATTATGATCGCGAACGCAGCATTCCTGATCCGCGATAGACATGCGGCATAAAAACAACGCACCGTTGAAAAACGCTGAACGGCTTTCTCGCGCGAAGACAATCCAAGCGCTCATCCGTATACCGGCACAAGGCGCTCCAATCTTGAGGAATTCAATGCGTGGAACCTATTCGATCGCAGCGGTCGCACTTGCGTTGGCCGTAGCGGGCCCCGCATCGGCAACGGTAACAATATCCACCAAGCCCACACAGAACATGTCGTGCGTCAGCGGCGTTTGCGCGCCGACAGCAAAGAAAGCAGTGCTGAACGTCAACGATCTCACGGGGATGCTGGAGACCGGCGACGTAACCGTAAAAAGCGATCGCCTCACCAAGGACATTGTGGTGGGAGCAACAGTATCATGGGCCAATACGCAGAAGCTTGCGCTCAACAGCTATCAATCGATCGCTTTCGACAATCCGGTGGTTGTCACTGGGTCTGGCGGGCTTGCGATCACGACGAACACTGGTGGAGGTGGCGGAGAGCTAAACTTCGTCAAGAAAGGCCATGTCGAATTCTGGGACACAACAAGTAATTTGACTATCAATGGCAAGAGCTTTGTTTTGGTCAGCAACATCGCGGCTCTGGCCGCTGATGTCGCCACTAACCAAGCCGGCAACTATGCGCTTTCGAAAGACTACGACGCAAAGCAAGATGGAAAATACAAGCAGACGCCCGTTACGTGGGGGTTGCAGGGCACCTTCGAAGGTTTGGGAAACCGCATCGAAAATTTGAGCATTAAAGCCAAGCCTTTCCATTCTGCCGGTTTGTTCTCATATATCGATCATGGCTCGGTTCGCGATTTAGGACTGGAGCACGTGAGTATTCTGGGAGCCGATACGAGCGGCGCTCTCGCGTCTGACAGCTCCGGAACGATTGAGAATTGCTATGTGACGGGAAGCATCAGCTCAAATAACGGCCCCGTTGGCGGCTTGGTAGGAGAAGAAACAGGAACGATAAGTCATTCATATTCGAGCGCTTCCGTGAATGGCGCATCCAATACATTTGTAGGTGGCTTGGTCGGCTTTCTGAATGGCGAGGTTGTGAACAGTCACGCCTCGGGAGCGGTATCGGGAGGCGATCTATCCGACATTGGCGGGCTGTTGGGGTTCTATAACGGAAATATATTGAGGTCGTACGCAACAGGCCCAGTGGCCGGCGGCTCCAAGGCGCTGATCGGCGGTCTTATAGGCAACAACAGCGGAAATGTTACCCAATCCTATGCGACGGGTTCCGTGTTCGGCCTAACGGATTCTAAAGTCGGCGGACTAATTGGCGCGCTTGGGAATGGAGGGTCAGAGTCTTTTTCGACTGGCCATGTTTCAGGCGATGTGGACGTTGGAGGACTTGTGGGATCTGCCACCGGTACGGGCAACCTAAGCAATATGTATTGGGATTTGGATACAAGTGGAATCTCGGACCCCAGCAAAGGCGCAGGCGACATTCCCAATGATCCAGGAATTACTGGACTGACAACGTCGCAGTTCAAATCGGAATTGCCAGCAGGCTTCGACCCGAGCGTCTGGGGCCAAAAGCCAAGCATCAACGGAGGCTATCCGTACCTGATCGCTAATCCGCCACCGCAATAGCGATCACGAATGCCGTTTGAATCTCACTTCTGACGTATCGCTGCGGCCTTGGGCGTCGACGACGGTCACGTGGGCGATGCCTTCGCTGGTGGGTTCGTAGA
>Ga0207639_10003277_pt1 | contig 10902 bp, 9 predicted proteins | sample KBSCornC32_FD_184299 | JGI IMG/M metagenome (GOLD analysis project Ga0207639, IMG submission 184299) | Corn rhizosphere microbial communities from Kellogg Biological Station, Michigan, USA - KBS Corn C3-2 (SPAdes) (version 2) | ecosystem: Host-associated > Plants > Roots > Rhizosphere > Soil ...
AACGCCTGGGCGCCTTCCGCGACAAGGCGCCGCATCGCTGCTTCGCCATCGCCGAGCCCGATCCCAAGCGCGCCAAGGGCGATTGGCGGCCCTTCGCCAGCGTTGCTAACTGGCCGGATCGCGGCGTCCACAACCAAATCCACGTCCGCCTGCGCAAGAACCGCAAGCCGAACACCCCGGTCACGCTTTCTATCGGGCCGCAGAAGTTCGATCTGGTCGCCGGCACCGCGGACGCCTGGGCGCCTGACCCCCGCACCGATGCCGCCATCGTCCGTACCATGCGCAGCGGCCAATGGATGATCATCAATGCGAAGGGGCAGAAGGGCGGCGGCTTCGTCGACAGCTACCCCCTGCGCGGCATCGCCACCGCGATCGACGCGGCGACCGTCGCCTGCGCGCGACGGCGGTGAAGGCGTTGCTGCGAAGCTAGCTCCCGTTCATCTTCGCTATGGCAACAGCCAGGGTCTGCATTGAGAAAGGAAGGCCGATGAAAAACAAGATCACCCTGGCCGTGATGACGGCGATGCTGGCGCTGCCCGTCGCGACAACCCCGGCAAGCGCGTCGAACAGTTATCATGGCAAGCGCTATTCCCACAGCTATCGCTGCAAGCGCACCAAGGGCACGACCGGTGCGATTCTAGGCGGCGTCGGTGGTGCGGTGGCCGGGGGCGCCATCATCGGTGGCCCGGTCGCGGTCGTGGGCGGCGCGGTCGGCGGCGCCCTGCTCGGCAAGCATATCGACAAGAAGGAAAACCGGTCTCGCAACCGGAGGCGCGGCTGCTGACCTCAATATTGCGCGAGGTCGTGACTTTTGTGACTTTATGAACGGATCGTTCGGCGCCGGTGGCGCACCAATCCGCCAAAGCTGGCGATTTTGCCCGCGATCCACTACATCGCGCCCATGACCCTTTCCGCCGCCGCAGCCATGCCGATTCCCGGCCATATCGATCCCGTGCCCGTGCCGCGCGCCGCCGTCGCGCGTGCCGATGGCCGCGTCGATCTGATCGGCTTGCCGAAAGCGGAGATCCGCGCCGCGCTTGAAGCTGCCGGGATGGAGCCGAAGCAGGCGAAGCTGCGCGCCAAGCAACTCTGGCACTGGATTTATAATCGCGGCGTCACCGATTTCACGCTGATGACCGATATCGCCAAGGCGATGCACCCCTGGCTTGCCGAACATTTCGTGATCGCGCGGCCCGAGGTGGTCGAGGCGCAGGTCTCCAGCGACGGCACCCGTAAATGGCTGCTCCGCTCGGATGACGGGCAGGATTACGAGATGGTCTTCATCCCCGACGCCGATCGGGGGACTTTGTGCGTGTCGAGCCAGGTCGGCTGCACGCTCAACTGCCGCTTCTGCCATACCGGCACGATGAGGCTCGTCCGTAATCTGACGGCGGGCGAGATCGTCAGCCAGGTGATGCTGGCGCGCGACGCGCTCGGGGAATGGCCGTCGCAGCCCGAGGGCCGGCTGCTCACCAATATCGTCATGATGGGCATGGGCGAGCCGCTCTACAATTTCGACAATGTCCGCGATGCGCTGAAGCTGGTGATGGACGGCGACGGCCTCGCGCTCTCCAAGCGGCGCATCACCCTCTCTACTTCAGGCGTCGTGCCGATGATGGAGCGCGCGGGGGCTGAGATCGGGGTCAATCTCGCGGTCTCGCTGCATGCCGTCACCAAGGAAGTCCGCGACGAGATCGTGCCGATCAACCGCAAATATGGCATCGAGGATCTGCTGCAGGCCTGCGCCGATTATCCGGGCGCCAACAATGCGCGGCGCATCACCTTCGAATATGTCATGCTGAAGGACAAGAATGACAGCGACGAGGATGCGCGCGAACTCGTCCGCCTGATCCGCAAGTACAAGCTGCCGGCCAAGGTCAATCTGATCCCGTTCAACCCGTGGCCCGGCGCGATCTACGAATGCTCCGATCCGGACCGCATCGCGCGCTTTTCAGACATCATCTTCAAGGCTGGCATCTCGGCCCCGGTTCGCACTCCGCGCGGGCGGGACATCATGGCCGCGTGCGGCCAGCTCAAGTCGGCTGCTGAAAAGAAGAGCCGCGCCGAGCTCGACCGGCTTGCCGAAGAGAAGCAGGCTGCTCTAGGCTGAGGCTGGAAGCGGGTTCAAGGTCGGCGGAATATGTGGCTGTTCAACAAGTTCATCGGGCGGCTGCTCAAGCGGGGGCAGCTCACGATCCAATACGCCAACGGAGAGGTGAAGACCTACGGCGCGCCCGATCCCGCGATCAATCCCGTGACGATCCGCTTCACCGACGCCGGGGTTCCAAATTTCATCGCGCGGCATCCGCAGCTGCACGCCGCCGAGGCCTTTCTCGACGGTCGGCTGGTATTCGAACAGGGCGATATCCGCGACCTGATCGACATTATCCGGATCAACGGGCGGTTCGAGGAGGGCAAGGGCTCCTATCTCAAGGGCACGCTCGCCACCCAGCTCAAGCATCTTACCAAGACACGGATGACCAAGCGTAATTTCGAGAAGCAGTCGAAGAAGAATGTCGCCCACCATTATGATCTGAGCGACCGGCTCTACGATCTCTTCCTCGACGCCGACCGGCAATATAGCTGCGCCTATTTCACGGATGCGGCCAACAGCCTCGAGCAGGCCCAGCTCGACAAGAAGACCCATATCGCCGCCAAGCTCTATCTCAAACCTGGCCAGAAAGTGCTCGACATCGGCTGCGGCTGGGGCGGCATGGCGCTCTATCTCAACCGCGTCGCCGATGTGGATGTGCTCGGCATCACCCTCAGCGAGGAGCAGCTGAAGGTCGCCCGCCGCCGCGCCGAGGAAGCGGGCGTGGCCGATCGCGTGAAGTTCGAACTAATCGACTATCGCAACGTCACCGGCACCTTCGACCGGATCGTCTCGGTCGGCATGTTCGAACATGTCGGCACGCCGCACTACGACGCCTTCTTCGGCAAATGCCGCGAATTGCTGGCCATGGACGGGGTGATGCTGCTACACACCATCGGCCGCTATGGCGAGCCGGGCGTAACCGATGCCTTCACCCTCAAATATATCTTTCCCGGCGGCTATAATCCGGCGCTATCCGAGATCATCGCAGCCAGCGAGAAATCCCGGCTGATGGTGGCGGATGTCGAGACGCTGCGCCTCCATTACGCCTACACGCTCGATCAATGGTATGATCGCACCGTTGCCGCGCGCGATGCGCTCATCGAATTGTACGATGAGCGCTTCTACCGGCTCTGGACCTTCTACCTCGCCGGTGCACGGGCGGCTTTCTTCCATGGCAATCTCTGCAACTATCAGATCCAGTATATCCGCGACCGGCGCACCTTGCCGATCACCCGCTGCTATCTGGACGAGGAAGAGATACGGCTGCACGCGCTGAAATGAGCGCCGCCACTCGCCGCTTCGGCGCGCTTAAGGCGGTGGGCGGTCTCCTGCACGGGCTGATGCTGGTCCCCGGCTGGCTGGCTGTCCGGGGCCATTCTCCAGCCGCGCTCCGGTACGAACAACGCTTCATGCAGCGTGTGGCGAAGCGTCTCGTCCGCACTGTCGCGATTACCGGCGCGCGCCCCGCCGGTCCCGGCACGCTCTATGTCTCCAACCATATGAGCTGGATGGATATTCCGGTTCTGGGCAGCGCGCTCGACACCGATTTCATTGCCAAATCTGACGTCAAAAGCTGGCCCCTGATCGGCCCGCTTTCCCGCCGCAGCGGCACGCTGTTCGTAACCCGCGAGGAACGGCACCGGGTCCATCATCAGGCCGATCAGATTGGCCAGCGTTTGCAATCAGGCCGAAGCCTCGTGCTGTTCGCCGAAGGGACGACGTCGGATGGCCTGGCCGTTCTCCCCTTTCGCTCGAGTCTGTTCGAGGCAGCCGCCCATGCGGCGCTGATCCAGCCGATCGCCGTCGGCTATCATCGAGGTGACGGCGTGCGGCTGTCGGATGACGAGATGCGGATGATCGGCTGGACCGGCGACGATGATCTGCTGTCCAACCTCGGCACGGTCTCACGTCTCTGGCTGACTGCGGAGATACGGCTCACGCTGGCCTTCGCGCCGGAACCGGGAGTTTCGCGTAAAGCGCTGGCTGAACGCTGCCGGATCGCCGTGACCGAAGCCTACGAAGCGATCCGGCAACCCTGATCAGCTGGTCTTCTTGTCGGCGCGGCGCTGATCCATCCAGCCCTTCCAGGCGGCGCGGCGCTCCTCGGGCGTGACGGTGCCGTCCTTGTTGGCGTCGGCGCGGTCGAACATCTCAAGCGCCTTGCCGGTCGCCTCGGCCAGTGTCACCTTGCCGTCGCTGTTGGCGTCGGCCTTCTCGAACATGCGGCCGCCCATCATGCCCTTGCCGCCACCATGGTGATGGCGACCGCCCATGCGGTGGCCCGGCTCACCGCCATCGCGGTCGCCGCGAGGCGCATCGAATTCCTGGCGGGAGATCTGGCCGTTCTTGTCGCCATCGAGCGCCGCGAACTTCTCGTCGCGCCATTCGGCCCGGCGCTTCGCCTTGAAGGCGTCAGCCTCTTCCCTGGTGATCGCCCCATCCTTGTTGGCATCGACCGCTGCGAAATGCTCCTTCACCCTGGCTTCGACCTGCTCGCGGGTTTGCGGGCCGCGCATATCCTTATGATCCTTGTCGGCGATCGCCCAGGCGGAGGTTGCCAGCAGGGCGACGACACTTGCTCCAATCAAGACACGCTTCATCGGGGACTCCTTTAAAGGCAGACGGTCATCCGCCTGCCACATTGCGGCCCGTATAGCGCAGGCAGTTGAACCGCGGCTGAAGCATCGCTATCGCGTCGCCGCCTTTGAGATCACGGAGCAGATGATGGCGGACAAGATCAATCGCGTAGTGCTGGCCTTTTCGGGCGGCCTCGACACGAGCGTGATCCTCAAATGGCTTCAGCAGGAATATCAGTGCGAAGTCGTGACCTTCACCGCCGATCTCGGGCAGGGCGAGGAGCTTGAGCCCGCCCGCAAGAAGGCCGAGCTGATGGGCGTGAAGCCCGAACATATCTTCATCGACGATCTGCGCGAGGAATTCGTTCGCGATTATGTCTTCCCGATGATGCGCGCCAATGCGCTCTATGAGGGGCTGTATCTGCTTGGCACCTCGATCGCACGGCCGCTGATCGCCAAGCGCCAGATCGAGATCGCGAGGGCGGTCGGTGCCGATGCCGTCAGCCATGGCGCGACCGGCAAGGGCAATGATCAGGTCCGCTTCGAGCTGGGCTATTACGGCCTCGCACCCGACATCAAGGTGATCGCCCCGTGGCGCGAATGGGATCTCACCAGCCGCACCGCGCTGATCGAGTTCGCCGAGAAGCACCAGATTCCGGTCCCCAAGGACAAGCGCGGCGAAAGCCCCTTCTCGACCGACGCGAACATGCTACACACCTCCTCCGAGGGGAAAGTGCTTGAAGATCCGTGGCAGGAAGTGCCGGACTATGTTTACTCGCGCACCGTCAACCCCGAGGACGCGCCCGATCAGCCTGAAATCATCACCATCGATTTCGAGAAGGGCGACGGCATCGCGCTGAACGGTCAGGCGATGTCGCCTGCCACGCTGCTTGAGGCGCTTAACGAACTCGGCCGCAAGCATGGCATCGGCCGGCTCGATCTGGTCGAGAACCGCTTCGTCGGCATGAAGTCGCGCGGCATGTATGAGACGCCGGGCGGCACCATATACCACCTCGCCCATCGCGGGATCGAGCAGATCACGCTCGATCGTGGCGCGGCGCACCTCAAGGACGAGCTGGCCCCGCGCTATGCCGAGCTGATCTACAATGGCTTCTGGTTCTCGCCGGAGCGCGAGATGCTACAGGCCGCGATCGATCATTCGCAGGCGAAGGTAGCGGGCACCGTGCGCCTCAAGCTCTACAAGGGCGGCGTCTATGTGATCGGCCGCAAGTCGCCCAACACGCTTTATTCGGAGAAGGTCGTGACCTTCGAAGACGACGCCGGCGCCTATGATCAGCGCGACGCGGCGGGCTTCATCAAACTGAACGCGCTACGGCTTCGCCTGCTGGGCCGGCGCGACGGGCGGTAAGTCCTTCCGCCGCAGCCCGATGATCTCGATGGGCATGATGAAGATGCGATCGGTCCGCACCCGATCACGTTCCAGTGCGTGCAGAAAATTGTCGCCCTTGTCATAGGCCCAGGCACCCTGCCGCAGCAGCCAGATCGTCGGCGGACGTTGAAGATCGGGGGTGTCGACAATCTGCTCGAGCCGGGCCTTCGATAACGAGACCACCCCCCGGCTCCCCGTCGGGTTCCACGCGCCGGGGCCGGCGTTGAGTGCGGGCATGTCCGTTGGAATGGGTTTTGTTGCCATGGACATATTCCGGTCACGCTGGGCGAACCGGAAAGCGAGCGCGCCTTCATTGGGATAGGCGACGACCAGATCGCCCTGCCGGAACCGTGGCTCAAGCCATGCAAGAACCGGATACCAGTCCTCCGACGGGCGGATTCTGCGCTGATGGATATCGAGCGCGATCATCTCGATCAGGATCACGGCAAGCGCAATCATTGCCAATATACGCATCGCCACCGTCCGCGGCGCAGCAACGCCGAGTGCGAGAAGCAGCATGCCGGGGATCGCCACTGCCGCCAGCGTGCGCGGGATGAAGACCGGTGCGATCAATGCCGAGATCGCGATCGACAGCAGCACCGGCAGCAGCATCAGGATCAAAAGCGCGCTCGCCGTCCGCATCCCCTGCGATCGGCCGCCAAGGCCGGTCCATGCCAATATGATCAACAGCAGCGCGCTCGTCAGGCTGGTCAGTTGCGGGGTGATGAAGAGCCGAGTCACCGTCCAGGGCAGCGTCCAGCTCAGCGAGAAACGCAGCCAGGTCGACTGCACCCAGGTGGGTGCCTGTTCGGATAGGATCATCAGCGCGGGCAGCCAGATGGCAAGCACGAGCAGGTGACCCAGTACCAGCGCCAGCCAATCCTGTCTGGTCCAGCTTCGACGCAGACACAAGATCAGCAGCGCTAAGCCGGCCGCGCCGGCATAGAGGATGCCCAGATTGTGGAGCCACAGCAGCAGTGCAAGCAGCACTAGATAGGCGGCGTAGGACCGGCACCATAGCCGCCCCCCATTGCTGATCCCGCGCGCCGTCCGGAACAGCAGTCCGATGATCGTGGCATAGACCAGCGCCATCAGCGGATAAGGCCGGACCTCCCGCGTCATCTCGATCGGCAGGGTGCCGAGCGCCAGCAGGATCGCGGCCGCACTCATCAGCACGGCGCACTTCGCCGGGGCCAGATGGATCATGCGGCCTATTTCGCGCGCGGCGAGGACACCCGCCCCGATCGCCCCGATCCCGCCAAGCGCACCCAGCGCGCGCAGGGCGGCCAGGCTGTCCCCGAAAATCAGCGTCCAGACCTTCAGCAGGCTGTAATAAAAGGGCGGATGGGTTTCATATTGCGGTACGATCCCCCACAGGAAACCGAAACTTTTGGATGCCGCATACGCGCTATAGGCTTCGTCGAGCCAGAGCGGTTCACGCGCGATGTTCCAGAGACGGAAGCCGATCCCCAGCCCGACCGCAGCCGCCGCGAGGAGACCGAACAGGATGTGCCAGCGGGAACGGACGGGGAGCGAGGTCGCCATGGATCTTCCCGTCCTTTAGGCAGGCTTCAAGCCGCGCACAATAAGAGAGGTTTTGGCTTGGCGCTTGCGCGTTCCGGCGGCGCGCCATAAAGGCGCCGCGAATGAATTCGCCGCAGCCTTGGTGGTCGACCCGCGCCTTCGCCTACGCGATGATATTCATCGCCGCCATCCCGCTGCTGCTTCCGACGATCCCGCCGCTGGTCGATCTGCCCGGTCATATGGGCCGTTATGCGATCCAGATGGCGCCGCCAAATTCGGAGCTGCATCGCTGGTTCGAGTTCAAATGGGCGGTGATCGGCAATCTCGGGGTCGACCTGCTGGTGATGCCGCTGGCGAAGATCTTTGGTCTGGAACTGGCGGTCAAGCTGATCGTGCTGACCATCCCGCCGCTTACCGTGGCGGGACTGCTGCTGGTGGCGCGCGAGGCTTATGGCGATCTGCCACCCAATGCCGCCTTCGCGCTGCCGCTTGCCTATGGGTACCCGTTCGATTTCGGCTTCGTGAACTTCGCGCTGTCGATGGGGCTAGCCATCCTCGGCTTCGCGCTGTGGCTCCGGCTCGGCCGGACGGGTCATCTCCGCCTCCGGGCAGCGTTGTTCGTGCCCTATGGCATCGCGCTCTGGTTCGTACACAGCTTCGGCTGGGGCGTGCTGGGCCTCATCGCCTTTGCCTGCGAATTGGTCCGGCGCCACAATAGCGGCAAGCTCTGGCTGCGCTCGGCGTGGGAAGCCGGGCTTGCGACCGCCCCGCTGATGCCGCCGATCCTGCTGATGCTGATGTGGCGCAGTGGCCATGTCACCGGCTTCACCGGCGACTGGTTCAACTGGAAGGTCAAGATCTTCTACCTGCTCCACATCCTGCGCAACGAAGGCGGGCCGTTCGATCTATGGAGCAGCAAGTTCCTGCTGTTCCTCGGCATCATGGGCTCGCTTGGCTTCGTCTTCCGGCGCAACGCGGCGCTGATGCTGGCGGCGGTGATCCTGCTGGCCACGTTCATCATCCTGCCGCGTATCGCGCTGGGATCGGCCTATGCCGACATGCGGCTGGCGCCCTTCATGATCGCGTTCCTGCTGCTGGCGGCGCGGCCGAACACAGAGGACAAGCGGGTGTTGAACGCCGTCGCGATCGCGGCCGTCGCCTTTTTCCTCGTCCGCATCGGAGCACAGACCGAAAGCTATGTGCGTCTCGACCGAGGTTTCCGCGCGCAGCTTCAGGCGCTGGATCATGTGCCGAAGAATGCGCGTATCTATGCGCTCACGGATCTCACCTGCCTCAGCAAGCCATACTGGACTCGGCTCGATCATATCGAAGCGCTGGCGATCGTGCGGCGTGAGGCTTTCGTCAACGGCCAGTGGGCGATGGCAGGCGCACAGTTACTGACCGTCCATTATCCCGATGCGCCGAAATTCGCGACTGATCCGACCCAGATCATCCGTCCGGGTCCCTGCAAGCAGCCCGGCAGCTACACCTACCCCGCGGTCATCCAGCAGTTTCCGCGGCATGCCTTCGATTATCTGTGGCTGATCAACTTTGCGCCGCAGCGCTGGCCGCATGGCGATCCCGGCCTGATCCGGGTGTGGGAAGGCGCGAAGGGCGTGCTCTACAAGATCAGGAAAACACCCACAGGCGGTTGAGCCAGAACACCGCCAGCGGGGTCAGGATGGCGATCGCCGGCATCGGCCACCAGACCGGGCCGTGCAAAAGGCCGGTGAAGGTCCACACCCAGAAGCTGTTGAGCAGGAAGCCGAAGGTCGTCACCGCGAGGAAGCGACCGCCGGTGCGCGCCAGATTGTCGCGCCGGCCATGTCCGCGAAAGGTCCACATGCTGTGCACCATGTACCCAAGGATCGTCGTGATCACCTGCGCGATGACGTTGGCGATCAGCGGCGCGATCTTCAGCAACTGCGCGCAGCTCCAGTAGACGCTCAGATGGAACACCGTCAGCATCCCGCCGGAGAAGACATAGCGGAACAGCTGGATCAGCGTCTGGAGCTGATGCTCGTCGAAACGGGCTTTGAGCGACTTGTACAAAGCGGAACCTTAACTTGCTCTGGGGCTGATGGAGTGCGTAATGCGCGGCGGGCGGCAAGGAAATAGCGCGCGTGTCTGAAAAAACTCCCAACGGCAAGGTGATGGGCCTCGATTGGCGCTGGTGGTGGCTGATCGCATGGGGCGGTTTCGCGGTCTGGCTGCTCATATATAAATGGGGGGCGATCCACTGGTTCGCGCTTCCCGACACTGACGACAATATGCGTATTTCCCAGGTGCGCGCGCTGCTCCGGGGGCAGGACTGGTACGATCTGCGCCAGTATAAGCTCAATCCGCCGGTTGGCTTCAACATGCATTGGTCGCGGCTGGTCGATCTGCCGATCGCCGGACTGATACTCGCCGCCAAACCCTTCGTCGGCGGTGCGATGGCTGAAAAGTTCGCTGTATCGGTGGCGCCGCTGCTGCCGATTGGTCCGGCGCTCTATGCGCTGATGCTCATCGCGCGGCGCCTGATCGACCGTAACGCCTGGCTGGTCGCGATCGGGGTCCTCGCCTGCGCGCAGGTGACCCTCAACATGTGGGCGCCGCTCCGCATCGATCATCATGGCTGGCAGCTGGCGTTCCTGCTGTGGGTCGTCGCGGGTAGCGCCGATCGGGATCGGCTGCGCGGCGGAGTGACCACGGGCCTTGCGACAGCCCTTTCGCTTGTGATCGGGCTGGAGATGCTTCCGTATCTGGCACTGGCGGGGGTGATGACGGTTCTGGCGTGGGTCCGAAGCGAGGCCGCGGCCCCGCGCCTGCGCGGCTACGGGGCCGCGCTCGCCGGGGGCTGCGCGATCGGTTACGTGCTGTTCGCCTCATACGACAATCGGACCGATGTCTGCGACGTGCTCTCGCCGGTCTATCTTTCGACCATGCTGACGGCGGGCGGGATCGGTGTGCTGCTGAGCATGTTCACGCTTCGCACCTGGCCCATGCGCCTGAGCGCGGCTGCCGCCGCCGGATTGATGCTGGCGGTCGCGTTCGTGCTGATATGGCCGGAATGTCTCGGGCGCCCGGAGCGTATTTCGCCAGAACTCGAACAGCTCTGGTTTCAATATATCAACGAAGCCAAGCCGATGTGGAGCCATGGCTACAAACGCTTCGTACCGGTGCTCGCCATCGCGGTGATCGGCACGATCGGGAGCCTCCTCGCCCTCTGGTACAACCGCCGTGACGAGCGGGTGATGGCCTGGGCGACTGCCACGGCACTTTCGCTGGCCTCGACCGGGCTGCTTTTCTGGCAAACGCGCGCTGGTGCCGCCGCG
>Ga0207639_10003278_pt1 | contig 10900 bp, 10 predicted proteins | sample KBSCornC32_FD_184299 | JGI IMG/M metagenome (GOLD analysis project Ga0207639, IMG submission 184299) | Corn rhizosphere microbial communities from Kellogg Biological Station, Michigan, USA - KBS Corn C3-2 (SPAdes) (version 2) | ecosystem: Host-associated > Plants > Roots > Rhizosphere > Soil ...
GTCGCACGCCGGTGAAGATCGAAGGCAGCGAGGCCGGCAGCACGACCTTGAAGAAGACGAAGCGGCGCGAGGCGCCCATCGACAGGGCCGAGTTCACCAGCAGCCGGTCGACCTGCTTCACGCCGCCCACCGTGCTCAGCAGCACCGGCCAGAACGAGGCCCAGAAGATGATCGCCACCTTCGACAGCTCGCCGATGCCCAGGAACAGGATGAACACGGGAAACAGCGCGAAGGCCGATGTCTGGCGGAACAGCTGCAGCACCGGATCGATGATGGCCGCGAGCCTCCTGAACCCGCCCACGAGCAGGCCCAGCACCACGCCCGCGACGCTGGCGAGCACCAGTCCCCAGAGCGAGCGCTGCAGGCTTGCGGCGACATGCTTCCAGAGCTGGCCGTTTTCCAGCAGCTGCACGATGCTCGCGAGCACGGCCGAAGGCGGGCTCAGGTAGGCGTCGCTCACGATGCCAAGGCGCGGCAGCGCCTCCCACAGCGCCAGGAACAGCACGATGCCGATGCCGCGCTCGGCCAGCCGGCCGAAGCCGCGCACAAGCTTCAGGAGCCGGCTGGGCGACCGGACCACCGGCGCGTCGAGCACCGCGCTCACGACACCGCTCCTTCGAGCGAGCGTGGCCGCAGGCCGATCTGCACTTCGTCCTTCAGCACCTCCCAGGCGCACTGACGCAGCGCGGCGAACTCGGGCGAGTGGCGCAGCTCCGCCGAGCGCGGACGCGCGAGCGGGATGTCGATGATGTCCTTGATGCGGCCGGGCCGCTGCGTCATCACCGCCACGCGGTCGGAGAGGTACACGGCTTCCTCCAGGCTGTGCGTGATGAACACGATGGTCTTGCGGTGCTGCTCCCAGATGCGCAGCAGCTCGCCCTGCAGCACTTCGCGGGTCTGCGCATCGAGCGCGGCGAAGGGTTCGTCCATCAGCAGCACGTCGGGCTCGTAGGCCAGCGAGCGCGCGATGGCCACGCGCTGCTTCATGCCGCCGGAGATCTCGTGCGGGTAGCGCTCGCCGAAGCCGTGCAGGCCGACGAGCTCCAGGTATTCCTGCGCCGTGCGGCGGCGCGCGGCCTTCGCCACGCCGCGGATGTCCAGGCCCACCGCGATGTTGTCCAGCACCGTGAGCCACGGAAAGAGCGCATAGCCCTGGAACACCACGCCCTGGTTGCGGTTGATGCCCGCAAGCGGCTGTCCATCGATGGCGATGCGCCCGCCGGTGCGCTCGGTGAGCCCGGCCAGGATGCCGAGAAAGGTCGATTTGCCGCAGCCCGAGGGGCCGAGCACGGAAAGGAATTCGCCTTCGTGCACGTCGAGGTCGAAGCCCTCGAGCACGCGCACCCGTTCGCTGGCGCCGCGTGCCGCGTAGTCCATCCGCACGTCGCGGGCGGAGATCTTGATGCTCATCGCCGTCGTGCCCCGCTCAGGTCTTCGTGGCGAAGGGGTTGAAATCGTTGGTGTACACGTCCTTCACCGACACCTTGCCGGTGGCGAGCTTGCCCTCGGACTGCAGGATGTCGATGTAGTACTGGATCGGCGGCTCGGTCACCACCAGGTCGTCGACGTAGGCGTAGCGGTCGACGTTCTTCAGCTCCATGTTGATGCGCTTGGCCACCAGCTTGCGGGCTTCCTCGGTGTTGGCGTTGACCCAGTTGCCGGCCTTGGCCAGCGCGGTCACCACGTCGCGCACCGCCTCGGGGTGCTGGCGGATGAACTGGCCGTGCGCGCTGTACGGCGCCATGCCGCCCAGGCCGCCGTCGAGGTCGAAGTCGCTCCACAGGCGCACCAGCGAGTCGGCGTTGTCGGCGCGGCCGGAGAAGGGCGCGTGGATGATCGCCAGGTCGGTGTTGCCCGTCACCAGCGTCTGCTCGGCCTGCTCGTCTGGAATGACGACGAAGTTGATCTTGTTCACGTCCACGCCGTGCTGGCGCAGGTACTTCTTGGTGACGAACTCCGCGCAGGCGCCGAAGCTGTTGAAGCCGATGGTCTTGCCCTCCAGGTCCTTCGGCGCCCGGATGCCCGAGTCCTTGCGGACGAAATACTTCATGTGCGGCGCTTCCTGCAGCGTCTTGCCGCCTGCGGCCACCACCTTGAGGTCGGCACCCGATGCAATGGCCGATATCACCAGCGGCACCATGCGGCTGCCGAAGTCGATCTCGCCCGTGCCCACCAGAGGAATGATCTGCGGCGCGGCGATCTTGCCGACGTAGTCGGGGCGGGTGTTGGTGCCCTCGAAGTAGCCGAGCTCGTCGGCCAGGTAGATCAGGTCGAAGGAGGGGTTGTTCGGGTACTTGAACGCGACCTTGTCGCCGGTCTTCTTCACCACGGCCGGGGCGGCACCGGCAGACGCTGTCTTGCCCTCGTCGCGCGAGCAACCAGCGAGCAGCAGGCCACCGAGGCCGCCGGCGGCGGTCAGCGAGGCGAAGGTCTTGAGCGCGCGGCGGCGCGAGGGAAGGGCGGGAGTGGACGCGATGGACATGGCGGCGCGCCCCGGCGCGGGGGCGGTCTGGGAGTTGGCTAGGCGCCGATGCTAGGAAGCGGCGCGCGCCGGTCCAACGAAGAAAACCGCACATGCATATGCGGCGAGGGATAAGTGCGACAGCCGCGTGGAAATGCTTGCCCCGCGCGACGTGCGGGGGCATTCTCGAAGGCTTCTCCCGATCTCCTTTCCTCATCCACCGTCAGGACCAGACACACCCATGACCTACCACGCCGACTCCAAGCGCTACGACGCCATTCCCTACCGCCGCGTCGGCCGCAGCGGACTCGTGCTGCCCGCCATCTCGCTCGGGCTCTGGCACAACTTCGGGGACACCACCTCCATCGCCACGCAGCGCCAGCTGCTGCGCACCGCCTTCGACCTGGGCATCAACCACTTCGATCTGGCCAACAACTACGGCCCGCCCTACGGCAGCGCCGAGACCAACTTCGGCCGGCTGCTGCGCGAAGACTTCAAGCCCTATCGCGACGAACTCATCATCTCCAGCAAGGCTGGCTGGGACATGTGGCCCGGCCCCTACGGCAAGGGCGGCGGTTCGCGCAAATACGTGCTCGCCAGCCTCGACCAGAGCCTGCAGCGCCTGGGCCTGGACTACGTCGACATCTTCTATTCGCACCGCTTCGACCCCGAAACGCCGCTGGAGGAAACCGCCTCGGCATTGGCCCAGGCCGTGCAGCAGGGCAAGGCGCTGTACATCGGCATTTCTTCCTACTCCGCCGGCAAGACGCGCGAGATCGCGGCGCTGCTGCGAGAGTGGAAGGTGCCGCTCTTGATCCACCAGCCGGCCTACAACCTGTTCAACCGCTGGATCGAGAAGGACCTGCTGAACGCCACCGACGAACTCGGCGCTGGCGTCATCGCCTTCACGCCGCTGGCGCAGGGCCTGCTGACCGACAAGTACCTGAGCGGCATTCCAGCCGATGCGCGCATCAACCGGCCCGGCGGCGGCTCGCTGAAGCAGGAGCACCTGTCGGACGCCAACATCGAGCGCGCCCGCGAACTCAACAAGATCGCGCGCCGCCGCGGCCAGTCGCTGGCCCAGCTCGCGCTGACATGGACGCTGCGCGATCCGCGCGTGAGCTCGGCGCTGATCGGCGCGAGCCGGCCGGAGCAGATCGTCGACAACGTGGCAGCGCTGTCGCATGCGCCGCTGAGCGCGGAGGAACTGGCCGAGATCGACAAGTACGCGGTGGAAGGCGGCGTGAACCTCTGGGAGAAGCCCTCGACGGACTTCGCCTGAGCTCGACCGCCAGCCATTCGCTCATCACGGATCGCATCAGGTAACTTGGAATCCGTCTTTGGCAAAGGCGGGTGCGCTTTGCAGAATCGGCGCAAGCATTCATCCGATTCATTGCCATGCAACTGCGCACGCATTACACCCACCACGTCTCCCCGGCAGCCCAGGCGTGTCATGTCCTGGCCCTCACCGCAAAGGCCTGGCGCATTCCGCCGGCTTCGCCGCATGCGTTGGCTCGCCGCGCGCCGCATGGCTACGTGCCGGTGCGGGCGCTTCGGCGGCTGCACGCGGCCGCCATGTTGAGCCTGCTGCCGCATTCGTGGTGAACTCGGCGCCAGGACATCGAACCTGGAGATGACCGAGCATGCTGATCGTTCTGGGTGGCCTGCCGGGCAGCGGCAAGACCACCATCGCGGGGGAGATCGCCGCGCTGCTGCCTTGCGCATACCTGCGCATCGACACCATCGAGCAGGCGCTGCGCTCTGCCGGTGTTCCCGCTGGTGAGATCGGGCCGGCCGGCTACGTCGTGGCCTACGGGCTGGCGCGTTCCAATCTTTCGCTGGGGCAAACGGTGCTGGCCGATTGCGTGAACCCTTTGCCCGTCACGCGCGCGGCCTGGCGGGCCGTCGCGGCGGATGCCTCTTCACACATCGTCGAAGTCGAGATCGTTTGCTCGGATGCTGCCGAGCATCGGCGCCGCGTCGAGCAGCGAAGCATCGACATACCCGGCCTCGAGCGGCCCACATGGGAGTCCGTGCAGCGGCACGACTACGAGCCATGGACCGAGCCGCACCTCGTCATCGACACCGCGACCGTGAGCGCGAGAGAGGCCGCGCAGATCATTCTTTCCCGCACGCACAACTGAGCATTCAGCAGATATCGATATAGGAATTCAGCGCAAGCGGTGCGCGCAATGCCCAAGAGAATTCGCAGCAATTCTTCATCAAGGGGCGTCAGCCACCGCATACCGTGTCCTATTCGCTGTCCCTGCTCGACAAGAGCCTGATCCCGGAAGGCGCCGATGCCGCACAGGCGTTCCAGCACACCATCGCGCTCGCGCAGACGGCGGAGCGGCTGGGCTACCGGCGCTACTGGCTCGCCGAGCACCATGGCAACAGGAACTACGCGGGCTCCGCGCCCGAGGTGCTGGCAGCGCACGTGCTCGCGAAGACTTCACGCATCCGCGTGGGCACGGGCGGCGTCATGCTGCAGCACTACAGCCCGTTCAAGGTGGCCGAGACTTTCCGCGTGCTGGCCTCGCTGGCACCGGGCCGCGTGGACATCGGCATCGGCAAGGCTCCAGGCGGGCTGCCGCTGACGAGCAAGGCGCTGCAGTGGCTGCACGATCCGGCGAAGACCAGGAGCGAGGATTTCGGCGTGCGTCTGTCCGAGCTCGATGCCTTCCTGCACGACGGCATCGCTTCCGGCCACGCGCTGGCCGGCGCGGTCGCCACGCCCAATCCACCGCAGCTGCCGCAGCGCGTGCTGCTCGGCGGCAGCCCTGAAAGCGCAGTGCTCGCCGCGCGACTGGGCTGGCAGTTCGCTTATGCGGGGCACTTCAATGGCGATCCGGTGAAGCTCGCGCAATCGGTCGAGGCCTACCGCGCTGAGACGGGGCGCGCGCCGCTGCTCGCGCTCTTCGCTTTCGCAGCCGAGACGAGCGAGAAGGCCGCCGAACTCGTGGGCGCGCTGCGCAGCTTCCGCGTGCACTTGTCCACCGGCCAGAGCGTGAACCTGCCCAGCCTCGAAGCCGCCGCCGAGTTCGCGCGGCAGGCAGGCGTGAGCGACTACCGCACCGAGGAACGCCGCCCGCATGTGATCGCCGGCACCGGCGAAGAGGTGCGCGATGCGCTCGACGCGCTCAGCGAGCGCCACGGCATCGAGGAGTTCGTCATCGACATCCCGGTGGCCGCCTTCGCGGAGCGGCGCGCGTCGGTCGAGCTGCTCGCCAAGGAGCGCGAACAGGCGCGAGAACAGGCGCCCGTGCCGGCCTGAGGCTTCCATTTCCTTTTTCCCGAAAACGACAACGAGAAGAGAGCGATCGTCATGAGCAACATCAGGTTCGGCGTCATGCTGCAAGGGGCCGGCAGCCACATGAACTCCTGGAAGCATCCGGGCGGGCCGGCCGACGCCAGCGTCAACCTCGGCTTCTACGTGCGCACCGCGCAGAAGGCAGAAGCGGCGGGCATCGCCTTCGCGTTCGTGGCGGACGGGCTCTACATCAACGAGAAGTCGATACCGCACTTTCTCAACCGCTTCGAGCCGATCTCGATCCTGTCTGCGCTCGCCACGGTGACTTCGAAGATCGGCCTCGCCGGCACCGTCTCCAGCTCGTACAGCGACCCGTTCACGGTGGCGCGCCAGTTCGCCTCGCTCGACCTCATCAGCGGCGGACGCGCGGGCTGGAATGTGGTGACCACGCCGCTGGAAGGCAGCGCCAAGAACTACAGCCGCGCCCACCCGGAGCACGCGCTGCGCTACGAGATCGCCGACGAGTACCTGGCCGTGACGCAGGGCCTGTGGGACAGCTGGGACGACGACGCCTTCGTGCGCGACCGCGAGAGCGGCCGCTTCTTCGAGCGCGACAAGCTGCATACGCTGGACCACAAGGGCCGCTTCTTCGAAGTGTCGGGCCCGCTGAACATCCAGCGCTCGCCGCAGGGCCAGCCGGTGATCTTCCAGGCCGGCTCGTCGGACGCGGGCATCGGGCTCGCGGGCAAGTACGCCGACGCGGTGTTCACGCACTCGCCTTCGCTGGAGGACACGCGCTCCTTCCTGCGGCAGGTGAAGGCCAGCGCCGTCGCGCAGGGCCGGCAGGCCGACGACGTGAAGATCTTTCCCGGCATCGGCCCCGTGGTCGCGGCCACCGAGGAAGAGGCCGAGGCCAAGTACCGCGCCATCCGCGAACTGCTGACGGTGGAGGAGGCGCTGGCCTATCTCGGCCGCTTCTTCGACCACCACGACTTCAGCCAGTACCCGCTGGACGCGCCTTTCCCCGAGCTGGGCGAACTGGGCCGCAACAGCTTCCGCTCGACCACCGACCGCATCAAGGCCAACGCGAAGGCCAACGGCCAGACGCTGCGCGAAGTGGCGCTCGAAGTGGCGACGCCGCGCACGCAGTTCGTGGGCACGGGCGAGCGCATCGCCGACGAGATCATCCGCTGGGTGGACGAGGGCGCGGCCGATGGCTTCATCCTCGGCTTTCCGGTGCTGGGGCAGGGGCTGGACGACTTCATCGAGTTCGTGATACCGGTGCTGGAGGCGCGCGGGCGCTACCAGCGCGAACTGCCCGGCCAGACGCTGCGCGACCACCTGGGCCTGCCGCGCAAGGAGAGCCGCCACGCGGCGCATGAAGTCGTGCCCGCAGTGCGGAAGGCTGCGTGATGAGCGAACAGTTTGTCTACACCACGCCGCTCGATCCGCGCGCGAAGCCGCTGATCGAAGGACTGACCTTCGAGTACGACAGCCGCTATGGCGACGTGATGCGCGAGCCGGGCCAGCCGCGCGAGATGGAGCGCTACCCCGCCGAGGTGTTCACGCCCGCGCATGGCGGCAACTTCGTGCTGCTGCTGCGCGACGGCGTGGCCATCGGCGGCGGCGCCTTCATGCGCCACGACGAGCGCACCGCCGAACTCAAGCGCGTGTGGACGCATGCCGATCTGCGCCGGCAGGGACTGGCCAGCAAGGTGCTCGCCGAACTGGAGGCGGAGGTGCTTCGGCAGGGCTACGAGCGCATCTACCTGACGACCGGCTTTCGCCAGCCCGAGGCCGTGGGCCTGTACCTGGGCCATGGCTACACGGCGCTCTTCGGTCCGCCCATCGATCCGGAGACGCCGCGAAAGCTGCCTTTCGAGAAATACCTGGACACCGGGCGGCAGCACGCCCCTTCGGCTTCTGGGCAACTGGTCGGAGCGGCGCAGCGATGAACACCACCGTCCTCGACGCGGCCGCCGAGCCGATGAACCCCACGCCGGTGCGCGCGCCGCAGCCGCAGCGTTCTTCCGCACCCCCGGCCAACGGCGACTATTCGCACTTCCGCATCGTGCCGGCCCGCTACCCGGCGCGCACGGCCGGCACCATCTTCGCGGTGCTGGTCATCGGCATCGTGCTGCACTCGACGCTCACCAACCCGCGCTGGGGCTGGGGCGTGTTCGCCCAGTGGTTCTTCGCCGAGCCGGTGCTGCAGGGGCTGGGCCGCACCCTGCTGCTGACGGCGCTGGGCGCGCTGCTGGGCTTCTTCTTCGGCACCGCGCTGGCGCTGGCACGGGTGTCGCGCTCGCCGCTGCTTGCGCGGCTGGCGTGGGTCTTCACCTGGATCTTCCGCTCGGTGCCGGTGATCGTGCTGCTGCTGATCATCAACAACCTGGGCTATCTGTACGAGACGGTGACTCTGGGCATACCGGGCACCGACGTGACCTTCTTCTCGTACCCGACCACGCAGCTCATCAGCCCCTTCGTGGCTGCACTGCTGGGCCTCACGCTGAACCAGGCAGCCTTCGCCTCGGAGATCGTGCGCGGCGGCATTCTTTCGGTGGAGCAGGGGCAGCTGGAGGCGGCCGCTGCGCTGGGACTCTCGCGCGGGAGGCAGTCCTTCCGCATCGTGCTGCCGCAGGCGATGCGGACCATTCTGCCCACGGCTTTCAACGACATCATCGGGCTGGCCAAGGGCACCTCGAACCTCTACATCCTGGCGTTGCCGGAGCTGTTCTACACGATCCAGATCATCTACAGGCGCAACCTGGAAGTGATTCCGCTGCTGATGGTGGCCACCGTGTGGTACCTCATCATCCTCACGGGGCTGTCGGTGGTGCAGCACTATGTGGAGCGGCATTTCTCGCGCGGGGCGCTGCGCAATCCGCCAAGCTCGCGGCTGGGCCGGGTAGTGAGCAGCCTGTGGCGTTCGAAGGTTTCGCGGCCGGCACTCGTGGTCGACGGGCCTGCCACCGATGCGTCCGCGCAGGTCGTACCGCGCTGGACCGACCCGCTCACGCAGGGCGGCGAGGTCAGGATCCACGGCGTGTCGAAGAGCTTCGGCGCACTCAAGGTGCTCGACGACGTGACGCTGACCGTGGGGCGGGGAAGCGTGACCGTGATCCTCGGCCAGTCGGGCTCGGGCAAGTCGACGCTGCTGCGCGCCATCAACCACCTGGAGAGGGTGGACGACGGCTTCATCTCCATCGACGGCGAGCTCATCGGCTACCGGCGCGACGCCGACACGCTCTACGAGCTGCACGAGCGCGACATCCTGAAGCGTCGCGTCGACGTGGGCATGGTGTTCCAGAACTTCAACCTGTTCCCGCACCTCACGGTGCTGGAGAACATCGTCGAGGCACCGATCTCCGTGCGCGGCCTCTCGCGGCCTGAAGCCGAGGCGCTGGCATCCGAGCTGCTGGTGCGCGTGGGCCTGGGCGACAAGACGCATGCCTATCCGAGGCAGCTCTCCGGCGGCCAGCAGCAGCGCGTGGCCATCGCCCGCGCGCTGGCGCTCAAGCCCAAGGTGCTGCTGTTCGACGAGCCCACCTCGGCGCTCGACCCCGAGCTGGTGGGGGAGGTGCTGGCCGTCATCAAGGAGCTGGCGCGCTCGGGCACCACGCTGCTCATCGTCACGCACGAGATCGGCTTCGCCCGCGAAGTGGCCGACACCATCGTCTTCATGGAGCGCGGCCGCATCCTGGAGACCGGTTCGCCCGACAAGGTGTTCAACGCGCCGGAGCATCCGCGCACGGCCGAGTTCCTGGCCAAGGTTCTCTGACCCGACTTTCTCTCTTCTCTCACCGCACAGACCTTCATGACCCATCGACGAAACATCCTGTCCGTTCTTGTTGCCGCGCTGCTGGCACCGCTGGCCGCCACGGCCCAGCCCGCCCCCGACCTGAGCCCCGAGCAGCCCGGCCGCCCGCGCGCGCAGAAGATCGACGAGGCCGTCCGGCTCGCGAAGGACTTCAAGTTCCAGAAGGAAGGCGTGCTCGTCGTCGGCACCACCACCGGCCGGCTGCCGTTCGCCGCCTATGCGACCGACACGAAGACGCCGGTGGGCAACGCACCCGACATCGCCCAGCTCGTGGCCGACAGCCTCGGCCGCAAGCTGGAGCTGGTTTCCACCGCCTGGGCCGACTGGCCGCTGGGCCTGCAGTCGGGCAAGTTCGACGTGGTGGTGTCGAACGTGACGGTGACGGAGGAGCGCAAGGAGAAATTCGATTTCTCCACCTACCGCAACGACCAGATCGGCATCTACGTGAAGTCGGACAGCAAGCTCGGCGCCATCAAGGAGCCCAAGGACATCGCGGGCCTGAAGGTGATCGTGTCGGCCAGCACCAACCAGGAGCAGATTCTTCTGCGCTGGAACAAGCAGAACCTGGCGGCCGGCCTGAAGCCGGTCGAGATCCAGTACTACGACGACGATGTGGTGCAGCGCCTGGCGATCCAGTCGGGCCGCGCCGATGCCTACGTGGGCCCGAACGCCATCGCGGCCTACGAGGCGCGCGACGGCAAGACGAAGCTCGCGGGCGTGTTCTCGGGCGGCTGGCCGCAGACCGCTGAAATCGCTGTCACCTCGCGCAAGGGCTCGGGCATTGCAGAGGCCGTCACGCTGGCGCTGAACACGCAGATCAAGAATGGCAACTACGCCAAGGCGCTGTCGCGATGGAGCCTGGAGTCGGAGGCCATCGCGGTGTCGCGCACCAATCCGCCGGGCCTGCCGAAGAACTGATGTGATGGCCATGACTCTCTTCAAGCCCACGTCCATCGCCCGCGGTCTCGTTGTTGCATTGGCATTCGTGGCCGGTGCTGCCCATGCCGCCGACAAGTTCGACTTCAGCCCCGAGCAGAAGGACCGCCTGCGCGGCCAGAAAGACGCCGAGGCGGTCAACGCGATTCAGCCGAGCTTCAAGTTCGTGAAGGCGGGCGTGCTGACCATCGGCATCGCGCCGTTCGCGCCGCCGATCTCGACCTATGCATCGGACGCGAAGACCGTCGTCGGCTTCGACCCCGACTTCGCGCTTCTCATCGCCGACGCACTGGGCCTCAAGCTCGAACTGCAGCCCATTGCCTGGGCCGACTGGCCGCTGGGCCTGAGCTCAGGCAAGTACGACGCCGTGATCTCCAACGTGGGCGTGACCGAGCAGCGCAAGGAGAAGTTCGACTTCTCCACCTACCGCCTC
>Ga0207639_10003280_pt1 | contig 10895 bp, 11 predicted proteins | sample KBSCornC32_FD_184299 | JGI IMG/M metagenome (GOLD analysis project Ga0207639, IMG submission 184299) | Corn rhizosphere microbial communities from Kellogg Biological Station, Michigan, USA - KBS Corn C3-2 (SPAdes) (version 2) | ecosystem: Host-associated > Plants > Roots > Rhizosphere > Soil ...
CGCCGCCGGGCACGGTCGCGAGCATCAAGATCGGCAGCGCTGCACCGATCGCGTCGTTCGAGGGCACCGGCATGGAAGCGGCCGCCTTCAAGAACCAGAACGACACGTTCATCAAGCAGGTCGCCGAGGGCCTGAAGACCGCGGGCTATCCGCCGAAGGCCGACAACGCGGCAATGAACAAGCCGATGGTGCTGCTGCTGCTCGTGATCCTGGTGATCTACGTCACGATGGTGTACGGGCCGATCGCGGCGTGGCTGGTGGAACTGTTCCCGACCAAGATCCGCTACACCTCGATGAGCCTGCCGTACCACATCGGCAACGGCTGGTTCGGCGGCTTCCTGCCGGCGACCGCGTTCGCGCTGGTCGCTGCGACCGGCAATCCCTATTCGGGCCTGTGGTATCCGGTCATCGTGGCAGCGATGTCGTTCGTGATCGGCACGTTGTTCCTGCGCGAAACGAAGGATGTGGATATTTCCAAATAGCCGCGCTGCAACAATAGCCGCGGTTCAAGACCACATTTACGTCGAGTGACGGGGCCTGGCGTGATGCCATGGCCCCGATTTTTTTGGCGCTGAATCAGCCGTCGTTTGCTGCAGGCGGCGAATTGCCGGTTGCGGCCGCCGGCTTGCGCACGCTTGCGCGCAGCGCGTTGACGTCCTTGTCGGTCAGCAGCGCGGCGTCGGGGCGGGCAGTCGACGCGATGCGCGCCGCCGCGAACGCGAACACGCTCGCGAACATGCCGCCGAAGCCGAGCAACAGGCCCAGCGCCATCACGCCGGGCGTCTTCGCGGACAGCCCGAATCCCAGGCCGAGGATCGCAACCACCACCAATATCCAGCGCATCGCACACAACTCGCGGGTCGGGGGAAGATATCCTGCCATAGCCTTCGGCGCGCGGCGAGCGCACGGCGAAAGAGCGGTATCATTGGCGCGACGGCTGGCCGCCGCGCACCGGTTCGCGCGCGCTGAGACGGCACCGCCGCATGTTGTCGCGATGATCAAGCACGAGCCCAAGAAGACGTCCGATCCGCCGCTCGCCGTCAAGGGCCGCGGCGCGCCCTCCAATCGCGCCGGACGGTTCGAGGCGACCGCGCACGAAGCCGTCGACGACGGCTGGGAACGCGAGGATGAACCGGCGCCGCATCCGCGCACCGAAGTCACACTCGAACGCGCGCGCAGCATCATCAGCCGCAACGACTCGCCCGACATTCCGTTCGCGCAGAGCATCAACCCCTATCGCGGCTGCGAGCATGGCTGCATCTACTGTTACGCGCGTCCCTCGCATGCCTACCTGAATCTGTCGCCGGGTCTGGACTTCGAAACGAAACTGTTTGCGAAGACCAACGCGGCGGAACTGCTGCGCGCGGAACTCGCCAGGCCCGGCTACCGCGTCAGCCCGATCAACCTCGGTGCGAACACCGACCCGTACCAGCCGATCGAGCGGCAGCATCGCATCACGCGCCAGATCATCGAGGTGCTGGCCGAGTGCCGCCATCCGCTGACGATCGTCAGCAAGAACGCATTGATCGAACGCGATCTGGATCTGCTTGTGCCGATGGCGAAGCTCAATCTCGTGTACGCGTTTGTCTCGACCACGTCGCTCGACAACAAGCTGTCGGCCAAGCTCGAGCCGCGCGCCAGCGCGCCGCACCGGCGCATCGAGGCGATCGAAACCCTGTCGAAAGCGGGCGTGCCGTGCGGTGTGCTGGTCGCGCCGATCATTCCGATGCTGACCGACCGCTGGATGGAACAGATCCTCGAGCGCGCGGCCGCAGCGGGTGCGCGCATGGCCGGGTACACGGTGCTGCGCCTGCCGTGGGAACTCAAGGACCTGGTGCGCGAATGGCTGCAGCTGCATTTCCCGGAGCGCGCCGAACACGTGCTGAGTCTGGTGCGGCAGATGCGCGGCGGGCGCGACAACGACCCGCGCTTTGGCAAGCGCATGCGCGGCGAGGGCGAATTCGCGGAACTGATCCGGCAGCGCTTCGCGCTGGCCGCGCGCCGCTTCGGCCTGGCGCGCAACCGCGACCTGCAGCTCGATACGAGCCTGTTCCAGGCGCCACGGCCGGCGTCACCCCAGCGCGAGCTGTTCTGAGCCGCGCTATTTCGCGGCGAACACTTTTTCGGCCGGCTGGAACAGCACCCACGACGTCGCGATGTATTTGTTGCCGCCCTTCGGCATGTTGCCCCGGTGCGTGTGGGTGAACGCGGTCGGCGCGATCAGCAGCGAGCCCGCCTTCGGCACGATCTTGCGTCGCTGGTGCAGAAACTCGGTTTCGCCCTCGCTGAAGCCCTCGTTGAGGTACACCGACCAGAGCAGCACGCGGTGCAGCGTGTCGGCCTGCGGATCGTTGAGCTTGGGATACAGCTCGCAATGCCAGCGCGGATAGCCACCTTCGTCGGCGATGTATTTCTGCAGGTTGATCTTGCCCGGGCGCAGCGTCATCGCGACCAGCGCGCCGAAGCGCTCGTCATCGAGCCCGGCCAGCACCGATGCGTCGATCGCGAGCGGCTCGCTGCCGTCCGGGCGCGCCATCTTTAGCGCGAGCGGCGCGAGCAAGGTGTACGGGTATTTGCGCAGGTAGCGCTTCAGGCCGCTGTACATCACGCCGTTCAGCGCGCGCTCGACGTCCGCCCATTCCGGATGGTCGCTGATCGTGATGTCCCAGCTGTTCTTGACCTTGATGTTCACGCCACCGCCGGTTTCGCCGCGCGTGGCCTTGCCGCTCTTCTCGAAACGCAGGATCAGCTGCGCGCAGTCCTGCTGGCTGAGCACACCGTCGTACACTTCGATGAAGTCGTCGGCGGCAGCGTACGCGGCGCTCACGCCGCGGCCTCGCGGTGATAGCGCGTGACGCGCTCGATCTCGTTGCGCGAGCCCAGAAACACCGGCACGCGCTGGTGCAGCGAGGTGGGCACCACGTCGAGGATGCGTTCGAGCCCGGTCGTGGCCATGCCGCCGGCCTGCTCGACGATCAATGCCATCGGGTTGGCCTCGTACATCAGGCGCAGCTTGCCCGGCTTGGCGGCGTCCTTCAGGTCGCGCGGGTAGATGAAGATGCCGCCGCGGGTCAGGATGCGGTGCACGTCGGCGACCATCGATGCGACCCAGCGCATGTTGAAGTCCACGCCGCGCGGGCCGGTCGAGCCGGCGAGCAATTCCTCGATGTAGCGGCGCATCGGGGCTTCCCAGTGGCGCAGGTTCGACATGTTGATGGCGAATTCGCGCGTGTCGGTGGGAATCGCCAGGTTGCGGCCGGTCTGCACGAAACTGCCGAGTTCGCGATCGAGCGTGAACGCGTGCACGCCGTCGCCCAGCGTGAGCACCAGCATCGTGCTCGAGCCGTACACCGCGTAGCCGGCCGCCACCTGTTGCGTGCCCGGCTGCAGGAACGCCTTCTCGTCAGCTTGCTGCACGCCGCCGGGACAGCGCAGCACCGAAAAGATCGTGCCGACCGAGATGTTCACGTCGATGTTCGACGAGCCGTCGAGCGGATCGAACACGAGCAGGTACTCGCCTTTCGGATAGCGGTGCGGAATCGGATGCGGATCGTCCATTTCCTCCGACGCGAGCGCGGCGAGATGGCCGCCCCACTCGTTCGCCTCGAGCAGGATCTCGTTCGACAGCACGTCGAGCTTCTTCTGCACCTCGCCCTGCACGTTCTCGGTCCCTGCCGAACCGAGCACGCCGCCGAGCGCGCCCTTGCCGACCGCGATCGAGATCGCCTTGCAGGCGCGCGCCACCACCTCGATCAACAGGCGCAGGTCGGCGTTGATGTGCTGCTTGTCGCGCTGTTCCTCGATCAGGAAGCGGGTCAGCGAGATAGGTTTGACGGGTTTGGCGGCGGTCATCGGCGGCGGCACGTGCGGAGGTTCGGCAGACATTATCCCACGCGCCCGCAGGCTGCTGACAGGATGTTGTCAGCAGCCCCCACGCACAGTACGCCGCGTGCACTGTCGCACGCCCATTGGAGCATCGTCATGTTGAACGCCAACGTTCCGGCCTGGTTCGAAATCCCGACCGAAGACCTCGACCGCGCGCAGAAATTCTACGAGACCGTGCTGGCGCAGCCGCTCGCGCGCGAGAATTTCGGCGGTACCGACATGGCCGTGCTGCGTGGCGGGCCGAAACCGAACTCCTCGGGTGCGCTGGTCGCCATGGAGGACATCCGTCCGTCGGTGCAGGGCAGCATCGTGTACATCAGCGTGGCCAACCTCGAGCCGGTGCTGGACCGCGTGCAATCGCACGGCGGCGATACGCTGGTGCCGCGCACCGCGCTGCCGCCGGGCATGGGATTCTTCGCGCAGTTCCGCGACAGCGAAGGCAATCGTGTCGGCCTGTGGTCGCCGGTATGAACGCGGCGCCCCCGAGTGCGTCGCGCTTGCGCGCCGCACTCGCAACGCTGGCGCGCTCACTGGCGCCTGCGGCAGCGGGCACGGCGCTGTACCGCAACCAGCAGATTCCGGCGCTGCCGTCGCGCGGCGAGAGTTCACCGCGCGCCAGGCGCCGCCGCCGGCATGCGCTGCGCAACGGGTTTCCGGTCGCGCCGCTGTGCCCGCTGCTGCCGATGCGATGATCGCGCCCGCGTCGCTGCTGCCGCGGACGCGCATATTTGATAAAAGGAGGCATGCGCCGCGCCGACCGCCTGTTCCTGATCATCCACGCCCTGCGTGGACGCCGCACGGCCCTGCCGGCGCGGCGTCTGGCCGAGACCTTGGGCGTGTCGCTTCGCACCGTGTATCGCGATGTCGCCGACCTGCAGCTGTCCGGCGTGCCGATCGAAGGCGAAGCCGGCATCGGCTACCTGCTGCGCAAGGGTTCGGACATCCCGCCGCTCATGTTCAGCGCCGACGAGCTTGAAGCGCTGGTGGTCGGCACGCGGTTCGTGCAGGCATTCGCCGGCGAACGCCTGAGCCGGCATGCGCAGGCCGCGCTGCTCAAGATCGAAGCGGTATTGCCGGCGGAATTGCGCGCGCGCACGCAGCGCTCGCGCATCTTCGCGCCGCCCCGCCGCGACCAGGCCAATGGCCTGATCGACCGCCTGCACGCCGCGATCAACGAGCATCACGTGTTGCATCTGGACTACCGCGACGAAAGCGGCCGCGGCAGCGCGCGCGAAGTCGAGCCGTTGTGCCTGGCGTTCTGGGGCGGCGCCTGGACGCTCGGTGCGTGGTGCCGGCTGCGCGGCGATTTCCGCAACTTCCGTCCCGATCGCATCGCACAGCTCGACGCGACCGGCGAGACGTTCCGCGAAACCGCCGAACGCGGCCTCGCTGCCTACCTGCGCGCGGTCGGCGGCGAGGGCGCGCTCGAGGACCTGTAGGCCTTGCGCAAAAATACACTTTGCCGCATCAGCGCAGCACGCGCATCGGCTTGACCGGCACGCCGTCGCTCCAGCTGCCCATCGCGGTTTGCGCCGCGCCGCCGCCGAGCGCCACATCGCGATAGCGGCCGTTAAATGCCGCTTCGCACAGCGCGTCGAACAGCTTCCAGGTGCCGTACCAGTCGAGCGCGTCGACCACGCCGGCGTGTGCGAATTCGGGCAGCGCGGCGCGGCGCGCCGGCCGCGCGTCCGTGCTCGCGCCAGGCGCGGCGTGATTCGCGATCAGTGCGGGAGAACCGTGCGCGTCGCTCTCCAGCTCGATCACGTTCTTGTTTGTCGCCGGCACGCGGGGCGTCGCGTCGTACATGCCGAGGCCGAGCGATTCGTACGCGCGGTGGTCTTCGGCGCCGACCACCACGAGCAGCAGCGTGTGCGCCGGCATCGGCGCAAGATCGGTATGCGGCACGCTGACGCGCCGCCGCCCATCGCGGCTGCCGTCGCCGGGTTCGACCGGCATCACCGCGCGGAATTCGGGCAGGCCTTCGACGTGCGCCGCCGCCGCGACCTGCGCCGCCAGCACGCCGCCGGCGGAGTGCCCGACGATCGCGACATGCTCCAGATCGGCGCGCACGCCCGGCTCGCTGGTGCCGAGCTGCGCGAACGCGCCGCGCACACCGGCGATCGCATTCGGCAGGAACTGCGCGCCGGGCGTCAGCAGGCTGTCCTGGTAATTGGGCCACACGACGATGTTGCCGCGGCGCACGAGATGATCGATCCAGGCGCGATAGTGGTGCGGATCGAGCGCCCCCCAGCCGTGGCAGAACACCACCACGGGCGCATGCGCCGGCGCCGGATCGGCGGGCGTGAACAGCCACCAGCCTTGCGCACCGGCTCGAACTTCACGCGCTTCCACGCGCGCGTGCGCATAGTCCGCGCCGCCGGGGCCGTGCGCCGGCTGCACGGGCGGCGTGGGCATCGGCGGCGCGCCCGCCGCCGCGGAGCTGGACGCCGCGATCAGCGCGAGCGCCGCGCACAGCAGGGCGCGGCAAAAATGATGTGTTTGCATGGACATGATGTTGTTCCGGTGACAATGCGGTCAATTAGCGGCAAGGGATGATGTTGCCCGCGGCATCCTTGCATGTCCCGCTGTGCGTCGCACCCTGACCGCGGGTCCAGTCGGTCTCGCCGCTGTAGGTATCGCCGTTGCTGGCCGTCGCCGTCGTGGTGTGCGAGCCGCTGCCATTCGCGTAGCTGGTGTTGCCGGAATAGCTGCCGCCATTCGCACCCTGTGCGTTGGTGCTGCGCTGGCCGCTGTACGCGCCGTCCGCGGAGCGGGTATAGCCGCCCGAGGTGCTGGCGCTGCCGCCGTTGGCGCCCGTCACGCTGGCACTCGCACGGTGCTGCACGGAGCCGTCGGCGTTGCGCACCGTGCTGCCGCTGCGGTTCGCGCTGCCGCCGCGCGCGCCTTGTGCACGGAAACCGGATTGATGCGCGGCGGACCCGTCCGCGTTGAGCGTCGAGGTTCCGGCGCGCTGGTAGGAGCCGCCACTGGCGCCGACCGCAGCCGTGCCGCTGACGGTCTTCGCCTGGCCGGCGCCGTCGGTCGTGATGGCGCGGCCGCGTACGACCGTGCCGTTCGGTCCGCCCGCCGCGCTGGCGCTGCCGGCGCTGACGCCGCCTTGCGCGTTGGGATGGGCGCCACGCGCCTTGGCGCGTGCCGCCGCCTGCGCATCGGTGCCGACCAGGCACAAGGCGATCAGCGCGGACAGGGCAATCGTGAGAGTGGATTTCATGTTTGTACTCCGGTGGGTGGATGTCAGCATGTTCCACAACGCGGGTCGATCCTTTGCCGGCCTACGCGCGACTGCAAGCGGATGTGTCGTGGCGCCGCAGCGGAAACATCCCGTTACAATTCCGCCGCGCCACCCCGCGCGCCACGCGGCACCGCCAAGCACAATGCGCCCATGTCCGATGCCACTACAGTCCTGATCGTCGACGACGACGTGCGCCTGCGCGACCTGCTGGTGCGCTACCTCGGCCAGCAAGGCTTCGCGGCGCTCGTCGCCGGCTCCGGACGCGAACTCGATCAGCAACTCAAGCGCCACCACGTGGATCTGATCGTGCTCGACCTGATGCTGCCCGGCGAAGACGGCCTGACCATCTGCCGCCGTCTGCGCGGGCAGGGAGTGGAGACGCCGATCGTGATGCTGACCGCCAAGGGCGACGAGGTCGATCGCATCGTGGGTCTCGAGATCGGCGCCGACGACTATTTGCCGAAGCCCGGCAGCCCGCGCGAACTTGTCGCGCGCATGCGCGCCGTGCTGCGCCGCGGGCGCGTGCCTGCGGGCGCGCCGCGCACCGGTGGAACTGTGGAATTTGGTACTTGTACACTCGATCTCGGCACGCGCGAGCTGCGCCGCGACGGCCGCGTGCAACGCCTGACCACCGGCGAGTTCGCGGTGCTTGCCGCGCTGGTCGGCCGCCCGCGCCAGCCGCTCACGCGCGACCAGCTGATGAGCTTGGCGCGCGGCCGCGAGCACGATGCCTACGATCGCAGCATGGACGTGATGATCTCGCGCCTGCGCAAGCTCGTCGAGATCGACCCGCGCGCGCCACGCTACCTGCAGACCGTATGGGGCACCGGCTATGTGTTCGTGCCGGACGGCGCGGGCGACGCCTGATGCGCCGTGCCGCGCTGCGCCGGCTGTTTCCGCGCCTCGCGCTGCTGCTCGGCGCGGTGCTCGCGCTGTACACGCTCATTGGCGTCGCGCTGTTGCTGGCGGCAACGCGCGAGGTGGCGGCCAGCCACACGCTGCGCAGCCTGGAAACGAAGATCGCCAGCGCCGACCTTTTGCTGGCGCAAACCGACCGTGCCGGCGCGGAACAGCGCCTGGAGACGCTCGGCGTGCAGCATCGCGCGCAGGCGCCAGTGGCGGATGACGGCATCGGCGCGTTCCAGCGCGACATTGCCGCGGAACTTGCGCGCCGGCTGCCGACGCGCCGGCTGCACCTGAGCAGCACTCCGCAGCCGATGTTGTGGATTGCCGCGGAGCGCGCATCGGACGGCTGGATCGGCATACCGGTGCTGTACCTGCGCGGCGCGTTGCGCTGGAGCAGCACGCTGGCGTTCGCGGTGGCGCTGCTGCTCGTGTTTGGCGCCGCCGCCTGGTACGCGCGCACGCTGGTCAAGCCGCTGCGCACGCTCGCCGCGGCCGCGCCCGGCCTGGCCGCCGGCGAGCCCGCACCGGCCTTGCCGCCGCATGCCGCGACCGAGATTGCCGAGCTGGCCGCGGCGCTCGATCGCGCCGCCGCCGACACGCGCGCCGCCGCGCAGGAGCGCCAGTTGATGCTGGCCGGACTGTCGCACGACATGCGCACGCCGCTGGCGCGGCTCGTGCTCGCGCTGGAAATGCTCGATGGCGACGCGGACATGCGCGCCGGCATGGCAGCGGACCTGGCCGAGCTCGACGCGATCCTTGGCCAGTTCATCGCGTTCGTGCGCGACGGGCGCGACGAGCCGGGCCAGAACATCGACGTCGGCGCGCTGCTCGATACGCTGCTCGGCGCGCAGCAGCGCGGCGCATCCGCATGGCAACGTCTGGGCGAGCCGCATGCGATGCTGTACGCGAAGCCGCTCGCGTTGCGCCGCGCGCTGCAAAACCTGCTCGACAACGCGCAGCGTCACGGTGCCGCGCCGTTCGAGGCGGAGCTGCGCACGCTGCCGAACGGCTTGCTGATCGCCGTGCGCGACCGTGGCGCCGGCGTGGCGCCGGAAAAGCTGCGCGAACTGGGCCGGCCGTTCTATCGTGCGGATGCCGCGCGCAGCAGCCCGGGCAGCGGACTGGGACTCGCGACCGTGGCGCGCATCGCGGCGTGGCACGGCGGTGGCCTCGAGCTGCACAATCGCGACGGCGGGGGCTTCAGCGCCGAGCTGCGCCTGGTCGCCGCGCGCGCCTGACCACGGCCTGCGCCGGCGGCGCGCGGGAAATGCGATGATCGCTTGCCACACGGGAGACACCGAATGAACCGGTTGACGATGGGACTGCTGGCGGGCGCGCTGCTGCTGTGCGCACTTGCGCATGCCGAACCTGCCGCGACGAAGGCGCCCAAAGCGAGCGCGGCGGACGAGCGCTTCAAGGCGATCTACAGCGACGAGTGGAAATGGCGCAAGCAGCAGTTCCCCGGCCTCGACGACGAAGACAACGAAGCGGCCGCGCACGACGATCACCTGCCGGCGGTCGACCCGGACACGCAGCAGCAGCGGCTCAAGTACTGGCAGGAGGTGCTGCACAAGCTCGCCGAGCTGCCGGTCGCCGAGTTGTCCGCCGACAATCGCGTCAACCTCGCGGTGTACAAGCCGCAGATCGAGAATTTCGCGGCGGGCATCCGCTTCCGCGAATACGAGATGCCGTTCAACAGCGACTCGCAGTTCTGGTCCGACCTCGGCTTCATGGCGAACCGGCACCTGAAGGACGCCGCCGAGGCGCGCGCCTACATCGGCCGGCTCAACGACGTGCCGCGCTATTTCGAGCAACAGACCGCGAACATGCGCGCCGGCCTCAAGCGCGGCTTCACCGTGCCGCGCGCGGTGCTGGACGGGCGCGACGTATCCATTTCCACATTTATCAATGTGAAGACGCCGCAGGACAGCGATCTGTACAAGCCGTTCCGGCAGTTGCCGGCGACGCTGGCACCGGCCGAGCAGGAAGCGCTGCGCGCCGCCTGCGCGAAAGCGATCGGCGAGCGCGTGATCCCGGCCTACGCGAAGCTGCTGAAGTTCTTCCGCAACGAGTACCTGCCGCATGCGCGCAGCACGCTCGCGGCCGAGGCGTTGCCGGACGGCAAGGCGTTCTACCGGCAGCAGATCATCCAGTACACGACGCTCGACCAGGATCCGGAGGCGATCCACCGCATCGGCCTGGCCGAGGTTGCGCGCATCGACGCCGAGATGCAGGCGACCATGAAGGCGACCGGCTTCAGCGGCGACTTCCCCGCGTTCCAGAAATTCCTGCGCACCGATCCGCAGTTCTACGCGAAGAGCGCCGACGAGCTGCTGATGCGTGCGTCGTGGATCGCCAAGCGCGTGGACGGCAAGCTGGCGCAATTCTTCGGCCTGCTGCCGCGCGGACGCTTCGGCATCGACCCGGTGCCCGATGCGATCGCGCCGTTCTGGACCGCGGGCCGCGGCGGCACGCACACGTATTGGGTCAACACCTACGACCTGCCGTCGCGCTCGCTGTACAACCTGACCGCGCTGACGCTGCATGAATCGGCCCCCGGCCATTCGTTCCAGGGCTCGCTGGTCGAGGAGCAGAAGAGCGTGCCGGACTTCCGCCACGAATACATTTCCGCGTACGGCGAAGGCTGGGCGCTGTACTGCGAGAAGCTCGGCAAGGAAATGGGCGTGTACCTCACGCCGTACGACGAGTTCGGCCGCGAAAGCTACGAAATGTGGCGCGCCGCGCGCCTGGTGATCGACACCGGCATCCACCACAAGGGCTGGACGCGCGCGCAGGCGATCGCGTTCCTCGCCGACCACACCGCGCTCAGCCAGCACGAGGTCGAGACCGA
>Ga0207639_10003281_pt1 | contig 10890 bp, 6 predicted proteins | sample KBSCornC32_FD_184299 | JGI IMG/M metagenome (GOLD analysis project Ga0207639, IMG submission 184299) | Corn rhizosphere microbial communities from Kellogg Biological Station, Michigan, USA - KBS Corn C3-2 (SPAdes) (version 2) | ecosystem: Host-associated > Plants > Roots > Rhizosphere > Soil ...
GGGAACCATCATTGGTGTGGCAAAAGATTTTCATATTGCATCCATGAAAAATAAAATAGAGCCCGTGGTATTTATGTATGCTCCTCAAAAAATGGGTGCCATCTATATAAAAACAACCGGTAAAGAAGCACCCAAAGCTATTGCCGCTGTTGAAAAAGAATGGAAGCAATACAATGCCGATTTTCCATTCTCTTATATGTTCCTGGATGAGGTATTTAATAACCTGTACAAAACGGAGCAACGTACTGGTACACTGTTCAATGTATTTGCTCTTATAGCTATATTGATTTCCTGTCTTGGATTATTTGGCCTGGCAACTTACACTGCCCAGGTTCGTAAAAGAGAGATCGGTGTGCGTAAAGTATTGGGAGCAACGGTGCCGGGTATTATCCGCCTGCTGGCTTCAGATTTTATAAAACTGGTTGCGGTTGCGATCTTTATTGCAGTGCCGGTTTCCTGGTATATGATGAACAAATGGCTGCAGGATTTTGCGTACAAGACAGAGATCGGCTGGATGGTTTTTGCCTTTGCCGGTTTTACTGCGATCGCCATTGCACTGGCTACTATCAGTTTCCAGGCTATAAAAGCAGCTATTGCAAACCCTGTAAAAAGTTTAAGAACAGAATAAACAGATCATATGCTAAAAAATTATTTAAAAATAGCGTGGAGAAATATTCTGAAGTATAAATTTCATTCGCTGCTGAATATACTGGGACTTGCTTTTGGTATTGCTTTTACTTTACTGATCGCAGCTTATGTATGGAGCGAAATGGGCGTGAACAACCAGTTGAAGAATATCAATAACCAATACATCATTCAAAGCAAATGGAAAGACCCGGATATGGGGCTTGAATTAACAACATCAGGCCCCCTGGTAAAAAGAGTGGCGGAAGAATATCCTACGCTGGTTGCCAATTATTATCGCTGGGATGGTGTAACCTCAAACGTTTCCAACGGCGATAAGGTTTTCAGGGAGGGCATACAAATTGGCGACAGCACCGTGCTGAGCATGTATGGTTTTACATTGATCTATGGAGATATAAGGTCTGCATTGCGTGATCCTTTTTCTGTTGTGATCACTGCCGACAGGGCAGTTAAGTACTTTGGTAAAGAAGACGTGGTAGGACAATCATTGACCATCGAAAGTTTTTCAGGCTCAAAACATGCATTCAACATTGGCGCTGTAATGAAAACGCCAGCATACAATTCGATCAACAATATTACTTTCGATAATGATAATCATATTTATGTTCCGGCATCGGCAGCAACATACTTTAGCAGGTCGCTTGATCAATGGAACAATCCCAATATAGTTGGGTTTTTAGAATTGAAGCCTGGCGTAAAGGCAAAGGATCTTGAACTGCCCATGCAGCGTATCCTCAAACAAAATGCAGGAAATGATATCGCCGCCAATATGCAGCCCTACCTGGTGCCGTTAAAAGAATTTTACCTGCGACAAAATAACGGGCTTGTAAAAAAAATGTTGTACACTGTTTCTTTGATCGCTTTATTCATTTTGCTGATGGCGGTCATCAACTTTATTAATATAGCTGTTGGCCGTTCTTCAACAAGGATAAAAGAAATTGGTATCAGGAAAGTAATGGGCGGAAAAAGAAGCCAGGTAATTTACCAGTTATTGTCAGAATCTGTTTTAATGGTGTTCTTATCCATGCTACTGGCATTGCTCATCTATTCCATTGCAAATAATGCGTTATCGCAGGTGCTTGGAAGGCCCATACCATTATTATCTTCCTTCCCCGTTTATTTTATTTGGGTTCCGTTGGTACTTGTTTTTGTTGTAGGTATATTGGCAGGGATCTACCCCGCACTGATTTTATCTGCATTAAAAGCTGCAGATTCAGTAAAAGGAAAATTACAGTCGGTGAACGGAAGCATTGTATTGCGAAAAGTACTGGTAGGCTTCCAGTTTTGTGCAGCATCTGTTGTGTTGGTTGGTGCTATCATTTTAGCTAAACAGGTTTCGTTGTTTTTCAGTAAAGATCTTGGGTATGATAAAGAATATATTGTTTCGGTTCAAACGCCCCGTGACTGGACAGCCGAAGGAGTGAAGCATATGCAGACAATGCGGGATGAATTTGGCCGCATGCCTGAAGTAAGTGCAGCATCAGTTACCTGGTCGGTACCCGATGGAAGAGGCAGCGGAACCATGTCACTGTATGCCGAAGGAAAAGATTCATCTCAATCAATACCATACGAATCACTGATAGCGGATGAAAATTATCTCAATGTTTTTAAAATTCCTTTAGCCGCAGGCAGAACCTTTCAGCAACCCGCCGATTCTTTAAACGTGCTGATCAACCAGTCTGCCGTGCAATCACTGGGATTAAAAAATGCGGATGACGCCATTGGTAAACGGTTATATCTTGCTGCAGATGTACCATTAAATATTATCGGTGTCATCAACGATTTTCATTTTGGTTCTATGAAGGACAGGATCAGGCCGATGGTACTAACTGATGTGAATTTTAACAAGGCATACCGCCTGATCTGTTTTAAATTAAAACCCGGCAATGTGGGCGAATCAATGGACAAGCTGCAAACAAAATGGGCTACGCTTATGCCGGGAAGTTCGTTCGAGTATAAGTTTATGGATGAATCATTGAAATTTTTATACAGGTCCGAGATACAATTAAAAAAAGCATCGCAGGTAGCAACAGCGCTGGCATTGATCATTGTGCTGTTGGGCATCATCGGACTCATCTCGTTAAGCATACAAAAAAGGACGAAGGAGATCGGCATCCGAAAAGTATTGGGAGCAACTGTTGCAAATATCAGTTCCCTATTCTTTAAGGATCTTTTGCCTGTGATCTTTCTGGGAGCTGTTATTTCAGTTCCTGCATCCTGGTACCTGATGAATAACTGGCTGAATGATTATGTTTACCGGGTGCAAATTACAGCAATGCCTTTTGTAGTAACAATACTGGCACTGGCATTCATTACGTCGGTGATAATTCTTATACAGATATCAAAAGCTGCAATGGCAAACCCGGTAAAATCATTACGAACTGAATAAAAAAAGATGTATGCTCAAACATTATTTTAGATCGGCATGGCGTAATTTATTAAGGCAGCGTGGCAATAGCATGATCAACCTCGCAGGCCTTTCCATTGGTATGGCTGCAGCTATGCTTATTTTTTTGTGGGTGAAAAATGAATTTGGGTTTGATAATTACCACAGGGATGCCGGCAATATTTACAGGGTTAAAAATCACCTTTCAGTAAGTAAGAATGAGACCTGGCTATGGGAGAACAGCCCTTACTTATTGGGCGAAAATGCAAAGCAGCAGATCCCCGAAGTGCTGGACGTTTGCCGTATTGCACCATTTGGTTATGGTACACAGTATTTCAATATCAAAGGACAATTTTACCCCGAAGAAGGCTGTGCCTATATTGATGCAGCCTGGTTTAACGTGTTCAATTATAAATTCATTGCCGGGAGCCCGCGTGATTTCAATGAACATCCTTTTAGCATGTTACTTACCGAATCAAAGGCAAAAAAATATTTCGGGAACGAAAATGCCATTGGCAGGGTAATAAGGATCGACACAGTTGATTACCAGGTGCAGGGCGTACTGGCCGACAATCCTGTCAATTCGAGTTTTCAATTTAATGTACTGATCCCGCTGGCAGCAAGGGTTGCTAATCCCAGGAATAAAAAGAATGACGAAAGCTGGGGCAATTTTAATTATGTTACTTTTTTAAAACTTACACCATCTGCCGATACACAGGTAGTGGCCACAAAACTTAAAGGCATTATTGCGAAAGAAAGAGATAAGGATGACTTGAAGATAAGTTTAACGCCCCTCATGGGTATGCGGTTTGAGAATGATCTTCAGAATTCCATCATGCAACACAGCGATATCAAAGTCGTTTATATTTTTGCAGTGCTGGGCATATTGTTATTGCTGATCGCCTGTATAAATTATGTAAACCTTACTACGGCCCGTGCAACATTAAGGGCAAAGGAAGTAAGTATCAGGAAGATCGTTGGTGCGGAAAAGAAGCAATTGCTGTTACAGTTTATCACAGAATCGGTATTGATAAGTTTTTTCGCCCTGGTAGCTACCATTATTATTATGCAGCTTTCGCTGCCTTTATTTAACCGGTTCACAGAAAAAACATTTGCCCTGTCTTTTACATCTCCCAACCTGTGGATCATAGCAGGCGGTACTTTGGTGGCGACGGTGTTGTTAACCAGTATCTACCCGGCAATATTGCTCTCTTCTTTCAAACCGCTATCCATATTCAGGGGATTAAATGTACTTCAGATAAAAGATGGCGCTTTACGCAAAGGACTGGTAATTGTACAGTTTACCATCTCCATCGTGCTGATCGTGGGCACCATCGTTATTTACAGCCAGCTGCAGTTCATCAACAAACAAAATACGGCTTACAACCGTTCACAATTATTGTCCGTTTCGATACCGTATAAAATATGGCGCAAATACAAGGAGGAACAACGAACAAGTTTAACAGGGTCATTTAAAAAGGAACTCCTGTCTCAAAGCAATATTGCTGATGTATCGCTGATGGCTTCAGAATCGATCGTAAATATGGAAGGTTTTTCTTCTGGCAACAGTACAGACTGGGATGGCCGTGCAGAAGACTTTACACCAGCTATTGCTTTTTTCAGGGTAGATACAAGTTTTAAAGATATAGTGAACCTGCAAATGAAGGAGGGTCGCTGGTACCAGTCAGGCAACGTGGCAGACCAGCATAATTCAATACTCAACGAAACTGCCGTAAGGGAATTTAATATACACAAGCCGGTTGTAGGACAGCGTTTTGTAAGCCAGGGCGATACCGGCATCATCATCGGCGTGGTAAAGGATTTTTATTATAAAAGCTTGCATGAAAAAATTGGCCCGGTTGTAATTAGAACAGCCGATGAGAATAATACTACGTTTTTGATCAAGACCCCTCCCGGAAAAATTAAGCAGGCAGAACAGGCTGCAGAAAAAGTATGGAAGCAATTTTTCCCGAACGAACCTTTCTCGGCTAGTTTTTTAGATGAAGAATTTGAAAAACTTTACCGTGCAGATAATAAGATCTCGGCACTCATCTGGGCATTTGCCATCATTGCTGTTTTTATTTCCTGCCTGGGTTTATTCGGCCTTGCGGCTTTTACTGCCGAAAGAAGGAATAAAGAAGTTGGTATCCGTAAAATACTGGGTGCAAGTGTTGGCAGCATTGTCTCACTCTTATCGCGTGAGTTTGTTTATATGGTATTGCTGTCAATGCTCATCGCATTCCCGGTAGCCTGGCTATTGATGAATAAATGGCTGGAAGATTTTGCATACCGGATAAATATTGCCTGGTGGATATTCGTGACCGCTGCGGTGATCGCCCTGGCCATTGCCATCATCACCGTGAGTTTGCAGGCCATTAAAGCCGCGATGGCTAACCCGGTAAAGTCATTACGAAGTGAATAATAGATAATTTGTGAATACATTTAATAACAAACAAGAACAGCATAAAATAAAAAGATCATGATCGCACTAAAAGGAATTTATAAATGGGTGAACAGCGGCAATAACCGTACATTTTTGCTCAAGGATATTAACCTGTCCATAAAACAAGGGGAGTTTGTTTCCATCATGGGTCCATCAGGCTCGGGCAAATCAACCCTGTTGAATGTTATTGGCATGCTGGATGAATTCAATGAAGGAGAATATAATTTCCTGAGTGAGTCTGTACATAAACTGAAAGAAAAACAAAGATCAGCTTTGTACAAACAATACATTGGCTTTGTTTTCCAGGCTTATCATTTAATTGATGAACTTACCGTTTATGAAAATATTGAAACACCGCTGATATACCAGGATATAAAAGCTTCCGAAAGAAAGGCGATGGTGGCAGATATACTGGACAGGTTCAATATCGTTGGTAAAAAGGATCTTTTTCCCACACAGCTTTCGGGCGGACAACAGCAACTGGTTGGCATTGCCCGGGCGCTGATCGCTAATCCCAAACTGATACTGGCCGATGAACCTACGGGTAATCTCAATTCAAAACAGGGAGAAGAGATCATGAATTTATTCAGTGAACTAAATAAGGAAGGCGTTACCATCATACAGGTAACACATTCGGAAAAAAATGCGGCTTATGGCTCAAGGATCATTAACCTGCTTGATGGACTTATACAGAATTAAAAAATAAAAAATGACGAAGATGAAAATTTTATGGATGCTCGGAATTTGCTTTTCGGTGGCTGTTACAAAAACTGCAGCACAAAACCCGCCTGCAAAACTTACCCTGCAAACCTGCCTGGATATGGCCATGGCAAACAATATTTCTGTAAAGCAATCAGAACTGCAGACACAGGTTGGAAGCGTTAATCTGAGCCAGGCAAAATATAACCGGCTGCCCAATGTGGCCGCATCATTTGGATATGGTATCAACAGCGGCCGCAGTATCGACCCCTTTACCAACAGTTACAGCAACCAGCAGTTGTCATCTTCCAACGGGGGACTTACTGCATCTGTACCGGTGTTCAAAGGTTTTCAAACCAATAATACCATACAACAGGCATCACTTACTTACCAGGCAACAAAGATGGAACTGCAACAGGAGAAAGATAATTTAACATTGAATGTGATCTTGTCTTTTTTACAGCTGATGAATGATGAAGATGTTCTGCAGCAGCTCAAACAGCAAATGGGCGTAACCCAAAAACAGGTTGAGCGATTGGACGTGTTGAACAATGAGGGCGCCATTGCACCGGCGATGTTATATGATATGAAAGGACAGTTTGCTTCGGATAAACTCTCCATCGTAAATGCGGAGCGCTCGCTTGAAATGTCTAAGTTAAGCCTGGCCCAGTACATGAATATACCTTACAGTAAGGATATGCAGATCGATAGGGAAGGATTTGAATTGACCATTACCATGTATGATGGAACAGCTGATAATATTTACAGCAAAGCCATACAGGACCTGGCCATGGTTAAAGCAGCCGACCTCAGAACAAAGGCCGCAGCAAAAGCCAAACAGGTGGCGGCTGCGGGTTACTATCCTACATTGTCATTGACCGGGCAACTGGGTACCAACTTTTCAAGTGCTGCAAGAATTTTAAATGCCACGGGATCTGCGGATGTGGCAACCAGCGACTATGTTGTGGTTGGAGGCAATAACCTGCCGGTGATGACAAAGCAAACAAATTACAACAGCCAGAAGATCGGCTTTACAAACCAATACAAAAATAACCTGGGCACTTATTTCGGCGTTAACCTGAGCATACCCATCTTCTCTTCCTTTCAAACCAGAACGAATGTAAAGCTTGCCAGGCTTGAAGAAAAGCGCACCGTATATATTGCCGAAAATACAAGGATACAATTGCGCCAGGCAATAGAACAGGCATATCTGAATATGACAACGGCTTTTGCCAAATACGAAGCGATCAACGAACAGGTAACTGCTTACCAGGAATCATTTCGTGCGGCAGAGATCAGGTTTAACCTGGGTGCTTTGAACAGCGTGGAATATCTTATCGTAAAAAATAATCTCGACAGGGCAACGATCAATCTCACCATTGCTAAGTATGAATATTTATTAAGAACAAAAGTGCTGGATTTTTACCAGGGCAAATTGAAATAAAGAATGTCCACGATATTTATCAAACCCTTCGGAGCAATCCGAAGGGTTTTTGTTTGAGAAATTGTCAGGCTGAGCTTGTCGAAGCCGGTATGATCTTTAGGTAACCCGCCCTTCGACAAGCTCAGGCTGACAGATCAATTGTTAATACGTTGATTTTAACCGATGGGCAACGAAATTTCTTTTATTACTTTCATTCTTTTAAAATCACTAATTTTAAGTGAACGCTATGCTAAAAATTGCTTCAATTAATTAAATATGAAATACGATCCAATACAAAATTTTATAAACGGAAAATTTGCCAGTTCCCAAACGGGCAGAACCATGGAAGTTATTTCCCCGGTTGATGGTGTACTATTATCTACTGTGCCCATGTCATCTTCAAAAGAACTGGATGATGCAGTTAAAGCGGCAAGCGCAGCTTTTCCGGGCTGGAGCCGCACACCTATAAAGGAAAGGGTGCAGGTCTTCTTCAGGTACAAAACACTACTCGAAAAACATTTGAAAGAACTGGCCGAATTATGCAGCGAAGAAAATGGAAAGACCTACGGAGAATCTGTTGCGGAAATTGAAAAATGCATTGAGCTGACCGAGTTTGCCACATCGTTGCCGCAATTGGTCACCGGTGAGGTGCTGGAAGTAAGTAAAGGTGTTGAATGCAGGACCGAACATGTACCGCTGGGCGTGGTGGCATCCATTGTTCCTTTTAATTTTCCGAGCATGGTTCCCAACTGGACATTACCCAATGCCATTGCACTAGGTAATTGCATGATCATGAAACCTTCGGAAAAAGTGCCATTGAGTTGCGGACGTTTGGCTGAGCTATTAAAAGAAGCAGGTTTGCCTGATGGTGTTTTTAATGTGGTGCACGGCGATGTGGAAATTGTGGAAGCGATCTGTGATCATCCAAAAATTGAAGCGGTTTCATTTGTAGGTTCAACAAAAGTAGCGAAGATCGTTTACCAGCGTGCTACATCAAATTATAAAAGATGCCTGGCATTGGGCGGCGCAAAAAATCATCTCATGGTTTTACCAGATGCCATACCGGCCATGACGGCACAGAATGTGGCCGCCAGCATGAGCGGTTGTGCAGGACAGCGTTGTATGGCAGCCAGCGCTATGATCGGCGTGGGTAACGTGGATGCGATCATCGATAAAATTTGTGAAGAGGCAAGAAAGATCATTCCCGGCGAAAATTTGGGAGCGGTAATTAATAAGGCATCGCAGGAAAGAATTGAAAGATTTATCGGCGAGGCAGAACGGGATGGTGCTAAAATTTTGGTAGATGGCCGCCACACAAAAGTAAAAGGAAAAGAGAATGGTACTTATGTGGGTCCAACGGTGATAGATTTTGTAACACCGGGTATGAGTGTTGCAACCGAAGAGATATTTGGGCCGGTGATCTCCATCATGCGTACCAATACCGTTGATGAAGCCCTGGCTATCGAAAATGCAAATCCTTATGGTAATGCTGCATCTGTATTTACACAGAACGGCGGCATGGCCCGTTACATCATTGACCGTGCCAGTGCAGGGATGATCGGCGTAAATGTGGGTGTGCCCGTGCCGCGTGAACCATTTAGTTTTGGCGGATGGAATGAAAGTAAGTTTGGTGTAGGAGATATTACAGGTAAGAGTTCGATAGAATTCTGGACCAAGTTGAAGAAAAGTACAACGAAGTGGAATGCAGAGGCCGGGGTGAATTGGATGAGTTAAAATGTCAAAAGTAAAAATTCAAAAATCAAAATAATGTCAGCAACAAAAGAAATTTCAGAATCAACTGAGATCATTCAAAATAATCTGGACCATACGTTATTCAGTTGGAGCAAACAAAAAGGAATCGCTCCAATTGCTGTTAAACATGCCGAGGGTGTTTATCTCTACGATTATGATGATAATAAAATAATTGACTTTTCATCTGGACTGATGAACGTAAATATTGGCCACGGTGATCAGAGAATTACCGAAGCCGTTGTTAAGCAGATGCAGGAAGTAAGTTATGTTACGCCAAGCTGTGTAACCAAAGTACGTGGCGAATTGGGGAAGAAGCTGGCGGAAATTTGTCCGGGTGATCTTAACAGAGCATTCTTTACTTTATGCGGCGCCACTTCTATTGAAAATGCCATTAAGCTGGCGAGACTTTACACAGGCCGACATAAAATACTGAGCCGTTATCAATCTTATCACGGCGCTTCCATCGGTGCCATCAGCGCAAGTGGTGATCCACGCAGGATCGCAGTGGACGCACAGCAGGCGCCAAATTTTATTCATTTTGATCTTCCTTATTTATACCGCTGGGAATATGGCGAAGACAACATGCTGAAAGAATCAGTTGCACAGTTGGAAAGAATGATCGCTTACGAAGCTCCCGGCAACATTGCTGCTATTTTACTGGAGGGTGAATCCGGTTCATCAGGTTGTTTGCAATATCCAAAGGGCTATTTAAAAGCAGTAAGAGAGATTTGCGACAAGCACGGCATCTTATTAATTATGGATGAAGTGATGAGTGGCTTTGGCCGTACCGGTAAATGGTTTGGTTTTCAAAATCACGATATAGTGCCGGATATGATCTGCATGGCCAAGGGATTAACCTGCGGCTATTTACCTTTTGGATGTTTGATGGTTAGTGACAAGATCGCTGCAAAATATGACGATAATGTGATGGCACTGGGGCTGACTTATTCGGCACACCCGGTTAGTTGTGCTGCCGCATTAGCCACGCTGAAAATCTATGAAGATGATGGCCTGATTGAAAATGCCGTGGCCATGGGTAAATATGTGGAAGAGCAGGTTGAATTATTAAAACAAAAGCATCCGAGTATCGGCGATTTCAGGAATACCGGTTTGCTTGGCTGTATTGAACTGGTGAAGAACAGAACAACCAAAGAACCAATGGCACCTTTCAATGCAAATCCAGATGAAATGACCGTGATGAATAAAGTGGCAGCCAAATTAAAAGAACTTGGGCTATACACTTTCGTTAGGTGGAGTTATATTTTTGTTGCCCCACCATTGTGTGTAACCAAAGAACAGATCGATGAGGGGCTTGCGATCATCAGCGAAGCGATTAAAATAGCTGATTTGGAAATTAATTGATTTGGTGATTTAAAGATGTAACGCAGTTTGTATTCCATCATCAAATCATCAAATTTTCAAATCATCAAATAAAATTAATGAGCGAAACTATTCACGAAACCTCTCTTTACAACGAAGACCTTGCACCCACTCCACAAAACAGGCGTACCTGGGGTACATGGAACTATGCAGCTTTATGGA
>Ga0207639_10003284_pt1 | contig 10884 bp, 12 predicted proteins | sample KBSCornC32_FD_184299 | JGI IMG/M metagenome (GOLD analysis project Ga0207639, IMG submission 184299) | Corn rhizosphere microbial communities from Kellogg Biological Station, Michigan, USA - KBS Corn C3-2 (SPAdes) (version 2) | ecosystem: Host-associated > Plants > Roots > Rhizosphere > Soil ...
CCGTGCAGAAATCCGGGCGCCTGTCGGACGCCTCGCAGGACCTGCTGGCGCGCTGCGGCCTGAAGTTCCGCCAGAGCCGCGACCGGCTGTTCTGTTTCGGCGAAAACCTCGCGGTCGACCTGCTGCTGGTGCGCGACGACGATATTCCCGGGCTGATCGCGCAGGGCGTGTGCGACCTCGGCATCGTCGGTCGCAACGTGCTGGCCGAACAGGTGCTCGCCGCGCGCGGCAAGTCCGACGACGTACCGGCGAGCGAACTGCGCGCGCTCGGCTTCGGGCGCTGCCGCCTGTCGATCGCGCTGCCGCAGGAGACGACTTTCAGCGGACCACGCAGTCTCGATGGCCTGCGCATCGCGACCACCTATCCGGCGCTGCTTGCCGACTGGCTGCGCCGGAACGAAGTCGAGGCCGACATCGTGACGCTGTCGGGCTCGGTCGAGATCGCGCCGCGCCTGGGCACCGCGGATGCGATTTGCGACCTGGTTTCGAGCGGCGCGACGCTCGCCGCGAACCAGCTGGTCGAGGCCACCGTGATTCTCGAAAGCGACGCGGTGCTGATCGGCGCGCCGGCCGCATCGAACGACGCTCGCGGCGAACTGCGCGAGCTGCTGCTGCGGCGCGTCGACGGCGTCACGCAGGTGCGCGAGTCGCGCCTCGTGCTGCTGCACGCGCCGCGCGCGGCCGTCGCGGAGATCACGCGGCTGCTGCCGGAAGGCCAGGATCCGACCGTGCTCGCCGTCGAAGGCAACGCGGACGAAGTCGCGCTGCAGGCGCTGTGCTACGGCGCGATCACCTGGCAGCATCTGGAGGCGATGAAGCGCGCCGGCGCGTGCCGCATGATGGTCCTGCCGGTCGAGAAGATCCTGTCATGAATCGCGCCGAGATCAATTCCGGCGTACGGCCGGCGATCGTCGAGTGGCGTTCGCTCGATGCGCAGGCGCGGGCCGACACGCTGCGCCGTCCGCCGCAGTCGCGCGATGCGGCACTGGTCGCCGGCGTGGCCGCGATCATCGAGCGGGTGCGCGGTGATGGCGATGCGGCGCTGCGCGAACTGACGCGGCGCTACGACGGCTGCGCGCTCGATGACCTGGCGGTGAGCGCGCAGGAATTCGACGCCGCGGGCAGCGCGCTGCCCGAGACGCTCAAGCAGGCGATCGGCGAGGCGCACGCGCGCATCGCGCGTTTTCATCGCGCCACCGCGCCGCTGCCGCAACGTGTGCAGACCGCGGCGGGGGTGACCTGCGAACGCGTGCTGCGGCCGGTGGCGCGCGTCGGCCTGTACGTACCGGCCGGCAGCGCGCCGCTGCCGTCGACCGCGCTGATGCTGGGTGTGCCCGCGCAGATCGCGCAATGTCCACAAATAACATTGTGTACGCCGGCCGGCCGCGGCGGCCGCGCGGATCCCGCGGTGCTGTACGCCGCCGGGCTGTGCGGCATCACGCAGGTATTCAAGGTCGGCGGTGCCCAGGCCATCGCGGCGCTCGCGTTCGGCACGGCGAGCGTGCCGAAATGCGACAAGGTGTTCGGCCCCGGCAACGCCTGGGTGACCGAGGCCAAGCGCCAGGTGGCGCTCGATCCGGACGGCGCGGCGATCGACCTGCCGGCGGGACCGTCCGAAGTGCTGGTGATCGCGGACGCGTGCGCGAATCCCGCGTTCGTCGCCGCCGACCTGCTGGCGCAGGCCGAGCACGGCCCCGATTCGCAGGTGCTGGTGATCGCGGACGACCGCGCCGTGCTGGATGCCATTGCCGCGGCGCTGCAGGCGCAACTGCCGCTGCTGCCGCGGGCGCAGATTGCCGCTCGCTCGCTTGCGCACGCGCGGCTGATTCGCGCCGATTCGATCGAGCAGGCAGTGGCGATCAGCAATGCCTATGCGCCGGAGCATCTGATTCTGAATGTGGCCGCGCCGTCGCGCTGGCTGGAAAGAGTGGAAAGTGCCGGCTCGGTGTTCCTCGGGCCGTGGTCGCCCGAATCGGTCGGCGACTACTGCAGCGGCACGAACCACGTGCTGCCGACGTACGGCCACGCGCGCGCGTGGAGCGGCGTGTCGGTGGCGAGCTTCATCAAGCAGATCACGGTGCAGGAACTCACGCCGGCAGGACTCGCGGAAATCGGACCGTGCGCGGCCACGCTGGCGCGCGCCGAGGGCCTCGACGCGCACGCACGCGCGGTGACGTTGCGCCTGGAAGCGATCGCGGGCGAGCGTGGAGGGTTGCCGGCATGAGCATCCTGTCGCGTGCGCGCGCGCAGATCCGCGACCTGCAGCCGTATTCGTCCGCGCGCATGGAAGCCAGCGGCGGCAGCGTGATGTTGAACGCGAACGAATCGCCGTGGGCCGGCGCCGGCCTGAACCGCTACCCGGATCCGCAGCCGGCCACGCTGGTCGCGCGCCTGGCCGAGCTGTACTCGGCGGCGCCGCAGCAGGTGCTGGTCGGACGCGGCAGCGACGAGGCGATCGATCTGCTGGTGCGCGCCTTCTGCGAGGCGCGCAGCGATGCGATCGTGGTGTGCCCGCCGACGTTCGCGATGTACGGCGTGTGCGCGCGCATCCAGGGCGCCGAGGTGATCGAGGCGCCGCTTACCGCGCAGTTCGAACTCGATGCCGACGCGGTGCTGGCCGCCGCCGCGCCGCACGTCAAGCTCGTGTTCCTGTGCACGCCGAACAATCCGACCGGTGGGCTGGTGCCGCTGCCGGCCATCGAGCGCATCGCGCGCGCGCTGGCGCAGCGCGCCCTGGTCGTGGTCGACGAGGCCTACATCGAATTCGCCGACGCACCCAGCGCCGTGACGCTGTTGCCCAAGCACGGCAATCTCGCGGTGCTGCGCACGCTGTCGAAGGCGTATGCGCTGGCCAGCGCGCGGGTCGGCGCCCTGATCGCGGCGGCCGAGGTGATCGACCTGCTGCGCCGCATCCAGGCGCCGTATCCGTTGCCGGCGCCGTCCGTGGCCGCCGCGCTGGCCGCGCTGGAACCGGACGCGCGCCCGCAGGTCGCAGCGGCGGTGGCGCGCACCGTCGCTGCGCGCGAGCAGATGCGCCGCGACCTGCGCCGGCTCGATGCGGTGCGCCAGGTGTTGCCGTCGCGCGCGAATTTCCTGTGCGCGCAGTTCACGGATTGCGGCGACGTTTACCGCTACCTGTTGCGCCGTGGCGTGGTGGTGCGCGACGTGTCGCGCTATCCGGGTCTCGCCGACCATCTGCGCATCAGCATCGGCACGCCCGAGGAAAACCGGCGTCTGCTCGAGATGCTGCGCGCGCACGAGGGCGCGTCATGAGCCAGCGCAAGATCCTGTTCATCGACCGCGACGGCACGCTGATCGTCGAGCCGCCCGATCAGCAGATCGACCGCTACGAAAAGCTGGCGCTGGTCGACGGCATGATCCCGGCGCTGCGCCGTTGCGTCGCGGCGGGCTACGAGCTGGTGATGGTGACGAACCAGGACGGGCTCGGCACGGAGAGCTTTCCGCAGGCCGATTTCGACGGACCGCACAACCTGTTGCTGCAGATCCTGCGCTCGCAGGGCATCACGTTCCGCGACGTGCTGATCGACCGCAGTTTCGCGCACGAGGGACGCGACACGCGCAAGCCGGGCGTTGGGCTGCTGCGTGAGCATCTGGCGGCGGACGACTGGCTGCGCGCGCATTCCGCGGTGATCGGCGATCGCGACACCGACCTGGAACTTGCCGCCAACCTGGGCGTGCGCGGCTTCAAGCTCGGCGCGGAGTGGGACTGGGCCTCGATCGCACACGTGTTGTGCAGCGCGCCGCGCCGCGCCGAGGTCGCGCGCGACACGAAGGAGACGCGCATTCGCGTCACGGTGGATCTGGACCTGGCGCGCGACCCGCGCGTCGCGACCGGCATCGGCTTCTTCGACCACATGCTCGAGCAGCTCGGCAAGCACGGCGGGTTCGCGCTGACGCTGCGCTGCGACGGCGATGCGCATATCGACGAGCACCACATCGTCGAGGACTGCGCGCTGGCGCTCGGCGACGCACTGCGGCGCGCGCTCGGCGACAAGCGCGGCATCGCGCGCTACGGCAACGACCAGCAACCCGATGGTCCGCTCGCCGCGCTCGTGCTGCCGATGGACGAAGCGTTGGTGCGCGCGGCGCTCGACCTGTCCGGGCGGGCATATTTCGTGTTCGACGGGCCGCTGCCGAACGGCGCGTTTCCGCGCGAACGTGTCGGCGAGCTGCCGACCGAGCTGGTGCCGCATTTTTTCCGCTCGTTGTGCGACGCGCTGGGTGCGAACCTGCACCTGGCGGTGCGCGGCGAAAACACGCACCACATGGTGGAAGGCTGCTTCAAGGCGGTGGCGCGCGCGCTGCGCCAGGCGTTCGTGCGCGACGGCGACGCGTTGCCGAGCACGAAGGGCTTGCTGTGAATGCCCCGGCGCTGCCACGCGTCGAGATTGACCGGGCGCTGGCGCGCGACGTCGTGCTGGTCGATGGCGGGGGCACCAACATCGGCTCGGTGCGCTACGCGCTCGAGCGCCTCGGCATCGCCGCGCAGCTCAGCGCCGACCCGGCGCGCATCCGCGCTGCAAGCCACGTGATCCTGCCCGGCGTCGGCGCCGCCGCGCCCGGCATGGCGCGCTTGCGCGAGGCAGGCCTGGTCGAGGTGGTGCGCGCGCTGCGCCAGCCGTTGCTCGGCGTATGCCTGGGCATGCAGCTGTTGTTCGAGCATTCGGAGGAGGGCGATACCGCGTGCCTCGGGCTGCTGCCCGGCACGGTGCGGCATATTCCACAAAGCCGCAATGTGCGCGTGCCGCACATGGGCTGGAACGAGCTGCGCCGCGAACGCGACGACCCGCTGCTGGACGGCATTGCCGACGGCGCGTTCGCCTACTTCGTGCATGGCTATGCCGCGCCGCTGTCCGGCGACACGCTGGCGAGCGCCGAGCACGGCGCGCGTTTCAGCGCGGTCGTGCGGCGCGGCAACGTGTGCGGCATGCAGTTCCATCCGGAGCGCTCCGCCGCGTGCGGCGCGCGCCTGCTGGCGAATTTCCTGGCGCTCTGAGATGCAGATCATCCCCGCCATCGACCTGCGCGCCGGACGTGTCGTGCGCCTTGCCCAAGGCGACTACGCGCGCGAGACGCACTACGCATCCGACCCGCTCGCGCTGGCGCAGGAATACGCGGCGGCCGGCGCGCGCTGGCTGCACGTGGTGGATCTGGATGGCGCACGCTCCGGTGAGCTGGAGAACCTCGGCACGATTGCCGCGCTCGCGCGCAGCGGGCTGCGCGTGCAGGCCGGCGGCGGCGTGCGCGATGCGGACGGCGTGCAACGCCTGCTGGACGCGGGCGTGGCGCGCGTCGTGCTCGGCAGCGTGGCGGTGAAGTCTCCGCACGTAGTGGAAGAATGGATCGCGCGGCACGGCGCCGAATGCATCTGCATCGCGCTCGACACGCGCGCCGACGCGCACGGCCGCTGGACGCTGCCGGTCAAGGGCTGGACGGAAAGCTCCGGTGCCGATCTGGACGAACTGGCGCCGCGCCATGCGCGCGCCGGCGCGCGGCACCTGCTGTGCACGGACATCGCGCGCGACGGGATGCTGTCGGGGCCGAACCTCGGGTTGTACCGGCACCTGCGCCAGCTCGCCCCGCAGTTCGAGCTGCAGGCGTCGGGTGGCGTGCGAAATGTCGACGACGTGGTGGCCTTGCGCGCGTGCGGCGCGGACGCGGTGATCCTCGGCCGCAGCTTGCTCGAAGGGCGACTGACCGTCGCCGAGGCGCTGCAATGCTGACCCGGCGCATCATCCCGTGCCTCGACGTGCGCGATGGGCGAGGCGGGAATTCGCGGACTGCCATGAATGGCAGTCCGCGCCGCCGAGCGCCCGGCCATGGAACGGCCGGGCCGGCGCCGCGCACCAGGGACGGTTTTCGCGACAGCCGGGGCAGCGAATGCTGACCCGGCGCATCATTCCCTGCCTCGACGTGCGCGATGGCAAAGTCGTCAAGGGCGTGCGCTTCCGCGACCACGTCGTGGTCGGCGACATCGTCGAGCTGGCGCAGCGCTATCGCGACGAAGGCGCGGATGAACTCGTGTTCTACGACATTTCGGCGAGCCCCGAGCAGCGCAGCGTCGACCGGCGCTGGGTGGAGCGCGTGGCGCGCGTGCTCGACATCCCGTTTTGCGTGGCTGGCGGCATCCGCGGCGTGGACGATGCACGCGCGGTGCTGCACGCCGGCGCGGACAAGATCTCGGTGAATTCGCCGGCCCTGGAGCGCCCGGCGTTGATCGACGAACTGGCCGCCGCGTTCGGCGTGCAGTGCGTGGTCGTCGGCGTCGACAGCCTGCGCGACGCGGATGGCGAATGGCGTGTGCGCCAGTTCACGGGCGATCCGGCCCGCACGCGCGCCCTGCCGCGGCGCACGCTCGACTGGATCGTCGAGGCGCAGCAGCGCGGCGCGGGCGAGATCGTGCTCAACTGCATGGGCAGCGACGGCGTGCGCGCCGGGTACGACATCGAGCAGCTGCGCGCCGCACGCGCTCTGTGCCGCGTGCCGCTGATCGCGTCAGGCGGCGCGGGCGAAGCCGCGCATTTCCGCGCCGTCTTCGCGCAGGCGGACGTGGACGGCGCGCTGGCCGCGAGCGTGTTTCACAGCGGCGCGATCGGCATCGGCGCATTGAAGCGTGCGCTGTCCGCGGCAGCCATCAGGATGCGTGCATGAGCGAAATCGACGTCGATGTTCTGGCGTGGGAGAAGAGCGGTGGCTTGTTGCCGGCGATCGTGCAGCATTGGCGATCCGGTGCGGTGCTGATGCTCGGCTACATGGACCGCGCCGCGCTGGAGCAGACGCGTCAAAGTGGAAAAGTAACCTTTTTCAGCCGCAGCAAGCAGCGCCTGTGGACGAAGGGCGAGACCTCCGGCAATTTCCTGCTGCTCAAGGGCCTGCATGCGGACTGCGACCAGGATGCACTGCTGGTGCGCGCCGAGCCGCAAGGGCCGACCTGTCATCTCGGCACGGACAGTTGCTTCGGCGCCGGCGCGGCACTGCCGTTCGAGTTCCTCGCGGCGCTCGATGCGCTGATCGCGCGGCGTGAACGCGAGCGCCCCGCCGGCAGTTACACCACGAAATTGTTCGACGCCGGCGTGCGCCGCATCGCGCAGAAAGTCGGCGAGGAAGGCGTGGAAACGGCGTTGGCAGCGGTTGCGGAGGGCGACGACGCGCTGCTCGGCGAATCCGCCGACCTGCTGTTCCACCTGCTCGTGCTGCTGCGCGCGCGCGGCAAGTCGCTGGCTGACCTGGTCGCCACCCTGGCCGCGCGACACGCCGGCTGACGCTGCCGGCGCGCCGCCACGTGCGCTATTTTGGCGCGGACGGCGGTTCGAGCGAGGCGTGATCGACGACGTACACCCAGTGGCCGCCGCGCAGTTCCTGCACGTCGGTGTAGCGGCCGCTCAGCGTCACCGTCTTGCCGTCCGCTTTCTGCCTGAGCGTGATCGAGAAGTTGCCCCAGTTGGAGCGATGCTTCGCATCGGATACGTGGTGGCGGTTGGTCAGCGCAGCCGCCTCGACTGTGTTGCCGTCGAACATGTCCTTGTAGGACGCGCGGATCGCCGCGGTGCCGACATGCGCGGCTTCGTCCGGGAACCAGCCGATCGCGTCGTCGGCGTACAGCTTCATGACCGCATCGAGATCGCCGGCCTTGACCGCCTTCTGCCAGGCATCGCCGACACTGTCCTCCGGCGCCGGTTTGTCGGCGGCAATGGCGCTGGCCATGCCGAGCAGCAGCGCGGCGCACACGGCGCCAAAGTGATGGATGGGCGCGATCATGATGCAGGCTCCCCGGTTGTGCGATGGTGTCTCGAGTCTAGCACCTGCGCGTCCGACTCATCGGCCGCGGCGCGGTGTCACGCGCTGGCAGTCCGATCCGGTTGCAGGGATACTGCCGCGATGCAGACAGGCGCGCACGCATGACGACACACTGGAAAACCCTGCGCGGCGTCGCGCCGCGCATCATCGCGCACCGCGGCGCGAGCGGATACCGGCCGGAGCACACGCGCGAAGCGTACGAGCTGGCGCTGGAGCAGGGCGCCGACGTGCTGGAACCGGACCTGGTGATGAGCCGCGACGGCGAGCTGTTCGTGCGGCACGAGGCAGGCCTTGCGCACAGCACCGACATTGCGAGCCGCCCCGAATTCGCCCGGCGCGCCCGCGACATCGGCGGTGTGCGCGACTGGTGGATTTGCGACTTCGACGCGGCGGAAGTCGATACGTTGCGCGCGATCCAGCCAATTGCGTCGCGCGGCACGCACTACGACGGCCGCTTGCGGATCCTGCGGTTCGGCGAATTGCTCGAGCTTGCGCAGGGCGGTGCGATACGGCGCGGCGCAGCAGTATTCGTCGACGTGGAAATGAAGGATCCGGAATTCTTCGCCGCGCATGGACTCGACATGGCCGCGGCGGTCGCCGCGGAACTCATCGCGCGCGGACTGACCGGGCCGGCCGCGCCGGTGTGGCTGGAGAGTTTCGACCACGCTGCGCTGGGCAACGCGTACCGGCGCTGCGGCAACCGCAGCTTCGCGCTGTTCGAGCGCGTGCCGGACGAGGCCACGATGGGTGAGCTGGCCGCGTGGGTCAGTGGCGTGGCGCCGCACAAGAGCCTGCTGTGGGACCCGGCCGGCAAGGATGCGGGCCTCGTCGCTGCCGCGCACGCGCGCGGCCTCGAGGTGCACGCGTGGACATTCCGCGAGGATCGCTCGCCGGCACCGTTCGACACGCCGCGCGCCGAACTCGAGGCGGCATTCGCGCTCGGCGTGGACGCGCTGTTCTGCGATTTCCCGGATCTTGCCGTCGCAGCGCGCGCGGCGTTCGGCGCCCGCTAGCGCGACGCGGTCAGCGAGCCGCTGTCCGGCGCGCGCGGCGGCGTGGCGCTTTTGAACGGCAGCGGTGGGCCGAGATGGATGCCGGCGCGCCAGGCTTTCAACTGCGCCTCGATCGCCGCCGCGGATTGCATCTGCGGATAGGAGTGCTCCTCGTCGTCGCGCGCTTCCCAGCTGTCGATCAGGCTCTTGGCCTCGTCGAACGCCGCCTGGAACGAATCGTTGTGATTGAGCCCGTCGACGAAGAACGCGCGGCCGAAATCGGTGATGTCCGAATCGCTGCCGCAGCCGAACGAGGCGCGGTCGGCGCGCGCGGCGGTGATGATCATGCTGGTGTCGTTCTTCAGCGCGTCGATGAAGCCGCCGGAATAGCACGCCGAGATCACGATCACGCGATAGCGGATGCGCGTGTCCGCGAACAGGTCGGCGAGGTCGTCGGGCGAAATCTGGTCGAGCGGCAGCGGATCGAGGCCGACATAGAGTTCGTGTTCGCGCGAGCCGTGGCTGGTCAGGAACAGGAACAGGATGTCCTGCTCGACGTTCATGCGCTCGGCCGCCGCGTCGATCGCGGTCTGCAGGTTCGACAGGCTGGCGAGCGGGCGATGCGCGACCGTGGCCGGGTTGTTGATCAGCAGCAGCGTGCGCCCGGCGCTGTCGAAGCGCTGGCTGAACTGGCGCTCGGCGAACTCGGCTTCGTTGCGGAACACGTTCTCGTCGCCGTCGCCGGCGAAGCCGATCAGGTACAGGTTGGGGCGGCCGGGCGTGCGCGGCATCAGGCCGCGCACCGCATCCTGCATCAGCTGCGCCTGCGCGTACATCACCTGTTCGGGCGTGCCGGCGTCGTCCGGCCACTTTGCAGCGGCGGTATCCTTGTCCTCGGCTTCGCCGTCGTGGTCGTCTTCAGGCGCGGTGACCGGCGGTGCGGCATGCCGCGCGGGCGCCGCGTGGCGCAGATACAGCATCGCCCCGAGTGCGCCGAACACAAAAGCAAGCGCAAAGATGGTCGCCAGCAGCCGCCGCATGTTTCAGGCCGTGTCGATGCTCGAGAAATCCGCCACGCACGGATGCGTGCCGCCGTCCGGACACCGCGCGGGTGCGCGCGCGAGCAGCGTGGTGCGCATGCCGGCGCTGCGCGCGGCGTCCAGTTCCTCGACGATGTCGGACAGGAACAGGATTTCCGCGGCGGGCCGGCCGATCGCCTGGGCGATGCGGCGATACGAGTCGGCCGCGCGCTTCGGTCCCGTTTCGGTGTCGAAGTAACCGGAAAAAAGCGGCGTCAGGTCGCCCGCGTCGCAATGCGCGAAATACAGCTTCTGCGCCTGCACCGAGCCGGACGAATAGACGTACAGATCCAGGCCCTGGCGCTTCCACTTCTCCAGCGCGGGCGCAGTGTCGGGGTACAGGTGCGCGCGGAACGCGCCTTCGCGGTAGCCTTCTTCCCAGATCATGCCCTGCAGCGCCTTGAGCGCCGTGGCCTTGCGGTCCTCGTCGATCCAGCGCTGCAGCAGCGCGATCATCTCCCGCTGCGTGGCCGAGATCAGGTTCGCTTCCTTGGCCGCCTCGTGCAGCCAGTGCTGCACGTCGACGTTGTCGGTGTGCGTGACGATGAACGCCGGCATCCGCTTGCGCGCATACGGGAACAGCACGTCCTTGACGAAGCTGATCGAGCTGGTGGTGCCCTCGATGTCGGTCAGGATCGCGCCGATGCGTGCCTGGCTCATCGCGTCTGTCCCGCGCCGCCGCCGTGCTCGACGTTCGCCGCGTACGCCGCTTCGATCGCGCGCTTGACCGAAACCGGATCGGACACGCGCGAGAACACCAGGCTGCTTTCGCCGCGCCCGGTCACGCGCACGTCCCCGTAACCGAGCAGCCGGCCCCACGTGGTCTGGTGCAGGTCGACGGTTTCGATCGCGCTCAGGCGCACTTCCTCCGTCTCGCGGCCGACGATGCCGGTCTTGTACACCACGCGGTGCGAGGTGACGCCGAGTTCGATCGCGCGCAAGCGCAGCCACTCGTAGATCGCGAGGAAGATGCCGACAATGAGCGGAATCAGCAC
>Ga0207639_10003287_pt1 | contig 10877 bp, 7 predicted proteins | sample KBSCornC32_FD_184299 | JGI IMG/M metagenome (GOLD analysis project Ga0207639, IMG submission 184299) | Corn rhizosphere microbial communities from Kellogg Biological Station, Michigan, USA - KBS Corn C3-2 (SPAdes) (version 2) | ecosystem: Host-associated > Plants > Roots > Rhizosphere > Soil ...
TCAGCACCTGCGCAAAATCCCTCACCCTTCTCAGCAATCCGTTTGCGATACGGGGCGTCCCGCGGCTGCGACGGGCTATCTCCGCGGCAGCATCGGAGGTGACTTTAGTCTGTAAAATGGCGGCAGACCGGAGAATAATTCTTTGTAAGGTGTCTGCGTTGTAATATTCCAGCCGCGACTTGATGCCAAAACGCGACAACAGCGGAGCCGTCAAAAGCCCGCTCCTCGTCGTAGCGCCCACCAGCGTAAAAGGAGAGATATTCAGCTGTATGCTCCTCGCACTGGGGCCGCTGTCGATCATGATGTCGATACGGTAGTCCTCCATCGCCGCATACAGATATTCTTCGACGACCGTGCTCAGCCGGTGTATCTCATCGATAAAAAGCACGTCATTAGGTTCGAGATTGGTGAGAAGACCGGCCAGATCACCGGGTTTTTCGATAACAGGTCCGGACGTCTCTTTGATATGTACGCCCAGCTCATTGGCCACGATACGCGACAAGGTAGTTTTTCCAAGGCCTGGAGGACCATGGAACAATATATGATCGAGGGCCTCACCCCGCATCTTCGCCGCCTTGATAAAGACCCGAAGGTTTTCGATCAGCTGAGGCTGACCGGAGAACTCGTCGATTACAGCCGGACGAATATTGTTCTCGAACTCTTTGTCCGATGGACTTAGAGCGCTTTTGTCGGTGTTGAGATTGCCATTGGACATGGAACAAATATACTAAGGCAAGCGCTGCCACAATACATCCGCAAACCATTTCTTGGAATCCGGAAAGACATGCACCGGCGCAAAACCCGACTGGGCCGCCAAATTCGCGGTCTCCTCCAGCGAATATTTCTGGGAGATCTCCATAAAGACCGTCTCATTCTCTTTGAAGGAGATCGCTTTGCCGGCTACGTGCACGACCTGGTCGGCAAGACTTACCAGATAGCTCTTACAGGCACCGGTACCGGGATCATAGGTTGGATAGTGCTCGAAAAGATCGGTATTGAAATCGGCGTCCAGCTCCCGGTTGATCCTCGTCAGCAGATTGAGGTTGAAAGCCCGGGTGATCCCCTGCCGGTCATTGTAGGCATCGAGAATGGTCCGGGGGTGCTTCTTCAGATCAAAGCCGATCAGCAGCAGGTCCCCTGGCTGCATATGATCGTGCAGCTGTCTGCAGAACTGAACGGCCTGAGCAACGGTCATATTCCCGATATTGGCCCCCATGAACAGTACGATCTTGGGGTTGGGTGAAAATGACTTTACCTGCTGCATCTTCTCGAGATACTCCCCGTTGAGACCGTGCAGTCGTATGCCGGGCAGCGTGACAGGCAACTTCGTCTCCAGCCAGCTGATGACATTGGTGGAAATATCGATCGGGTAATAGGTAAAAGCAGCATGCTTCCGCTGCAGCTCCCGCAAAAGGAACCAGGACTTGGTCGCGTCGCCGGGCCCCAGCTCGACGAGATTAAAGGCAGGGCTATGCGCCGTGAACAACCGGGCCATATCCTTCGACTGCTCCTGCATGATCTCCATCTCACACCGGGTAGGATAGTATTCGGGACAGTTCATTATCTGCTGGAACAGCCTGTCCCCCGTCTCGTCATAGAAATATTTGGAGGGCAGATATTTGTTCTCTGCCCGTAGCCCGTCCAGGATATCATGATAAAATGCGGAATGCCTGCGCGTTGTAGAATTTACAGCGATGGAGGGAATCATTAGACCTTAGTTTTGTTTGTTCGTAACTTTTTTAATCGCAATCGCCTTGCCCGGTTACCCTTCGGGCGACTGGCCTGAGGCCAGTCATCGCGCAAGCCTTATGCCAGTAAACTGCCATCTCAGATACGGATGAAAAAAATTCCTGTAGGTGTTCCGGCTATGCCCCGCCGGAGTCGCCACGGAAGCACCCCTCAGCACCATCTGACTAACCATGAACTTACCGTTATACTCTCCGATTGCGCCCGCCGCCTTTTTAAAGCCTGGATAAGGCAGATAGGCGCTCTCCGTCCATTCCCACCTTTTTCCCCAGCCAAACTCCCCCGACGCCGCCTCCCATTCGAATTCCGTAGGCAGGCGGCACCCCTTCCAGGCCGCAAAAGCTACCGCCTCATAATAACTGATATGACACAACAATTGTTGACGGTCCAGCAAGTTCAGCCCCGACATCGTATAGTGGTGCCAGGCGCCATCGATCAGATGCCAGTACAGGGGGGCCTCGATGCCATTCTTCTTTACCCAGTCCCAACCCTCTGCGTGCCAATAGCTAAAATTTTTGTAGCCCCCGTCTTCGATAAATTCCAGATACTCCTCATTGCTGACGGGTTCGGCGGCAATCTGAAAATCTCCGAGATATACCTTGTGCCTCGCCAGCTCGTTATCAAAACAAAAACCATTCCCCGCATAGCCGATCTCATAAAGACCCGCCGGTATCGAAAGAAAAGCAGCATCTGTAGCTATAGCGGCGATCTCCGCAGGCCCAAACGCAGACTCCCCCGCGGTCACCTGACGCACGGCCGACGCAGCAGTAACACCCGCGCCGGGCTGCGGAGCGATAACAACCGCCGCATCCTCGTCGATGTCGCGATCGGACCACGCAGGAAAAAGAGGATTGTGCCCCAGAATATATTTGATATCCGAGAACAAAAGTTCCTGATGCTGCTGCTCGTGGTTCAGCCCCAGAACTATCAGGTCCTCCAGCTCCCTGCCCGGCCCGGCCGCGATGAACTTCTCCATAGCAGCGTCTACATATCGGCGGTAGTCATATATTTCGTCTACCGAAGGCCGGCTGAGGTTGCCGCGGTCGGTGCGCACAACGCGGGCCCCGATGGTCTCATAATAGCTGTTGAAGACATAGTTATAGTCCGGATTGCAGGGTTTATAACCCGGCCGGTGCGGGACCAGCACGAACGCTTCCCAGAACCAGGTAGTATGCCCCAGATGCCATTTGGGCGGACTGACATCCACGACAGGCTGCACCACATAGTCTTCTTTTTGCAGCGGCCGGCAAATGGCTTCGCTGGCCTTCCGGACGCTGCGATATTGTTCGATCAGGCTCATGATCTGTCTTTTTTTAGATAGTTAGTGAGGTCCGTTATAGTCTGTATTCTCAATTGTCGTGCCTGTGCCCGCCGCATCATCAGGGCATAAGCGTTGTTGAAACCGATAGGGGACAGCCAGGTAAGATGATAATCCCGCTGCATCGCCGCCTTCACATAGTTATAAACGCTGTCCCGGCTCACCGTCAGACGCGCCGTCTCGGCCGCCGGAGGCTGCAGAATGGCCAGCAGCGCCGTTCCCGTATACTCGGGATACATATCTATCTGGTCGTGCGTAAGCGCCTCAAAACAGATCTTAGTCCCGCCCAGCCCCGTCTTGCTTGAGACCTCGAGATCGGTGTACCCGCGGACAAGCATGGAATACATATCCGTAAGAATGTATTGCTCGGGAAAGATCTTCGACCCCAGTCTCACAACCCCCCTTTTTCCATTCCTCGGCGCCCTGTACAGCCCCTGTGCCACCAGGAAGTCACGCGCACACTGCTCCGGCGACTGGTTCAGATACTCCACCCGGAAATTCAGGTCTGTCATGACGGAATCATTGATCCTCCCGGCCAGCATATTCAGTACGGGCGCCAGCTCCGGATATTTTTCCATTACCTCGTTCCGGACCACCGGCGCCGCATAATAGGGAGGAAAGATTTTCCTGTCGTCTTCGAGAGTGACCAGGTCATATGCTTTGAGCCGCCCGTCAGTGCTGTAGCCGCTGATGACGTCCAGTTTCCTGTTGAAAATGGCCTTATACATGACCGCGTCGCTGATCACCACGGTGCGGATATTCAGGCCGTAGACGGCCCTCAGTCCGATATCTCCGTCCCTCCTTCCCATGAACTCAGGCGTAAATCCCGCCAGCAGACGCGAGCTATAGCCCAGCGGCAGTACATAGAAGGAAGAGAGGCACAGCAGCACCAGCGGCAGCAGCCCAAGTGCAACCCTGCGTGACCGGTTGCCCGCCCGCTGCAAAAGGGAAAGTAAAAAATCCAGCAGTATCGCCAGCAGCGCTGCGGGGATCGCCCCGGCCAGGATCATATTGGTATTGTTCAGCGCAATCCCCCCAAAAATGAACTCCCCCAGCCCGCCGGCCGCGATATAGGCGGCAAGGGTCCCGACACCCACATTGATGACGGTCGCCGTACGGATACCAGCCATGATGACGGGAAAAGCCAGCACCAGATCGACGCGTATCAGTCGTTGCCACCCGGTCATCCCCATCGCCAGCGCAGCCTCCTTAACGCCGGGGTCTACGCCGTTGATCCCCGCATAGGTGTTGCGGATGACGGGAAGAAGGGCGTAGAGAAACAGAGCCGTAATAGCCGGTATCGGACCGATGCCCAGCACAGGTATCAGAAAGCCCAGAAGGGCGATGCTGGGAATGGTCTGCATCACACCCGCAAATCCTAAGACCAGTCCGGCAGCCCTTTTATTCCGGGTAATATAGATACCCAGCGGCAGCCCGACAAGCACGGTTATAAATAAGGAAATGAAGGTCAGCCCGATGTGTTGGATCGTCTGTTGCAGCAGCTTGGCGGATTGCTCATGCATAAAAGACCAGAGACTTTCGGGATGGTCCATCAGCGGTGTCTGTTCTTAAATTTATCAAAAGCGCGAATAAGTGCAGGATAATCCCCCGCCGCTATTCGTTCAGCTTCCAGTGGAAAACGCTGTTCTTCGAAAAAAGTTCTTACATATTCTCCGGCGGGCTCAAAAAGCAGCTGATCGGGAGTCCCCTCCTGCACGACCTTCCCCTTGTCCATCAGGAATATCCTGTCGGCCAGTTCAAACGCCTCCTGCACATCGTGAGTGACCAGGACGATGGTCTTCGACCTCAGCTCGTCCAGCTCCTTAAAATCTTTCTTTACCGCCGACCTGGTGATGGGATCCAGCGCGCCGAAAGGCTCATCCATCAGCAATATGGGAGGATCCGCCGCCAGCGCACGCGCAATGCCCACCCGCTGCTGCTGCCCGCCGCTCAGCTGAAAAGGATAGGCCGCGCCGTACTGCTCCGACGGCAGCCTTAACTTCTCCATAAGCTCGATAGCCCTCGCCGCCATCCTCTTCTTATCCCAGCCAAGGAGACGCGGCACGATCGAAATATTCTCTGAAATGGTATAGTGGGGGAAAAGACCGTTGTTCTGAAATACGTAACCGATCTTTCTGCGCAGTTCTTCAGGACGCTGCACGTAAATGGAGACCCCATCGATAGCGATCTCCCCGTGATCCGGCTCCAGCAGACGGTTGATCATCTTGAGCAGGGTAGTCTTGCCGCTGCCGCTGGTGCCCAGAAAGACAATATTCTCTCCCTGTTTTATGGAAAAGGAGATATCGTCGACGGCTTTGTAGGAGCCAAAAGTCTTTGTTACGTTTTTTACGGAGATCATCGGATCAACCTGCTTCAAAATACTACTGGTTATAACTTCCCTGCCTCACCGGTCAACCTCTGCAAACAAAACATTTAACGACTCCGCAAACGTTGGATGAGCAAAGACCGCATCCCTGATCCGGTCATAGGTGACGCCACCCATCATGGCCATCTGCAGAATGCTCATCAACTCACCCCCGCCGAAACACAGCGCTGCTGCCCCCAGTATTTTTTTGTCGTCCATGCTGACGATCGCTTTTAACAGTCCCCTCGTCTCGTCGTTTTCCCAGGCCCGGGCAATCCTGCCAGCAGGCAAGGTAACAACTTTTATGTTCAGTCCCTTTTCTCTGGCCATTTTTTCAGTAAGCCCCACCCGGCCGAGTTCGGGATCGGTAAAAAGACAATAAACGATCTCCCGGCCGGCGATACTCAGATTCGCATTCTCGATCAAATTGCGGTATACGATCAGATGATCGTTGTAGGAAATATGCGTGAACTGGGGACCACCCTTGACATCCCCCAGTGCGTAGATACCCTGAACACTGGTCTCCAGCCGGTCATTGACGACTATGAAGCCGTGCTTGTCTACGGTAATACCCGTTGCCCCCACATTCAGCGCATCAGTATCCGGCAGACGCCCCGCAGCTACAAGTATATGCGATGCCGTAATATCCGAAGGCACACCTCCCGTGACGACCGTAAGCACAACTCCCTTACTCACACTGGTTACCGAGGTCCCGGTGAGAACCCGTATGCCATCCTCTTCGAGTACCTGCCGGATGGCGGCCGCTATATCCTCGTCCTCCTTTGCAAGAAAATGCTCATTCCCCTCGATGATCGTCACTTCACTGCCCAGCCTGCGGTAGAGCTGGCCAAATTCCAGCGCAATATAGCTGCCGCCTATGATCGTCAGGTGCGACGGTACGACCAGCAGGTCGAGAATAGTATCGGAAGTAAGATAGTGCACTTCGGCGAGCCCCTTTATAGGAGGAACAACGGGCCGCGTCCCGCTATTGATGAAGATCTTGTCGGCCGTCATTACTGCAATGTCCCCCTCCTGCCTGGTCACTGTTATCTCTTTAGGCCCCGAGAACACCGCGTTTCCAAAAACGACGTCCAGATTGGGCGTCTCCAGCAGCCGCTTCGCCGACGATTCGCGGGCCTGCAGCACATGCGCATTTTTCCGCCGGATGACGGACTCGATGTCAACCGAATACCCCGTCATATTTATGCCGTAGTCCGAACTTCTTTTGACAAGATAGGACACCCGGCCGCTGGCGACGAGGGTCTTGGTAGGCGTACAACCCACATTGATACAGGTGCCACCGATGAACTTCTTTTCGATAAGGGCGGTCTTCCAGCCGGCCTCCGCCAGCTTGTGCGCAAGCGGATTGGCAGCCTGGCCCGAGCCGATTATGATGGCATCGTATTTAAGCATATATCAGGGAATTGTGCCCAAAAATATGCAATTATTGTACCATTGACGCCCGAACCCTGTTAGGCATTTTATCGATTTTTTTGTACTTCTTCCCCCACCAGATCAGGAACCCCGTGACCGGCAGACTGGCGCAGACAAGACTGGCGATAAAGGCGATGATCTTGCCCGTTAGCCCGGCTATCGCCCCCACATGGATATCATAATTCATCCCGACGAGCTTCTCACCGGCGTTTTTCTCCCGGTCCGGTCGGTGGTGCAGCAGCGCGCCGGAATACTGATCGAACTGCAGGACGTCATAGTCATAGTATACTTCCTTCCCCCAATAGGCATAGAGATATACCACTCCCTCCCGGCCCGTCGTCCTGGAGACCATATAACGCGCAGCCGAAGGCAGCCTCAGCCTGGCCTCCCTCAGCGCCCGCTCCAGCGGATCGGCAGTCACCAAAAGGGTCGTATCAGACCGCGAAGCCGCTACCTGAGGCTGAGCAGTCGTTCCCGCAGCGACAAAATAAAAGAAACCGCCTACCCACCGGAAAGAGAATACGAGTCCCGTCAACGCAATTACCAGGGCCGGCAGCAGACTGTAAAACCCCGGGACATTGTGCAGGTCATAGTTGACCCGCTTGAAAGAAGCCTTCCATTTGATCCTGAAACTCCGGTCCCTCAGGGCCTTCGTCCACCGCCTGGGCCACCAAAGCACAAGACCGGTGACCAGCAGCACCACAAAGACCAGCGTACTCCAACCCACAATGGGCTGCCCGTAGCGCGTGCTCAGCAACAGGCTCCAGTGAATATATTTGACGACGTTGAAAAAGTCGGTCTTGTAATCCCTCACACCCGCAACGGCGCCGGTGTAAGGGTTGATATAAACAGACTGAAAGTATTCGATCTCCCCAAAATAGGTCAGCGCCGAATCATTTTCCTTATAGGCCATGAACTCCCATGTCCTGTCAGGCCGGGACCAGGTAATGATATTGGAGACCGGACGATCCGACCCCAGTACGGCCGCCGCCTTCCCCTTCAACTCACCAAGCGGCAGGGTCGCCCCCGCCACACCGGAGGACCGGACAAAAAACCACTCCTCATGCAGCGCCTCCGATATCTCCTTCTGAAAAACGAACAAACATCCCGTAAGACTGACGATAAGCACCACCAGCCCCGACGCAAGCCCGAGCCAGAGGTGCAACTGACCGATCCAATATTTAAATGTTCTGCGCCTGCGCATAGACAGCCTAAAATTTTAAAGTGATACCGGCTACGACAGACCGCAGTTTCTGCGGATTCATAGTGGTGTACCCCGTCCAGTATTTCCTGTCGGTCAGGTTGTCCGACTTGATGGTAAAACGCCAGCGGGAATAGTCATAGAAAACGGAAGCATTGACTACCGTATACGCCGGAAGAATAAATACGCCCTGACTGACACTGTTCAGTATCTTGTTATCGCTGGCATAATTCCCGCCAAAGCCAAGACCCAGTCCCTTCAGAACACCAGCAGGCAGCTTGTAACTGATCCACCAGTTGGCGGTATAGGGCGACATCGCCGTGTTCGGACGCCTGCCCTCTATATCAGCATCCGCCTTCTCGTACCTGGAGTCGTTGTACGAAAAACCCGCTACGATATTGAGCCCGTTCACCGGATTGGCAACAACCTCAGCCTCGATACCCCGGCTTCGCTGGGTCCCGTCCTGTATCTGTGGAAAGACCGGCAGACTGGGATCAGGAACCGACGGAACATAAGCCCTCACAATATTCCTGACACGGATGTCATATACACTGATCGTACCCGTAAGCCGGCTCCGGAACAGATCGGCTTTTATCCCCGCCTCCGCCTGCCACGCCTTCTCAGGCCGGAAAGCCCTGCCGAGATAGTCGGCGCCCGTCTTGTTGGTAAACCCGTTCTGAAAGTTGGCAAACAGCGAAAGATGATCCTGCACCGGCTGATAGACGATCCCGAACTTCGGCGAAAGGGCCGTCTGCCGGTATCCTCCGCTATAAACACCAGTGGTGACGTCATAATTTCCCTCGTCGACAAAATGATCCACCCGCAGCGCGGCCATTACCAGCAGGTTGTCGGTCAGGTTCAGCACATCCGAACCATAGACGCTGTAGGTGTTGGTCGTAAGGTCCACCGGATAGTAGAAATCGACGCCCTTCGTGGCATATAAGTGCTGCAGACTGATGCGGTTGAAGTCGCGATAGGTAGGAATATCGCCGTGAGACGCGATCGTATCCAGCGTACCCCCGCTGAACAACTGACTGGACACGTGATTAAAATAATCCAGTCCGGCCACGGCACGGTTCTTCAGCGAACCGATGTAAAATTCTCCGTTCAGGTTCTGCTGGATCTCGATCATCCGGTCGCGGCTATTGGCAGTGAACTGATCATTACGCGAAATGGAATCGTGGCTCAGAATATAAAAATAGGGACCCGGTCCGTCGGAATAGCTGTTGGTCATCGTCACGCTGGTCTGCGTGCTCCATTTGTCGTTGATCACATAGTTTAGCTGGCCGTAATAGTTGGTGTTGGCCGACTGCTGCGAAAGATCGTCGCTGAAGAATGACCGCCGGTAGTCTATCGGCAGCTGGTCCGCTCTCGACGCGCCAAGAGAAGAGACGGTCAGGCCGTAAGGGAAAAAGAAAATGGTTGGGGTTATATTGCGGCCCCGGTAAATCTCCGCATCCAGCTGCAGACTTAGCCGGTCATTGACCTTGTATAGCAGGCTGGGGGAGAACACGAAACTCCTGCTGAAACCGTTGTCCTGGTAACTGCCTTCGTCGGTATACGCCGTATTGACGCGCAGCAGCACATTCTTTCCCTCATCCAGCGGCGTATTGACATCGGCGCTGATACGGCTGAGCCCAAAATTGCCGCCCGAATACGCGACTTCCCCGCCAAAGCCGCCATACGGCTTCTTCGTCACCCGGTTGATCAGTCCGCCATAAGAGGTAAGCGTGCTGCCAAAAAGGGTAGCGGAAGGCCCCTTGAGAACCTCGATCCGCTCGAGGTTCACGGCGTCGATCCTGCTGGTGATATTCCCGGCAATGCCGTTTCGCAGCTGACTCTGGAGAATAAAGCCGCGCGCATTGTAATAACCGCCCCCGTCGCCGCTGCGGCCGATAGCATCCCACATCTTCTGAAGACCTGGGGCGTTGCGCAAACCGTCGTCCGCGGAAAAGATCAGCTGATCGGCAAGCAGGTCCTTTGTGATCGTGGTATAGACCTGCGGGTTCTCGTTATTCTTCAACGGCATCTTCGCCGCATAGTCGCTCGACGAACGGGAGAATTTGTTGCCCCCGCCCGTAACTACGACCTCCTGCAGCTGTTTCCCGGATACCTGGAGACGAATGGTGACCTGTGACGTCTTCCGCGACTGGACGATAACGTGCTCCGTCGCCGGCGCAAAACCCGAAAGGGATACCTCCAGATCATAGTCGCCGGCAGGCAGATTGCCCAATACAAACCAGCCGTCCTCACCCGTAATTGTGGTACGGCGATTGCTCCTGACAACAACGGTAACAGCCGCGGCCGGTTGCCCGTCCGCCGTGAGAACTCTTCCCCTGATAGCCCCATTCAGGTCTTCACCTGACGGAGAAGCCTGTGTGCTAAAGAACCATATAGATAAAAATAGAAAGGATATAAATTTTTTCATTCCAGGTCATTTTGTGCCGCAAAAATGCACGCACGCGGCCATACCCCGACCCGCAATGAGGAAAAAACGTTTACGCAAAAGGGAAAGACCGCCCAGGTTCAAACCCATTTAGTGGTAACTTTAAAGCATGGACATGAAACTCGAAGACTTCCGGACAAGCATGACCAACGATGAGCCGCCTGCAGGCATAACCTCCAGCCTCGCCGCCCTCTGGTATGCAGGAAAAGGCGACTGGGAGCAGGCGCACAATATTGCACAGGATATCCCTACCCGTGATGGATCATGGGTTCACGCCTGGCTGCACCGCCGTGAGGGAGACGAATGGAATGCCAACTACTGGTATAACCGCGCCGGCCGTTCGAATCCCGGCGGCTCCCTCGAAAAA
>Ga0207639_10003290_pt1 | contig 10873 bp, 8 predicted proteins | sample KBSCornC32_FD_184299 | JGI IMG/M metagenome (GOLD analysis project Ga0207639, IMG submission 184299) | Corn rhizosphere microbial communities from Kellogg Biological Station, Michigan, USA - KBS Corn C3-2 (SPAdes) (version 2) | ecosystem: Host-associated > Plants > Roots > Rhizosphere > Soil ...
GCCGCTGTTCGTCATCGGTTAAGGGCGTAACGCAATGCTAGACAAAGTCGTCTTCGCCAACCGCGGCGAAATCGCGCTGCGCGTGCTGCGCGCGTGCCACACGCTCGGCATCAAGACCGTGGCGGTGCATTCCACCGTCGACCGCAATCTCAAGCACGTCGGCATGGCCGACGAATCGGTATGCATCGGGCCGGCGCCGGCGTCGGAAAGTTATCTGAACGTGCCGGCGATCATTTCGGCGGCGGAAGTCACCGATGCGCAGGCGATCCATCCCGGCTACGGATTCCTGTCCGAAAACGCCGATTTCGCCGAACGCGTGGAGCAATCCGGCTTCATCTTCATCGGCCCGACCGCGAGCGTGATCCGCCTGATGGGCGACAAGGTCGAGGCGATCAAGGCGATGAAGGCGGCGGGCGTGCCATGCGTGCCGGGCTCGGGCGGACCGCTCGGCGACGACGGCGTGCAGAACGCGCGCATCGCGCGCGAGATCGGCTATCCGGTGATCATCAAGGCCGCCGGCGGCGGCGGCGGGCGCGGCATGCGCGTCGTGCATACCGAGGCGCACCTGAACAACGCGGTGGCGATGACCAAGTCGGAGGCCAAGGCCGCGTTCAACAACGATCAGGTGTACATGGAGAAATTCCTGGAGAATCCGCGCCACGTGGAGATCCAGGTGCTCGCCGACGGCCAGGGCAGCGCGATCCATCTGGGCGAGCGCGATTGCTCGATGCAGCGCCGCCACCAGAAAGTGGTCGAGGAAGCGCCGGCGCCCGGCATCAGCGAAAAGCAGCGCGAGGAAATCGGCAAGGTGTGCGTCGAAGCCTGCCTGCGCATCGGCTACCGCGGCGCCGGCACGTTCGAGTTCCTGTACGAGAACGGCCGCTTCTATTTCATCGAGATGAACACGCGCATCCAGGTCGAGCATCCGGTCACCGAACTGATCACCGGCGTGGACCTGGTGCGCGAGCAGCTGCTGATCGCGTCCGGCGAAAAGCTCTCGCTGCGCCAGTCCGACATCAAGCTGACCGGCCACGCGATCGAATGCCGCATCAACGCGGAGGATCCCGACACGTTCATGCCCTCGCCCGGCACGGTCAAGCGCTTCCTCGCCGCGGGCGGTCCCGGCGTGCGCATGGATACGCACATCTACGACGGCTACCGCATTCCGCCGAACTACGATTCGATGATCGGAAAACTCATCGTGCATGGACGTGATCGCGACACGGCAATAGCGCGCATGCGCATCGCGCTCAGCGAGCTGGTGATCGACGGCGTCAAGACCAACGTGCCGCTGCAGCAGCGCATCCTTGCCGACGGCGGTTTCCATGCCGGCGGACAGAACATCCACTACCTCGAGAAGCGCATCGCCGAGCAGCGCGAGAAGAATATCGCGTTGGGCTGAGCGGATGGCACCGGTTGAATTTCCGCGCAGCGTCGGTCGTGCGAGCACCTTGGCGAATTGGCGAAACACCGGATTCCGACACAGCTTGCGACGATCGGACCTGGCAGCATCGGCGACGTGATCTGCTTGTCCACATTGCCGGTGAACCGGGAATTCGCGCCAATGTTTCCGGCGCGGATGGCGTGTTGCACGAGATTCGCGGGTACCTCTGACAATCATGTGGCTTGAACTATCGCTGACCGTGCGCGCCGACCAACAGGCGCGCGTCGAGCATGCACTCGAGGATCTCGGCGCGTTGTCGGTGACACTGTCGGATGCGGACGTCGACACGCCCGACGAGCGCGCGATCTTCGAACCCGGCGTCGGCCAGACGCCGGTGTGGCAGGCGCTCGTGCTGCAGGCGCTGTTTGCCGCCGACACGGATCGCGCCGGCCTCGTGCACGCGCTGACCGACCTGGTGCCGGAACTGATTCCCGAACAACTCTCGTTCCGCGAGGTCGCCGACCAGGACTGGACGCGCGTGTGGATGGATCGCTTCCAGCCGCTGCAGTTCGGCGCGCGCCTGTGGATCTATCCATGGAACATCGAACCGCCGCGTGACGTCGATGCCGTGATCGTGCGCCTGGATCCGGGCCTGGCGTTCGGCACCGGCACGCACCCGACCACTGCGCTGTGCCTGGAGTGGCTCGACGCGCTCGGCAATACGCTCGAAGGCAAGACGCTGATCGATTTCGGTTGCGGCTCCGGCGTGCTCGCGATCGCGGCGCTCAAGCTCGGCGCGGCGCGCGTGCTCGGCATCGACAACGATCCCCAGGCGCTCGCCGCGAGCCGCGACAACGCCGCGCGCAACGGCGTCTCGGAAAAAATGGATTTGTACCTTCCGGAGCAATTTCCACAAATCCACGCGGACGTCCTGGTCGCGAACATCCTCGCCGGCCCGCTCGGCGAACTGGCCCCGCTGTTTGCCGCGCACACGAAGCCGGGCGGGGCGCTGGCATTGTCGGGCATCCTGCGCGGCCAGGAACAGGAACTGCTGGAGCGTTACGCCGGCTGGTTCGAGGTTCTCGACGTGGCGACTCGCGAAGACTGGGTGCGGATTTCGGGAACCAGGCGTTCGTAGTCGGACGAGGCTTGCAGGCACGAACGGCGCAAGGGGCGCCGCAAATCCGTCGCTCATGATGTCGTGCCGTTCATGCCGGCGCGGGCACTACCCGATGCACCGAGGCCGGATTGTGCACCGCCTCTCGCCTCTCATTGCCGCAGCTCCGCTACAATGCAGTATGTACACGCAATGCCCCGAGTGCCTGACGATCTACAAGGTCGGCGCGAGCGTCCTCGCCGAAGGCCACGGCAGCGCGCGCTGCGGACATTGTGCCGCGGTGTTCGACATGCTGCGCACGCTCACCGAAAACCTGCCGGGCGAACCGTTCCAGCAGCTCGAGCGCAGCGCGGGCAGCGGCGACGCGCCGCCGCAGTTGTCCGTGCCGGCGTTGCGTCCCGCGCGCCATCCGCAGGCGCAGGCGCAACCTTCGCTGTTCGATCCGGACGAGCGCCAGCGCTCGACGCCACTGCGCCGCCCGCACACGCCGGCGTTCGCGCGCGCGCACCGCGGCGCGCCGCGCGCGCGCAGCTGGCCGTGGGCGGTCGGCTCGACCGTGCTGCTGTTCGGCCTGCTCGGCGAGCTCGGCTACGCCGGGCGTGCCGAACTGCTCGACGATGCGCGTGTTCGGCCGCTGTTCGACCGCGCCTGCGCAACGTTCGGCTGCCATCTGCCGCTGCGCCACGACCCGTCGCAGCTGCAACTGTTGTCGCGCGACATCCGGCCTCATCCGTCGGTGCCGAACGCACTGATCATTTCCGCTACGCTGCGCAACGACGCGGAGTTCGCGCAGGCGTTTCCTTCCGTCGAGATCACGCTGTCCGACCTGGACGAGAATCGCATTGCGATGCGCCGCTTCCAGCCGCAGGAATATCTCGGTGACAGCCGCAGCCTCGGCAGCGGCATGGCGCCGGGCGCGACCGCCGCGCTGGTGTTCGAGGTCGCCGATCCGGGCAAGAATGCGGTGGCGTTCGAGTTCAAGTTCCTGTGATGCCATTCAACGAATCCGCACTGCGCCGGGCGCATCGTTGACGACGCTGGCGCCGGTGCAAACTTGGCGCTAGACTCTCGCCCCCGCCGTGACCCTGCTGTGCGTTCAGGCGGATTCCAGCATGGAAGTCAGCGCGTCTCCTGAAGGGTTGTTTGCCGTCGTGAATGCCGTTCCCGTTCTGCATGCCGATACTGCGGCCGAATCCGTCCTGCAGCCGGCGTTGCGCGAATGCGTCGCCCGCGCGGTGCGCCGCTACCTGTCCGACCTCGATGCGCAGATGCCGGAAGGCTTGTACGAACTTGTGCTGCACGAGATCGAAGTCCCGCTGCTGCGCGAAGTGCTGCACTGGAGCGGCGGCAATCAGAGCAAGGCTGCCGCGGCGCTCGGCATCAATCGCGCCACGCTGCGCAAGAAGCTCGCGGTCCGCCAGCTCGGCTGATCGCGCGCGCCGCCGCGGGCGGATATAATCGCCAGGTTCCAGTCGCCCTGCCGTATTCGCGATTCTTCACAACGTTGCGGGAATTTCCATGTTCGATGCCACTCTGGTGCCGGTGCGGCGCGCGCTGCTCAGCGTCTCCGACAAGACCGGCCTGATCGATCTGGCGCGCGGCCTCGACGCGCTCGGCGTCGCGCTGATCTCGACCGGCGGCACGGCGCGCGCGCTGCGCCAGGCCGGCATTTCCGTGCAGGACGTGAGCGACGTGACCGGATTCCCGGAAATCATGGACGGCCGCGTCAAGACGCTGCACCCGAAGATCCACGGCGGGCTGCTCGGCCGGCGCGGCACGGACGACGCGGTGATGGCGCAGCACGGCATCTCCGGTATAGATTTGCTCGTTGTGAATTTGTACCCTTTTGAACAGGTCACCGTTTCGCCGGACTGCTCGCTCAACGAAGCGATCGAGAACATCGATATCGGCGGTCCTGCGATGCTGCGCGCCGCGGCGAAGAACCACGAGCATGTCGCGGCGCTGGTCGATCCGTCCGACTACGCCGAGCTGCTCGAAACGCTGAGCGCGCGCAACGGCACGTCGCTCGACCTGCGCCGGCGGCTTGCGTCGAAGGTGTACTCGCATACCGCGCGCTACGACGGCGCAATCGCGAACTACCTGGGCACGCGCTGCGGCGTCGAGGAGGCCGCGCAGTTCCCGTCCAGCCTGCACTTGACGTTCGAACGGCGCGCCGTGCTGCGCTACGGCGAGAACCCGCACCAGAACGGCGCGCTGTACGTCGAGCGCGGCGCGCCGGGCGGTGTGATCGCGAGCGCGCGCGTGCTGGCCGGCAAGGAGCTGTCGTTCAACAACATCGCCGATGCCGACGCTGCGCTGGAATGCGTCAAGGCGTTCCACAAGGCGCCGGCCTGCGTGATCGTCAAGCATGCCAATCCGTGCGGCGTCGCACTCGGCACAACCTCGCTGGAAGCCTACGAGCGCGCCTACGCGACCGATCCGGTGTCCGCGTTCGGCGGCATCATCGCGTTCAATCAGGCGCTCGACGCGGGCACGGCGCAGGCGATCCTCGAACGCCAGTTCGTCGAGGTCGTGATCGCGCCGGAGGTCGATGCCGACGCACTCGCGGCGTTCGCGAAAAAGCCGAACGTGCGCCTGCTCGCCTGCGGCCATTGGCCGGAGCAGGCGGCGCCCGCGCTGGAATTCAAGCGCATCGCGCACGGCATGCTCGTGCAGGACGCGGACCGCGACACGCTGCTGCTGTCGGATCTGAAAGTGGTGTCGAAGCGCGTGCCGGATGCCGATCAGCTGCGCGATCTGCTGTTCGCCTGGCACGTGGCGATGTACGTCAAGTCCAACGCCATCGTGTATGCGCGCTCCGGACGCACGATCGGCATCGGCGCCGGCCAGATGAGCCGCGTGGTGAGCGCGAAGATCGCCGCGCTCAAGGCCGAGGAAGCGCAGCTCGACGTGCGCGGCAGCGTGATGGCATCGGACGCGTTTTTCCCGTTCCGCGACGGCATCGACACGGCCGCGGCGGCCGGCATCCGCGCGGTGATCCAGCCCGGCGGCTCGATGCGCGACAGCGAAGTGATCGCCGCGGCGGACGAAAACGACATGGCGATGGTGTTCACGGGCGTCCGGCATTTCCGTCACTGACTTTGTCGGCGGCGGTAATGCTTGTATCTCCCTCCCTGGTACTGGGTCCCGGCCAATTCATGGCCGGATGACGATTGACGGAATGGGTGTGCCGCAATGAAAGTCCTGGTTATCGGCTCCGGCGGCCGCGAACATGCGCTGGCCTGGAAACTGCGCCAGTCGCCGCGCGTCAGCGAAGTGATCGTCGCGCCCGGTAACGCCGGCACCGCGCTCGAGCCAGGCGTACGCAACGTGCCGGTCGCGATCACCGACCTCGACGGCTTGCTGCAATTGGCAAAAGTGGAAAATGTCGACCTGACCGTGGTAGGCCCGGAAGGTCCGCTGGTCGACGGCGTGGTCGACCGCTTCCGCAACGAGGGCCTGCGCTGTTTCGGTCCGCGCAAGATCGCCGCGCAGCTGGAGGGGTCCAAGGCATTCGCGAAGGATTTCCTGGTCCGCCACAACATTCCCACCGCGCGGCACGTCACGTTCACGGACCTGGCGCCGGCGCTCGCCTACGTGCGCACGCGCGGCGTGCCGATCGTGATCAAGGCCGACGGGCTCGCCGCCGGCAAGGGCGTGGTGGTGGCGCTGACGCTCGCCGATGCCGAGCAGGCGCTGCACGACATGCTCGGCGCACACATGCTCGGAGCGGCTTCGTCCAGGGTGGTGATCGAGGATTTCCTGGCCGGCGAGGAAGCCAGCTACATCGTGCTGTGCGACGGCCGCAACGCGCTGCCGCTCGCGACCAGCCAGGACCACAAGCGGCGCGACGACGCCGACTTCGGACCGAACACCGGCGGCATGGGCGCGTATTCGCCCGCGCCGGTGGTGACGCCCGACGTGGATCGGCGCGTGATGCGCGAGATCATCGAACCCACGCTGGCCGGCATGGCCGCGGAAGGCGCGCCGTTCATCGGCTTCCTGTATGCGGGCCTGATGATCGCCGCGGACGGCGCGCCGCGCGTGATCGAATACAACGTGCGGCTCGGCGATCCGGAAACGCAGCCGATCCTGCTGCGGCTGAAGACCGATCTCGTCGATCTGATCGATGCCGCGCTCGACGGGCGCCTGGACCGGATCAGCGTGTCCTGGGACCAGCGCTGCGCGCTCGGCGTGGTGCTCGCCGCGCAGGGCTATCCCGGCAAGGTGCGCACCGGCGACGTGATCAGCGGACACGATGGCGCGTTCGGACCCGAGGTGAAGGTGTTCCATGCCGCCACGAAAGCGCAGGATGGCAAGGTGCTCACCAGCGGCGGCCGCGTGCTGACCGTGTGCGCGCTCGGGCGCGACATTGCCGCGGCGCAGGCGCGCGCGTACACCGCGGCCAAGGCGATCCGCTTCGACGGCATGTTCTACCGGCGCGATATCGGCCACCGTGCGGTCGGCAGAACGTAGCTGGCGCCGCGCGTTGGACCGGCCAGCCAATCCGATACCGCACGCGCACCGTCGGGGCTGACACACCCGGCGCTTTCCAATGCGGTGCGCCGATCAGCACTTCTTGCGCAAGTGCAGGATATTGCGTCCGTCGACGTATTCGTGGCTGAAATCGTCCATCAGCGCGCGCACCAGCGACACGCCCAGCCCGCCGATCTTGGAGTCCTCGATCGACCTGGCACGCGCCGGTTCCTTCAGCACGGTGGGATCGAATTCGTCGGCGAGGTAGCTGATCTCGGCGTCGAGCGCGCGCGCCGAGCGCGCCAGGCGCAGTTCGATCGGACCGGAGGCCTGGCGCGCGTGCATGATCACGTTGGTGAGCAGTTCGTCCAGCGCGACCTGCAATGCGCGCACCACGGGTTCCGGCACGCTGGGCCGCAACGTGACTTCCAGGCGGTCGTTGAGCTTGCCGACCGCGCCGCGATCGCGCTCGACGCGCAGCTGCCAAACGACTCCCGTCGACGCCGCGCCGGTGCGTGCGTCGCTCCGCTTGCTGAACCAGCGTTCAAGCCACCCAGCCATCCCGCGCGATGTTGACCCAAAACCCGGCGGCTTGGCAACGGCAGTTCTGTCAGGGCTAGCGGGCCGGCTTGTCCGACGCGGTCTGCGCTTCCAGGACCTGCAGGCGCTGCGGCTTGAAGAAGTCATGCTCGGCCGGCCATGGACGATCCGGCTGTTGTTTGGCGACGAACTGGCCCATGGTCGCGCGATACAGGTCGGCGAGCGGCTTGTTGCCGACGCGCGTGGCTTCGTAGATCGCCTCGGCCTGGTATTTCTGCGCCTCGTCGAAGTTGCCCTGCGCCGCGAGCGCGAGCGCGAGCGCGGAACTGTCGGCCGCATTCGGACGCTGCTTGTAGAGCGCCTGCGCATAGTCGACCGCCATGGTGCGCTGCTGCGCCGGCGTCGCCGCGCAGGTGCTCGCCAGGCGCACGAAGATCTGCATCAGTTCGCCGTCCTTCGGCCGCTTGGCGAGCAACTGGTTGACGTGCGTGAGCGCGTCGCCGCAGTGGCCGGCGGCAACCTGCGCGGCAACCAGACGCCCGGTGAGCTCGACGCTTTCGTCGGTCAGCGCGGCGAGCTGGCGATAGTGGTCGGCCGCTTCCGCATAGTGCGCGCGGCGCATTTCCACGTTGCCGAGCAGCAACTGCGTGTCGGCCAGGCGCGCATCCTGGCGCGCGCTGCGCTGATACCAGGTGTAGGCGCTGGCGTCGTCGCCGGCGAATTCATGCACCATGCCCTGCGTGAGGTTCGCCACCGCGCTGTCCGGCTTGATCTTCAACGCGTGCGAGACCTCGCTCTGCGCGGCATCGTGCCGTCCGACCAGCGCGTCGATGCGCGCGGCCAGCGCCAGTGCTTCGACGTCGTCGGCGTTGCTCTTGAGCACGTCCTGCACCTTCGCATAGGCCGCGCCGATCTCGCCGCGCGACATCAGCTGGCGCGCCTGCTCCAGCGGCGTGCCCTTGAGTTCCGGCGTCTGCTGGTAGATGCCCGCGATCAGCGGATCGGCCAGCGTCGGCTGCGCGTTGCCGGCCTTGCCGCGCGCTTCGTTCGCCTGCGCGCTGTTGCCCTGCGCGGTGTAGGCGTCGGCGAGATCCGCGTACAACGCGTTCGCCTGCGGCTCCAAGGCCAGCGCGCGTTTGAGATGCTCGATCGCCTCGGCCGTGCGGCGCTGCTTGACCTCGATGCGCGCCAGCATGGCGAGCAACGCGGCCTGCTCTTTCGCGGCGGCCGGTGCCGCGTCCAGAATCTTGCGCGCACCCTCCAGGTCGCCGAGCTCCGAAACGGTGTCGGCCAGGCGCAGGCGGATCGGCAGATAGACCTGGTCGAGCGCGAGCGCCGCTTCGAAATCCGCGCGCGCGTCGGCATTCAGCTTCTGCTGGCGTGCAATCACGCCGCGCAGGTACAGCCAGCGGCTGTCCTTCGGCGCAAGCTGCGCGGCGTCGTAGAACGCGATCGCTGCGGCGTCGTACAGGCTGGCGCGCGCATACACGGCGCCCATCTGCGCGTAGGCGGCGGCGAGGTCATCGCCGACCAGCGCGATTTTCGCCTTGTCGAACTCGGCGCGCTGTTCGCTGACCTGCTTGGCAACGTCGGGAGCAAGCTTGGCCGTGTCCGGCGCCGGCAACGGCTTGATCAATGCCTCGGCGCCGGCAAGCGGCGGCAGCAGGCACGTGAACGCGCAAACGGCGCGGAACAACAGCGTTCGGATTGGCATCGTCATTGGTTCTTTGTGAGGTGATGCCGGCACGCAGGGCGCCGGCGAGGTGGATTGCGCAGTCTACCGGCCCGGCCTGCCGCGGGCCAGTCGCGCGCGCTGCGCGGCGTTTGCTACGCTGCCGGGGTCACCGGGATAGACCATGGCCGAACACAATCAGTTCCGACTGCTGCGCGAACGGCGCTTCTTGCCGTTCTTTTCCACGCAGGCGCTCGGTGCGTTCAACGACAACGTGTTCCGCAACGCGACCGTGCTGCTGCTCAGCCGCCACATGGGGCTGAGCGCGGAACAGATCACCTCCTATTCGAACTTCGCGCCGGCGCTGTTCATCCTGCCGTTCCTGCTGTTCTCCGCCTCGGCCGGGCAGATTGCCGAGAAGTTCGAGAAGACGCGCGTGATCCGCTTCGTCAAGCTGTTCGAGATCGCGGCGATGGCGATCGCCGCGTGGGGCTTCCTGCATCACGACGCGCTGGTGCTGCTCACGGTGCTGTTCCTGATGGGCCTGCACTCGACGCTGTTCGGCCCGATCAAGTACGCGATCCTGCCGCAGGCGCTGCGCGACGAGGAGCTGGTCGGCGGCAACGGCCTGGTCGAGATGGGCACCTCGATGGCGATCCTGCTCGGCATGCTGCTCGGCGGCACGCTGATCGCCGCGTCGGGCGAGCACGGCACGTTATTCGCCTCGGTCGCGGTGCTGCTGATCGCGATCGCGGGTTACCTGGTATGCCGCGCGATTCCGCCCGCGCCGGCCACCGCGCCGGAGCTGCGCTTCAACTGGAACCTGTTCAGCGAAACCTGGCGCGCGATCGGCTTCATCGCCGCGGACCGCACCGTGTTCAACGCCGTGCTCGGCATCTCGTGGTTCTGGTTCTTCGGCCTGGTGTTCACCGCGCAGCTGCCGAACTACACCACGTACTACCTCGGTGGCGGCGACGGCGTGCAGATTCTCGCCCTCGCGCTGTTCTCGATCGGCACCGGCGTCGGCTCGCTGCTGTGCGAGCGGCTGTCCGGACACAAGGTCGAGATCGGCCTGGTGCCATTCGGCTCGATCGGACTGACGCTGTTCGGCATCGACCTGTACTTCGCCCGACCGCAGCAGTCAGTGCTGTCCGGCCTCGGGCCGCTCGAATTCCTGCAGGCGCCCGGCAACTGGCGCATCGCGTTCGACCTCGCGATCATCGGCGTGTTCGCCGGCTTCTACATCGTGCCGCTGTTCGCGCTCGTGCAGACCCGCGCCGAGCGCAGCCAGCTGTCGCGCATCATTGCCGGCAACAACATCCTCAACGCGCTGTTCATGGTGGTCGCATCCGTGCTGTCCGGCATGCTGCTCAATGTCGCGCACCTGAGCATTCCGCAACTGTTTCTCGCCGCCGCGCTGATGAACGCGGTGGTCGCGGTATACATCTATACCCTGGTGCCGGAGTTCCTGCTGCGCTTCATCGACTGGATCCTGATCAACACGCTGTACCGGATCCGCACGGAGGGGCTGGAAAACATTCCTGAACAGGGCGCGGCACTGCTGGTGTGCAACCACGTCAGCTTCATGGATCCGTTGATCATCCTCGGCAGCATCCGCCGGCCGGTGCGCTTCGTGATGTACTACAAGATCTACAACCTGCCGCTGATGCGGCCGCTGTTCCGC
>Ga0207639_10003301_pt1 | contig 10856 bp, 9 predicted proteins | sample KBSCornC32_FD_184299 | JGI IMG/M metagenome (GOLD analysis project Ga0207639, IMG submission 184299) | Corn rhizosphere microbial communities from Kellogg Biological Station, Michigan, USA - KBS Corn C3-2 (SPAdes) (version 2) | ecosystem: Host-associated > Plants > Roots > Rhizosphere > Soil ...
GTTGACAACCGAGCTCAGACGGCTTTGCGACGCACCCAAAGTAGCCCGCTTGGTGCTGACCGTGGTGATCAACGTGTCGAGCGAGGTCAGCGCAGCGGTGGCGCCGGCGCCGGTCGAGTCAGCGATGTTGACCGAACTCACTGCCGAGAGGTCGAGGGCGGTGAAGTCCATCGAAACCGTGTCGCTCGAGCTCGAGCCGGTCTGGATGGTCACGGTGCCCGAAGAGCCCGCCGAACCGGTGAACAGGCCGACGCCGTTGAACTTGGTGTTCGCCGTGATCGACGTGATCTGCGAGGCCAGAGCCGTGACTTCGGTCTGCAGGTTGGTGCGGTCGCTGGTCTGATAGGTGCCGCTGGCAGCCTGAACCGAAAGCTCGCGGATGCGCTGCAGCATGTTGGTCACTTCGTCCAGCGCGCCGTCGGCGGACTGGGCCATCGAGATGCCGTCGTTGGCGTTGCGAACCGCCTGCGTCATGCCGCGGATCTGCGAGGTCATCGAAGACGAAATGGCGAGGCCGGCGGCGTCGTCTTTCGCGGAGTTGATGCGCTTGCCGCTCGACAGGCGTTCCATCGCGGTCTGCAGAGCCTCATTGGCCATACGGGTGCCGTTCTGGGCGCGGAGAGCGCTAACGTTCGTGTTGATAACAGTCACTGTGGGTTCCTTTCCCGCTCAAATCAGGCAGTCCTGGACAGTGGTCCTGCTTCCGCCTCGAATTGGGTAACGGCAGCGGATAGCGGGGCTTTAACCGGAAAATTTTCGGACCATCGAAAAAGGCGGCCCAAGGCGCCGGCGCGATGCCCGCATACGTGTGCGGGCCGCGTGTGCTGCCGCGTCCGGGCGCCATGCGGGCGCCGCGAATGCGCGACGCGGGCCCGCTACGCGCCCGTTCTATTAAGACTTTTTAAGTTAATTCCGGAGTAACCAGCGTCATCGGCAAAAAATTGCCGGGGCGTTCGAGGAGTTTCCATGAGCCAGATCGGGTTGAGTGAAGGCGCAGCAGCGGTCGCTCCCGCTCTGGCTGCGTGGCTCGCCGGGGTCGGCCTCGCGACGGTGCGAATCAACGCCGTCGACGCTGCCGCCAAGGACATGATTCGGATCATCGCGGTTTCGGAGCGGGCCTCCGCCCGCCACAGCGACATCATTCTGGACGTCCGCGAGGGCGCCCCCAATTATACTGCCGCCGCCAAGGGTTTCCCGGCCGAGATCGCTTTCGGTTTCGACGACATGGCGTTCGGCCATGCGCTGATCGCCGAGCTGGTCCGCCCGAACGGCCGTCCGGCCTGCGGCGAGCCCGAAAGCGCCGGCTTCCTCAATCTGTCCGCCCGCATCGCCGCACATGACGCGACGGTGTTGGTGCTGGGCGAGACCGGGACCGGCAAGGAAGGCCTGGCCCGCTTCATTCATGCCCGATCGCCCCGTGCGGACGGCCCGTTCGTCGCGATCAATTGTGCGGCGCTCCCCGAAACCATGCTCGAAGCGATGCTGTTCGGCCACCAGAAGGGCGCCTTCACCGGCGCCGCGGGTGCCGGCGAAGGCCTGTTCCGCGCGGCCGAGGGCGGCACCTTGCTGCTCGACGAGGTCGCCGAACTGCCGCTTCCGCTTCAGGCGAAGCTGCTGCGCGCGCTACAGGAGCGCGAAGTGTTGCCGATCGGCGCGACCAAGCCGATCGCGATCAACGTCCGCGTTATCGCCGCCGCCAACCGCGATCTGGCGACCGAAGTCGCCGAAGGCCGCTTCCGCGCCGACTTGTACTGGCGCCTGAACGTGATGCCGCTGATGCTGAAGCCGCTCGCTGACCGCCGGCTGGACGTCCGCGCGATCACCGCGACCTTGATGCTGCGCCATTTGACCCCGGGCGAAACCTTCCCCTGGCCGACCCAGAGCGCGATCGAGCGCCTGATGAGCCATGGCTGGCCGGGCAATGTCCGCGAGCTGGAGAATGTTCTGCAGCGCGCGATGCTGCTGCGCTCGACCGATCGGATCGAAGCGCATGACCTGACGATCGAGGCGGGCACGCTCGCCGCGGCGCAGAGCGTCCGCCACCAGGCCAAGCCGGTGGCAAGGGCGGCCGCCAACACCGTTACCCGTCTCGCTGATGCGGCGCGGACGTCCGAATATGAAGCGATCGAAGAAGCTCTCGCTGCGACCGGCGGTCACCGCCTGCGCGCAGCCGAGCGGTTGGGCATCAGTGAACGCACGCTCCGCTACCGGCTCGCCGGCATGCGGGCGGCGGCGTGAGGAGGCTTAGGCGATGAGCGGAATCAGTCCCACCACCCTGCTCCAGATGCGGAGCGCTATCCTCCAGCAGAATAGCGCGCTGCAGCAGGCGGCGACCAATGCGGCGAAGCCGATCGACGGCATTGCCGGCATCGGCGGCGCGGGGCAGGTCGGCGGCGCGCAGGGCGGCGTCAATTTCGCGAGCGCGATGAAAAGCGCGCTCAACGAAGTGAACGGCCTCCAGACCAATGCCGAGCAGGTCACCGGAGCTTACGAGCGCGGTGAGACCACCGATATCGCCAGCGTGATGCTGGCGCGCGAAAAGGCTTCGGTCGGCTTTCAGGCGACCCTGCAGGTCAGAAACAAACTCCTGTCCGCGTATAAGGACATCATGAGCATGCCGGTATAATCGATGAGCGACGCATCCCTCCCCGTGCCCGTCCCCGCAACCCATAACCCTTCGGGCGCCATGCTCGAGCGGGTGAAAGGCCTTGCCGGTCAGCCAGCCGTCCAGAAGAGCCTGCCTCTGCTGGGTATCGCGGTGGCGGTTCTGATCGCTTTCCTGGCCTGGACCAGCTTCGCCAAGGGGCCGCAGCGCGACCTCTTTTCGGGCCTCAGCGACTCCGACAAGGCGGCTGTTGCCGACACGCTCAAGGCATCCAACATCAACTATACGCTCGACCGCTCGACCGGTGCACTGACCGTGTCCGACGGCGACTATTACAAGGCGAAGATGCTGCTGGCCCAGGCCGGCCTGCCCAAGAGCGCGCCGAGCGGCGACAGCGTGATCGCGTCGCTGCCGATGGGCGCGAGCCGGGCGGTCGAGGGCGAGCGGCTGCGCGATGCGCGCGAAACCGACCTTGCCCGCACGATCGAGGCGATCGACGCGGTCCAGACCGCCAAGGTGCATATCGCCGCAGAGCAGCAGAGCGTGTTCGTGCGCGACGCAGCGCCGGCTTCGGCTTCGGTGATGCTGACGCTCCGTCAGGGTCATGCGCTTTCCGACGGCCAGACCCAGGCGATCCTCAATCTGGTCGCCTCGTCCGTCCCCGGTCTGTCGCCCGACAATGTGTCGGTGGTCGACCAGGCCGGACACCTGCTCAGCAGGAAGGGCGGCGACGGCAGTGCCGACAAGCAGCTCGACATGCAGAACCAGATCGAACAGCGCTATATCGATGCCATCTCCAAGATCCTGACGCCGATCGTCGGCGCGGACGGCTTCACCACCGAAGTCCATGCCGATCTCGACTTCGCCGAGACGCAGGCGACGCGCGAAAGCTTCCCCAAGGACCAGGCCGCGATCGCCGCGGAAAAGGGCCAATGGTCTAACGACGCTGCCAATGGCGGCGCAGCGGCTGCCGGCGGCGTTCCCGGCGCGATCGCCAACCAGGCGCCGAGCGCGGCGCAGGTCTCAACCCAGCCGAACCAGACGCTGAACCCCGCAATCCCGGCAACCCCGGGCGCGCCCCAGGCCGGTGCGGCCGCCAATGCGACGCAGGGCAAGACCAGCGAGCAATATGACCGCACGTTCCAACTTGGTCATGAAGTATCGGTCACGCGTAACCCAATTGGCACTGTTAAGCGCCTTTCGGTTGCGGTCGCGCTCAAGCAGGGCGCCAAGCCCCGCGGCCTCGCCGAGATGGCGCAGATCGAACAATTGGTGAAAGGCGCGGTCGGCTTCGACCAGAATCGCGGCGACCAGGTCGCATTGTCCTCGCGCGCTTTCGTCGATCCCGAGGCCGCGCCCACGGCCAAATGGTATGACTCGCAATGGGTGAGCATCGCCGGCCGCAACGTGACCGGCCTGATCATCGCGTTGCTCGCCTTCTTCGGGGTGATCAAACCGCTGATGAAGCGTCGCGCCGCCATCGCTGCAACGATCGCGCAAATGCCGGCTGCGGCGCGGCCGCGGACCCCGGGGCTCGGTAACGAGATCGCTGCGGTACTTGCGAACGAGGCGATGCACGATCCGGCCAAGAAGGTGACGCTCGACATGATCGAGGCCGCGCCGGGCTATTCCGACCGCGCCGCCCTGATCCGCAACTTCGTCCGCCAGGATCCCGACCGCGCCGCTCTGGTGGTGCGCGATCTGATCCGAGCCGATATGCCGGTAGGAGCTGATCACTGATGGCCGAGGCAGATCCCCAGATCGACGGCGCGATCCAGCCCAAGCTGGAGCCGGCCGGCAGCGAAGCCGCCGCGATCCTGCTGATGCTGCTGGGTGAAGAGGAAGCTGCGCAATTGCTTGGCCGCCTCGACCCGCAGGAAGTGCAGACGCTGGGCGGCGCGATGTTCAGCGTGGCCGACGTCAGCGAAGGCCAGGTCAACAAGGTGCTCGATCAGTTCGTGCTCCGCGCCCGCCAGCGTACATCGCTCGGCTTCGGCGCCAGCACGCAGATCAAGCACATCATGCAGAAGGCGCTCGGCAACGAACGCGCCGAGAATATGCTGGCGCGCATCACCCCGCAGGAACAGAGCAAGGGGCTGGATGCGCTCAAGTGGATGGATGCGCGCACGATCGCCAACCTGGTCGAGAACGAGCATCCGCAGATCATCGCTTTGGTGCTCGCGCATCTCGACGCACCGGTCGCGGCCGATGTGCTGCAGCTGCTCGACGAGGATATCCAGGCCGACCTGGTCTATCGCGTCGCGACGATGGGCCCGGTGACTTCCGACGCGATCGAAGATCTCGAGCGGCTGCTGCTGCGTCCGGTCGCCCCGGCCAAATCGGGCGGCACGACCAAGCGCGGCGGCACGACCGATGCGGCGCAGATCGTCAACAATGCGCGCAAGTCCGCCGAACAGCGGATCATCAAGGCGCTGCAGAAACTCGACAAGGGCATTGCCCGTTCGGTCGAGGACGAGATGTTCGTTTTCGACAATCTGATGGCGCTAGACGACAAGAATCTGGGCACATTGCTCCGTTCGGTCGATGGCGAAATCCTGGTGGTGGCGCTGAAGGGCGCCGACGAGCGGATGAAGACCAAGATGTTCGGCTGCATGTCCAGCCGCGCCGCCCAGTCGATCCAGGATGCGATCGCCGACAAGGGCCCGATGCGCCTCGCCGAGGTGCAGGAAGCGCAGAAGGAAGTGCTCGCCATCGCCCGCCGCCTCGCCGCGGAAGGCACGGTCATGCTCGGCGGCAAGGGCGACGATTATGTCTGATATGTCCTCAGCCGCATCCTCCGCCTTCACCGACGCTGCGCGCGTTCCGGTCTGGACGAGGCCTTCGAACGGCAGCTTCACTCCTCGCTCGGCCGAAACCTCGCGTTTCTCCGCCTGGGCGGAGAGCGACGGCACCGATCACGGTTTCCACAGCAATGCGTCGAACGACGTCGCGAATGCCGAAGCGCTGATCGCGCAGGGCTATGCGGACGGTCTCAACGAAGGCCACCGCCTCGCCATGATCGAGATGGAAGAGGAGCGTGCCGCGCTCCAACGCCTCGCCAGCAGTCTCGAATGCCTCAATCCGCAAGGTTCGGACGGGCTCGCAGCGATGCTCGCCAACTCGGTCAAGCGGCTCGTCACCCAGATCGTGGGCGAGGTCGAGATCAATGCCGACACCTTGCTCGAACGGACGCAGGCCGTCGCCGCGATGATCGCAGAAGAAACCGCACCGTCGCGGCTGCGCCTCCACCCGACCGACGTCGTCCGCCTCAAGGGCGCGAATATCGCGGTCGAGCTGATCGGCGATCCGCTACTGGCGCCCGGCACGATCGTGCTCGATACCGGCACCGGCTGGGTCGAGGACGGCCCGCATGTGCGGCTCGAGAAGCTGCGCACGCAACTCGATCGCCTGGGCGCTCCAAAGTGAGCGACCTCGCGTCGCGCGCGGGGGCGATGCTCGACACGATCGATATCGAGAGTGCCGGGCCCCGCCGCATCGGCCGGCTGGCCGCCTATGACGGATTGATGCTGGAAGCGACCGGCTTTCGCGAACCGGTCGGCGCCAATGCGCGCGTGATCGATGCGGACGGCCATGCGGCTCTGGCCGAAGTCGTCGGCTTTCGCGGCGACCGTACTTTGTTGATGGCGCTCGACGCGGATGCCCCGCACAGCTGCGGCGCACGGGTCGAGCCCGACCGTCGCGGCACGAGCGTCGATGTCGGCGATGCGTTGCTCGGCCGCGTGATCGACGCGCTCGGCAACCCGATCGACGGACTGGGTCCGATCGCCACCAAGGCGCGCTGGCCGCTCGCCGGCAAGCGTTCCAACCCGCTCGATCGCGACCGCGTGACCGAGCCGTTCGATTTCGGCGTGCGCGCCATCAATGCGCTGCTCACCGCAGGCGTCGGCCAGCGTATCGCGATCGCGGCCGGCTCCGGCGTCGGCAAGTCGGTGCTGATGGGCCAGATGCTGCAGGGCGCTAAGGCGGACGTGATCGTCGTCGGCCTGGTCGGCGAACGCAGCCGTGAAGTCTCTGACTTCCTTGCGACGAAACTCGACAATGTCCGGCACAAGACCGCGGTCGTCGCGGTCCCGGCCGACCATCCCCCGATTCTGCGTTTGCGCGCCGCAATGCGCGCGACCGCTATCGCCGAATATTTTCGCGACCAGGGTCTGCGCGTTCTGTTGCTGATCGACTCGCTGACCCGCGTCGCGCACGCACAGCGCGAGATCGGCCTGTCGCTGGGCGAACCGCCGACGATGAAGGGCTATCCGCCCTCCGCGCTCGGCCTGATCCCACGGCTGGTCGAACGCGCCGGCGTCGACGTTCGCACCGGCGGATCGATTACGGCGCTCTATACGGTACTCGCCGACGGCGACGACAATAGCGACCCGATCGTCGATACCGCGCGCGCAATCGTCGACGGGCATATCATCCTTTCGCGCGGCCTGGCGGAACAGGGCGTGTTCCCCGCGATCGACGTGGGCAAATCCCTTTCGCGCGTCATGACCGACATCGTCGGGCCCGAACATGCCACCGCCGCGCGTACGCTGCGCCGGCTCTGGTCGGTCTATGAAGAGAATCGCGACCTCATCCTGATGGGCGCTTATAAGGATGGCAGCGATCCTGCGATCGACGCGGCAATCGCGCATCATCCCCTGATCCTTGAGTTTTTGCGCCAAGGTCAGAAAGAATTGGTTAGTCTTAACGTCTCAGTTACCCAACTGGTTGATAACTTCGGTGCATGAGAGCTCTTGCTGAACGTCGTGCCCGAATCACTCGCGTCCGCGAGGTCCAGCATCTTCACGCCATCGGCGAGGCCGCGGCGGCCGAAGGCAAGGTTGTCCAGCTAGAGGGCAATGCCGCCAAGCTCGCCGCGTTAAGGATGAGCCTGACGCTCGCGCCCGGGATCACCAATGGCGCGGGTCTGGGCAATGCCGGCGAAATGGGGCTTCGCCTCGATACCGTCCGTCATGGGCTGACCGACGCGATCGGGGCGGCCAAGGCGGTCGCCACCGCTCGCGCCAACGACCGTCGCGACGCCGATATCCGGCGCGAGAGCGCGGAGCGGCTCGAGACCCGCGCGGTCGCCGAACTCCAGCAGATGATCGAAGAGCGCATGATGGCCAATATCCGTCATCGCGCGCGCAAGGAGGCCTCCGATGCCTGACGTCGCGCTTTCCGCCAGCCCTTCGCCGCTCGCAGCCTTGCTGCCGGGCGGCGGCGGTGATTCAACGGCGGCCACCGCCCCCGCCTCGCAAGGATCCGATCCGTTCGCCGCATTGCTGGCGAGCGCGATCGTCATCAAGAAAGCCGATGCGCCGGCGGGGGCCAAGCCCGCCGATCCGCTTGCCGCATTGCTTGCCGGCGCCGCGCCGGTTGCGATCGCCTCTGCCGCGCCGACCGCGGTCGCCACGACCGCCGCCGCAGCCCCCACGCTGCCGGTCGCTGCGGAGATATTGCCGGCAGAGTCCGACGCGGCGCCCTCTACGTCCAAGACGAAGACCAAGGCCAAGGCTGACGACGATGACGCGGACGCGGATTCGGACCGCAAGGGCGATGACGGCGATCCGCTCGCCGACGCGATCGCATCGGGCGCAACCGCTGTGCTCGCGCTCGCGCCGGCAATCGTGGGGCCGGTGCAGCCCCAGACGCCCCCCCCTCCCCCTGCGCAGACCCCGATCGCGATCGACGCGCCGGTCACGCCGAGATTGCCGAAGCTGACGTCGCCGACCGGTCTGGTGCCTGCACGCCAGGCCGTAACGGATGCGCAAGTACCGGCGCAGGCCGATGCTGCCGCCACGCCGAGCCAGACCGGCAGCGACGCGGCACACGCCGACGCGCAGAGCCCCCCACAGCAAGTGCAACAGCAGCCGACCGATGCGCAGCCGGCGATCGCGCTTTCGCCGGACGCGGCCAAGGCTGTGATCGCGGCGCTCAAGCAGGGCGGCGCCACTCCGGCGGCCGTCGCTCAAGCGGATGCGAGCATCGCTGCGACGACGGCCGAAGCCGCCAAGAGCCAGCTCCAACAGCAACAGCCCCAGCAGGCGGCCCCGCACGCACAGTCTCAGCCCGGGCCCGTTCAACCCGCCCAGGCGCGGCGCCGCGGCGATGAGGTCTCGGCCCCGCGTCGCACTGGCGACACACGCAAGCGTATTGACGCCGCGACGGCCGATGCGGCTTCAGCCGGCCTGGCCCAGCGTGGATCCGAAACCGCGCCGCCGACAATCGGCCGGCCCGTGACCGACGTTCATGCCAAGGGCGACACGATCGTCGAGCAGACGCTTACCATTGCCCGCGACGGTGCCTGGCTGGACAAGCTTGCGCATGACATTGCGGGTGCCGGCAGCGGCAATGACCTGCATTTCAAGCTGGAACCGCAGAATCTGGGCGCGCTCAGCGTCGCGATCCGCCAGAGCGACGACGGCGCGTCGATCCGTTTGACCGCCGACAATCAGACGACGCGCGACATATTGGTCGACGCCCAACCGAAATTGATCGCGGAGGCGCGCGCGCAGGGCCTGAAGGTCTCCGACACGCAGGTCGATGTTCGTCAGGACCAAAATCATAGCCAAAGTCAAAGCTCTAGCCAAGACATGCATCGCTGGGGCCAGAACCAGGCGGGCCATAATGGCAGCTCCCAAAACGGGCAGAATCGTCAATCGTCACCAGGTCATCAACCATTTGTGAGCAACCTGGGGCGTAAGGCGGAGGCCGATTCCGAATCACCCGATCGTGATTCGGACGCACGCTACGCATGAGATGGTGAGTGAAGATGAGTGACGACGCCGCAGCAGCCCCCAAAAAGAGGGGCGGAAAGCTGAAGAAGATCATCTTCTTCGTTATTCTTCCACTGATTCTGATCGGCGGTGGCGTCGGTGCGGGCGTCTATGCCTCAGGCAAGTTGAGCAGCCACCCGAGCGGCCCGAAACTGGACCCGAATAGGCCCAAGCTCGTGCTCAAGGAGGGAGAGACCGGCCCGACCGACCTGGCCCCTGGCCAGAAACCGAACCCGGCCATCTACAAGTCGACCTACGTGCCGATGGACCAGGCCTTCACTTCGAACCTGCGCGACACGGACGGCTATCTGCAGCTGGGCGTCGGCGTTTCGACCTTTTACGACCAGAAGGTGACCGATCATCTGAAGGACAATGACATGGCGGTTCGCTCCGCGGTGCTGGAGGTGCTCGCGCAGCAATCGGCTGAAGCGCTCAACACGCCGCAGGGCAAAGCTACGCTCCGCCAGCAGCTCAAGATCGCGATCAACAACGTGCTCATGGCGCGCGAAGGCTTCGGCGGCGTCGATGACGTCTATTTTACAAGCTTCATCATCCAATGAGCAACGAAGCGCTCGATCCGCTGGATTCGGCTGCGATACTCGAGGCGCTTGCCGCGGTTTCGCCCGGCGTCGATTTTGCCATCGAGCAAGCCCCGGCCGACGATGAGGTTCCTGATGAAGCTCCTGTCGCCCCCGGCGTGGAGGGTGAGGTTCAGCCGTTCGTGTTCGGCCAGGAAGGCCCGCGTCCGACGGAGCGCCTGACCGGGCTGGAACGGATGGGCGAGAAGATTGCCCGCGCCATTCGGCCCGCGATCGAGCCGATCGCGCGTGCCCGGGTTTCGGTCACGAACGAGCCGCTCGCATTGCGATCCTATCAGGACTGGCAGGACGAGCAGCCCGAATTCTCGGCGCTGACGCTGTATCGGCTGCGTCCGCTTAAGGGCGGCATGCTTGTCCAGATCGACGCCAATTTCATCGCGACCCTGGTGGAGATCTTCTACGGCGGGGCGCCCGGCGCCAACGTCAAGCGCAAGCCGGGCGATTTTACCGCGAGCGAGGAGCTGCTGCTCAATCGCCTGCTCGAAAAGATTTCCGCGATACTCGCCAGCCACTGGAACGACGTGACCCCGGTCGAACTCGCCTTCGGTGCGCGCGAGACCAATGTCCTGCACATGCCCTTCCTGCGGGGGGACGAGATGGCGGTCGTTCAGAATTTCACCATCGCCGCCGGCGTGCCGCCGACCGTGATATCGGTTCTTTACCCATTATCGATGCTGCGCCCGATCGAGGAAAAGCTGGAAGCGCGGGTGCAGGACGAGGATATCGCAGCGAGCGAGGATTGGCGCTGGCGTCTGGGCGCAGCGCTGTCGCAGGTCAGCCTGCCGGTGCGCAGCGTACTCGCGCGGCCCGAAATTTCGGTAGCCGAATTGTTGGCGCTGAAGCCGGGCGACGTGATTCCGATCAACTTGCCAC
>Ga0207639_10003304_pt1 | contig 10854 bp, 8 predicted proteins | sample KBSCornC32_FD_184299 | JGI IMG/M metagenome (GOLD analysis project Ga0207639, IMG submission 184299) | Corn rhizosphere microbial communities from Kellogg Biological Station, Michigan, USA - KBS Corn C3-2 (SPAdes) (version 2) | ecosystem: Host-associated > Plants > Roots > Rhizosphere > Soil ...
ATAAATTTCGACCATCTCGTCCGGATCAACCCCGTTGCCTTTTGATTTAGACATGCGCTCGACGGCATGCTTAAGGGATTGCGGATTGCGGATTGCGGATTGCGGATTTGATTCGTCATTGCCCCTCATCGCTTCTGAATGGCGAACGGTAGCCGATGTGATACGCCCCTTGGAATCACGTTCCACATTTACCTGATCAGGCGGGAAATAAATCCGCTTGCCCGTGCGGTCGTCAAAAAACGTCTCCCCGATCACCATCCCCTGCGTCAAGAGGCGATTTACCGGTTCGTCGAATTTCACCAGTCCCAGGTCACGCATCACCTTTGCCCAAAACCGCGTATAGATCAAATGCATGACCGCGTGATCGTCGCCGCCGACATACTGATCCACAGGCGTCCAGTATTCGGCGACCTCAGGAGCAAACGGCATGATCTCGTTTGCCGGGTCGGTATAGCGGAAAAAATACCACGACGAATCGACAAACGTGTCCATTGTGTCGGTTTCGCGCCGGGCCTTTTCGCCGCAGCTGGGACAGGTCGTTTCGTAAAACTCGGGAACGCGTGCCAACGGCGATTCGCCTGAGCCGGTAAAAGGCGCGGTTTCGGGCAGCTCGACCGGCAGATTCTCGAATTTTTCGGGAACAACTCCGCACGAGTCGCAGTAGATAATCGGGATAGGCGCTCCCCAAAAACGCTGCCGCGAGATTCCCCAGTCGCGCAGCCTATACGTCGTCGCCGGCTCGCCGAAACCGTGTTCGACGGCGTATTCCGCCATGTCCTTTTTTGCTGCCTCGGTCGCCTTGCCGTTCCACTCGCCCGAGTTGATCATAACGCCGTATTCGGTTATAGGCTCTTTAATTGCAGATTCGCTTTCTGATCCGCGCTTATCTGCGTTTATCTGCGGCTGATTTCCCTGCTGGTGAGTTTCAATTACTTGCTTTATAGGCAAATTAAATTTCTTGGCGAATTCGAAATCGCGCTCGTCATGGCCCGGAACGCTCATCACGGCACCGGTGCCGTATTCCATCATCACGTAGTTACCGATCCACACAGGTATCTCCTCGCCGCTAAACGGATTTATCGCCTTCAGGCCGGTATCGATGCCGTCTTTGATAATTTCAGCTTCATGGTCGGTCGTCTTGAGTTTTTCTGAACGAATCTCCTGAATTTTTCGCAATACGTCGTTTGAAAATTCCGGCAAATGCCGAACGATGATCGGATGCTCGGCAGCTACGACAATAGCGTTCGCACCGTAAATAGTATCGATCCGCGTTGTAAAAACGCGAATATGATCTTTGCTTTGAGTCCCCCCTTCTGGCGGCAAAACGGCAAAATCTACGAACGCTCCCTCGGACTTACCGATCCAATCTCGCTGGCGCTTGATAACGTTTTGCGGCCAACAGGCCTCGATCTCAGCAATATCGGTGATCAACTGGTCGGCATAAGCAGTCGTTTTCAGGAACCATTGCTCCAAGTCCTTTTTCGTCACCGGGTTGCCACATCGCCAGCAAAGCCCGCCGCTTGCCTGTTCGTTCGAAAGCGTGGCCTGGTCGTGCTCGCACCAGTTAACCTGCGTCATTTTCTTGTACGCCAGGCCCATTTCGAACATCTTGATAAAAAACCACTGGTCGAATTTGTAATATTCCGGGCTGTGGGCATAGATCTGCCGCGACCAGTCGTAACTGATACCTAAACGCTGTAACTGACCGCGCATTACGTTGATGTTGTCCTCGGTCCAGGTGCGCGGGTTTACGCCGCGTTTAACGGCGGCGTCTTCAGCGGGTTGGCCGAATGAATCCCAACCGATAGGGTGCATGACATTAAAGCCTTTTAGGCGTTTGTACCACGCGATAGCGTCGCCAACCGAATAATTACGCACGTGTCCCATGTGCAGATTGCCCGACGGGTAAGGCAGCATCTCAAGCTGATAGAATTTTGGCTTGTCTTCATCGATCTCGGCCTCAAAAACACGCGATTCGGCCCACTTTTTTTGCCACTTGTCCTCTATCTTTTTTGCGAAATATTTTTCGTCCATACTTAATTAATTACAACTGTGGCAAGACAGGCGAGCCTCTTGCCAAATAAAACAGTAAGTTTAGCGGATAAAGGCAATTCTATCCACTAAAGCACAATAAACTCTGATTTTAATTGATCGGGAATACGCCACGCACGCCGAAACTCGATGTTTCAACGGGTGGCTACATAAGGGCGAGGCCGTTTCGAACCGAATACATGTTTAAATTCTAGTAGCATTTTTCGACGATGTCCAATTTATTTTGCTTGCGGCCGGCTTATTGTGATATCCTGTTAGGACCTTATAGGACAAGGAGTTTTATAAAAAACGATAAACTTAATGATCAGAACAACAGTATTGCAGGCAGTTCTTACTTGACACGTTAAGTTGCGGTTTGACTGTCTGCCTCGAAAAAGGAGGCAAGAAGATGGTCAACCGAAATAGCCCTAATGTCACACGCGAAATTGATAAACTGAACGAAAACGACACATTATCCGTCCTCTCCGACATATCCGAACTTCTTTCCTCTCGAAAACTGCAATCCAAAGAAAACCTGTTAAACGACGAGCTGATCGGTTCGCTGTCCGACGCCTACGAGAATAAACGCGCACGCCAGGTCACGGAATGGGAGCGGCGGCAGCGTGTGCAACGAGCGGCGTAAGGAAGATGAAGATAAAGCGAGAAGGGGAGAAAGAAAGAGCGTTCGCGTTTAGATCGTTTCCACCTTTTTTTCTTTTTTTCGTATTTTTCGTGTGTTTCACTGGCAATTCTTTCGCCCAGACAAATCTCGGTTCGCTTACTCAAAAGATAAATTCCGGCTCTGTCGAAGAAAAGCGCGAGGCTTTGTTTCAAATCAGAAACTTGCGCTCTGCCGAGGCATCCAAAATTGCCGTTCCCGCTCTGAAAGATTCCAGCGATATTGTCCGTGCTACTGCGACCTCATCTATAATATTTCTCCCTAAAAATGAAGCTGCGACTGCCCTGATCCCGCTGCTATCGGACAAATCCGATTTTGTGCGCCGCGAAACGGCGTTTGCCCTTGGCGAGGTTGAAAGCGACACGGCAACACAACCGTTAATACAAGCTTTGCAAAAGGACAAGATATTTGAGGTTAGAACAGCTGCGGCCGCTGCTCTTGGAAAGATCGGCGACGCACGCGCGGTTGAACCGCTCGTGAAAATTCTGCAGCGAAAGCCGAGCGAACCCGACGAATTCCTGCGTCGCTGCTCGGCTCGATCTATCGGACAAATTGCTCAGGTCATCGACACTTCGCGGACGCGGGTAACTACCCCGCAAAATTTCCTTCCCGATCAATACAAAAAACTTGACGGTACACGATACGATGCTCTTACCGCTCAGTTTCCGATTTTCCGCTCGGCTGTCGATGTGCTTGGTAAAATATTGCAAAACAATAAAGAATCGGATGACACTCGTCGCGAGGCCGCTTTTTCGCTTGGGGCGATCGGCGGCGAAGCATCGCTCAAATTGCTGACGACATTTCAAAACAGTCCAGACCCTTATTTGGCCGAAATTTGCAAAGAAGGTATCAGCAAGATCGAGGCCGATCACGCGTCCGCTCAAACTAATACAGTGCATTAAATCTTTCACTTTTCCCGCAAATTTTGGTTTAATAGGACCCATGCAAGGGTCACATCCGCAGCGCGTGTCGCCGGAAGATCTCCGGGAACTTTACCTATCGGTGCGCTCTTACACAGAGAAGCTCTGTGAGCCGTTAGAGATCGAGGACTACATACCGCAACCCGTCGTGGATGTTTCTCCGCCAAAATGGAACATCGCACACACAACCTGGTTTTTTGAGGAGATGATCCTTAAAAAATTCTCGTCCGGTTACAAGGTTTTTGACGAAAATTTCGGATTTTTATTTAACAGTTATTACAACTCGATTGGCGAGCGTACGCTTCGCGACCATCGCGGCGACCTGAGCCGCCCGACAGTTAAAAAAGTTTTTGATTACCGAAAATACGTCGATGAAAAAATGTACGAGTTTCTCGACGGTGATCTTGCGCCGGACGTCCGTGACCTTGTAATTCTCGGCCTGAACCACGAACAGCAACACCAGGAGCTTTTCCTTACCGACCTAAAATACATTTTCAGTGTTAATCCCCTCTTTCCGGCCTATCGAAAAGATTTTATTCCGATCGATGTTACTGAATCCGAATCGGGCGATTTTCTCGAAATGGGTGATGGAATCTATGAGATCGGCTTCGAAGGTACGGAATTTTGCTTCGACAACGAATTGGCGCGGCACAAGGTATTTCTGCACGATTTTTCGATCTGCGAACGCCTTGTCTCAAATCAGGAATTTATCGAGTTCATAGAGGACGGCGGTTACAGGGATTTCAGACTTTGGCATTCTGAGGGCTGGGACTGGGTCCAGCAAAACGGCATCGACAAACCGCTGTACTGGCGCGAACGGGACGGTGAGTTGGTTCAATACACTTTCGCAGGCCTAAGAAAAATATTGCCACAAGCTCCTGTCTGCCATATCTCGTATTACGAGGCTGCGGCTTTTGCCGAGTGGAAAGGCTGCCGGCTGCCAACCGAATTCGAATGGGAGGTGGCCAGCAGGAAATTTAGATGGGGATTGCGATGGGAATGGACAAACAGCGCCTATCTTCCCTATCCAGGTTTCAAAAAAGCGGACGGAGCCGTTGGCGAGTACAATGGCAAGTTTATGATAAACCAGATGGTGCTGCGCGGAGCGTCGGTCGTGACGCCGCCGGGCCACAGCCGGAATACATATCGCAATTTTTTCCACCCGCACCTGCGGTGGCAATTTACCGGGATGAGATTAGCGAAATGATCTCAAATTTGAGATTTCAAATTTCAAACGGCTGGAACATCGAAACTGGGATCTGGAATTTTTAGAACATGCAAACTTCAACTTGTACTGAACTATCTCAATTTGCCGCAGACGTGCTCAAAGGCTTGTCGTCACAACCGAAAGCTCTTTCGTCAAAATATTTTTATGACGACGAAGGTACACGATATTTTCAGCAGATAATGAAATTGCCGGAATATTATTTGACCGGTGCAGAGCTTGAAATATTTTCGACGCAGACCGAGGCGATCCGCCATGCTTTTGAAAACGGCGACAACGGTTTTGACATTATCGAGCTCGGAGCCGGCGATGGCACAAAGACGGCGGTTCTGGTCGATCATTTTCTCAAACATGGCGCCGATATCACCTATTCGCCGATCGATATTTCGCAGGAGGCTCTCGACGCACTTTCCGCCAAATTCAACGCGCGGTTTCCCAGCCTGAAAATGGAAACCCGAAACGGGGATTATTTTCGAATTCTAAAATCGTTAAAAAACGGCGGAGGGCGCCGCAAGATATTGCTGTTTCTCGGCTCAAACATCGGCAATTTCAGCCGCGAACAGTCGATCGAGTTCTTTCGCCAGCTTCACGCTGTAATGAATCCGAACGATCTGCTGTTTATCGGCTTCGACCTGCAAAAAGACCCGCACGTTATCTTGAATGCCTATGACGACCCGCAGGGAATAACAGCCGCGTTTAACGTAAATCTGTTGCGCCGGATAAACCGCGAGCTTGGCGGCAATTTCGATCTCGATAAATTCGTCCATTATGCCCTGTATCGCCCTGTGGAATGTGCCGCCAGAAGCTTTCTAATAAGCCGCGAACAGCAAACGGTTTATATTGAGGCACTCGGTCGCAGTTTCGATTTCGAGCCGTGGGAGGCGATCTTTATGGAGATATCGCAGAAATACAACATGGCGATGATCGAAGGCCTTGCCGCGGAAAGCGGTTTTGAGCTAAAGCAGAATTTCTTTGACAGCAAAAACTACTACTGTGATTCGCTCTGGCAGCTTAGTCAGCACCCAAGACGATGAATTTCACGATTCTCCGCTTCGACTCGCTCGAATCGACAAACACCGAGGCAATTAACCAAGCGAAACTCGGTGCCGACGAGGGCCTTTGCATCGTCGCCGACGAACAAACCGCCGGACGCGGGCGCCACAGCAGAAAATGGGTTTCCGATAAAGACGCCGGGCTTTATTTCAGCATCGCCCTGCGGCCAAAAATTGAGGCCCGCTTTCTGCCGCTGATCACGCTTATGGCCGGCGTGGCTGTCGTTGACGCACTTTCGGAATTTGCGATCGACGGCGATATTAAGTGGGTCAATGACGTCCTTGTAAGCGAAAGAAAAATCTGCGGCATCTTGGCAGAAACGGTCGAAACCGCAATGGGGCTCGCAGTCGTTGTCGGAATCGGTATTAATCTAAAATCGTCGAACTTTCCGGAGGAGATCGCTGAAACCGCAACCTCGGTCGCAGCCGAGGTCGGACCGGTTGACCGGGCGGAGCTCTTAGCGGCACTCACCCGTTATCTGAATTATTTTTACGAAATACTTCTTGGCGAAAACGGTCCGGCTGAGATCATTCGCGAATGGCAGCGACGCTCGTCATATTTCGTCGGCAAGAATGTGCGCGTTGCAGTCGCATCGGAAACGATCACCGGAATAACCGACGGGCTGGAAAACAACGGCGCTCTGCGTGTCCGCACAGATACGGGAGACGTGCGGCTAATACAATCCGGCGATGTCGAACGCTTGCGGACGATCGAACACGATATAACAGATTGAGCACATTGAGCCCGCTGAATGTATTGCATTTCTCAAACATCCTGAACGTTAACGTTATGCAGAGGGGTCACATGTGAAAAGATCACTGCAGTCGGACATTGAACTTTCCGCCTGAAGAGTGTAATTTGTATTGACGTATTTGATTTAAAAGTTATATGAATAACAGACCCAGGCCCGACGCCGATTTCGATGACTTTGACGAATTTGATGACTTTGATGAGTTCGGCGAGTTTGACGATTCGGTGATCGACGCGATCTCGATCCGGACGGCCGTGCTGCAGAAAAATCATCTTGTCGCTCTCCTGACGATAAAAACCGCCGCCGAGGGAGCCGCGATCTGCCGTGTCGATCCGCGCGAAGACCGTCCCGCCGTCCAGCTTTACGACGACGCATCCGCCGCGCTCGAATGGTTTCAGAAAAGCCTGCGAACAAGCCGCAACAACGGCTGGCGTATCGTGTATGACGGGCTGCCGCTGCAGGGCTAACTTCCAAACATGAAATTGTGAAAAAGTGAAAAAGTCGGTTGCATCCAAACAGCCTGCTTTTTCACTTTTAATATTTTCACCCTTATGCTGCTTGCCATTGACATCGGAAACACCTCAACAAAGTTCGGTGTTTTTGACCGCGATGCGCTTGTTTCAAAACTCTCGATCGCGACAATAAAAAATGCAGCAGCTGATGATCTTGCAAATGCAATCGGCAACGATCTGCCTCAAAACATCACAGCGGCAATCGTCTCATGCGTCGTGCCAGAATTGGAAAATCCGCTTGGCGATTTTCTAACCAAACGTTTCAGTATTAAGCCCGTATTTGTCGATACCTCGTTCGATTTCGGTTTAACGGTTCGCTATAAAACAATCGCCACACTAGGTGTTGACAGACTCATAACCGCCTCGGCTGCGGCAGCGAAATACGGCGTCCCCTGTATTGTTTGCTCGTTCGGTACAGCAACGACGATCGATGCCGTCAATTCAGCCCGCGAATACCTCGGCGGCATCATCTCACCTGGATTGAAAACAATGGCAGAAGCCCTGCACTTAAAAACGTCAAAACTTCCAGAAGTCGAAATTGCTAGGCCAAAGTCAATAATCGGCGACACGACCGACAGTTCGATCCAATCGGGAATTTTTTACGGATATGTAGGATTAGTCGATGGAATAATTTTGCGGATGACCGCGGAACTAGGAGAAAAACCACAAATAATTGCAACCGGCGGTTTCGCTGATACAATCGCGGACGAGTGTAAACAAATTCAGATAACTGACGAAAATCTTTTATTAGAAGGCTTACAAATCATTCACGAAACGCTCCAAAAATAATTATGAATTCTTAATTAAAAATTGATAATTATTTTTGAGGACTAACGGTAAGTCGGCAAAAGCTGCGGTGTTTTCCTCGCCTTCGTTGCCTGCTCGAACGCGTAAGCAGCCTTGATCAAAACCGGCTCGGAAAATGCCCTGCCAAAGAATGAGATGCCAACCGGCAAACCTTGCACATAACCTGCCGGGACGGTAATGTTCGGGTAGCCCGCAACGGCCGCCAGCGACGAGCTTTCAAAAACTCCGCAATCGCCGCCGACAAGATCGGTCGGCCATGCGACTCCACCGGACGGTGCGACTATCGCGTCGAGTTTGTTCTCATTCATCACGCCGTCGATTCCCTGCTCCTGTGTCAAAAGCTTGGTTTGCAGCAGCGCGAGACGGTATGCACGGTCGTTCAGATCTGCCTTGGCTTCTGCCTGGATAAAAATTTCCTGGCCGAAATACGGCATCTCCTTATCGGCGTTCGCGTTGTTAAAATCGATCAGATCCTTTAATGTTTTGTACTGCCCACCGCGCGCGCCAAGGTATTTGTTCAGGTCATCTTTAAATTCGTAAAGCAGCACCTGGAATTCGGCGTCGCCAAAATCGTTGAGCTTGGGAAACTGCACATCGACCAGCGTCGCTCCACCGTCTTTTAGCACCTGCAAATGCGGCTCGATCAATTTATCGACTTTATCGTTGCGTCCAAAATACTGTCGCGCAACGCCGATCTTCATTCCGCGCAAGCCGTCTTTTTGCAAAAATTGGGTGTAATCTTTTTCCGTTTTTGCCTGCATGGTTATTGCGTCGATCTGATCGGCTCCCACAAGAATACTAAGGAGCGCCGCCGCATCCGCAACCGTTCTCGCCATCGGTCCCGCCGTGTCCTGGCTGTGAGCAATGGGAATTACACCAGATCGTGAAACAAGCCCAAGCGTCGGTTTGATGCCGACGATTCCGCAGGTCGATGACGGGCATATTATCGAACCGTCAGTTTCCGTTCCGACCGCAATTGCCGCAAGATTTGCCGCGATTGCCGAGCCTGAACCGGACGACGAGCCACACGGGTTTCGGTCGAGAATGTATGGATTATGCGTTTGCCCGCCGCGCCCCGACCAGCCGCTCGAAGATTTTGTCGAACGAAAATTTGCCCATTCGCTCAGATTTGTTTTGCCAAGAATGATAGCACCGGCTTTGCGAAGCTGCTGAACCAAAAAAGCATCCTGTTTTGGCGTTGGGGCGTCAACCAGCGCAAGGCTGCCGGCAGTTGTTTTCATCTTATCTGCGGTGTCGATGTTGTCCTTGATCAGAACTGGTATACCATGCAGCGATGAGTGAAGCTTGCCGGCCTTTCGCTCTTTATCCCTTTCGGCCGCGATGGCGAGCGCGTCAGGATTTAGCTCGATGATCGAGTTTAGCTTTTTGTCGATATCGGCGATCCGCGCGAGATATCCTTTCGCAATATCAACTGCTGTCGTTTCACCTTTTTGCATCGCAGCGGAAAGCTCGGCAACAGTAATTTCCTCGAGCTGGATTTGTTTCATCGGACTTTTTCCCAGGATGTTGGTTCCGGTCAAAACAGTTGCGGCACCCGCGGTTGTGCCTAGAAATTCACGGCGGCTAAGAGTTTTCATTTCTTTTCTCACGAGTGCTGACGGAAATTTAAGATTTTCGATTTGGGTCGGCACCGCCGATTATAAGAGCGATTGCCAGGAATTATCAAATGTAACACGCCGTACCGACCAGCATAAGCTATAATTGTTGCAATGGATAGAGAAACGTCGGACATCGCGCCGCCAAAACTGATCAACGCCCTGCGCGGTTTTGATCTGCTGCCGGCGATTATTTTTATGCCGACGAGGCGAAAATGTGACGAGTCCGCGCTTGATGTTGCGGGTGACAAATCGCAAAAACACGATCAGGAAAAACAGCGAAGGCGCGAAGAGATCTTTGCCGAATTTGCCGCGGAAAACCCCGAGATCAAAAATCATAAGCATCGTAAGATCCTCGTAAATGCCGGTGTTGCCTCGCACCACGCAGGGCACATTCCGGCGTGGAAACTAGTGATCGAAAAAATGATGTCCGCCGGTTTGCTGAATGCGATCTTTGCCACTTCGACCGTTGCAGCGGGCGTCGATTTCCCTGCACGAACTGTTGTCATAAGTAACGCCGACACACGCGGAAACGAAGGCTGGCGGCCGCTTCGCGCAAGCGAGCTGCAGCAGATGACCGGACGCGCCGGCCGACGCGGGAAGGACAATGTTGGCTTTGTCGTTCTTGCTCCGGGACAATTTCAAAACCCAAAAAAGATCGCCGACCTGCTAAAAGCTCCGCCCGACCCGCTTCACAGCCAGTTTCGCGCGACATACACAAGTCTTTTGAATTTACTCGATGCGTTCGGCGAATTTACATACTTGCGCGACATCGCCGAGAAGAGTTTTGCGTTCCGCAAGACCCGGCAGCAGATCGAGACGCTTCGAAAACGGGCAGACGAACATCTTGATAAGATCGCTGCAAAACTCTCCGTTGACGGACACGGCCTGACGGTCGAAAACGTGTTCGGGTTTGAGCGGCTTACAAGCGCGTTGATGCGACTTCAGGAAAAGCTGCCGACAACGCGTGCCGAGATGCGGCACAACTGGCTTCGCGAAAACGTTGTAACCGGCCGCATCATCACTCAGGGACGCAGCGGCAAGCGGCTTTTCATGGTGTTGAACGTTCACGGCGACGCCGTCTCGGCAATGCGCGATGATGGCGAAGGGACGACGCTGCCGCTCGAACGTGTGAATCGCGTTTATGAGAAAACATACGCCGTCCGTCACGATATGATCGAACAAGCGTTTTTCGACGTTTTCGAAGGCAAAAACCGTCCGCTTGACGAACCGAAAGTCTCATTCAAAAAAGGCGGAGAC
>Ga0207639_10003307_pt1 | contig 10852 bp, 9 predicted proteins | sample KBSCornC32_FD_184299 | JGI IMG/M metagenome (GOLD analysis project Ga0207639, IMG submission 184299) | Corn rhizosphere microbial communities from Kellogg Biological Station, Michigan, USA - KBS Corn C3-2 (SPAdes) (version 2) | ecosystem: Host-associated > Plants > Roots > Rhizosphere > Soil ...
CCACTACGACGGCGCAAGCTGGCGCGAGGTCGTTGCGAAATTCCCTGCCGCGACCGAGGCTGCCGAGGCAAAGAAGCGGCTCGATTCACTGACTGCGAAGATGACCGCTACTGCCGCGGCGGCGGCGGCAAAGTAGCTAACTCCGCGGCTATCTCCGCAGCGACTCGCGCGTTGTTTTTGAGGAGCTCTATATTCGCGGCAAGTGTCCGACCATCGCTGCGGCGGGACATCTCCGACAGGAGGAACGGCGTGATCTCCTTGCCGCGTATGCCCTGCGCATCGGCGTCCTGCAGAGCTTCGGAGAGAATATTTTCGAGCTCGTCACGTTCGATCTCAAACTCAGCCGGGACCGGCACGGTCACAAGGACCGAGTTCGTAAGTGCGAGCTCGTCGCGAGCCCGGATCACCGCCGCCGCGTCGCCCGCCGTTTCGATCCTTTCGTCAACCGCCAGACCACTCGACCTCGAGTAGAACGCCGGCAACTCGTCACATTGCCAACCGAGCACGGTCACACCCGCGGTCTCGAGCCACTCGCGTGTCGCGGCAAGATCGAGCACGATCTTCGCTCCCGAGCAAACGACCGTGATCGGCGTCCGGGCCAGCTCCGGCAGGTCTGCCGACACGTCCGCCGCAAAGCCGCGATGCACGCCGCCGATGCCTCCGGTTGCAAAAACGCGAATTCCGGCACGATGTGCAAAAAAGCATGTGGTCGCCACCGTCGTCGCACAGTCGAGCCGCTTTGCCGCGGCTATCGAGAGGTCGCGTCGAGAGATCTTGCGAATATCTTTTCTCGTGGCAAGCTGCTTGATCTGATCCCCATCAAGCCCGACATAACACTCACCGCCAAAGACCGCGATCGTCGCCGACACCGCACCGTTTTCCCGAGCTATTCTCTCCAGTTCAAGCGCGGTCTCGAGATTTTGCGGGTACGGCAGTCCGTGGGCAATGACCGTCGATTCTAGCGCAACGACCGCGTGTCCCGAGCGGATTGCGTCTGAGACTTCCTCCGAGAGCGAGATCTTCATTATTATTTCTTATATGAATTGCCACTAGCTTTAGCTAGTGGTGGTCGGTACAAAAAATATGGGCTTTAGCCCAAAGCGACCTCAGCCCCACGACAAAGTTCGGCTAAAGCCGAAAAACCACTTCACCCACACCACTAGCTAAAGCTAGTGGCAATTCACCCCTTATTTCACAAAATGCCCGATACGATCGAACCGCGGATGCGTGATGCATCCCAGGGCGCTGCCGCCCGACGCTCCGCGATCACATGACCAGTAAACGAACATCGCCCGCCCAATGATCAGGTCTCGCGGGACAAATCCCCAATAGCGGCTGTCCTCGCTGTTGTCGCGGCTGTCGCCCATTACAAAAAAGGAGTTCTCGGGTACGACGCTCTGCTTGCCAGCGACGCCAAATTCATAACCCGTGCGTGACACATGCTGACCGGCCTTGACGAGATCCATCGTGTCCTTCGAGTAATAGACCGTCCATTTCGCACCAGGGGTCGGCTCTTCAAATGCCGATGTTATCAACGCCGACTCCTGATCGCCTCTCGTCGGCGGATCGCCAAGCATACGATTCTCCGCTAGCAGCTCGCCATTTATGTAAACCCGGTTATCGCGAAACTCAACGGTCTCACCCGGCAGTCCGATGACGCGCTTGACGTAATTCACCTGGTAAGGGATCGCCGAGCTGCCATGCCGCAAGTCTGATTCGGGATGCTTTTTATTTCCGGGATATTTGAAGACGATGATATCGCCACGCTGGATCTCACGCTGCGGCAGGAACGGCAATTCGTGACCACCAGGCGTAAAGATGAACTTATTGACCAGCAGGTAATCGCCGATCATGATCGTATTTTGCATCGATCCCGTCGGCACCGTCACGGCCTGCAGGATAAACGTCATGCCGAATATCGCCATGATCAGCGTCACGACAAATGACTCAAAATACTCCCGCAGCGTCGATTTTCGCGGGCCCGCAGGCGTCGTAACGATCACCTTCGGATCGGTTGGTGTTTGTGGCGTTTCGTCGTTCATTCGCTTTTAGCTAAACACGATCATACGTCATTTGCGACTGCCGCGTTTCACGCTATTCCCGTCTTGAATTGTCTTGATCGCCTGCTCGGCAGCCCTCATCTCGGCGGCCTTGATCGAGGAACCGTGACCGCGCGTTGTGCCGCTGTCCCATTTTGCCTCGACCGTAAATTCCCTCGCGTGCGGCGGGCCATCGGTCTTTACGACGTCGTACGAGGGCGCATGTTCTTTGCGAGCCTGCAGTAATTCCTGGAGCGTCGTTTTGTAATCGATCGAGTTCGACGGCGTCGCCTGCTTGAGCTCGTCGGCAAACGTCCGCGTGATGAATACCCTCGCGACCGTATAGCCGCCGTCAAGAAACACGGCCCCGATCACCGCCTCAAGCAGATTCGCGAGCAGTGCTTGCTTGCGGCGTCCGCCCGTCTTTTCCTCGCCGCGGCCGACACGCATATAGTCGCCCAGTTGCAGCCGCTCGGCTACTAGCGCAAGCGTGACGGTGCTCACGAGGTGGTGCTTCATGAGCGTCAACCCGCCCTCGTCAACCTCGGGATGATTGTTAAAAACATGCTCCGCGACCACGAGCCCGAGCACCGAATCGCCCAAAAACTCGAGCGACTCGTTCTCGTTTTCCCGTATCTGGTCGATGTCTCCCGAGGGCAGGTTTTCAAATGCCCACGACCGATGCGTGAGCGCCCGCTCGAGAAGTTTCGGGTCCTTGAATTTGTGCCCAATGACGCTCTCTAGCTTTCCCACCTTGGCCGACATGGATTCAGATTTTACGGGCTCAAATGACAAAAGAAAAGCCGGACGCCTGCTCTCGCGTCCGGCTCATGATCTTTAGACCTAAATTGAAATTAGCGGCCAGGCTTCTTTGCGACGGTCGTCCCCGTGCCTTTTGCAGGTGCCTGCGTCTTGGCCGGCGTGGTCGTTGTCGTGTTCTCGGCTGAGCCCGAGGTCTTGGCCGGCTCCGGGTCAGCTATCGGCTGGACCGGTGTCGTCGGATCGACAAAAGGCTTAGCGACCGCGCTCGCGATCCACTGGGTTGAGGTAACGGGCGGTTTGTCGCCAAAACGCACCTTAAAGACCTGATCGATCAACGTTTTCATGTTGGCCTTGTAGTCCGGCTTGGTGCTGGTCGTATAGGCACGGGCGTAGGCGTCCATTGCACGCTCGGCGATGCCATTCGACATCGCGACCTTGTCCTTAATGTCCTGGACGAGCGCCTTGAGCTTGTCAGGATCCGTGATCGTGTTTTGCGACGCGATAAGCGTGTTGATATCAGTGATCGCCGCCTTTAACTGGTCGAAGTAGTAATCGCCGACCATCGCAAAAGCAACCGGGACATCGTTCGGGATCAGCTTCGCCGCCTTATAGAGATAGGGCAAAGCACCGGCCTTATCGTTCTTGTTGCGGTAGAGGATATTGCCGATGTAAAGATTCATCCAACCCAAAGCCGAATTCCTGTCCTTAAACGAATAGTCGTAGAGGACCTTTTTGTTCGCATCGGCCGCGGCGAGCCCGTACCGGTCCGGCCCTTGTCCGCCAACCGCAAAGCTCTTGTTTGCTTCAAGATCCGCGGCGGCCATCTTCGCATAACGAAGAGCGTCGTCACTGTACTTGTAGTCGTTGCGAATAAGTCCTTCGTCCCCACCCATCGTCGCGAGAATGATCTCGACCGTCCGATAGTTGTCAGGATACTGGGTCAGGATCTGGTTACCCAGGGTGTATGCATCCGGGATATTCTTAGCCTGAAGAGCCGCATCAAATGACTTGAGGAGTTTGGCCTTCTCAGCGTTTCCAGCCAGCTCCTTAACTGTCGCTTCCTGCTTTGGAAGCTGTACTTTCAACCAATCCGAGCGCTCCTTCGTCGAGTCGCAATTGCCGTACTTATCCAAGAACGCCTTGCCGGAATCGATGGCCTTCTTTCGGTTGTCGATGGCCTTGCTCGGGTCCGGATCGCTCCTGCCGGCCCAGAGCTTGTCGTATTCATCCTGCATCGCGTTTTGGCCGGCGACATCGGTGCAGGGGTCCTGTGCAAAGCTCGCGACGGCGCCGCAGGCGAGAATAGCGACGACGAGCAGCCCTGCGTAAGTTAGTCTAAAGATCGTTCGTTTCATGTTCCTTCCTTGGTTGAGAAACCTCAATATTTTGCTGGTTGCCCGGCAACAGGGAGCGTCCCTTTCCAGGCGTAATTCAGATGAAACCGTGATGCCAAACGTTGCTACGTATCCGGCCTTTCACGCTACGCCTGAAGCAAATGTTCAATTAGAGCAAAGTTCGGACGAAAAGCTAAATAATCCTTTAATTTTTGGCAACCTGTCAAGATTGATCTATACGGTTTAACACAAGTAAAAACCGGGCCCATTTTCAGGGCCCGGTCCGATGCGAAACTACAGGTCATTTGCGACGGATCACAGTCGCGGATGGTCCGCACCGCTCTTGTCGTAGGTGATAACGACGGGCGGGAATGACGGCTTTGCAGGATCTTTCTTCTGCTGATTCACAGGCGGTGCACTCTTGTACTCCGGTGCCTTGGTTTGCGGCTTTTGCTCAGTCGACTGCGGCTTGTAAACAGGCTTCGAATCGCCCGTGCGCGTCACGAGCTTGTTATCGCCGTTCTTTGGCACGCTCGGAACGACGATCACCTTCTGGCTGTTGTTGAGCAGGAGGTTATTGACGTCATTGACGTCGGTGTCGCCACCGGCTGCGGCAGAGTTATTGTCCGCGGCCGTGCCCGTATCGTCATCCTCATCGTCGGCTGCGTTTATGGGCGGCTTCACCGTGTGCGGCTTGATCTTGAATTCCGTCCATGCCAGATTCCGGTCCGTTCGGACGATCTGGCTCGCGAGCGACCGGTAGATGTCCGCGGCAACCGCGGCAGCCCATTTGCCACGCTCTTTCTGCCCGCGGGTGATCACGGCAACCGCATATTTCGGATTCTCAATAGGTGCGACCGACGCAAAGAGCCCGACCCATGAGCCCTTATCTATGCACGACCCCGTCTTGCCCGCGACGCCGAGCGTCTGGTCCATGTTGCGTCGAGCCGTCCCGTACTCGGCTGCACCCATCATGCCTGGGATCATGCGTCGAACGTTCTGACGAGGCAGATCGACCTCGGCCTTGTAGAAGGGGGTGAACTTTGTTTTTTCAATCTCATTGCGCGGGATGCGCGGCAGCACGCGGTGACCACCATTCGTGATCTCCGACGCGAGCACCGCGAGCTGCAACGTCGAAACCTCCGTCCCATCGCCATGCGAATAAATGCGACGATCGGAGTCACTGGTCGGCAGCTTGCCCGCCGCCTCGCCGTCGAGATTGATGCCGGTCGGCTGCCCAAGACCGAGTTTCGTCCCGTACTCGACCATCTTCTGATTGCCCATCTGCATTCCAGCACGTTGAAAATATCCGTTGTCCGAGAAGGCGATAGCATCATCCAGGTTGCGGCGATAAGGCACGCCCTTGATCGAGCCGTCTTCCTTTGAAATGACTCCCTCGTTAAGCGCCGCGACGCCGGTCACGAGCTTTACCGTCGAGCATGGACGAATGGTGCTCCGCACGGCCCAATCCTGATTTACGATCGTGAGGATCTTGCCCGTCTGGGCTTCCATCACAACCACCGAACCGGCCCGATTGCCCAGAGCGTTGATCGCCGCCTGGCGGACTCGCATGTCCTCGCCGTCGGTCTTGTCATGTGCGATATTTTCGACCGTCGCAGTGCGGAGTCCCCGCTCGAACGCAAGTGCGCGAGCGATGGCCGCACGACGAGCTTCTTCCCTGCGGCGGCGCTCGGCCTCAATTGCCGCACGACGCTCCGCTTCCTCTTTGCGGCGTTTTGCATCGGCTGCACGGCGGTCGGCACGGCTGCCTTTTTTGTCGTTTTTGTCGGCCTTGCTGTTGCGATCGTTCTTGGCGGTCGCCTTGTCCTTGCGGGCGTCACGGCGGTCATTTTTCTTAGCAGCTACTTTGTCGTGACGAGTGTCTTTTGCTTTACGCGCGTCTTTCTTTGGGGTTGTTTTTTTGGTGTCGGCCTTTTTGCCAGGACCTTTTTTTGAATGAGGACCGGCGGCCGCGGAGAATACAAATACTGTGAGCAGGAGAGCGAGACTGATGGGCAGGCGAGCAAAGAGACTTTGCGTAAAACTAAACTTCATGCTTTACCTCGAAGGAACAAGGGGTTTTGAATTTGTCTTTTGCTGAATCGAGACGCCTTGTGAACCTGTGAAGGGGCCCTGACGTCTCAGGAGATGCTAAAAACAGAAAAACTATACACCCATCGTGGCGATCGAGGCAAGCTCATTTATAAGTGATCGTGTTGGATACGATGAAATTTATTGATGCGAAGGTAAGAGTGACGCCCTAGACGCTTACTAGGCGTTTACGAGGTTGGACCCGTTCCACACGGGGCGAATGCGTAAACGCGTCACGCTTACATTCGGGCTCATGCTATAAATTGAGACTGCAAGGATGCGGTTCTTCTCTACATTTCGAGGTCGGCTGCTGCTCGTGCTCGCGCTGTTGCTCATTGCGACGCTCGGCGCTCAGTACTACCTGAATTTGCTAACGCAGGCCGAGAACGCCGACCTTCGCGAGGACCAGGAGGCTGCGGTAGTCGCGGGCATCGCAGTCGGTTTCAGAAGCGTGACATCCGACGACCGCATGCAGGACCTCGTAAAACAGCCTGGCATCCTCGATGACGAAGCTCGCAAACGCATCAAGGACATCATCACTATCAATGATAAATGGGAGGTCGTCGACAGTCTTGATAGTCGATATCTGCCCGAGTACGATGCCAATCACAACATCGTCTACAAAAAGCTCGCGGACATCACAGATCTGCCGCCGCTGATGGAGGGCGACCGCCTTGGCTCTGATCTTTCACACTTTCCGGATGGGAATGAGACCGGCGAGACGGGCGGCAACCTGTCGGGCGAGGCCCATGCCGTGCCTATCGAGACTGATCAAGGCCGCTGGTACGTAATGGTCATCCTGAGCAACGACAAGGCCGAGGCCTGGTGGCGTGCCGCTAAGCCGCTGATCTATACCTTTGGCGTCCTGCTTGTATCGGCGCTCATCACATTCTGGCTCGTCTGGCGATTTGGTGCGCCGATAGCAAACCTCTCTGAAGCGGCGCGCCAGGTCGCCAAAGGCAATCTTCACGTGCGCGTGCCCGACTCTGACCGAAAGGACGAGATCGGGCGCCTCGCGACGCGTTTTAACGAAATGACCGCCGAGCTCGAACGAAAACAGGACCTCGAGCAGCAGCTCCAGCAGGCCGAGAAAAGCGCGGTCGTCGGCCGCCTCGGCTCCGCGATCGCGCACGAGATCCGCAATCCGCTCAATTACATCAATCTCACGCTCGATCACCTGCGCGCGAAATTTGCGCCTGCGGACTCGGAGCAAAAGCAGCAATTCGTCAAGCTTACGTCGCAGCTCAAGGCCGAGGTCGCGCGGATCGATGGGCAGATCACCGATTTCCTAAATTACTCGCGGCCCGCCAAGGCCAACCTCCAGCCCATCGACGCGCACAAGGTTGTCAAAGACAGCCTCCGCATCGTCGAGCCAGAGGCCGAGGAAAAGCAGGTCAAGGTAAGCCTCATCGAGCACGAGGCGGTGCCGCTCGTGATGGGCGACCCCGACTTTTTGCGTTCCGTGTTTAGCAATCTTTTTATCAACGCGCTCCAAGCGATGGAGGCGAATGGCGGCAAACTCACCGTCCGCATCTCTCCGTCGGAGGACGGGAATTTTGTACAGTTTGAGATCGCCGACACCGGCAGCGGCATCGCCGAGGAGAACCTGTCAAAAATATTCGAGCCGTACTTCTCCACAAAAGAAACAGGCACCGGCCTCGGCCTCGCCATCGTTCAAAAGGTCGTCGAGGCACACCACGGCGGCGCTATCGACGTCGAGTCCAAAGAAGGTGATGGAACGAAGTTTACGGTAAAGCTGCCAAAAGCAAACTAGCCGCAAATGAACACGAATATACATAAATTAGAGTCAGTCATTCGTGCTATTCGTGGCATTCGTGGCTAAACTTTCTTTGAAATGCCTAGAAAAAGCATCCTTGTCGTCGACGACGAAAAAAACCAACGCGAGATACTCGAGACGATCCTGTCGGGCGAGGGCTATGATGTGACGACTGCCTCGTCGGGCGAGGCGGCGATGAAGTTCGTCGCCGACCGGCATTTTGATCTTGTACTAAGCGATCTAAAAATGACCGGCATGAGCGGACTCGATCTGCTCAAACAGCTCACGGATTTTGACCGCTCGATCATCGTCATTCTCTTGACAGCGCACGGCTCGGTCGACTCGGCGGTCGATGCGATGCGACTTGGGGCTTTTGAGTACCTCCAAAAGCCGTACGACAGCGAAAAACTTCTCGAGACCGTCTCGCGTGCTCTCAAAAAACTCACAAACCTCGATGCCGAGATCGTCTCCATCTCGCCGGAGATGGACAAGGTCAAAAAGCTGATCCTCAAGATCGCAAAATCGAATTCGACCGTCCTCATCCGCGGTGAATCCGGCACGGGAAAGGAGTTGATCGCCCGCTCGATCCACGCGAACAGCGAACGATCGAGCGAGACGTTCCAGGCCGTGAATTGTGCCGCCATCAACGAGAACCTTCTCGAATCCGAATTGTTTGGCCACGAGAAGGGCTCATTCACCGGTGCCGTCGCCGATAAAAAAGGACTCTTTGAGATCGCGGACGGCGGTACGTTATTCCTCGACGAGATCGGCGAGCTCGATATATCGCTGCAGGCAAAGATACTTCGTGCCCTGCAAGAGCGTCAGATCCGCCGCGTCGGCGGCATCCGCGAGTTGAACGTCGACGTCCGCGTCGTCGCCGCCACTAATCGCGACCTGCTTCACATGGTCGAGGAAAAACGTTTTCGAGAGGACCTCTACTATCGACTGAATGTGCTCTCGATCGACATTCCGCCCTTGCGCGAACGCCGGACCGACATTCCCGTGCTGATCGAGCATTTTGTCAAAAAGCACACGCGCGGGACGCACAGAAAGATCACGTTCACGCCCGACGCCCGCCGCCTGCTAGACGATTACTCGTACCCGGGCAACATTCGGCAGCTCGAATCCGCCCTCGAACGCGCCATCCTCCTCTGTGAGGAAGACAAGATCACGATCGACGACCTCCCGCCCGATATGGTCTCAGGCAACAGCACCGCCGCAGGCGCCGAGGCGGTCGGCGAATTCTTCAAACTCCCGCCCGAGGGCGTCAATTTTGAGGACGTCGAACGCAGCCTGATCATGCAAGCCATGGCCCGCACCGACAACAACATCACCAAGGCTGCGAAACTGTTAGGCCTTACGTTTCGAACTCTGCAATATAGGCTGGAGAAGTTTGGCTTCAAGCGCGACGTCGATGGAACGGAGGAGAGTGAGGAAACGTAAGTTCAGAGTGCAAGCTTCAGCTTGTTCGACGTTGGCAGGAACAGGCTAAAGCCTGCACTCTAAACCTTTCGCTATGGAATGGTTCTCGACATTAAGCCTCGCCCTCGGCTCCGCCTGGACCAGCGGCATAAATCTCTACGCAACGGTCACGATCCTCGGCCTGATCGAGAAGTTTGGTTTCGCTAAATTGCCGGGGGGCCTCGACGTGCTCAACAACTGGTGGATCATCGGCATCGCCGGCGGGCTGTACGTCCTTGAGTTCTTTGCGGACAAGATCCCGTACGTCGACAGCGTCTGGGATGTGATCCACACGTTCGTCCGCATACCAGCCGGAGCGATCGTCGCCTACGGTGCGACGAACCAGCTCGATCCGGGCATTTACGTTTCCGCGTTCCTCCTCGGCGGCGGACTCGCTACCGCTGCTCACGGCTCCAAAGCCGCCATCCGCATCGGCGCCAATTTCTTACCTGAGCCGGTAACGAATTGGGTCCTCTCATTTGCCGAGGACGGCATCGCGATAGTCGGCGTGCTGCTCGCGGTCTTTGCTCCCGTCGTGATCACGACGGTGCTGGCGATCTTTGTACTTCTTTTTATCTACTTTGCACCAAAAGTATTCCGCGCCCTGAGACGAATGTTCCGCGCCGTCGCAGGTTGGTTCCGAGGCGAGAGCTTTGCCGAGGTCGCCAAACGAGCCGGATGAACTGGGTGCGCACCTTCCAAATTGCAGCGGCGGTTCTCGCGGTCGTGAGCATTTATCTCTTCTTCACCGATCCGCGGAGCGATTATCTTTTTGCGTCTATCATTCTGATGATCTGCGCCGGCTTCCTCGCCTATCGTTTTCACCTCATGGAACGGGTCAAAGGCAGAAACCCGACCAGTAGAAAGGGTGCCTCTCTCGAGGATGCGAGCGGCGACAAGGACTAGCATCCATTCGACGCATCCCGCTAAGATAGTTGTGATGACAGCGATCGAGCAGCTACTTGAGAATAACCGCCGCTGGTCCGAGAGGATCGCCGAGGACGACGCGACGTTCTTTACGCGTCTCGCCGAGCAGCAATCGCCAAAATTCCTCTGGATCGGCTGCTCGGACAGCCGCGTCTCAGCGAACGTCATAGTCGATCTAGCGCCGGGCGAGGTCTTTGTCCACCGCAATGTCGCGAATCTCGTCAGCCACACCGACATGAATTGCCTCTCGGTGCTGCAGTTCGCGATCGAGGGACTTCAGGTCGAGCACGTGATCGTTTGCGGTCACTACGGCTGCGGCGGCATCGCGGCGGCTATGGACGGCAAGCGTCACGGCCTCATCGACAATTGGCTGCGGCAGATCGGCGACACCGCGACGCTGCATGCAGACAAACTAAACGGCATTCTCGACAAAGACGAACGCCTCAACGAGCTTTGCCGCC
>Ga0207639_10003308_pt1 | contig 10851 bp, 9 predicted proteins | sample KBSCornC32_FD_184299 | JGI IMG/M metagenome (GOLD analysis project Ga0207639, IMG submission 184299) | Corn rhizosphere microbial communities from Kellogg Biological Station, Michigan, USA - KBS Corn C3-2 (SPAdes) (version 2) | ecosystem: Host-associated > Plants > Roots > Rhizosphere > Soil ...
ACCTGCCGGTCAGCGATTCCTTCCGCCTGCATCGCGCCATCTACGGCATCGAGCCCAGGCGCTTTGCCGACAATCTCGACCGGATCAGCGCGCTGCTCGACCTCACGCCCTTCTTCGATCGGGCGGTGCGGCAGCTCAGCCTCGGCCAGCGCATGCGGGCCGAGATCGGCATGGCGCTGCTGCACGATCCCAAAATCCTCTTCCTCGACGAGCCGACGATCGGCCTCGACGTCGTCGCCAAGGATGCGGTGCGGAAATTCCTCAGCGCCATCAATCGCGAGCGTGGCACGACGATTATCCTCACCACGCACGATCTGCAGGACATTGAGGAGATCTGCCCGCGGCTGATCATGGTGGACCAGGGGCAAAAGCTGTTCGACGGCGCGGTCGGCGAGCTTCGCGCGGCGCTCGGCACGGCGCGGCGCCTGACGCTGGTCTTCGCCCACGACCCGGGACCGTTGCCGCTCGGTTGCGCCCGGCTCGTCTCCGACGAGGGCTTGCGCAAGCATTACCTGCTTGAGCGCGAGGAGGTGACGCTCGTGGACGTGCTTGGCGAGGTGGGCAACAGGCGCGGTCTCAAGGACGTGACGCTCGACGAGCCCGATATCGAAGAGGTGATCCGCACTTTCTACCAGCGCGGCCGGGCGCCGCTCGAGGCGGTGGCCTGATGTACCGGGCCTTCGCGCTGAGCGCCTTTCAGACGCAGCTTGCCTATCGTTCGCAGGTCTGGAGCTATCTGTTCTTTGCGCTGGTGATCGTCGTCGCCAAGGTGGCGATCTGGACCTCGGTCTACGGCAACGCCAGCGTCATCGGCGGCGTGACGCTCAAGCAGATGATCACCTACGCGATCCTTGCGGCCTCGATCCTCAACGCCTGGGAATATGCGCCGCTGATCCGCGGCATCGACCGGGCGCTGAAGAGCGGCGAAATCGCCATCTACCTGCTGCGGCCGGTGAGCTACCCGCTTTACCTCCTTGCCTCGCAGACCGGCGACCTCGCTTATGGCGTCCTGGTCGCGGTGCTGCCGGCAACGCTCATTGCCATCCTCATCTACGGCATCCTGCCGCCCGCGAGCCCGGCCTATGGGGCGTTCTTCGTCGGCTATTGGGTGCTGAGCTTCCTGATCCTTTTTCTCTTCGCGGTGCTGTTCGGGCTCGCGGCGTTCTGGCTGATGACGGCGTTTTCGCTCGAATGGCTGTTGCAGGCGATCCTCTGGATTTTTGGCGGCGGCTGGATACCGTTCTGGTTCTTCCCCGAGCCGCTCGGCAGCATCGCGCGCCATTTGCCCTTCGCCTGGATCGGGTACTACCCGACTGCCGTCTATCTCGGAAAGCTCACGCTCGAGGAGTGCTGGCTCTATCTCGTCGTCGGTTGCGGCTGGGCGGCCCTCCTCGCCATCGGCGTCGCGCTGCTCTGGCGGCGCGCCCGCCTCCGGCTCGTGGTGCAGGGCGGCTGAGATGCAGCGCTATCTTGAAATCCTGCCGCTGCTGATCCGGCTGCGGGTCAAGTCGGAGATGGAATACCGCGGCGCCTATCTGCTCGACCGCCTCGCGCAGATCATCGCGTATGGCAGCGCCTTCGCGACGGTATGGCTGATCGTCAACCGCTTCGCCATGCTTGGCGGCTGGCGCTGGCCCGAGCTCGCGTTGCTCCTCAGTGCCCAGCTCCTGGCTTATGCGAGCGGCGCCGCCCTGAGTTTTACGCAGTTCCGCGACCTCGAGGAGCAGGTGCGGCTCGGCACCTTCGACGTGCTGCTGGTGAAGCCAATGAGCGCCTGGGCCTTCCAGGTGTTTTCGGGATTCAACATCGGCTATTCGGGCCACATCATCCTTGGGCTCGGTCTGATGCTTTGGTCGCTCGGCCAGGTCGAGGTGCACTGGACGGCGTTCGCCGTGCTTTATCTCGTGGCCTCTCTGCTGAGCGCCGCCATGGTGACGGCGGCGCTGCTCACCATGCTCGGCGCCAACGCGCTGTTCCTGGTGCGCTCACGCCACCTCTATTCGATCTATTTCGGCATCTGGGAGCTGACGCGGTTTCCGCTCAGCATCTTTCCGGGCTGGATCCAGACGCTGATGCTGACCGTGCTGCCGCTCGGCTTCGGCAGCTTCGTGCCGGTCGCCTATCTCCTCGGCAAGCCAATCCCGATTTTCGGCGACTGGGCGGGCATCGCCTCGCCCTTTGTCGGGCCGCTGCCCGTGCTCCTTGCCATTGCTCACTGGCGCTACGCGATCTCGAAATACCAGGGCGCGGGCGGATAGATCGCTAGGCCTCAGAGCGCCGACGACGGGCCTTGCTCGAGACGCAGCGGGTAGCGGGTGGGGTGTTGCACCGACAGCGTAAAGTTGATCGGCTGGCCATCGGTCGCATAGGCCACCTGCTCGACGGTGAGGAGGGCCGCCGGCGGCTCCAGCTCTAGAAGCGCCGACTCGTCCAGTTCGGCCAGCCGCGCCGAGAGCACCGTCTCGCCGCGGGCCGGATAGAGGTGAAACCGGTTGCGCAGCTCATCGTAGAGCGAGCGGTTCTGGCCGCGCCAATCGAGCGCCAGGATCTCCGGCACCTTCTCCGCCGCGATCCAGTCCTCGGTGATGGCGACGGGATGGCCGTCGATGAGGCGGAGGCGCCGCAGCGAGACGACGGCGGTGGCGGCCGGCAATTGCAGGGCGGCCGCGACGTTCTCGCCAGCCGGTTCGAGCCGGCCGTGCAGCAGGCGGCTTCCCGGCCGCCAGCCATGTTGCTCGGCGGTCGCCGTAAAGCTGCGCAGCAGCTCGAGCTCGAATGCCGGCTGGCTGGCGCGCCCGGTGGCATAAAACCCTTTGCCGGGGTGACTGCGCAGGTGTCCCTCGCTGACCAGCTCGCGCATCGCCTGGCGGATGGTGATGCGGCTCACGCCATAGCGCTCGACGAGCTCGCGCTCGGAGGCGAGCTTGGCGGCAGGCGGCAGGCTGCCGTCGGCGAGCCCTTCGAGCAGCCGGTCCTTCACCTGCTTATAGAGCGGGCGGGGATCGTTACGGCTGACGCTGCCCGTCACCATGCTGCGGCTTATCCTTTCCAACGCCCGATTCGCGTCCCACCATAGCCGGTCGGCGGGCTTGCTGCGCACATCCTTGCGCGGCGGCGGGGCTGCCGCACAAGACTCTTTGCGATCTCATTATATCTGGTTATAACCAGAGTGGGGATGGGGAGTGGCCGGATGAAGCTGGCGCTGATTGGCGGGGGAGGCGTGCGCGCGCCGCTGTTCGTGCAGTCGGCCCTGCGGCGCGCCGAACGCCTCGGCCTCACCGAAATCTGCCTCATGGACATCGACGAAGGCCAGCTCGAGCTGATGGGCGCGCTCTGCGGCGAGCTCGCGCGTCGCGCCGGCAATGCGGTCAGCGTGACGCGCACCACGTCGGCCGATGAAGCGTTCACCGGCGCCCGGCATGTGGTCACCACCATCCGGCCGGGCGGCGTCGAGGGGCGCATCGCCGACGAGCGGATTGCGCTCCGCGAAAACGTGCTCGGGCAGGAGACGACCGGCGCCGGCGGCTTCGCCATGGCGCTGCGCTCGATCCCAGCGATCCTCGCTTACGCCAAAAGGCTGCGCGAAATTTCGCCGGACGCGTGGCTCTTCAACTTCACCAATCCGGCCGGCCTCGTGACGCAGGCGCTGAGCGATGCTGGCATTTCGCGCGTCATCGGCATCTGCGACAGCGCCAACGGGGCGCAGAACGCCGTGGCGCACTGGCTGCAGCGCGAGCCCCGTGCTGTGCAGGCCGATGTCTTTGGGCTCAACCACCTCTCCTTCAGCCGCAACGCCATCGTCGACGGCCGCGACCGGCTGCCCGAGGCGCTGGCCGACGACCGCTTCCTCGCTTCGACGCCGCTGCGGGTGTTCGAGCCCGAGGTCGTGCGGCGGCATGGCGTCTGGATCAACGAGTACCTCTATTACTACTACTATGCCGACCGCGCGCTCGCCGATCTCCAGTCGGGCGCGACCCGCGGCGAAGAGGTGCGCGAGCTGAACCGAGGCCTGCTGCGCGAGCTTGGCGAGATCGACGTCGGCCGTCATCCCGGTTCGGCGCTCGACGCCTACTTCGCCTACGAGCACCGGCGGAGCGCAAGCTACATGCAGCACGCCAACCACGCCGAGCCCGTCGAGGTGGATGACGACGAAGAGGATGCGGCGTCGGACGGCGAGGGCTATGCGGGCGTGGCGCTCGACATCATCGAGGCGCTCGAGGGCGGCGCGCCGATCCGCACCGGCCTCAATGTGCGCAACGACGGCGCCATCGCCGACCTTCGTGCCGACGATGTGGTCGAGGTGAGCTGCCGGGTCGACCGCGACGGCGTCCATCCACTGCCCGCCGGCAAGATGCCCGAGGCGCAGAGCTACCTCGTGCAGAGCGTCAAGCACTACGAGCGGCTGACGGTCGCGGCGATCCGTGAGCGGAGCCGTGCGCTGGCGGTCGAGGCGCTGGTCGCCCATCCGCTGGTGCTCTCCTATTCGCGCGCCGAGCCGTTGGTCGACAACTACCTCAAGGCGCACCGTCCGGACGCCGAGGAGTGGGCATGAGCGCGCGCCCCCACCCCATCGATGTGCTGGTCGCAGGCGAGTATTTTTGCGACCTGATCTTCGCCGGCCTCGAAGGGCTGCCGCGGCTTGGCAGCGAGCGCTTCGCCCGCGATCTCGTGGTGCGTCCGGGCGGTTGCTACAACATGGCGCTGGCGCTGACCCGGCTCGGCATCGCGACAGCCTGGGCCGCCGATTTTGGCACCGACCTGTTCAGCCGCGCCGTGCTCGAGGCGGCGGCCCGGGATGGCCTCGATCCCGTCGCCTTCAACCGCGTCGAGGAGAGCGTGCAGCGCGTTTCGGCGGCCTTCGCCAAGGACGGTGAGCGCGGCTTCATCAGCTATTCGGAGACGCCGATCCGGCCGCCGCATCGCGACCTGCTGGCACGGCTCAAGCCCAAATGGCTGCTGCAGAGCTTTCGCTTCGAGCCGGATTGGCTGGGGTTCATCAAAGCCGCCAAGTCCGCCGGCACCGTGATCTTTGCCGATTGCCGCGACGGCGATTTTACGCTCGCGACGCCAGGCGTGCGGGAATTCCTCGCGCTCGCCGACGTGTTTTCACCCAACGAAGCCGAGGCGCTGGCGCTGACGGGCGCCGCGGACGTCGAGGCCGCCCTCGACGTGCTGGCGGAGCTCACGCCCGCCGTGCTGATCAAGCGCGGCGTGGCCGGCGCCATCGGCATCGATCGCGGTCGGCGCGTCGAGGTGCCGGCGCCGATGGTCGAGGTTGTCGATACGGTCGGCGCCGGCGATGCCTTCAACGCCGGCTACCTCGCGGGCGCCATCTGGGAAAGCAGCTTCGCCGAATGCGCCCGCCTCGCGGTTGCCTGCGGCACGCTCTCGACCACCGGTCCGGGCTCCAGCCGCACGCCGGATGCCGCGACCCTCTCCGCCTTCAATGCCGGGCTCGGAACAACGCGCCGGAGACGTGCCCGCCGGCCCTTCACGACCATCAACGAACGAGACAAAACGGGAGAACTGTCATGAAGAATGCGTGGTTGGCGTCCCTGGCGCTCGCCCTTATGACGACGGCCCCTGCCGTCGCCGACACGAACCTCGTCTTCGCCTTCTGGGGCGATCCGCCGGAGGTGCCGCCGTTCCAGAAGATCGCGGCGGACTACCAGGCCAAGCACCCCGATGTGCACATCGAGCTGCAGAACGCGCCGTGGTCCGGCTATTTCACCAAGCTCGATGCCGAGCTCGCGGCGGGTGGCGGACCCGACGTCTTCTTCATCACCAACGTGCCGAGCTACGCGGCGCGCAACACGCTCGAGGACCTCGGGCCCTGGATCGCCAAGACGAACTTTCCGATCGATCAGTACGTCAAGGATTCGCTAAAAATCCACTCGCTCAACGGCAAGCTCTATTCGATCCCGCGCGATAACGCGACGAACGTCCTCTATTACAACAAGGACGATTTCGACAAAGCCGGCATCAAGTATCCGGACGCGAGCTGGAAATGGGCGGACCTCCAGGCGGCAGCGAAGAAGCTGACCGTAACCTCGGGTGGCCGCGTCACCCGCTATGGGCTCGTTCTCGAGTCCAACCAGTGGCCGATGTGGGTCTACCAGAACGGCGGCAGCGTCTTTGACGATCCGGTGCAGCCGACCAAGTTCACGCTCGCCGATCCCAAGGCGACCGAGGCCCTCCAGTTCCTCGGCGACCTGATCAACAAGGACAAATCGGTGCCGAATTTCCAGGAGGCCGACCAGATGGGCGGCACCGCCTCGATGTTCGCCGCCGACCAGGCCTCGATGTCGATCACCAACGCGTCGCGCCTCGGCACCTATGCGAACGCGACCTTCAAGTGGGCGGTCGCGCCGTTGCCGGCTGGCCCCGACGGCACGCAGGCCAACGAAGCGGGCGGCGCCGGCTTTGCGATGAACGCCAACAGCAAGGTGAAGGACGCCGCCTGGGCGTTCATGCAGTATCTCTGCGGGCCCGAGGGCCAGATCGCTTTCACCTCGGCGGGCGGTTCCCCGGCGGTGCCGGCGATGATCGGCAACGCCGACGTCAAGGCCTCGTTCAAGGCGCCGTTCGCCGACGTGTTCCTCTCGGAAACCGAGAAGGGCAAGGTCTTCCCGCAGTTCCCGAAATACGTCGACATCACCAACAACTTCATCCAGCCAGCGCTGGACAAGGTCTGGAACGGCGAAGCCACGGCAGCGGATTCGCTCGGCGGCATCAAGGACCAGGCCGACGCGGCCCTCAAGGCCCAATAGTTCCTCCAGGGCGCCGGGACGGTCCGCGCAAGCGGTCTGCCCCGGCGGTCTTTCCTCCCCGCGAGGGGAGCATGATGCGGCACGGCGAGGCCGCAGCTTCCTTTTCCGGCGGAGTTTCGCATGCGCATTATCGACAGCCACGTCCACTATGGCTTTTGGGACAAGCTCTTCACCCGCGAGGCCGAGGAGGGATTCCTCGAGGTCCTGTGGGAGCACTGCCAGGAGGTCGGCGTCGAGAAGGTGGCGCTCCTCGCCAACCCCGGCCGGCGCGGCAACGAGATGCTGTCGCGGGCGCTCGAGGCGCGGCCCGACTTCGTCATCGCCATGGGCCGGCTCGAGCTCGACAACGATCCCGTCTCGACCGTCGAGGATTTTTACCAGCGCGGCTTTCACGGCATCAAGACTATCGGGGTCAGCAAAAACTACGACCACCCGGACTACATGCCCTACTACGAGGCGGCGGCGGCGCGAGGCCTGCGCATCCTCTTCCACACCGGCATCCAGGGCGGGCCGGCCGACTACCTCGAAGGCGGCAAGGAAGATGCCTGGAAGGCGCCGCCGGCGGCCGGCAGCACCGCCGAGGAGGTGCTCGTCGCGCGGCTGAAGAAAGACATCTCGCGCCAAAAGTTCGGGTTTTCGAGCGCCCGCATGCAGCCGATCTACCTCGACACCATCGCGTTCTATTTCCCCGAGCTCTTCATCATCGGGGCGCACCTCGGTTGGCCGGATTATCGCACCGCCTGCGCGGTCGCGCGCTGGCGGCCGCGGCTCTATTTCGACATCTCGGGTGGCGACGTCGTCCACAACCACATCGTCGAGGGCGGCTATATCGGCAAGGAAATCTCGCCCCGAAAGCTCCTCTACGGTTCGGACTCCGACCACAAGCGGCTGAAGGGCGACGTCGCGCGCTGGAAAGCGGCGTTCGACAAGATGGGCCTCACCGCAGACGAGCAGGACCAGATTTTTTACCGCAACGCCGCGCGGATTTTTGGGATCGAGAAATAGATTTGCGTCGGTGCCACACCTTGCCCTGCGTACCCGCAACCAAAGTTCGGACGTGCGGCGGCGGACGTGAGGGCAGGGACTGGCTCCCCTCCCCCTTGAGGGGAGGGATCGGGGGCGGGGGTCTACCGGCGCACATCAAAGCGGGCCGCATGACCCCCACCCGGCTGCCGCCACCCTACCCTCAAGGGGGAGGGGCGTTGGGGTACGTCCGCAGTGCCGATGCCGAGGCAATCCTCGGAGGGCGCAGATGAGTCGCCTCGGCCTATCCCGCCTCGCCCGTGCCGAAGAGCGGGCGGCCTGGCTGTTCCTGCTGCCGAGCGCGGTGCTGTTCCTCGTCTTTACCGCGCTGCCGGTGGTTTCGGCGTTCCTCATCTCGTTTACCCGCTGGGACCTCTTCAACACCCCGGTCTTCGCCTGGCTCGACAACTATCTTACCCTCTTCAACGACCCGATCTTCCGGCAGGTGCTGGGCAACACCGCGTTCTATGTCGCCTGCGCGGTGCCGCTCCAGATGCTGCTCGGGCTTCTCTGCGCGCTCGGCCTTAACCGCGGCCTCGTCGGCCAGTCTTTCTTCCGCATCGTCTATTTCCTGCCGGTGGTGACGAGCACGGTCGCGGTCGGCCTCGTCTGGGCCTGGCTCTTCAACTCCAACTTCGGCCTCATCAACATGGGCCTGTCGCTGCTCGGCGCGACGGAGCTGCCCAAATGGCTGGTGTCGAGCCGCTGGGCCATGCCGGCGGTGATCACCGTCTCGGTCTGGCAGGGCCTCGGCTACGCGATGGTGCTCTTCCTCGCCGGGCTCCAGAACATCCGGCAGGATATCTACGAGGCGGCAGCCCTCGATGGCGCGACTGGCTGGCAGCGCTTCTGGCGGATTACCCTGCCTCTGCTTTCGCCGATGACGTTCTTCGTCCTCATCATCTCGATCATCGGCAGCTTCCAGATCTTCGAGCTGGTCTATGTGATGACCAAGGCCGGCCCGGCCAACGCCACCAACACGCTCGTCTATTTCATCTATCAGAACGGCTTCATGTTCTACCGGATGGGCTACGCCAGCGCCGCCGCGATGGTCCTCTTCCTCATCGTGCTGGTGGCAACGCTGGTGCAATACCGGATGCAGGACCGCTGGGTGCACTATGACTGAGCGCACCGAATCCGCCTCGCCGAGGCCGCTCGACTGGCTGGTGTTCCTGCTGCTGCTCGCGGGCGCGCTTTTGATGTGCGGGCCCTTCATCTGGATGCTCTCGACCTCGTTCAAGCCAATGGCCGAGGTCTTCCGCTTTCCGCCCGAGCTCTGGAGCCCGACGCCGCAGCCGCAGAATTACCTCCGCATCTTCTCGACGATTCCCTTCGGTCGGGCCATCGCCAACAGTCTCATCGTTGCCACCAGTGTCACGCTGCTGCAGCTCATCGTCTGCTCGATGGCCGCCTATGCGTTCGCCTGCCTCAGGTTCCGGGGCCGGGAGCTGGTGTTCCTCATCTACCTTTCGGCGCTGATGGTGCCGTCGCAGGTGACGCTGATCCCGAACTTCATCCTGATCCGCGAGCTCGGCTGGATCGACAGCTACCAGGGCCTCATCCTGCCCTATGCGTTCTCGAGCTTCGGCACGTTCCTGCTGCGCCAGTACATGAAGACCATTCCCTCCGGCCTCATCGAGGCGGCGCGGATCGATGGAGCGAACCACTGGCAGATCTATACCCGCCTCATCCTGCCGCTGACCCGGCCCGCCCTCGGGGCGCTGGCCATCTTCACCTTCGTCGCGCAGTGGAACAACTTCCTCTGGCCGCTCATCACCACCAGCAAGCCGCAGATGCAGGTGACGACGGTGGCGCTGGCCTCGCTCCAGGGCCAGTTCAATACCGATTGGCCGCTGCTGATGACCGGCAGCGTGCTTGCCATCGTGCCGATGCTGGTGGTCTTCGCGCTCGGCAACCGCTCGTTCATTTCGGGCATCACCGCCGGCAGCTTTGGCGGCCGCTGAGCGGGTTTTCGGCTTTGGCCGAACCCATTAACCGCCCGTAAACCACAGTATTATCGAGCAGGGGAGACAATAACTTAACCATCGCAAACTGCCGATACAGCGGCAATCCTGATCTTTACCAGTTGTTGTCGGGGAGAGCCCCACGTTCGCTGCGGATAAGGACCGACAGGGGGTCGACTAGAGTGACGTCCGTGGCAACAATCGATGGGGTGCCTGAGTACGCCCTGCAAGCCAGTATGCGCGATTTCAGGGTGCCGTCCGGCGCTGACCTCCTGGCGCGTTGCGATGACTTTTTCCGTTGGCAGGATACCCGGCGCCGCAGCGGCACCTGGCCGTTTTCGCGCTCGACCGAGACCGGTCCCGATTCGAGCGTTGCGGTGCGCGACGACCAGGGCATGCTGTCCGAGGGCGTGAACTTCGCCTCGCAGGACTATCTCAGCCTGTCCAATCATCCGCTGGTCGAGATCGCCGCCTGCCGCGCCGCGCTCGAATACAGCGTGCACTCGGCCGGCTCGCCCGTGCTCGTCGGCAACACGTCGTCCTCGGTCGAGCTCGAACGGCGGCTCGCTGATTTCCTCGGCATGCGCGAAGTCGTCCTCTATTCGACCGGCTGGTCGGCCGGCTTTGGCGTCATCAAGGGTCTCGTCCGCTCGCACGACTACGTGGTGATGGACGCGCTGGCGCACTCGTGCCTGCAGACCGGGGCGCAGGCCGCGACGCAGAACGTCGTCCTCTTCCGCCATCTCGATATCGAGCATTGCCGGCAGCGCCTGGCCGCGATCCGGGCCAAGGACTCGAAGGGCGGCATCATGCTCGTCACCGAGAGTCTCTTCTCGATGAACAGCGACACGCCCGACATCGCCGCGACGCACGCGCTGGCGCGCGAGTTCGGTGCGACGTTCGTCGTCGACGTCGCCCACGACCTCGGCTGCCTCGGTCCCGACGGCACCGGCCATCTCGGCATGCAGGGCATGCTCGGCAAGGTCGACCTCGTGATGGGCAGCTTCTCCAAGACCTTCGGCTCGAACGGCGGCTTCGTCGCCTGCCGCAACCGCGAGGTGAAGGAATACCTGCGCTTCTACAGCCCGCCCTGC
>Ga0207639_10003311_pt1 | contig 10847 bp, 8 predicted proteins | sample KBSCornC32_FD_184299 | JGI IMG/M metagenome (GOLD analysis project Ga0207639, IMG submission 184299) | Corn rhizosphere microbial communities from Kellogg Biological Station, Michigan, USA - KBS Corn C3-2 (SPAdes) (version 2) | ecosystem: Host-associated > Plants > Roots > Rhizosphere > Soil ...
CGGTACTCCTTAGTTGAATGTTTGGGGGCTGCTGCGCAGCCCAACGCGGGGCAAGCCCGCTCGCCACAAAGTGATCTCGGTGCGACCTTTTAGTCGTGATAAACCACTGTTTTTTTCAGTTGAATGGACTCAGTGACATCAGGGCAGAGCTGTGTATTTGAGTCTATGAGAAACAAATGTGGGAGGAGGCAAGCCCCCTCCCACATATTGATCTCGGCCAGGCTTTAGTCAGTAGTGATACCACTTCACTTCAAGCATCACTTCATTCACCGGCGTCGACAGGTGGCTGTACTCGCGCTGTGCACTCAGGCGTAGCCCCAGGTTGCGCGACAATTCCCACTGTTGATTCAGGCTGATACTGCGGCGCACTTCGCCATTGGTGAAGAAGTCACCCTTGGCTTCCAGGCTCAGGTTGCCCAGCGGGTTCTTCCACAGCACGCCGGTGTTGAACCCGGCCGCCGGGGAGATGGCTTCGCTGAAGTCGTTGTTGTGCTCCACGCGCACGGTGCCGAGGGCGAAGCCGAGCATGTCGTCACTCAACTGCCAGGTGCCGCCGGCGCCGCCGTTGACGTGGGCGACCAGGGTTTCGTCGTCGTGTTTGCCGGGCACGCGTTCAAGGCCGCCAGTGACTTGCCAGGACCACGGCTGCAACAGGGCGTTGCGTGGGGTCAGGGAGCGGATGGTGGCCAGGTCCAGTTGCTGCAGCTGCCAGTGGTTGCCTTCGTACTGGCGCAGTTTCATTTGCAGGATTTCGATCTGTGCGCCGAGGGGGAAACCTTCAGCGTTGTCGTTGAGGTCGTGGTAGGCCATGCGCAGGCCGTATTCGCCGAAGGCCTTGTCGCCCCGGGTGCCGATGCCGGCTTGCCAGGTGCGCGATTCGTGGCCGTTTTCCGGCAGGCCGGGCGGTGTGATCTTGAGGTCGGGCGCCGGGTTCTGGTTGATCGCGCGCAGCAGTTCGAAGCTGCGTTGGGAGCGGATGGTGTCGCGTTCCAGGCCGTTGGCGCGGTAGCGGCCGAGGCGGTAGGCGGCGTCGATGATCAGGGCCTGGCGGTCGCGGGGCAGGGCTTTGAAGGCCGGCTCCTGCAATTGCTGCTGGTCATCGCTGACCTTCAACACCCATTGCTGTTCGTCGCTGTCCAGCGGCTTGGCGCGCTCCAACAGCTCGCGTTCGCGGGACGGGCGGTAGTCGATCCTTTCCACCAGGCCCGCATCTTTCACGGCCTTGACCGTGTCGGTCGGGATGGCGGTCAGTGGAAACTGTTCGGTCAGGCGCAGGCCGGGGCGGGCCACTTGCAGCAGTTCGAGCAGGCGATAGGAGCAGTTTTCGTCGAAAAAGAAGTAATCGAACTGGATCTGCTTGAGCTCCCACACGTGCTCGACCATGCGCTCGGTCTCCACCTGGGTGAGGTTGAGGCGGTATTCCCACAGGTCGCGGTTCTCAAGGCTACGGTATTCGGAGAGTTTTTCCTGGTAGGGCACCAGGGCGAACAGGCCGGGATAACCACCCATCAGGCCTTTCCAGGCATAGAGGATGCTGTTGTCGGAGCCTTCGATATAGGCACCGAAGTTGATCGCGTAGCTGAGCAGGGCGGTGTTGTTGCTTTGCACGTCGGCCTGGTCGATGCGCAGCAGGGTGTGGCCGAACATCGACGACGGGCTGTTGAGGTAGGCCGCCGGGAAGATCATCACCGCACTGTGAGGGGCGACGTCCTTGAACCATTGCTTGAATTCCGTGCAGTCCACGGCGGGCAGGTCAGTGAGGTGCAACTGAGCCTTGAGCCAGCGGGTACGTGCGGGGTAAACGCATTGGGCGTGTTTTTCACCCAGGCTGGCCGGCGCGTATAGCGCGTCAACGGTGGCCTTGAGTTCGGCGTCCGGGTGGTGGGCGCCATCGGCTGCGAGGAAGAATTTCTTGTCGCTGACATAACTGCGCCAGCCACTGATTTTTCCGGCTTCATAATGGCCGAGGGACAGCCAGAACGGATCGTTGGCCAATTGCTGCAAACGTTGATCATCAAGATGCGGTGCCGCGTACAGCGGGGCGCAGGCGAAGAGTGCCGTCCAGGCAAAGCGTTTGAGCATAGGGGCAACTTAAGTCGGAAATAAGAGAGACCCAAAGGGGAGGCGGGCCCAAAAATAAAACCCGCGCCTTAAGCAGGCGCGGGCTGGACGAGCTTAAGCCTGGGTAGCGTATTTCGCCAGACGGGCATCGCTTTTCAGTACAGCAATGGTGTTGTTGTGCACGTCGTCAGCGGTCACGTCAGCCTTGCTGAAGATCTGCTGGAAGTGCTCGTGGGTCACGGCCGCGAAGTGTTCGCGATCTTCCGGGGCCACGCCCAGTACCACGGCGTAGGTGGTCAGCGCTTCGCCATTACCCTTGGCCATGTCTTCGGACAGCTCGTTCATCATGCCATTCATGGCAATCCACGATTTGCCGCCGTAAGTCAGGGCGCTGTTGGTGCTGCAACCGTTGGTGCCCGAGGTCATGCCGAACGTGGCGTTACCCGAAGTACCGTTGGTGGTGGAAGCCAGGAAGTGAGCTGGAGTGCCGCGCTGGCCTTCGAACAACATGTTGCCCCAACCGCAGTTCGGGCCACCTGGTGCTTCTGCCATTGCATTGAGGGAGACGACGGTGAAGAGAGTACCGAGAAGGATCCGTTTCATAGCTTTGTACTCTTTGTGTGCAAACCAATGGACAAGGGTTCAGGCGCATCGCGGCGCCCTAGGGGCCAGTTATTAGTCCAACCCGCGCAGTTTGGAGTTTAGGCATGTTCCAAGGGTTCCGTGCATTTTTCTAAAACATTCGATGATGACGCGATATTTTTGCAGGGCGCGTCCCGTGTCTATGCTTTCCCATAGGCGCGCCTTGCCAGAGCGCGTAACCGGGAGCCAGAATGCCGTCATCTGCCCCGCCTGATGTAAGGAAGCCCGATGCCTGATCCTGTTGCTGCCAGCTTGCGTCTAGCGCCCGAAGCGCTGACTCGCCCTTTCTCCGCTGAACAGTTCAGCTTCTCGACCACCAATGATTTGGAGCCCTTTCGCGGTGTGCTTGGCCAGGAACGTGCGGTTGAAGCGTTGCAGTTCGGTGTGGCCATGCCACGCCCCGGTTACAACGTGTTTGTCATGGGCGAGCCCGGGACCGGTCGCTTTTCGTTCGTCAAACGCTACCTGAAGGCCGAAGGCAAGCGCCTGCAGACCCCGTCGGACTGGGTCTATGTAAATAATTTCGATGAGCCTCGCGAGCCGCGTGCCCTTGAATTACCGGGCGGCGGTGCGGCGGCGTTCATCAACGACATCAACAGTCTGGTCGACAACCTTGTCGCCACCTTCCCGGCAGTCTTCGAGCACCCGACTTATCAACAGCGCAAGAGCGCGATCGACCGCGCCTTCAACCAGCGCTACGACAAGGCCCTGGACGTGATCGAACGCCTGGCCCTGGAAAAGGACGTGGCGCTGTACCGCGACAGCTCCAACATTGCCTTCACGCCGATGCTCGACGGCAAGGCGCTGGACGAGGCCGAGTTCTCGCAGCTGCCGGAAGCTGATCGCGAGCGCTTCCACACGGATATTTCCGAGCTTGAAGAGCGCCTCAACGAAGAGCTGGCCAGCCTGCCGCAGTGGAAGCGTGAGTCGAACAACCAACTGCGCCAGTTCAACGAAGAAACCATCACCCTGGCCCTGCAGCCTCTGCTTGCGCCATTGTCGGAAAAGTATGCGGAAAACGCAGGCGTCTGCGGCTACCTGCAAGCCATGCAGGTGTACTTGCTCAAGACCGTGGTCGAGCAATTGGTGGACGATGCCAAGACCGACGCCCAGGCGCGCAAGCTGCTTGAAGAGCAGTACTGCCCAAGCCTGGTGGTGGGCCATCCGGTCAACGGTGGCGCGCCGGTGGTGTTTGAGCCGCACCCGACCTACGACAACCTGTTCGGCCGCATCGAGTACAGCACCGACCAGGGCGCGCTCTACACCACCTATCGCCAGTTGCGCCCGGGCGCCTTGCACCGTGCCAACGGCGGCTTCCTGATTCTCGAAGCCGAAAAAATGCTCGGCGAGCCGTTCGTGTGGGACGCCCTCAAGCGCTCCCTGCAATCGCGCAAGCTGAAGATGGAATCGCCGCTGGGCGAACTGGGCCGCCTGGCCACCGTGACCCTCAACCCGCAGATGATCCCGTTGCAGGTCAAGGTGATCATCATTGGTTCGCGCCAGTTGTACTACGCGTTGCAGGACGCTGATCCGGACTTCCAGGAGATGTTCCGCGTACTGGTGGACTTCGACGAAGACATCCCGATGGTCGACGAAAGCCTGGAGCAGTTCGCCCAATTGCTGAAAACCCGCACGTCGGAAGAAGGCATGGCACCGCTGACCTCGGACGCCGTGGCGCGGTTGGCCACCTACAGTGCCCGGCTGGCGGAGCACCAGGGGCGCTTGTCGGCGCGTATCGGGGATTTGTTCCAGCTGGTCAGCGAGGCGGATTTCATTCGCCATCTGGCAGGCGACGAGATGACCGATGCCGGGCATATCGAACGCGCACTCAAGGCCAAGGCCACGCGTACCGGGCGGGTGTCGGCGCGGATTCTCGACGACATGCTCGCCGGGGTGATCCTGATCGACACCGCCGGTGCGGCGGTGGGCAAGTGCAACGGGCTGACGGTGCTGGAGGTGGGCGATTCGGCATTCGGTGTGCCGGCGCGGATTTCCGCCACGGTGTACCCGGGCGGCAGCGGTATTGTCGACATCGAGCGTGAGGTCAACCTCGGCCAGCCGATCCACTCCAAGGGCGTGATGATCCTCACCGGTTACCTGGGCAGCCGTTACGCCCAGGAATTCCCGCTGGCGATCTCGGCGAGTATCGCGCTGGAGCAGTCCTACGGTTATGTGGACGGCGACAGTGCTTCCCTGGGCGAAGCGTGCACCTTGATCTCGGCCTTGTCGAAAACCCCGCTCAAGCAGTGCTTCGCCATCACCGGCTCCATCAACCAGTTTGGTGAAGTGCAGGCGGTGGGCGGGGTCAACGAGAAGATCGAAGGGTTCTTCCGCCTCTGCGAAGCGCGTGGCCTGACCGGTGAACAGGGCGCGATCATTCCCCAGGCCAACGTCGCTACGCTGATGCTGGATGAGAAGGTGCTGCAGGCCGTGCGTGCCGGGCAGTTCCATATCTATGCGGTGCGCCAGGCGGACGAGGCGTTGAGCCTGTTGGTGGGCGAGGATGCCGGTGAGCCGGATGCCGAAGGGCAGTTTCCGGAAGGCACGGTGAATGCACGTGTGGTAGAGCGGTTGCGCGCGATTGCCGAGATGATCAGCGAGGATGACCTGAAGGAAGCGGAAAAGGAGTTGGCGCAGGAAGCGTTGGCGGAAGCCAAGCCCATCTGATGGCGACGTGAATTGTGGCGAGCGGGCTTGCCACAACTAGCACCATAGCCACAACAATCCCATCACCACATGACGGGTAAAACCGTCATGAATTTGGCGCGACTGTAGGACCAACGCCCGTTGGTCCCTACAACCTTGGTTTGTCGTGGTTTTCTTCTATTCTGTGCTCAAGGGATATCCACAGGAGTCGCGGGATAGAAACAGCCTCGCCCCAGGCGCAGGTTGAACACCGATCTACCGAGGGTCGCCGCCATGCCGCGCAACCTTTGCCTTACCCGCCAGTGCTTTGGCCTGGTCACCCGTATCGAATGTTCCATTCGCCCTCTTGCGGGGGATAACGGGATGTGGACCTTGTTGTTTGCCGCCGGAATGACCGGTGAACAGCCGTCCACCATCAAGTCTCAAGGCCCGTTCCCCGGGCCCTTCGTCGCGGAAAACATGCTGGAGTCCATCGTCGACAGCCTGACCCAGCACGGCTACGAGAAGGCGGGTGACCCGCAGATCTGGTGCCTGCACATGCAGGCCCATCTGCGACAGCTCAATGGTGACACCCAGCACTGACCGCTATTTGCTCTCGGGTTTGTCCAACTTGACCTCGAAGCCATATTGCACGGTGCTCAGGTCGGTGCGCTGGTAGCTTTCCAGGGTGGTCGGCCGGCCGTAAAAGTAATGCACGTCAAACAGCGCCGTGCCGTATTCCTCGGCGCGGTGGCTGACGCCGAGGATTTCCTTGAGGTAGTTGCCGCTGGCGTCCTTGGCGTAGAACCGCCAGCTGTCGGCGGGGAAGGCCTTCTGGTCGACGATCAGCGCGTTGTCTTTGAGCGACAGCCCCTTGGGCAGCTTGGCCACGTCGATCTCGGCTTTGTCGATGGTCGCCAGGAACAGCGGAATCGAGCCCACCACATACGCCGGGTTTTCCGGGAACAGGTTCAGGTCGTAGGTGAGGGTGCCGCGTGCCGGGTTCAGTTCAAACGCCTCGGCTGGCAGTTCGATCGGCTCGCCGCGTTCGCCTTTTTCGTCGGCGGTGAAGAAGGTCACCGGTGATTCGCTGCTGTTGCGCTCGCTGCCCACCAGGTCGTCATTGAAGGTGAACGGGTGGTCGAACACGATGTGCGCAGCGCTGGCGTCTTCAACCGACTGGCTGATGGTGACGCTGTTTTTCAGCTGGTCCTCGGTCATGCCCGCGTCTTTGAGCCAGCTGGCGGCGCCGTCGTCATACACGGTGACCGGCATCGGCAGGGCCTGGACGGTGTTCTGCAGGCTGTTCTTGTCAAAGCGCATCACGGGCAGGTCGAGGTCTTTGCGCGTGCGCGTGGCGGTGGAAAAATCCAGTACGTTGACCTGCAGGTTGTCGATCACGCCATTGAAATACACCTTGGCGTAATGGCTGCTCTGTTTGTGTTCGAAAGCTTTTTGTTCCTCGGTGAGCTGTTTTTCGAACGCCTCCGACCAGGCTTTCTGCTTTTGCATCTCGGCCAGTTGTTTTTCGTAGAACGCCACCTGGGCGCTGCTTTCGTTGATCGAGCCCGACCGGGTGAGAAACTGCCCGGTGCTGTCCCGCGCCTGCACCAGCAGCGGGTTGGGCGATTCGTCACCGACTTCAGGCGCCAGCGGTTGGCTGTTGGTCAGCTCGATCTCGGCGTAGTTTTTTTCCAGGAGCAACAGGTTGAGGGTGATGTTGCCCTCGGTGCGCTTGTGGCCTACGTCTTTTTTCGACAGATCAAAGGTCAACACCTTGCCCGGCGCGACCACTTCCACCGTGCCCTTGAGGCTGACGGGCTGTGGCTGGCTCTTGTTTTCCGTCTCGATGCCGTCGATGAACGGGTAGGTCACCGTCAGGTCGTCGGGGTTGGTCAGGTTGGAGCTGCTGGGGCTCAACTGGATGCCCGGATCGGTTTCCGACCATTCCGGCTGGAAGGGGATGACCCTGTTGTTGCTCAGGGTCACCGACTGCCATTCCAGGCCGTGGGGGAAGGGGAACTGGTCAGGCATGTTGAAGTTGAACGGGAACACCGGCTGCAAGTCGGTCAGGTAGTCGGAATGGGAGCTCTTGCGCAGCACAAACAGGCCATTGATGTAGGTGTCCACCAACGCCTGGGGCGTGGGGTAGTGCTTGAGCAGGGCCAGGGAGTCTTCGCCGTACTCGGCTTCGATGGGCTTGCTGGCGAGTTTGACCCGCGCCCGCTCCAGTAACAGCAGCGAACCGCCCAGGTCGGCGACGGCGTCACGCAGCTTGGGGTCCTGGATGCTGTCCAGGGAGTGTTCGAACTTTGCGGTTTTCTCTTCGAGGGTGGTCTGCTTCTGCTCGTCACTGGGGGAGCAGCCGCCAGCCAGCAGCAATGCCGCGCACAGGCCGATACTGGCCAAAGGGGATCGCACATCCATCATCTGAGTTTTTCCTGTCCGACGTCATCGAGCCGAGTTGTTATTGGGCTCGACACTAGCAGAAAAATTCTCTTACAGATGCCGCACAGGTCAGTTTTCTCGTGGTTACAGCTGTCTTGTAGCGGCTGGTATACTCGCCGCCATTTCTAGCCAAGCTGTGTGAGATCCAATGGAACGCTTTATCGAAAATACTATGTACGCCTCACGCTGGCTGCTGGCGCCTATCTATCTGGGGCTTTCCCTGGGCCTGCTGATCCTGGCGCTGAAGTTCTTCCAGGAAATCATCCACGTCCTGCCCAATGTGTTTTCCATGCTGGAAGCTGATGTGATCCTGCTGCTGCTGTCGTTGATCGACATGGCCCTGGTCGGCGGCTTGCTGGTGATGGTGATGATTTCCGGCTACGAGAACTTCGTCTCGCAGCTGGATATCGATGAAAACAAAGAGAAACTCAACTGGCTGGGCACCATGGACTCTTCGTCGCTGAAGATGAAAGTGGCGGCGTCCATCGTGGCGATTTCGTCCATCCACTTGCTGCGCATCTTCATGGACGCCAAGAACGTCGATCCGCAGCACCTGATGTGGTACGTGATCATCCACATGACCTTCGTGGTCTCGGCGTTTGCCATGGGTTACCTGGACAAGGTCACCAAACACTGATGCCCCGCGCCGGCCTTACTGCTCCACGAAGTAGTAAGGCTGGCGGTTGATCGACATCTGCTTGATCACCTTCACCGGGGTGGCCAGGTCGTTGGTATGGTCCAGCAACGCAATGTTGCCGGGCTTGGCGCCTAGGTAGTTGTGCAGCTCGGCCTCGGTCTTCAGGATCGGCAAGTAGGCCTGCAGATAGAACACGCTGGCCCCGGCGATACGCTCGTTGGGCTGGAACAGCACCACCTCCCTGCTTTCATCTTTAAACGCCTGAACCTGGCTGATCACCGGGACGAACGACTGGCGCACATCGGCCTTGGGCGCAAACCAGAACGCTGCAATCAGATAGCAGCCCACGGCCAGGGTGAACACGCCGCCCACGAGGGTTCTGTGATGTGTGTAGAGCGCAGGTTTGCGGGTTTTCAGCCACGCCAGCAGCACCCGTGCATATTCCGCGGCCAGTACGGCGGCGGCCGGGGCCAGTGCCATCAGGTACACCGTGCGTTTGCTCGAGGCCAGGGTCAACAGGGTGAACTGCGCCACCAGCCAGACGCTGAAGAACAAGTGGTAGCGGTTGCGCACCAGGCTTTTGCGGAAATGCCACAGGCCCAGGTACACCAGGATATTCCACGGCAGGAACGCCTCGGGCAGCTTGGCGATGTAGTAGTAGAACGGCTCGTAATGGCCTGCCTCGACAAACGAACCGCTGAAACGGCCGACGCTGTTGGTCAGCAGCACTTCGGCCACCGCTTGCATGCCGCCACGCTGGAACAGGAAGCCCAGCCAGATCACCAATGGCACCAGCGCCAGCAAGGTGAACAGCGCGGGCTTGAGCCAGTCGCCAAGGCGCAGGCGCTTGTCCATGAGGCTGGTGCTGACCAGATATACAAAAATCACAATGCCCGGCATCGCCAGGCCCAGCACGCCTTTGCTGAGGGTGGCAATCACCATCCCTGCGGTAAACAGTGCCCATGCGCCTGTGCTTGAGCCTTCACGATCGGGCCGCACGGCCTGGTAAAACCCCAGCAGTGCGGCGGTCACGCCGAGGGTGAGCAGCGAATCCTCACCCACACCGCGCGCATTGCTCCAGTAACTGGCCATGGTCGCCAGGATCAGCGCGGCGCTGAAGGCCAGCGTCTGCGGCCGACCGAACTTGCGCAGCATGGTGTAAAGCAGCATTACGCTGAACAACCCAGCAAACGCCGAAGCCAGGCGCACCGCCCAAGTGGTGCCGCCAAACAGGCGAATCGCCCCGGCATCGATCCACAGGCTCAAGGGTGGTTTTTCTAAGAACGGTTCACGAAACAACTGGGGCACCACCCAGTTATTGTCCAGGTGCATGGCCATGGCGATCCCGGCCACGCGGGCTTCGGTGGAGCCTTGCAGCTCGTGGTTACCCAGGGCAAAGAAGAACAACAGACCAGCAAGCAGGAACAGCAGGGGAGCGGGACGCGTCATGGAGTGTGGCTACCAGGGCAGGAGGACCGTCCGGGGGAACGGTCATTGCAATGGGCTAGTATCCGTCGGCGTTTCTGAATATTTCGTGAACGAATGTGGGTTTTTTGTAATGTCGCTCACGGCGCCTTCAGGCTGGGCAGTGCGGCTCTACCTTCCGGGCTCAGCACCGGCTCCAGTTGCTCCCAGGTAAAACTCAGTTCGTTATCACAGCCATCACCCTGGGCGGGCGTCGACAGTTGCAGGCCCTGGGTGTTGAAGCTCAAGTCGAACGAGGAATAACTGGTCACGGCTGGGCACCCTTCGTCGGTGGTGGTCTGCCTGGCCAGCCAGCTGCTGAAAGCGGCCGGCAACTTGACCTGGCCCGAGTAGGGCGTGTCCCATTGCTCATGGCCGCCCAACCACGTCCAGGGGTCGACCTTTTCACCGGTTTGCAGATTCCAACTGTGCAGGCCCCAACTGATGCCCCCGCGTCCGTAGCCCGCCGACCAGCGATAGAACCGCACGGTGATCCAGTGCGATGACCAGTAGAACGGCTCCACCGCGATCTCACTGGTGGTGGTGCCGCCGCTCTGGTCCAGTGAGTTGCGCCGCTCCCTGAAGAAATCGGCCTGGCCGTCCGGGTTGATGGCCATGCGCGCGAGCTCGCGGTTGATCTTGTCGATGGCCGCACCGTCGCCTTCAAGTTTCAGGATGACCTGGCCTCCTTGGGTCTTCACTTGATAGGCGTGTTCGGCGAAGGTTTTCCGTTCGACCTTTACCGCGGGTGGCACGGCTTCAAGCGCATTGTTATAGGCATCGCTGGCGCAACCGTCCGTGTCCCTGCGTTTCAGCACCAACGCCAGGCTTTTACCCTCAAGGGATTTGCTCCAGGTACCCGTCAACGTGTCGCCTTGGGGGGCATCCAACTGCCAGAACCCGGTTTGCCCTTCTTCAACCCACGGCTCACTGGCGTTGACCTGAGTGAGCTGAATGGGCGTGAGAATCC
>Ga0207639_10003313_pt1 | contig 10839 bp, 11 predicted proteins | sample KBSCornC32_FD_184299 | JGI IMG/M metagenome (GOLD analysis project Ga0207639, IMG submission 184299) | Corn rhizosphere microbial communities from Kellogg Biological Station, Michigan, USA - KBS Corn C3-2 (SPAdes) (version 2) | ecosystem: Host-associated > Plants > Roots > Rhizosphere > Soil ...
ACATGGTCGGCGCTGTCTGGCTACGAGCGCGGCAAATATCTCTATGCCATCGCGCGGGCGGTGCAGAAGCACTCGCGGCTCTTTGCCGTGCTCGAGAGCCTCGACAACGGCAAGCCGATCCGGGAAAGCCGCGACGTCGATATCCCGCTCGTCGCGCGCCACTTCTACCATCACGCCGGCTGGGGCCAGCAACGCGACCGTCAGTTCCCCGGCATGGTGCCCTATGGCGTCTGCGGCCAGATCATCCCCTGGAACTTTCCGCTGCTGATGCTGGCCTGGAAGATCGCCCCGGCCTTGGCGGCCGGCAATACGGTGATCCTCAAGCCAGCCGAGTTCACTTCGCTCACCGCCCTGCTCTTTGCCGAGATCTGCGATCGCATTGGCCTGCCCAAAGGCGTCGTCAACATCGTCACCGGCGAGGGCGAGACCGGGCAGGCGATCGTCGCTCATCCCGATATCGACAAGATCGCCTTTACCGGTTCGACCGAGGTGGGAAAAGCCATCCGTGCCGCGACTGCCGGTTCTGGCAAGGGGCTGAGCCTCGAGCTCGGCGGCAAGTCGCCCTACATCGTCTTCGACGACGCCGATCTCGACAGCGCCATCGAAGGGCTGGTCGATGCCATCTGGTTCAACCAGGGCCAGGTCTGCTGTGCCGGCTCCCGTCTCCTTGTGCAGGAATCGATCGAGGACAAGTTCCTCGCGAAACTCAAGAAGCGGATGTCCACGCTGCGCGTCGGCGATCCGCTCGACAAGGCCGTCGACATCGGCGCGCTGGTCGCCCCGGTGCAGGTTGCCCGAGTGCAGGAGTTGGTGAAGAAGGGCGTCGCCGAGGGCGGTCAGCTCTACGAGCCCGACATCGATCTGCCCAAGGGCGGCTGCTTCCTCAGACCGGCGCTCATCACCGACATCTCGCCGGCCAACACGGTAGCCACCGAGGAAATCTTCGGGCCCGTGCTGGTCGAAATGAGCTTCCGCACCCCCGACGAAGCCGTGGCGCTCGCCAACAATACCAAATACGGCCTCGCCGCGACGCTCTGGAGCGAAAACCTCAACCTCGCGCTCGATATCGCGCCGCGCCTCAAAGCCGGCGTCGTCTGGATCAACGGCACAAACCAGTTCGACGCCGCGGTCGGCTTTGGCGGCTACAAGGAATCCGGCTTTGGCCGCGAGGGTGGCCGCGAGGGCATGGCGGTCTACCTCAAGCCGGCGTGGGAAAAAGCGCTGAAGCCACAACCCCAACCTCGTCCTGAGGCGGGAGCGAAGCGGCCCTCGAAGGACGCTTCGCGCGCGCGCAATCCCCTCGACGGCGACGGCGCTATCGACCAGACGGCAAAAATGTATATCGGCGGCAAGCAGGCGCGCCCCGACAGCGGCTATTCGCGCGTCTTCCTCGGCGCCAATGGCTCGCCCATCGGCGAGGTTGGCGAAGGCAACCGCAAGGATATCCGCAACGCCGTCGAAGCGGCGCGCGCCGCCCTCGGCTGGGGCACCACTTCCGCTCACAATCGTGCGCAGATCCTGTTCTTCCTCGCCGAAAATCTCGACTACCGCCGCAAGGAGTTCGCCGACCGCCTGCGCGAGCAGACCGGTGCCTCGGCCGCGGCCGCCGACAGGGAAGTCGCCGCGTCGATCGAGCGTCTCTTCGCCTTCGCCGGCTGGGCCGACAAATACGACGGCGCCGTGCACAACCCGCCGGCCCGCGCCATTGCCGCCGCCATGGTCGAGCCGATCGGCGTCATGGGCATTGTCGCGCCGGCGGAACTACCGCTGCTCGGGTCGGTTGCGCTGCTAGCGCCCGCTATCGCCATGGGCAATCCGGTGGTGCTCGTTCCGTCCGAGCCGCACCCGCTGTCGATCACCGACCTCTATCAGGTGATCGAAACCTCGGATGTGCCCTCCGGCGTCATCAACATCGTCACCGGCGACGCCGTGGCTCTGGCGAAAACACTCGCCGAACACGACGGGGTCGATGCGATTTGGTTCTGCGGCTCAGCCGACGCCTCCGCCATGGTCGAAAAAGCCTCGACCGGCAACCTCAAGCAGACCTGGACCAGCCGCGGCCTCGCCTTCGACCTCGCCGACGCGGAAAAGTTCGAGGGGCCCTACCTTCTGGCCAGGGCCACCCAGGTCAAAAACGTCTGGATCCCCTACGGCGCATGACTTTTCTGCCGCAGGAGATCATCGCCAAGAAGCGCGACCGACTGGCGCTGTCGGCCGAGGAGATCGGCCAGCTGATGCGCGGCATGGCCGATGGCAGCGTGTCGCCGGCGCAGGTCGGCGCCTTTGCCATGGCCGTCTATCTCAACGGCATGAGCGACGACGAGACGGTGGCGCTGACGCTCGAGATGCGTGACTCGGGCCGCGTGCTCGATTGGTCCGACCTTGATGGCCCTGCCATCGACAAGCACTCGACCGGCGGCATCGGCGACAACGTCTCGCTGATGCTCGCCCCGATGCTGGCCGCTCTTGGCTGTTACGTCCCGATGATCTCCGGCCGGGGGCTTGGCCACTCCGGCGGCACGCTCGACAAGCTCGATTCGATTCCCGGCTACCGGAGCGTCGTCGACAACGAGACTTTCCGCCGCGCCGTGCGCGAAGCAGGCTCGGCCATAGTCGGGCAGACCGGCGACCTCGCCCCCGCCGACGGCGTGCTTTACGGTATCCGCGACGTGACGGGCACCGTCGAAAGCCTGCCATTGATCGTCGCCTCGATCCTCTCGAAGAAGCTTGCGGCCGGCCTTAATGCGCTGGTGCTCGACGTCAAGACCGGCAACGGCGCCTTTATGCCCGAGCTCGACCGCTCGCACGCCCTGGCCAAGGCGATGGTTGCGGTCGCCAACGGCGCGGGCATCAAGACCGCCGCGCTCGTCACCGACATGAACGAGCCGCTGGCCACCGCCGCCGGCAATGCCGTCGAAATCCGCAACGCCATCGATTTCCTCACCTGCGACCATCGCGATCCGCGCCTGCTCGAGGTCACGCTGGCGCTGGGCGAGTTGTTGCTCGTCACGGCGGGACGCGCACCCGACGCTGCGACTGCCCGGGCCAGCTTGATCGGAACGCTCGACAGCGGCGCGGCGGTCGATCGCTTCGCCCGCATGGTCACGGCGCTGGGCGGCCCGCACGACCTCATCGATTGCGTCGCGACCTATCTGCCGGCCGCTCCAGTCGTGCGCGACGTGGCGGCTGAAAATGCAGGTGTCGTGCAGGCAATCGACGTCCGCGGCCTTGGCATGACGGTCGTGGCGCTCGGCGGCGGCCGCACCCGACCCGGCGACAGCATCGATCACAGCGTCGGATTCGACCGGCTGCTGGGTCTCGGCGCCAAGGTCGAGCGCGGCACCCCTCTCGGCCGCATCCATGCGCGCAACGAGGCCGAAGCCGAGAACGGCGCCCTGCGCCTGCGCATGGCCTACGCCCTTGGCCCCACCGCGCCGGACAACCCGCTCGTCGTCGAGCGGCTGGCCCCGGAGGCGCCCTGATGCCGCGCGTCATCCTGTGCGTGCTCGACAGCTTTGGCATCGGCGGGGCGCCGGATGCCGCCGACTACGGCGACACAGGCGCCAACACGCTGCTCCACATCGCCGAAGCCTGCGCCGCGGGTCGGGGCGATCGCGACGGCTCGCGTGCCGGGCCGCTGGCCTTGCCCAATATGGATACGCTCGGCCTCGGCGCGGCGGGCAAGCTGGCGTCGGGCTCGCTCGCACCCGGCCTGACCGATACCCCACGCGGTGGCCGCTGGGGCGTCGGCCGCGAGGTCAGCAAGGGCAAGGACACGCCCTCGGGCCACTGGGAGATCGCCGGCGTGCCCGTGCCCTTCGACTGGGGCTATTTCCCGCAGACCGAGCCGGCCTTTCCGCCCGATCTCGTCGCCGCGCTGATCGAAAAGGCCGAGCTCCCGGGCATCCTCGGCAACAAGCATGCCTCGGGGACGACGATCATTGCCGAGCTCGGCGAGGAGTCGATCCGCACGGGCAAACCCATCTGCTACACCTCGATCGACAGCGTCTTCCAGATCGCCGCGCATGAGACGCATTTCGGCCTCGACCGGCTCTATCGCGTCTGCGACATCGCTTTCTGGCTCACTTCGCCGCTGCGGGTTGGCCGCGTCATCGCCCGTCCCTTCGTCGGCGAAACCCGGGACACTTTCAAGCGTACCGGCAACCGCCGGGATTTCGCCATCCCGCCCCCCGAGCCGACGCTGCTCGATCGCGCCAAGGAGGCCGGCCGGCAGGTATTTGCCATCGGCAAGATTTCGGACATCTACGCCACCCGCGGCGTCACCCATAAGCTCAAGGCGACCGGCAACCCAAAACTCTTCGACGCCACCCTCGATGCGATCGAGATGGCGCCGGACGGGGCGCTGGTTTTCACCAATTTCGTCGATTTCGACCAGGAATATGGCCATCGCCGCGATGTCCCGGGCTACGCCGCGGCGCTCGAGGCATTCGACGCGCGCCTCCCCGAGATCATCGCCAAGCTCCGCGACGACGATCTCCTCATCCTCACCGCCGACCACGGCAACGATCCGACCTGGCGTGGCAGCGATCACACCCGCGAACAGGTGCCGATCCTTTGCTTTTCCCCAAGCCTCTCCAAAGGAGAGGTTGGCATAAGGCAAACCTTCGCCGATATTGGCGAAAGCGCCGCCCGCTGGCTCGGATTGGCGCCGGGTCCGCATGGGCGGAGTTTCCTGTAGTTGAGTGGAGGATCACCGGTGAAAGTTGGCAACGCGACCGTCGTCGACCACCCGCTGATCCAGCATAAGCTCTCGATCATGCGCAACAAGGAGACGTCGACGGCGAGCTTCCGGCGGCTGTTGCGCGAAATCGCCCATCTCCTCTGCTACGAGGTGACGCGCGACCTCGAGCTTGAGATGATCTCGATCGAAACCCCGATGGGTCATTTCGATGCGCCCACCATCAAGGGCAAGAAGCTGGTCTTCGCCTCGATCCTGCGCGCCGGCAACGGTCTTCTCGACGGCATGCTCGATTTGGTGCCGGCGGCGCGCGTCGCGCACATCGGCATCTACCGCGACCACGAGACGCTGCAGCCGGTCGAATACTACTTCAAGGCGCCGGCCGAGCTCGACAACCGGCTGATCATCGTCGTCGATCCGATGTTGGCCACCGCCAACTCATCGGTCGCCGCCGTGCAGCGCCTCAAGGAGCGCGGCGCCAACAATTTGCGCTTCCTCTGCCTCCTTGCCGCGCCCGAAGGCATCGATCACTTCAGCCGCGAGCACCCCGACGTGCCGATCTTCACAGCGGCAATCGACAGCCACCTCAACGAGCACGGCTACATCGTCCCCGGCCTAGGTGACGCCGGCGACCGCATGTACGGCACGAAGTAGTCGGCCGCGGCCTAGTTAGCCGACAGCCGCAAGTGGCCTTGAGGACACGCGCAGCTCGAAGTGAAGATCATCGCGTCCCGCAAGCTCCGGATGATTGCCGGCAACGACATCTCCCAGGACATTTGGCACGCGTTCGAACAGAGCATCAAGGCTTCGATCCTCCATGACAAAGCCATAGACTTCGGTGCTCGTCGCAACCCAGACAGCTGCCTCGGGGTCCCACTCGACCGCAATGCCTACGGGCTCGCGTGCCATTGATGCCTCCGCTATCGCTACAACGACCTTGCCGGCCGCTGCCGCAAACTACGCCTTGAGCGGCAGCCCGTAGCTGATCAGCTCGGCGCGAAGCGCCGCGGGGCTGGTGAAGTGAATCCCCGCCATGCCGTATTTGCGCGCCGACACGATATTGGGCTCGTTGTCGTCGATGAAGACGCAGCTTTCCGGTGCGAGCCCGTAGCGTTCGCAGAAGACCCGGAAGATGCGGGGATCGGGCTTCACATAGCGTTCGAGCCCGGAGACCACGACGCCGTCGAATTTTTCGAGGAACGGCCATTCGCCGAGGCAGGCCATCCACTTCTCCCAGGAGAAGTTGGTGATCGCAAAGGTTGGGATTTCGGCCGCGATCAACTCGTCGTGGATGGCGATGGTGCCTTCGATGAAGCCGTGGAACGTCTCCTTCCAGCGCTCGTCATAGGCCTTGATCTCGCGCCAGTATTTGGGGAAGCGGCTGACCAGCTTGGCGACGCCCTCGGCGTAGATGTCGCCGGCGTCGAATTCGAGGTTCCATTCGAGCGTGCACACGTTCTGGTGGAACCAGAGCGCTTCCTCCTCGGTCTCGAAGAGCTTGCGGAAGAGGAACATCGGGTTCCACTCGACGAACACGCCGCCGAGATCGAAGACGGGGACGAGCGTCTGATCGGACATGGGAGAAAATCCGCGAAGGGGGGAAGGCCCCGCGGCTATGCCACGTCAGGTCCGTCGCATGCAAGCGCTACGGCTCAGGTGCACGTCGTGGTGTTGTAACAGATGATGCCGGGGTAGCGCGGCAGGTAGAAATTCTGGTGGTAGAGCGTGAACGGGTTCTTGAAGAACAGCCCGAGCAGCGGGGTGTAGGTATAGGTCGCTTCCGACACCACGATATAGGGAGAGGTCGTCCCCTTGACCGCGTTGGTCAGCGTCGATGGCAGCGGGTGCGAGGCAAAGCTGGCGTTCGTGGTGTAGCCCACGCCCGTCGGCTTCCGGCTCCATTTGACCGTCGTCGTCCCGTCGCTGGCGACATAGACCAGCGTCACCTCCTGGGTCAGCGGCGTGGTCGAAAACGGCGAGATGATCGCCGTGGCCGCCTGGAAATAGTCGGTGAGGTTGGTCGCCGTGACCGAGCCGTTGGCCCGCGCCACAAGGTCGCCCACGGTACCCGCGATGACGTTGACGCGCTGGTCGACATTGATGAGCTGGCTGAGCTCGGCAGAGCCGAGATAGAGCGTCAGCATTACCGGCAGCACCAGCGCAAACTCGACCGCCGCGACGGCTTCCTGCGCTCGCCCGAAGAGGCGGCTGCGCCGAATGATACGGACGAGGTGGTGGCGAAGCGTGGTCATGTGAAGGGCTCGTTCATGAAGACGCGGGCCGTGCCGAGCAGGAACGTGCGGTTCGACAGCGACCGACCGAGGTTGAAGCCGCCGAAATTCATGAAGACCGGCCACTGGTAGTAGACCTGGACCAGCACCACAGAGCTGCCGGTGCCGGGCTGCCAGGTCTCCGCGAGGGTCCATTTGGTCGGGTCGGTCGGGTTGACCGGCAGCGAGAACGTCGTCGCCGCGGTAAAATTGGTCACCGTCGTGACGCTGATCCGCAGGTTGTTGCAATTGAACAGGCCAAACAGGCGTGAGCAGATGGCGGTGCGAAAGTTGGTGGTGTCGTAGCCGGTGATCGCCTGCACCTGGCCGGTGCGGATGTAGCGGCTGGCATCCTGCACGGCGCCGTCGAGCACCTGGCCGGCGAGAAACACCATCGCGGTTTCGAGGATCGCCCCGATCAGCGCAAAGAACGGAATAGCAAGGATGGCGAGCTCGACCGCCGTTGCGCCGCGCTCGTCACGGCCGAGCCGGAGCGCCTGGCGGCACCAGCGCGCAAAAAGGCCGGTCGGGGACAGAGAGGCTGAAGGCATGTCTGGCGGCTGCTCGGGAAACTGCCCGAGGCTAGCCAGCTGTGCCTAACTTGGAGTTGATGACGCCCCCGCAATTGCAGCGAGCATACGGCGTGGTTAAGGCCGGGTAACTGCCGGCTTATCTTGCGCTACTGAGCGATGCTCTGGACCACGTTCATCGAGGCCGTCACCTGGCTGCTGAACGAGGGATCGTCACCCAGCATGACCATCGGGTGGCAGACCGGCGCGCAGGCAAGCGTGGTGTGCGCCGCGCCGTTGAACACCGTTACCGTGTCTGCCTGTGACTCGATCACTTCGAGCAGCGTGTCGGCGATCGGATTGCCCTTGCTGTCCAGCACGATCATGTTGGTCTGGCCGTAGCTCTTGCCGGTGAGGATCAGCGTCTGCGGATCCTGGATGGTGACGTCGGCGACACCCGGATTGCCGAGGACCACGGTCGCCGCCGGCGCGCTGATCCTAAGGATTCGCGCCATGTTGACCTTGACGGTGATCGGTCCGCTCGTCGGCGTCGCAGTGGTGGGACCCGCCGCGGCCATGGCCGGCGCCATGAGCGCCAGCATGGCTGCTGCGCCGAGGGCGGTGGCTATCAACCGGGAGCGGAAAGTGAGGGGCATGGCCGACTCGAGCTACTTGAACGCTTCCGAAGTGTTGCCGGGAATGGTGAATATTTGGCAAACGCGGGCTAGGAGCGGTTGCACGCTCTAAAGGCACGCGGCCGAGCCCGCGCGCGCGGGCGTGGATGGCCGCCTCACGGATGATCGACTGACGTTATTTGTGTCGATTTGTTTCAACCATCGTATCAATTGTCGTCAATACTGTTAAGGCGATGATCATCATACATAAAGAGGGGATGGAACCCTCGGTTGGACATGCCTCGATTAACGCATTTTCAAGGACTTCTCGGTAGTTTCGCCGCCAGTTCGATTGTAGCGCAGTTGGTCGAACGGTGCTGTCAGCCCGCTGGCTGGTAACTTGGAGCAAAAATAAATGAACCTTATCGCGCAGTTTGCGAAGGATGAATCGGGTGCGACAGCCATCGAGTATGGCCTGATTGCCGCGCTCATCGCTGTTGGTATCATCGTCGCCGCCTCCTTCCTTGGCGGCTCGCTTGCCTCTCTCTTCAACAAGATCGGCAACAAGATGAGCAGCGCCGCGGCCTCGGTCAGCTGATCGAGCCGAAAGCGCAGGAAATTGTCGGGGGGCCAAAAGCCCCCCGGTTTATTTTCGAGTTATTAACGCCGACGCCCCAGACTGCCATCGCGGTACACGCCCCGCGGCCAGGCCTCCGGTACGAGATGATCGAAAAGTTCGCCCTTCTGCTGTTCCCCATGATGATGGCCTTTGCCGCTTCGTCGGATCTCCTGACGATGCGCATCTCCAATCGCGTGGTGCTGCTGCTGGTGGCGTTCTTCTGTGCGGTGGCGGTGGGCATCAACATGCCGCCGGTCGAGTTCGGCTTCCACGTCGCCTGCGCGACGGTGGTGCTGATCGTTGCCTTCATCTTCTTCGGCATGGGCTGGATCGGGGGCGGCGACGCAAAGCTTGCGGCCGCCACGACTTTCTGGCTCGGGTTCGGCGTGACGCTGCCTTACCTCATCGATGCCTCGCTCATCGGCGGCTTCATGACGCTGCTGATCCTGGCCGCCCGGCGCTGGCCTCTGCCGGCGTTCCTGCAGCGCATCCGTTGGATCGACCGGCTGCACGACAGCAAGACCGGCATCCCTTACGGCATCGCGCTCGCCATTGCGGGCCTGCTGACCTATTCGGACAGCGCGGTATTCCAGCGGCTGGCCGGCTGAGCCGGCAGCCCTGACCGGCCGTCGCTAAGGCGAGGCCGGCAGTCATCCAAGCGTCAGACCTGAGCCGCATCCGGCGGGTGGCATCCGTGCGCCCGCCGCGCCGGCGTCGCGATAACCGCACGTTAACCGTAAGCGCAAACGCTCGATTAACCAAACCTTGAGGCTTTGCCCGCATATTTGCGAACGGCGGAGTCGGGCGCGCAACGTCCTGATCTTTGTGGAGTATCGTCAATGAGACCGGCACGAATCCTCCTGTTGCTCGTAGCCATCATCGCCGGTGGCCTCGCGGCGTTCCTCGCGACGCGCGGGTCCAATCCCGAGACGGTCGTGCAGCAGGTGGTGGTTCCCTCGACCCAGACGAAGGTGCTGGTCGCCAAGCAGCCGATCGGTGTCGGCGAGCGGCTGACCGCCGCCAGCGTCGACTGGCAGGATTGGCCCGAGAACGCCGTCCGCCCCGAATACATCACCAGCGCCAAGACGCCTGACGCCCCCGCCAAGATTGCCGGCGCCGTCGCCCGCTTCGAGATTTTCACCGGCGAGCCGATTCTCGACACCAAGCTGGTCCATAGCGATCAGGGCTTCCTCTCGGCCGTCCTCGATCCGGGCATGCGCGGCGTTTCGGTCAATGTCGGCGCGCCCGCGGCCTCGGGCGGCTTCATCATCCCCAACGACCGCGTCGATGTCGTCGCGACCGACAGCACCGGCGGGCAGACCAATTCCCGCGTCCTCCTCAGCGACGTAAAGGTTCTCGCCATCAACACCCGGCTCGGCCAGACCGGCGCGACCGGCGCCCCCGCCGACGCCGCCGATCCCAAGTCGCAGATCTTCAGCGGCGACGCCATTGCGACGCTCGAGCTCACGCCGGCGCAGGCGCAAACCCTCATCACCGCCACCGCGACCAGCAAGATTTCGCTGATGCTGCGCTCGGTCGCCGACTTCGGCGGCAAGCCGGTCATGCAGACGGCGAGCACGACCCCCGCTGCCGCACCCGTGGTGGTCGATACCAACCAGACGATCCGCATCGTGCGCTTCGGCCGGCTGGTCAACGTGACTGCCGGCGCGAGCGACCAGGGCCAGGCAACCGTTCAGGCCGCCGCCTATACGCCGCCCCCGGCGACGACCACCACAACGACGACCAGCGCCCCAGTCACGGTCACCACCACACCGGCAACGCCGGCTCCGGCGGCACCGGCTGCAGCGCCCGCCGACAACGGCGCCGCGAGCAGCGTGCTGCCCGGTGGGGCCGCAGCCTCGACGCCGCAAGCCCTCGAGCCGGCCACGGCTCCCACGATCAAATAGCTCTCGCGAGGACAATGCCCGATGACGATGCTGCCCAACCCTCGCCCGACCGCCCGCTCCCTCCGCCTCGCCGGGGCGACAGCTCTTGCGCTCATCGTAGCGGGCGTGGCCGGCGCGGCGACGCCCGCGGCCGCCGACGACCTCAACCACATCACCATCACGCGGGCGAGCGGCATCAACCGGACCATCTCCCTCGGCGTCAACAAGTCGATGATTCTCGA
>Ga0207639_10003314_pt1 | contig 10838 bp, 6 predicted proteins | sample KBSCornC32_FD_184299 | JGI IMG/M metagenome (GOLD analysis project Ga0207639, IMG submission 184299) | Corn rhizosphere microbial communities from Kellogg Biological Station, Michigan, USA - KBS Corn C3-2 (SPAdes) (version 2) | ecosystem: Host-associated > Plants > Roots > Rhizosphere > Soil ...
ATAAATTACAAGCTGGCGATCGGTTATCTCTACAGTTCCCATATTATTATTCGCCCGGCCCTGTTTTCACAGCAGATTTTTTTAACCAACCCCAAATAAATCTTCCAGATGCTGAAAAAAATTCAGTGTAAACTCCTTTTTCTGTTTCAGCAATATTTAATAATACATCTCCCTTTTCAAAGAATTGTTTTGGACTAAATGGATGCAATAAAGTTTCATCCTGGAATAATTCTGCTTTATTGTCCTTAATTACGATACCCGGCGATTCCTTATATTCTTTTTTCAACCAATCATTGTTGAATACAGGTTGATTTTTCAGTTTTATATAATCACCTTCAGCTTTAACATTATTCTCAAAGCCACAATTGTAAGCATCTGATCGGCCGAAAATATGGATCGTATTATCCATCACCTTGAACTTAAGAACACATGGGGTAGGAGCTCCTTCAAATGTATTATCGAATGAAGCCGTATCATTCACAATGTTGATCGTACCGTCGGTTTCACCGGTATGATAGCTTGGCCAGCCAATCGTAACATCCAACCAGAAGCGATATTTGTTACCCTCCATTTTTATTAGCACCAGGTTTCCGGCAGGCCCGGTAGCTTTATCATCGTTGCCGGTATCCCCACTTGGTTTTCTTGAATAGCCGTAAGCTCCTGAATAATTTACTTGTGCAAAAATCTGTACACAAGTCAAAATGGTAATGAATGATAGAACAATTCTTTTCATATCCTAAGGTTTTAAGGTTGTCGAAAATGAAGGTTGCTATTTTAAATATTCAGCGAAATAATCCGTTACTTTCTGGTAAAGATGTGCCCGATCCTTTCCCAAAACATTATGTTCATGGCCGGGATAGATCATATAATCAACCTGTACACCAGCATCTACTGCCGCCTTTACAAAAGATACTGAATTTTGTTGTACTACCACCGGGTCTTGTAATCCATGGATCAGCAATAATTTACCTTTCAGCTTGCTTACCTGTTTGGTAAGATTCGTAGCAGCATAGCCTTCAGGATTTTCCTGCGGGGTGTCCATATATCGTTCGCCGTACATAATCTCATATAATTGCCAGTTCATCACCGGACCACCTGCCACAGCGGCTTTAAAAATACCCGGATGGTTAAGCATAAAATCTGTTGTCATAAAACCACCAAAACTCCAGCCAAATAATCCCATTCTGCCTTTATCTACAAAGGGTTGTGCTGTCAGGTAATTTATGGCAGACATCATGTCTTCCATTTGAGCATCGCCCAATTTTCTGTGAATGATCTGTTCAAATGCTTTGCCACGATTATCACTTCCTCTTGTATCTATGGTAAATACAACATAACCCCTCTCTGCCATATATTGAAACCAATAATCACCGGCACCACCATTCCAGCTATTCAATATCATTTGAGCATGAGGTCCCCCATACCAATAAACAATAACCGGATATTTTTTTGACGGAGAAAAATTTGTTGGTTTGAACTGCCGGCAGAAGATGCTGTCACCAGCACTGTTCTTAATAGTAAAAATGGAAAGTTCTCCAAGACTATATTCTTTCAATGGATTTTCAGATTGTAAAAGCACTTTTGGTTTTACAGCCAGTGACTTTTTTGCATCAATTAACTGAACAGTTCTGGGGTTTGTTGGTGTGCTATAGCTGTCGATCACCGTACTACCATCATCACTTATTTGTGTAGTATGTACAGCAGGGATTGTAGTAATGCATGTTGTAAGTCCCGTCTTTAGTTTTAATGCGTATAAATTTTTATTGACCGGTGAAATAGCAGATGAAGTAAAGAACAGGTTCTCAACTTTCGCATCAAGACCTTTTACTTCCAGTACTTCCCAATTACCTTTGGTCAATTGTTTGATCAGTTTGCCTGTTGAATCATAGAGATACAGATGGTTCCATCCATCCCTGTTGCTTTGCCAGATGAATTGTCCCGTTTTATTATTGATAAAGCGCATTGGTACCAATGGCTCAACATATTTGCTGTCTGTTTCTTCAAACAAAGTTTTTATAAAATTTCCTGTAGCAGCATCATATTGATTCAGCCACATATGATCTTGTCCCCTGTTTACAATAGCAATGAAAACATAACGGTCATCAGGGCTCCAGGCAATATTTGTCAGGTATTGTTCAGCAGGCTCACCAGTTTTTAACCAGGTAGTCTTTTCTGTAAGTGTGTTATAAACTCCAACTGTTACATGATGGCTTTTGTCACCAGCCATTGGATATTTAATTAAGTTAACGGTGGCAGGCCTTGTTGTCCAGTCAATAATGGGATAATCTGTCACCATGCCCTGATCCATGCGGTAGAAAGCCAATTGCCTCCCACTGTTGCTCCAGAAAGTTCCTTTGCTGATACCAAACTCGTCCCGGTGGACAGATGATGCATAAACTATGTCTTTGCTTCCATCAGTTGTTATTTGTTTTGCATTGTTGCCATCAGATACAAACAGGTTGAAATCATCCAGATAAGCCGTATAGCCAGCATTTCCTTCTTCTGCATTTTCTTTAGCGGCCAATTCTTTTGACAATAGTAGCTTATAGGTATGTGTTGCGACATCAAGACTTATTTTATCGCCATTTATCGTCATTATCCAACCATTTGGAGTGAATTTTATTGCAGGCATAGTTTTTACTGTATCAAGATGCAGGAATTTCAGCGCATCGTTCAGTTTTCCCATTGTAAGGAAAGCCGTATCAGCTTTCATTTTATTATTCCCTGTCATCCATGTTTTTCCTTCTTTCAGGTATACATAATTATTTGTCGTTCCATAGAATTGCAGTTGGGAAAGATTTAGCGGAGCAAGTGTTGTCCGGGCTTTTACCATAGCATCCTCCATGCTTAATAATTTGTCCTGCGCGAAAACATTTGCTGATAAAATGAACAGTAAATAGAGGAAAATATTCTTCTTCATACCAGAATTTTAGTAAAAACAAATGTAGCCATATTGGACATAAAAAAAGCCCCGCAGATTCTGCGGGGCTTTTTGTTAAAACCAGTTAGCTTTTAAAATATTCTTTGAAGGCTTCCGAAAGCCGGGCAAATTCTTTTCTTACCTGGTTCACGCCGATCAATCCGCCAGACATACCACTTGATTCCTTTGCAAGCATCAAAGAAAATAATTCGCCTTCATTTCTTAAGGTCACTGATTGCTTATGATATTTTACAAAAGCTCCGAATAATAAGCGCATCACCCTGTTCCCTTTGGTGTAGGTATGCACTTCTCCTTCCACAGATTTGGGAATATATCCTTCGGATGTGAAAAACAAGTTGAGTTTGTTTTCTAACTCTTCTTTGGTTGTACCGGTAATATTATAAACTACCCGGTCTTTGGCAAAATCTACGACTGTTGCTTGCATGGTATGTTAGGTTGGTTAAAAAACTAAGATAGTATTAATTTCTTATCGGCCTTCCACTCTTCAACACACTTTGTATCCTTTCCAGGGTTTTCTTTTCACCACATAAAGACAGAAATGCTTCTCTTTCCAGATCAAGCAAGTATTGTTCGGAAACCAATGTTTGCTCACTCAGATCACCGCCACACATTACATAGGCTAATTTTTTTGCCACTACAGAATCATGCTCCGTTGCATAATTTGCTGTACGCATAGCATGAATGCCAGAGTACAAAGCCCCTAGTGCTGATTGTCCCAATACTTTAATATCTTTTCGCTGAGCAGGGGCAGTATAACCGCTATCATAAATTTCAATCACCGACTTTTTAGCTTCTGCGATCCTTCTGCCCTGGTTCATTACAACTTCATCCAATCCTTTTCTATATACACCTAATCCAAAACCTTCCTGTGCTGAGGTAGCAACTTTTGCGGTTGCGATGGAAAGGAAACGGTTTTTCAACGTAATGGTCTCTGGTTCGTCTTCATGCATTTCATCTGATGCCCTTAGCACAAATTCTTTTGTACCACCACCACCGGGAATTAGGCCAACACCTAATTCAACAAGACCGGTATATGTTTCAGCGGCGGGGCAAACTTTATCAGCATGTAAACTTAATTCGCAAGCACCACCCAAGGCTAATCCATGCGGTGCTACAACAACAGGTATCGAAGAATATCTTGCTCGCATCATTGTATTCTGAAACATACGGATGGCCATATCCAGTTCATCATATTCCTGGTCGATGGCCAGCATGAATATCATGCCCACATTAGCACCGGCAGAAAAATTGGCACCTTCATTTGCGATCACCAATCCTTTATAACTTTTTTCTGCTTTATCGATCGCTGTTTGAATACCACTTAGTACATCACCTCCAATGCTTCCCATTTTAGTGAACCATTGCAGCCCAAGGACATCATCTCCCAACTCGTACAAGCGGCAACTTCCGTTCTTCCATATTTGTTTATCAGTGTAATTGCTCATTACGATAAATGCCTCGCCACCCGGAAGAATCTTGTATGTTTTACTTGCAGGATCGTAACAATATTTTTTTCCGCCTTCAACTTTATAGAATGATTTGTTTCCGGCGGCCAGCATTTCATCTATCCATGGCGCGACTTTATAACCAGCGGCTTTCATTGCCTCGGTTGTTTTAGCAACACCCAACACATCCCAGGTTTCAAATGCGCCGATCTCCCAGCCAAAGCCCGCCATCATTGCATCATCTACACGATATAGTTCATCACTAATTTCTGGAATACGATGAGAGATATAAGAGAACAAACCGTAATGGAACAAACGATAAAACTCACCAGCTTTATCCTGGCCAGCAACCAGCATTTTTAATCTTGTATATAAGTCATCGATTGGTTTGGCAGCTTCGAGTGTAGCAAATTTGGGTTTTACTCTTGGCCCATATTCCATGGTATCAAGATTCAAGTTAAGAATTTCTTTTTCGCCACCGGCACTCTTGGTTTTCTTGAAAAAACCCTGACCGGTTTTATCACCCAGCCAGTTGTTGGCTACCATTTTATCCAACCAGGCAGGAATGTTGAACTGATCTTTCGCTTCATCATCAGGGCAATTATCTGCAACACCTTTTGCCACTTTTACCAAGGTATCAATACCAACTACATCAGCAGTACGAAATGTAGAAGATTTCGGACGACCAATGATCGGTCCGGTCAATGCATCGATCTCATCTATACTGAGATTCAATTTTTCTTTTACGTTCATGATGGCCATCATACCAAATACACCAACCCGGTTGGCGATGAATGCAGGCGTGTCTTTACATAAAACTGTTGTTTTGCCAAGATACAGATCGCCATAACTCATCAAAAACTCAACGATCTCCGGATCTGTATATGAGGTTGGAATGATTTCTAATAAGCGCAGATACCGCGGGGGATTAAAAAAATGTGAACCACAGAAATGTTTCTTAAAATCATCACTTCTTCCTTCAGCCATCATGTGAATTGGAATACCAGAAGTATTAGAAGTGATCAAAGTTCCGGGCTTACGGTATTTTTCTACTTGCTCAAATACTTTTTGTTTGATGTCTAACCTTTCTACTACTACTTCAATCGTCCAGTCGCAACCGGCGATATCTTTCATATTATCATCAAAGTTACCGGTAGTTATTTTTTTAATAACGTCTTTCGTATAAACCGGAGAAGGATTACTTTTTATTGCGGCAGTCAGTGCATCATTCACTATTTTATTTCTTTCAGCAGCCTTTGTACTTTCGGCAGCTTCTTTAGGTACGATGTCCAATAATAAAACCTGTACACCGATACCAGCAAAATGACATGCGATGCGGGAACCCATTACACCACTTCCAAGTACGGCTACTTTTTTTATGCTTCTTTTTGACATACAATAAAATTAGTTAGTTATGCAACTATTTCGTAATCGAAGATAAGCGTTTTTGGGAAAGTTAAACCCTGCCCATAAAGGGAACTTATATTAAGTTTCAACATTTAATTTGGCAGGTGTTCTTAGCTAATGCCCAGGTCATCCCCGATCTTTTTTTCAGGTGTTATTTCTTCAATATCAAGCCCGGATACATCCATTATTACCTGGTTGATGACCATTTCAACTTCTCTTCGGTTGGTCCCGGTTCCTGCTGGCAATGACAAAAAATTAAGTGTCAGCGTCTTTTCTGTAAAACCTTTAACAGTGAGGGGATGAATAATGATCCTTTTGAAATTAAGCAAGTTAGAAACCAGGAAAGTGAACATAATTCCCGCAAGAGGTAATATATAAAGCCACTTAGTCTGATTAAAGATCTCTGCCATGAATAAGGCATACAAAAGTGTTCCAGGAATACTAACCAAGCCGACTATATGTAGAAATGTGTTCCAGAATTTTGTCAGGACCAATGAAGGAAGAGTAAGACGGATCCGATATTGAAGATCCGCGTATGCTTTTCTTCTGTCTTTTTCAGGAAATATGTCATTTAATAATGTATCCGGTTTGAATGAATTTCGTTCTATACCAATTGTATTTATGAAATAAGATCGGAGTTTATAAAAAATTATTTGCGAATTACATTTATCTGAATGTCTGTCTGTAAGATGATTCCATACTGAATTATGAAAATCCCCGACAGTTATTATTTGTTCTGCTTCTCTGTCAGGAATCCTGATGTCAAATGTCTTTTCAACTTCCAAAAGTAGTTCTACACTGTCGAGTCCCATTGTGTATCAAATATAAGAAAATGGTGTATTGCTGAATAGCTGACAGAACGTACAAGTGTGCGACACAACGAGGCTCGGGGTAGCATCTCAGCCGGGACATAATACAAAATCAATCCGGATCAATAGCAGGTAATCCATGTTGCTTCAACTCCTTTTTATATTTCTTTATCATCTTCTTATTGCTTTTTGCACCAATGCTGCTACCTATACCGCTCATTGCAATTTTAACAAGGTAATTAATAGCAGATCTGTCGCGGATGCGGATAAAAAATACATTACCGGTTCTGGAAGAGTTTTTATTTTTTACAACAAAACTATTTGCAACAAAATTTAGAAGGCCGGTAAAAACGTTCTTCCGTTTCTCATCCCCGTTTTTCAGAATACGGATCTTCAGATCATGATAATACATATCCATTTCGCCAAGTGCAAGATATTCACGGCCAATTGCTTTCATACTCAATGTATCCAATGATCCCGATTCTATTTTTACAGAGGCTAAAGGTATTAATACCGGATTTAGAACCCTGAGATCGGTTGGTTTCATTCGTACTGTCATAATAAAGCCACCCAATGAATCGATATATGACTGCTTTACCAGCAAACGAATCCATGCTGTATCCATTAAATAGCCTGTCGCCAATATCCTTAAACTATCAGTAGGGGAGAGATCATGATTTTTAAGATTAGTTATAGTTATTGTCATCCGGGTAATAGGAACTGTGCCGGGCTGTTTTGTTTTTTCTCCAGGTTCGGTATACTTAATAAATGCATTGTTGAGAAGAACTGTGTCAATGGATATTGCCTGATTAATATTTTTTATCATATTTACCGGCAAAGGTTTAATGATGCCGGCATTGAAAGGCAATTTTTTGTCACGGTAATCGAGGAAAGAAAAATCGTTAATTACTACTGAACCAATATTCAATGTTTTCTTGCTGATATATCTGTCCAGGTCAACAGGGCCTACATGTATAGCCCCGGTTTTTACTGTCATGTAATCAGTTTGGTAGGATTGGGTGGCAAAAAATGAATCTTTTTCTAATGCTGGATTGTAATAAAAAGAATCAATATTGAAGACATTATTGTTGCGATTGAAGTTTGCATTGTACCAGCGAAGACGTGTATCAGCATCTTCATAATGACCGGTAAGGCCCTTTACTACAAATGCAGCGTTGGCAGAAACCAGTTGTTGGAGATGTGTGATATTGGCTGAGCTGATATTTAAGTTGCCGACAATTCCGCTGTGCAGTACAAGATTGCCTTTTGCTTTGCCGATGCTATCAAGACGAAAGTCTTTTGCCTCAAAACTGGAAAGGTTACCATTCCATGATAAGGACTGGTTCTCCAGCTGGACCACATTAATGTTCTTTAGCTGTGCAGTTACTTTTCCATCACCCGTACTGAATTTTTTTCCTTTAGTATTGGTAAAAATAAAATTAGTGAGATAGAATTTTAAATTGCCTACCGATGTTTTGCCTGCATCGGTATGTAAACTATATGCCTGTAAAAAATTGGCATTATCCTTTTCACCATGCCAGTAAAGTGTAAGCAGTCCGCTATCCGTTGCTTGCGAAAACAGAATTTCAGGTTGGTGTAGATTTAATTCGCTGATATCTATCTTGGGTAAAGGAGTTCTTATTGAGCCGCTGTCCTTCTTTTCTAAAATGCGGATATCTATAATTGGTTTTGCAATATTGATCGCTTCAAACGCAATATCCCCATTTAGCAATGGTTGTATGTGCGGGGTCACAGTTAATGAAGGAATTGTGAACGAGGCACTGGTCCTTCCGTTGTTCATTTTGTAAAGAAGCCCATGGAACGAGGAGCTTTTATTATCGGCAATATCATAGTTGGCAACTGCAAGATCGATCCGGTTATTCTTTACCGCCAATTGGGTTCCGGTAACATCCAATCCGTCAAGGATCAGTTTCTCATGCCCTTTCTTTCTCAACTCAGTAAAGGAAAGTTTGCTGAGATTTGTTGAGATAGCTGTCCCATTGAATATGGCATTGAGAGCAGTATTATTTCCATGTACATTTTTCAAAACAACGAATGGGATATTTTTACCTGTTTTATCTTTTTCGCTGTTGATCCTGATAGTTGCTTTTTGCCATTTAATTCCGTCAGCATAAAGATTGCCATTCGCTTCATCCACCTGCATGTTATTTACATTCACCTGCTCCAAATTGATGTTAGTGGTTTTATTAGCATTAACGACACTAATAGTTCCTGCATCAAACTTTCCTGTTTTACCGATATAGAAAATATCATGCATTGTCATTTCAAGATTACCGATATGGATAATGCCATTGTCGAACTTGAGTTGGGTAAGCGAGTTTTTAATTCCGGTGATTTTTTTCGACTCCAGCAGGTTATGACTTTGAATTGAAAGGGTAGCATTGTCCAGTTGCACCCGCAGATCGTTTTTAAGTGTTACATCTATGTCTCCATTCTTAATATCCAGCTGTTGCAGATCCATAAAATCATTAACGGCCCCGAGTGATTGAAAGATGGTCTGTTGTTTTTTACTTGTATTGTTTGCAACTGAATACCTGATATGGGGGTTGAACATGATGGCCTGCTCAGCCTTCAATTGTTTGTTGAAGACGAGATCGTCCCATGAAAGACCTACAAGATTAAATTGAGGGATACTGAATGTGTTCAGCACTTTCCCATTATCGTTTAATTTATTAAAAAGAAAATTACTGAGTGTGATCCGGTCATCTTTGAACAATACGCTATCGAATTTTATACTGTAACTACTATCCTTGATGAAGTTCTCATAATTGCGGATCGCCATCGCAAAGCCTTTGACCGTGATCGGTTTCTTTGAATTCTGTACGATGCTGAGCCCCTGCATCTCGAAATTGTTCTTTGTAAATGTAAAAGAACTTGGTACACCATCTTTTATTGTTTTGATATTGAAATCTGCATTGGTTACTCCCACAAAACGCAATTGCAGATCACCCGTCAATTGCTGGATAATGTTTTCCAGTTTTGGCGGAGGCTTATTCCCTTTTCTTTTTCCTACCTCTACTTCCAGGTTGAATTTAGGGTTGATTGAATAAACCGAATCAGCTTTAATGACCTCTGATTTATACAGCGTATCAAAATCGATATTGGTCAGTTGAAGAACATCAAAAAATACATTGAAGGATGAAGCTGTACTATCACTTCTTGTTGCTGCAATCGTACAGCTATCAAATTCCACTAATTTTTTTTGCAGATTGATCTTAAAATTGCTGAAACTAAGCCGGTGCCTTCCATCAGGAAAAAGAATATCCTGGTTGGTGCTGCTAAATACTACATTGTCACTGAACAATATTTTTTCTCTTCCGGTTATTTTACCTGTGTCTACTTTCAGATTATCAATATGGAAATGAAAATTCTTAATTCGCAGAGGGATCTGGTCAGGTTGAATCTTGTTATACAAGGTGAACTTCCCATCATCAATTTGGAAACGGGTTACCTGCAATACCTGCAAGGCATCTTGTATTGATTTGTACACTTTACCCATTTCATAAGGGATAGAAATATTCTTTGAATTGTCCTTCGTTGAATCTTTTGCAAAGCGTAATGTGGTTACCTCTATTTCCGGAGATTGGAGGTATAATGAATCGAGATATAATTTTTTATGCAGGATGAAAGGAAGCAGCCCTCTCATTTCTAAACGGATCTCCTTTACACCAAACCGGTAAGCATTAGATGCAGTAGCTGTATCTGTGCTTATAAATACGGCCTGTTTTATCAGCATTCGGTGGGTAAAATAATTATAACTCAGCTTTTTTATACTCAGTTTTAATTTACCATGCGATCTTTCTCGAACAGTTTCTTCCATTAATTGTTTTGCATGATGGATGAACCAGATATGGAAGGCAACAGAGAGAATGACAAGGCCACCGGCTAAAAATCCGGTGAATTTCAGAAGCTTTTTACCAAACCTTTTTAGTGTCAACTGGGAAAATGATTGAGTGTTAAAGTTACTGAAAATCAGTGCCTTAAAAAAAGTAAAACCCCCAAATGGAGGTTTTTAATACGATGATTAATATAATTTTTACAGTTAACTAACATTTGACCCCGGGGAAACAGGATTTTCCGGCTTCAGTAATTGCAATTTTCCATCACTGTCTTCTGCAGTTAATATCATTCCCTGGCTTTCTATGCCTTTCATTTTTCTTGGCGCAAGATTGGTAACCACAACTACTTGTTTGCCCACCATTTCTTCCGGCGAAT
>Ga0207639_10003315_pt1 | contig 10838 bp, 7 predicted proteins | sample KBSCornC32_FD_184299 | JGI IMG/M metagenome (GOLD analysis project Ga0207639, IMG submission 184299) | Corn rhizosphere microbial communities from Kellogg Biological Station, Michigan, USA - KBS Corn C3-2 (SPAdes) (version 2) | ecosystem: Host-associated > Plants > Roots > Rhizosphere > Soil ...
TTACTACTCGCTGCTGGACTGGCATCATCCGGACTATACGATGGACGATGTCCATCCGCTGACGCAGGTGGATACGAGCCAGGCGAACTATGACCGGCTGAACAAGGGCCGGGATATGGCCAAATACCGGCAGTATATGCGCAACCAGATAACCGAGCTGCTCACGAATTATGGCAAGATCGACGTACTCTGGCTGGACTGGACCTGGGGAAAGGAGTCGAAACGCGGCAAGCACGCGGAGGACTGGGGGGCGGTCGAGTTGCTGAAACTGGTGAGGAAGCTGCAGCCGGGTATCCTTGTGAACAACAGGCTGGGGCTGGATGACTATGCCGACGGGGGTGATTTTGTCACTCCGGAGCAGGTGTCGCCGGCCGAGCTTGCCAGGTACAGGGGCAAGACCTGGGAGACCTGTCAGACTTTTTCGGGGTCGTGGGGGTACTACCGGGATGAGAATACCTGGAAGACCGATCACAAGTTGCTGGATCTGCTGATAACGTCCACTGCCAATGGGGGCAACCTGATCCTGAATGTCGGGCCGACGGCGAGGGGCGAGTTCGACTACCGTGCGAAGAGCGCGCTGGACAGTCTTTCTTTGTGGATGCATGCCAACAGCAAGGCCATTTATAATTGTACCTATGCGCCGGAAGAGTTTAAGGCGCCGGAGAATACGAGGCTGACCTATAATAAGGCGACCCATCGGCTGTATGTGCATTTAATGGAGTATCCTTCCGATCATAAGCTGGTTTTGTCCGGGTATGGCAGTAAGATACGGTATGTGCAGTTCCTGCATGATGCTTCGGAGATAAAGACGAAGACTGATGGGGATGATGTTGAGTTGTTATTGCCGGAAAGGAAGCCGAATGTGGCGATCCCGGTGGTGGAGATTGTGCTTAAATAGGTGGGATTTGATTGGAGAGGACGACGGAGGTTTCGATCTGGCGGAGGGGGATGGACCAGTATTTACGGAGGAGGAGTTCTTTTTCGTGGGGGGTGACGAGGTGGAAGCCGTGTTTTTTGTAGAAGTCGATGGCCCAGGTGGCGGCCGCCCAGGTGCCGATGAGGATGGGGGTAGTGGTCAGGGTGGAGAGGTGGGTGAGGAGGAGGCCGCCGATGCCTTTGTTGCGGGAGGTGGTGCGGACGTAGGCGTGGCGGATGAGGGTGACGTCGCCTTTGAACTGGATGCCCATGACGCCGGTGATGTGGGAAGCGGTGATTGGTTTGGGGGTGGTGTGGCTGGTGGCGTTTGGGGAGGGGGTGTTGTTTTCGGGGTGGACGTAGAATTGGACGCCGTCGGAGATTTGGGAGTGGAGTTCGGTGAGGGACATGTAGGGTTCGTGCCAGCGGTCGGCGGGGATGACGCCTTTGTAGGCGGTGGCGGCGTCGTTGATGATCTCGTGGATCTGGGGGATGTCGGCGGGGGTGGCTGGGATGATCATGTGGTTTGGTTGTGGTCGATTTTGAACAGGAGACAAAATTGGGGGATTTTTTGTGACGGGAAGAGGGAAAAAGTGAGGGACGGCGGGGCCCAGGGAGGACTTTGGGGGACCTGGATGGGACGAAGAGAGGGGGATAGAGGGGAGGGATTATGATATGAGGCCAAAACGGTATATATTTGCGCAATGCGTATGACTATTTCGGGACTCCCCAGAGAGTTCGACAAGTTTGACCTGCAACGGCTGTTTAACCCCTTTGGCTGGGTAGAATATACCAAGATCGTTATCGATCCGATTTCCGGACTGAGCCGGGGAAGAGGGATCGTCGAGATGAGGGACGATCACGCCAAACTGGCTATGGAAGCCCTACAGGGGAAGATGTTGGCCCATAGCCCGCTGAATATTAAAGAGGCTAAGGACCGGCGTCCGAAGCCGGAATAGTGGGTGGCCTGTGGGCGCGTCCTGGGGGGATCATGCCCGTGATCGCGGGGGCGGCGGGGTTGAGGAAAGCCCCTGGCCGAAGCTGTTGTTGGGAAAGCCCCTGGCCGAAGCTGTTGTTGGGAAAGCCCAGGGACCGTCGCTTAATTGAGGGTCGGGTCGAGTTCCATGGTGGCCAGGTCCACGTCCTTAAAATTCCTTATTTCATTGTAGAGAGTGTCGCGTTCGACGGGTTCGCGGCCTACCTGTTTGATCAGTCCAACGAGTTGGGCGGTAGACAGACTGGGGGTCTGCTCTTCGCTGCCCGCCATCGAATAGATCTTTGTGGTATCGTCGATGGTGCCGTCGAGGTCGTTGACGCCGAAGGATAGGGTCAGTTGCGCATTCTTGCGTCCGAGCATCGGCCAGTAGGCCTTGATGTGGGGGAAATTGTCCATGAAGAGGCGGGCTACCGCGTATAGCTTCATGTCCTCGACCACGGAGAGCTCGGGGACATGAAGCTATTCGTTGTCTTTGTTACGAAACTTTAGGGGGATGAAGGTGTTGAAACCGCCGGTGCGGTCCTGCAGTTCGCGGAGACGGTTCATGTGGTCGATGCGGTGCGCATAGGTCTCGATGTGGCCGTACAGCATCGTGGCGTTGGTGTGCATGCCTTCGCGGTGGGCCGTCTCGTGGATCCTGAGCCAGCCGTCGGCGTCGACTTTGTCGGCGCAGATGACGTTGCGGACGTCGGGATGGAAGATCTCGGCGCCGCCGCCGGGCATGGAGTCGAGGCCGGCGGTATGGAGGAGCTTCATGCCCTCTTCGACGCTGAGTTTGGCCTTGCGGAACATATAGTCCAGTTCGACGGCTGTGAAGCCCTTGATGTGCAGGTCGGGACGATGAGCCTTTATCTTTCTGAGGAGTTCGGCGAAGAACTCAAGGTTCATTTTGGGGTGGACGCCGCCGACTATATGGACTTCGGTGACGGGTTTGCCGTCGTAGCTCTTTACGATGTCAAGCATCTGCTGCTGGGTGAGTTCCCAGCCCTCGTCGCGGTGCGCATAGACGCGGGAGTAGGAACAGAAATTACAGGTGAAGACGCAGACGTTGGTGGGTTCGATATGGAAATTGCGGTTAAAATAGGTCTTGTCGCCGTGTTTCCGCTCGCGGACGAAGTTGGCGAGGGCGCCGAGGAGGGGAAGGCTGGCTTTTTCGAACAGCAGGATGCCTTCTGCGGGGGTAATTCGTTGCTGTGCTATTATCTTTTCTCCGATCGAACGTATATCCGGGCTCGTGGTAGTCAAAATAGTATATAAGGCGGCTGTGTCCATTGCTTTTCAATTATTCAGCAAATTTAACCCATAAATTATTATCTTCCCCTGATGAATATCAAGTTCCGACTGGTTCTGATGAATTTTCTGGAGTTTTTCGTTTGGGGCGCCTGGCTCATCTCCATGGGGAGGTATATGGGGGCTACGCTTCATTTTACGGGCAGCCAGATCGGCGGCATTTATGGAACCATGGGGGTTGCCTCCCTTTTTATGCCGGGTTTGCTGGGTATCGTCGCGGACCGGTGGCTGAATGCGGAAAGGGTATTAGGGCTCTGTCATCTCCTCGGCGCAGTATTGCTGATATGGGCTTCTACGGTGACCAGCTATTCGATGCTGTATGTGATCATGCTTTTGAATTCGATGTGCTATATGCCGACGATCGCTCTGAATAATACGGTGTCCTTTATTGTAATGGAGAAAAAGGGGCTCAACATCGTAAAGGAGTTCCCGCCGGTTCGGGTATGGGGAACAATAGGATTTATCTGCGCCATGTGGGTGGTGGATCTTCTGAACTGGACGGCCAGTGCGATGCAATTATATATCAGCGCGGGGGCGGGCCTTGCCCTCGGCATTTACGCTTTTACGATGCCATCCTGTACGCCTGTCCGTACGGGGAGAAAGAAAAGCCTTGTCTCCTCGCTTGGGTTGGACGCCTTTGTCCTGTTCAGGAACAGCAAGATCGCGGTATTCTTTCTTTTTTCCATGTTCCTGGGGGCCGCCTTACAGATCACGAATGCCTTTGGGCTGGCATTCCTGGGCGATTTTGCCAATGATCCTGCCTATGCGAAGACATTTGCCGTGATGCATCCCAATATTCTGGCCTCTATCTCCCAGGTGTCAGAAACCCTCTTCATTCTGGCCATTCCTTTTTTCCTTCGACGATTTGGCATCAAAACGGTGATGCTGATCAGCATTTTTGCCTGGGTATTCCGCTTTGGTTTTTTTGGCATCGGCAATCCCGGCAGCGGGCTGGTATTCCTGGTCCTTTCGATGATCGTCTATGGCATGGCTTTCGACTTCTTCAATATATCCGGGGCCCTCTTTATCGAAAAAGAGGCGCCGATCACCATGCGGGCGAGCGCACAGGGACTTTTTATGATCATGACCAATGGGTTTGGCGCCTGGTTCGGCACCAAGTGCAGCGGATGGGTAGTAGATCATTTTACGGTGAACGGGGCAAAGGACTGGCACAGTATCTGGTTTACATTTGCGGCGTATGCGCTGGTCCTGGGGATCGTTTTTCCACTGGTGTTCAGGTATAAACACGAAAAATCTCCGGATTCTTTGGCAATTAAGCATTAATTAGCCGCTTTGTTAAGGTCGGAACGCTTATTTGCTGGCTGGATTAACGATCATGCCAGTGAACATAACCAGACTTCCGCTGTTGCCTTTGTTTTGCGCCTTGTTTTTGAGCCCGCCTGTTTGGGTTGATGCGCAGCCCCAACCCGATTCATTTAATGTTGTATGGACGGAACCCGGACCCGGGCCGGCGGAGTCGATGCCGCTTGGGAACGGGGATATCGGTCTGAATGTCTGGACTGAGCCAGGAGGGGACCTGCTGTTCTATATCAGCAAAACGGACGCCTGGGGGGACCAGGTGGAGCCGGGCATGGACGGCTGGATGAAGCAGGGGGGGATCTTGTCGAAGGTTGGACGGGTGAGGGTGAAGGCGGAGGGGAGTTCGGGTGGGGGCTTCAGGCAGGAGTTGAGGCTTAAGGAAGGCGAGATCCTCGTTCAGGAAGGGGATATTCGCTATCGTGTATGGGTAGATGCGAATCATCCTGTGATCAGGGTGGAAGGGAATCGGATGTTAAGTGTGAGTTTGGAGGACTGGAGGAAGGGGGATAGTGTTTTGAAGAGGAAGAATGAGACTGTGTGGTTTCACCGCAACGGTTCGACGGGGGAGCTTGCGGATATTTGTTTTGGAGGGTGTATGGAAGTGAAGGGGCAGACGGTTACGATAAATGTCCTGACGGCGAAAGGGGATGAGTGGATGGGGCTTTTGAAGAAGCAGGTGGCTGTTAAGGTGGATTTGGAGGCGGCGCGGGCGGCGCATCGCCGGTGGTGGGAAGGTTTTTGGGATCGCAGCTGGATCGTGGCGACGGGGGACTCTGTGGCGAGGGAGACGACCAGGGGGTATATTCTGCAAAGATTTGTTACGGCCTGTGCGGGTCGCGGGGCTTATCCGATAAAGTTCAATGGATCGATCTTTACGGTTGGAGAAAAGAATCCGGATTACCGGGGGTGGGGAGGGATGTACTGGTTTCAGAATACGCGGCCTATGTACTGGCCGCGGCTGATGGCGGGTGACTATGACCTGATGCTGCCGCTGTTCCGGATGTATCTTAAAATGCTGCCGGGGAATGCGGCGCAGGTGCGTAAATATTATGGGCATGGGGGTGCGTATTTTCAGGAGACGACGCCATTCTGGGGTGGTGTGCCGTATATGGGGCCCGAGGTGAAGGAGAACTGGACGGGCCACTATTTTACGCCGATCCTCGAACTCAGCATGATGATGCTCGACTATTATGAGCATACGCAGGATGCGGGTTTTGCCAGGGAGTATCTGGTGCCGGTAGCTTCGGCCGGTTTGCAATTTTTCGATGAACATTTTGGACGTGATTCGGCGGGCAGGCTGTTGCTGGACCCGGATAATTCTATTGAGATGTTCTGGAAGGTGCATGATCCCGCTCCCGATATCGCGGGTTTGCGGGCGGTGATACCGAGGATGCTCGAATTGCCGGATGGGGTTGTGGGCGCGGGGATGAAGGAGAAATGGCGCCGGCTGCTGAATGTGGTGCCGCCGTTGCCGGTGGACGATTCGGCGCGGCGACTGTTGCCGTATACGGGTCCGCAGACCGCGAAGGGCCGCAACCTTGAGAACCCCGAGTTATATGCGATCTATCCGTTCCGGTTGTATGGGCTGGGGAAGCCGGGCTTTTTGCTGGCGAAGCATACGTTCGACGTGCGTCATTTCCACGAGAAGGGTTGCTGGAATCAGGACCCGATACAGGCGGCCTATCTGGGTGAGGCCGATGTAGCGAAGGACTATGTGCACTATGCGCTGACGAGGAAGGACCCGAAGCTGAAGTTCCCGGCTTTCTGGGCCAGGGGCCATGACTATGAGCCGGACCAGGACAATGGGGGTAATGGAGAGAACGGGCTGCAGAAGATGGTGATGCAGACGGAGGGTAAGAGCATACTGTTGTTGCCTGCGTGGCCGAAGGGATGGGATGGCGAATTCAAACTGCATGCGCCCTATAATACGACGGTGGAGGGGAAGATCGTGAATGGGAAGGTGACTGGGCTGGTGGTGACTCCTGTGGAGCGGGCAGGCGACGTGAAAATAAATCAGCTTACATATGAATAGACGTGAACTTCTTAAGATGGCGGGGCTCGGCTCTGCCGGTGTTATTGTTGGCGGAGTGAAGGCCGAAGCCGAAACGCCGCGCTATGCGGCCGGTATGCCGCCGGTGACGATCCGGTCGGTCAAGGCTATCGCGACTGCTCCGCAGGGGGCCAATCTGGTGATGGTGAAAGTCGAGACTTCGGAGCCGGGTCTTTACGGGATCGGGTGTGCGACGTTCACCCAGCGCGCGGAAGTGGTGGTCACGGCAATCAACAACTACCTGAACGATTTCTGCGTGGGGCGCAATGCCGATAATATCGAGGACATGTGGCAGGCCTGTTTTGTGAGTTCGTACTGGCGCAACGGGCCGGTGTTGAACAATGCGCTCAGCGGTCTTGACCAGGCTCTCTGGGATATCAAGGGCAAGCGGGCCGGAATGCCGGTGTATCAGCTGCTGGGCGGTAAGGCCCGGTTTGCCGTCGACGCCTATGCGCATGCAGACGGGAAGACGCCGGAAGAGTGCGCCGACCAGGTGAAGAAGTATATGGACGAAGGATTCCGCTATATCCGGATACAGCAGGGAGGTTATGGCAGCCTGTATCTGGCGCAGCAGCCGGATTTCCGGGATGCCGGTTTTGGCAAGGCGACGGATGACTTTATGGACCCGGTGGCCTATGTGCAGGCGGTACCGAAGTTATTCCGCGAGGTGCGCAAGCGGTGCGGGGAGGAGATCGATCTGCTGCACGACACGCACGAACGGATACAGCCCGTCGACATGATCAATATGTGCAAGCGGCTGGAGGAATACAACCCCTACTTTATCGAAGACCCGGTATCGCCGGAGAATATGGAGTGGTTCAAGCAGCTGCGGGAGAGCACGACGGTTCCGTTTGCGATGGGTGAACTGTTCAATAATACCAATGAATTTGTGGGGGCGATGAAGAATCACTATATGGACTATATCCGGTGTCATGTGTCGCAGATCGGCGGGATCACGCCGGCGATGAAGGTGGCGCGGCTGGGTGAGTTCTGTAATGTGAAGACGGCCTGGCACGGACCGGGGGATGTCTCGCCCGTGGGACATGCGGCGCACTGTCATATCGATCTGGCGATCTGGAATTTTGGTATCCAGGAGTCGGTGTTCTTTTCGGATCAGCTGAGGGAAGTTTTTCCGGGGAGCCCGGAGTTGAAGAAGGGGTATCTGTATGTGAATGAGGCGCCGGGTCTCGGGGTGGATGTGAATGAGAAGCTTGCTGCGAAGTATCCTATTAATAACAAGGCAGGACGGTGGACTATCCGCAAGAGGGATGGGACGATCATCAGGCCGTAAAGTTTGGGGTATATGAAAAAAAGCGCGGTCGTGGCGGCGTTGATCGTAGTGGGATTGATGGTGAAGGGGCAGGACGCGCCCTATGTGGAGATCAATAATGGAGTAATGCGTGTTGGATTGTATCTGCCGGATACGGCGAAAGGCTATTACCGGGCAACGAGGTTTGACTGGGCGGGTGTGATGCCTGTTGCGGAATATAAGGGGCACCGGTTTGTGACGCAGTGGTTCCCGAAGTATGGGCCGAGGATACATGATGCGATCGTAGGGCCGGTGGAGTCTTTTTCGCCGTTGGGGTATGGTGTGGGGAAGACTTTTTTTCAGATCGGGGTGGGCGAGTTGGAGCGGCCGGATTCGATGAAGTATAATTCTTTTAGGTACTATCCGATCGTGGATGCGGGGAAATGGATCGTGAAGAAGAGAAGGCGAAGTGTGGTCTTTGTTCAGCGGTTGAAGCGGTATGAGTATGAGAAGGAGGTAGTGTTGGATGGAGCAGGGTTGCGGCTGGTGCACCATCTGAAAAATACGGGGAATGAAGTGATCGAGACGGATGTGTTCGACCATAATTTCTTCCGGATGGACAGTACGATGACCGGGCCGGGGTTTCGGATCGGTGTGCCGGGGGATTCGGTGGTGATCCGTGAACCGATCGGGAAAGTGTATGGACAGTTGTATGGGAAGGGGGAGTACGATATCCGTCTGGAGAACGACTCAACGGGGATACATATACGATGTGACCGGCCGCTGTCGAAACTGGTCTACTGGGGATCGCCTACGATACTTTGTCCCGAGCCATATTTGCATATACGGGTTATGCCCGGTGAAACATTTTCCTGGACGATCTATTATCAATTCTATTTAAAATGAAATTCCCGGGTCTTTTTTTTCTTGTTTTTTTGGGGTTGGCGGGTTGTAGGAATGGTGGTCTGTCTTCGACCGACTGGCCGAATTATGGGGGGAATAAAGAGAACAATCGTTATTCGCCACTGGCGCAGATCAATGTGGGGAATGTGAAAAATTTGAAGGTGGCGTGGACCTACAACTCGGGGGCAGCGAGGCATGATATCCAGTGTCAGCCAATTGTTGTTGATAAAGTTATGTATGGGGTGAGTCCGACGCTAAAGTTGTTTGCGCTGGATGCGGCCAGCGGGAGGCAATTGTGGCAGTTCGATCCTTTTGCGGGCAGGGAGCCGAGATTGAATGAGTGCAGGGGCGTAACGTATTGGAATAAGCAGCTATATTATGTGGCGGGGTCGAATCTGTTTGCGGTGAATGCGACGAATGGTGAGCCGGTGAAGGGGTTTGGGGAGAATGGGGTTGTGCCGTTTACGACGGGGCTGGATATCAATCACGACGTAAAGCGTCTTTATGTGACGGCGACTTCGCCGGGGATAGTCTTTAAGAATGTGATCATTTACGGTAGTGCGGTGTCGGAGGCGGGGAATGCGGCGCCTGGGTATGTGCGGGGTTTCGATGTTGTGACGGGGAAACTTGTCTGGACCTTTCATACGATACCGCAGCCGGGTGAGCCGGGCTATGAGACCTGGCCGAAGGACGCATATAAATGGGCGGGTGGTACGAATAACTGGGGAGGGATGGCGCTGGATGAGCGCCGGGGGGTGGTGTATTTTGGAACGGGTTCGCCGTCATCGGATTTTTATGGGGGTGACAGGGGGGGAATGAATTTGTTCTCGGATTGTGTGGTCGCGCTGGATGCGGGGACTGGTCGTCTGAAATGGTATTATCAGACAACGCATCATGATCTGTGGGACAGGGATATCCCGTGTCCGCCGAATTTGACGACGATACGACGGGATGGGAAGTCAATAGATGTGGTGGTGCAGGTGACCAAGGGCGGGAATGTGTTTGTGCTGGATAGAGACAGCGGGAAGAGCGTTTTTCCGGTGGAGGAGCGGGCGGTGCCTGTTGCGGGTCTTCCGGGGGAGGAGCCCTGGCCCACGCAACCTTTTCCTCTTAAGCCCGCGCCGTTATGTGACCAGTCGTATCTGCCACCGAGTGAAAAGGGAACGGTTCTGGTGGGTTATAGTGGTGGAGCGGAGTGGGGCGGGAATGCGGTTGATAGTAATGGAGTTTTTTATCAGAACACGAATAACGCGCCGTGGTTGTTGCAGATGGTCTCGATGGCAGAACGCAAAAAAGAGATCGCGGCGCTGTCGAAGGGGCAGGGTTTGTATGTGACGAGCTGCAGTCCCTGTCATGGGGCGGATCGAAAGGGGAATGGTCTGGAGATCCCGGGTCTGCAGGGGATCGGGAAGAAATTGAAGAAGGAGGATATCGCCCATATTGTCGCCGTTGGTCAGGGGAGGATGCCGTCGTTTCAAAACCAGCTGTCCGAACAGGAGAGGACGGCGATCGTAGAGTTTTTGGTGAGCGGATGGGGTGGGCGCCGGGTAGGGGGTGAGCATAATGACGCTAAGGATACGGTGAAGGGAAAGCCGTCCGATTTTCCCTATGTGCCGCCGTATATCAGCAAGGTCTGGGAGAAGGTGGAGGATTCGAATGGTTATCCGGGGATCAAGCCGCCGTGGGGGACGCTGAACGCGATCGACCTGAATACGGGGGAATATAAATGGAAGGTGCCGCTGGGTGAGTATCCGGAACTGGCGAAGAAGGGCGTGCCGGCGACGGGGACGGAGAGTTATGGGGGGCCGCTGGCTACCGCGGGAGGCCTGGTCTTTATTGCGGGGACGAGGGATGAGAAGATCCGGGCTTTCGATCAGAAAACGGGGAAAATGGTCTGGGAGTACAGGCTGCCTGCGGGTGGGTTTGCTACACCTATAACATATAGTATCGACGGGAGGCAGTATGTGGTGATCGCGGCGGGCGGGGGAAGGGGACTGAAAACGGGGGGAGAATATGTCGCTTTTGCGCTGGAGGGGAAGACGGAAGCCGGTTGGTTTGGTTGGGGGTTGATGGTGTTCTTTGTCGCGCTGGCGTTGTTGTTCCGGAGGTCCCGG
>Ga0207639_10003316_pt1 | contig 10837 bp, 12 predicted proteins | sample KBSCornC32_FD_184299 | JGI IMG/M metagenome (GOLD analysis project Ga0207639, IMG submission 184299) | Corn rhizosphere microbial communities from Kellogg Biological Station, Michigan, USA - KBS Corn C3-2 (SPAdes) (version 2) | ecosystem: Host-associated > Plants > Roots > Rhizosphere > Soil ...
AATTCGCAGACGATCAAGCCGGGGAACGACATGCCGCAGATGTACCTGGAGCCGGCGACGCTGCACTCGATCATGGCGTATCTCGCCACGCTGCACTGAGCCGGAACGGAGACCCGACGTGGCCACGACCGCTCCCTACGCCGCACCGACCGCCGAAACCGCCGAGCGTCTCGACGAGATCTGGCACACGCCGCACACGCTCTACGGCCGCCTCGCCACCGTCGATCACAAGATCATCGGCATCCGCTATCTCGTCACCTCCTTCGTGTTCCTCGTGCTCGGGGGCCTCGAGGCCGCAGTGATGCGCGCACAGCTGGCGCAGCCCAATCTCCACCTGCTGTCGGCGGAGGCGTACAACCAGATCTTCACGATGCACGGCACCACGATGATCATCTGGTACGCCGCGCCGATCCTCTCCGGCTTCAGCAATTACCTGTGGCCGCTGCTCTTCGGCTCGCGCGACATGGCGCTGCCACGCATCAACGCGCTCAGCTACTGGCTCTTTCTCTTCTCCGGAATCTTCCTGTACTCGAGCGTGCTCGTGGGACAGATGCCGGATCGCGGCTGGTTCGCGTACGCGCCGATGACCGAGCTTCAGTACTCGCCGGCGCTGAACATGGACTTCTACGCGCTCGGAATTCTGTTCATCACGATCTCCACCACCGTGGGCTCGATCAACTTCCTGGTGACGATGCTCAAGATGCGCGCGCCGGGGATGTCGATCAACCGGATGCCGATCATGGCCTGGAGCACGGCCACCATCTCTCTCATGGCGCTGTTCGCGCTCCCCTCGCTTTCAGCGGCGTGCATCTTCCTGTTCTTCGACCGCCGCCTGGCGATGCACTTCTTCGACAGCGCGCAGGGCGGCAGTCCGCTCCTCTGGCAGCACCTCTTCTGGATCTTCGGCCACCCGTGGGTCTACATCGTGGTGCTCCCCGCCATGGGCATGGCGTCGATGATGATCCCGACGTTCTGCCGTCGGCCGCTCGCAGGGTACGGCTACGTCGTGATGTCGACCATCATGACTGGGCTGATCGGCTTCGGCGTGTGGGTGCACCACATGTTCGCGACCGGACTGCCGCCGATGGCGCTCAGCTTCTTCAGCGCAGCCAGCCTGACGATCGTGATCCCGAGCGCCGTCACCGTATTCGCGTGGATCGCGACGCTCTGGGACTCGAAGCCCGTCATGCGCACGCCGATGCTCTTTCTGCTCGGCTTCGTCCTGCTGTTCGTCATCGGCGGGGTGTCCGGCGTGATGACTGCCGCCCTCCCCTTCGATTGGCAGCTCACCGACACGTACTTCGTCGTCGCGCACATCCACTACGTGCTCATCGGGATCAATCTCTTTCCCGTGATCGCGGCGGTGTACTACTGGTTCCCGAAGATGACGGGCCGGATGATGGACGAGCGGCTCGGGCGCTGGAACTTCTGGGTGATGTTCATCGGCTTCAACCTCGGCTTCTTCCCGATGCACATCTCCGGGATGCTCGGCATGCCGCGCCGCATCTACACCTACAGCGGCGGCCTCGGATGGGATGCGGTGAACTTGGTGACGAGCATCGGGGCGTACGTGTTCGCGGTCGGGGTGCTGCTCTTCTTCATCAACGTGATCAGGAGCCGGCGTAGCGGCGCCATTGCCGGCGACAACCCGTGGGACGCGAGCACTCTCGAGTGGTCGGTCTCCTCACCGCCGCCCGAGTACAACTTTCTCGTCATTCCGACGGTGCGAAGCCGCGATCCGCTGTGGGAGGATCGCCTCGGCCTGCCGGAGCGCAGCTCGGTGCGCGAAGGGCCGACGCTCACCGAAGGGCGGGAGACGCTTGCGACGACGCCGCTCGACGCGGAGCTCGCGCGCGTGTTGCACATGCCGGAGGACACGCTCATTCCTCTCTCGCTCGCACTCGCGACGCTCGTGCTGTTCTACGGCCTCCTGCTGCGCGCGTGGTGGCTCGCGGGGCTCGCCGTGCTCGGGCTGTACGTCGTGATCAACATCTGGCTGTGGCCGAAGGCGCACGAGCCCCTGTCGGAGGAGGGATAAGTTGGCCACGAGCATGAGTCTCGACAGCCGGCATCTGCTGCCGCCATCCACGCGGGAGCATCCGCCGGGCTGGTGGGCGATGGTGTGCCTCATCATCACGGAAGGCGCGCTCTTCGCCTACTTCCTGTTCAGCTACTTCTATCTCGCCTCGATGGCGCCGCAGTGGCCACCCAACCACCTGCCGGAGCTGAAGCTCGCGGGGCCGAACACCGTCATCCTGATCGCGAGCAGCTTCGTGATGTGGTGGGCCGAGCGCGGGATCAAGGCGGGCCAGCAGATGCGGCTCAGGATCGGCCTGCTCATCACCGCGCTCATGGGCATCGTGTTCCTCGTCATCCAGAGCCGCGAGTACGCGGGGCTCAAGTTCACCGCCTCGTCCCACGCGTACGGGTCGCTCTTCATCACCATCACCGCGTTCCACTTCGCGCACGTGGTGGTGGGAGTGCTGATGATGCTCACGACACAAGTTCGCGCCTGGCTCGGTCATTTCACCGAGCGGCATCACCTCGCCGTGACGAACACCGCGCTGTACTGGCACTTCGTCGACATCGTGTGGATCTTCGTGTTCGCGTCGCTCTATCTCTCGCCTCGCATCTGGGGGCACACGTGACCGCGCCTCCGCTCGTGGCCGATGACAGGCGTCCGGCCCCCGTGAGTCTTGGCCCGCTCTGGTTCGGGCTGCTCGGAGGCCCCGTCGCGTGGACGCTGCAGCTGCTCGTGGACTATCCGCTCGTCGCGCACTACTGCTTCCCCGATGCCGCGAAGCGACTCGTGCCCACGATCGACTCGCTGCATCTGCTCGTGATCATCGTGAGCGTCGTCGCGCTCGCGGTCGCGCTCGCCGCGCTGTTCACCGCACTGCGAAGCTGGCGCGCATCAGGCGGAGATTTCGGCGATGAGCGCGTGACCCTGGTGGAGGCGGCACCGCCGCCTGGACGCGTGCGCTTCATGGCGCTCGGGGGCATTCTCGCGAGCGGGCTCACGATCATCGGCATCGTGATGCACACCGGCTTCATCCTGACGCTCGCGCCATGCACATGATCGCGGTGATTGTCCCATGCTGAGCCCTCGCACCCGTTCCGCTGCGAAGATCGCGTGCATCCTGCTGGCGATCGCCGCCTGCAGCTCGACGAACGAGACGTTTTCGTCGCGGCAGGTACCCGGAGGACACCCGAAGAACGGCCGCAATTACATCGAGGCCGCGGGGTGCGGCAGCTGCCACATGATCCCGGGCGTGGTGAACGCGCGCGGGATGGTGGGGCCGTCGCTCGAGCACTTCGCGCAGCGCACGTTCATTGCGGGCGAGGTCCCGAACACCACGGACAATCTCGTGCGGTGGATCGTGAATCCCCCGTCGATCGAGCCGAAGACCGCGATGCCCGCGCTCGGGGTGACGCCCAGCCAGGCACGGGACATCGCTGCCTATCTCTACCAGCTGCGATAGCATCCAGCCGGCGTAGCACCAACTGCGGCAGCTCACGCCGGAGGCCGTCCGTTTGACAGTGCTTTTCAATCGCTCTAGCTTCCCCGCTGGGCGCACTTCCGGCGCACAAGGCTTCTTCGTTTCTCGCTCCTCTCTCCCGCGTGCCCGTGGAAACAGCGGACTTCCTCTCGACCGTCCCCCTGCTCAGCGGCCTCGATCCCTCGGAGCTCGCCAAGTTCGCCGAAGTCACGCGCGAACGGAGCTATCCCAAGGGGAGCGTGATTCTCTTCGAGCACGATCCCGGGGACTCACTGTTCATCGTCCGCTCCGGACGAGTCAAGGTCGTACTGATCGGCGAAGACGGACGCGAGGTCATTCTCGGAATCCTCGGCGTCAGCAACCACTTCGGCGAGCTCTCGCTCATCGACAGCCGGCCGCGCTCGGCGCACGTGATCGCGATGGAGGATGCGACGCTGCTCGTGCTGCATCGCGACGATTTCCGGCGCCGCGTGCTCGAGTCGCCCGCGGTTGCGTGGGCGCTGCTGCAGGAGCTCTCGCGCCGGCTGCGCCGCGCGGACGAGCAGATCGGCCGCCTGGTGCTGCTCGACGTGGACGGTCGCATCGCGCGGCTGCTGCTCGACGCGGCCGGCGAGAGCGGCGGCACGGTCATCGAGAAGCGCCTCACGCACCAGACGATCGCGCAGATGATCGGCGCGAGCAGAGAGACCGTGTCGCGTGCGATGCGCGACTTCCAGGATCGCGGACTGATCGACGTGCAGCGCCGCCAGATCTCCGTGGCCAACCGCGAAGGGCTCGAAGCGCTGGCGCGAGTGAAAGTCTGAGCGTGTGAGCGCGGCATGACGCTCACGCTCACCTTCTGGGGGACGCGCGGGTCGGTGCCGGCACCGGGTGCATCGACGGCGTATTTCGGCGGCAACACGCCGTGCGTGGAGCTGCGCACGAGCACGGGAGCGCTCCTCATTCTCGATGCGGGCACCGGCATCCGACACCTCGGCCGGTCGCTGCTCGAGCGCGCGGCGGACAAGCCGATCGTCGGCGACATTCTCCTGAGTCACGCCCACTGGGACCACATCCAGGGGCTTCCGTTCTTCGCGCCACTCTTTCAGGAGGGGCACGAATTCACGATTCGCGGCGCGCCGGAGGCGCTGAGCGGCATCGAGCAGGCGCTGCGCGCGCAGATGGCGCAGGCGGTGTTCCCCGTCTCCTTCGATGCCTATCGTGCGCAGGTGCACTTTCGCGCGCTCAACGAGGTGGAGCGCGGCAGCGGCTACGCGCTCAGAACGCACCCGCTGCGGCACCCCGGCGGCGCCACCGGCTACCGCATCACGGACGGAAACCCCGGTGCACCGGCACTCGTCTACATTTCAGACAACGAGCTCGGCCATGCTGAGGGATACGCCTCGGCCCCGGGGTGGCGGGACGAGCTCGTGTCGTTCGCGCGCGACGCATCGCTGCTGGTGCACGATGCGATGTATACGGCCGAGGAGTATGAGCGGCACCGCGGGTGGGGCCATTCGCGGGACGAAGACGTCGTGGACCTCGCGCTCGACGCGGGGGTGCAGCGGCTGGTGCTCTTTCATCACCATCCCGAGCGCACCGACAGCGCGTTGAGCGAACGGGTTGCAGCATGCCAGCAGCGCGTGCGCGAGAAAGGCGCGCGCCTCGAGGTACGCGCTGCGACGGAGGGAACGACGCTCACCGTGTAGCCGGGAGAGAGCATGCGACGCCGACGTTTCTTCTGCCGCCTGACCGCCGCGCTTCTGGCCACGATCCTCGTCGGCGCGCTGCGACTTTCGTCCCAGCAGCGCGCCGCCCCTCCGTTGCTTGCTGCTCTTCCCTTCACGAACGGCGTCGTGGGCGACGATCGCGCGGCGCTCAATCCGCTGGCCAGCGGCGTGCCGGAGCTTCTCCTCATCGAGCTTGCCCGCAATCCCGACGTACGCGTCGTCGAGCCCGCGCGCGTGCGCCGCGTGCTCACCGCACAGAAGCTCGATGCCCAGCCGCGCATCGACGACGAAGCCGCTTCGCGCGTCGGGCGCATCCTCGGCGCGCAATGGGTGATTCGCGGCACCTTCACGAGCGATGGTCGCGGCGCAGTCCGGCTCGCCTCGAACGTGGTGAACGCCGGAACGGGGCAGATCGAGCACAGCGAGAGCGCCGAGGGGAAGCTGGCCAATCTCGCGGAGCTGGTCGGTCAGCTCGCGGAGCACCTCGGCCGCGACATGCATCTGGCGGAGCTGTCCAGGGAGGGCAGGCGCTCACGTGAGCTCACGCAGAAGGCCTCGTACGAGACGACACTCGCGTTCGCGCGAGCGATCGAGGCTCGCGACGCCGGGCGGGTTCAGCAGGCCATTGCGCTTCTCGAGCAGCTTTTGACTGAGAGTCCCGGATACGAGCCCGCACAGAGCGAGCTGACGCGACTGCACTCGAGCAAGGCGCGATAGCGAGGTCAGCCGGGAATAGCCCGACTTTGGGCACAGCCCATGCAACCGTGCTCGGGTGGCTGTTCCGTCCACCCCGTCTTAGAGGCTCGATGAGCGCATTGAAGCTTGCATCCATGGCTGCCGCGATCGGCGCGATCGTCATCTCCAGTGCATGCAAGAACGATCACACCGGTGACAACACCATGAAGGGCGTCGACACGACCGTGACGACTTCCAAGGTTCGCGACACGACCGTCGTGAAGTCCGACACCACGATTCACACGGACACGGTGAAGAAGACCGATCACATTCCGGACGCGAAGAAGAAGCCGTAGTCGGACGCTCGCATCCGTCGGATCCGAACGACTGCCGTCGCGAGACGGCAGTCGTTCGTGCATCGGGCCCGCTCGGCCGTCGCTCAGCTGCCGATGGCGATCCGCGTGCCGGTTCTCGCCACCACCTTGCCGGATTTGTCCTTCACGTCTGCGGGCCAGTTGATCGCAATCGTGCTGTCGCTCGTGGAGAACATCGCCATCTTCTGCTGCGCGGTGTTCCCGGCGGACACCGGCATCGACTGCTGCGCCCCCTTGCTCGTGTAGAAGGCGACGACCTTTTCGTACGAGTCGGGAGTCACGTACACCTTGTACGGAAAGTTCGGATGCCCGGCACTCGCCTCCTTCGAAGCGGCGGCATCGTAGGTCGCGCCCGGGTAGATGGGCACGGCGGCGAGCGTGAGCGCGGCGACGACGGCGATGAGCAAGCGCGTGACGGTGAGCATGAGCGACCACTCCGCAGAAGGGTTTCCAGAAGATGCCGCCCCGGTGGGCCGCTCTGCAATGATGAGTCCGCGATGCCGTCCGCGGCCACTCCTTGCGGACGGTGGATGTGCGTCCTATCTTTCCCCTCACATGGTGAGTACTCATCCCGTGAGGTAATGTGATGCCACGCCAGGCACTCGGTCTGCTCCAGGGCACCGTCGATGTCCTGATTCTCAAGACGCTCAGCTGGAAACCGCTCCACGGTTACGGCATCTCGGAGTTCATCCGCCAGCAGACGAGCGGCGATCTCTCCGTCGAGGATGCCGCGCTCTACCAGGCGCTGCACCGCCTCGAGCGGAAAGGGCTGGTCGACTCGGAGTGGGGCGTCTCCGATTCGAACCGTCGCGCGCGGATCTACTCGATCACGCCGGACGGTCGCAAGCAGCTGCGCAGCGAGGTCGTCGAGCTGCGCCGCTACATGTCCGCGCTGTTCCGGGTGCTCGAGCCCGCGTAGCGCAGCCGCATGTCGCCGCCGTTTCGTTTTCCCTTTCGCTCGCGATCGCGAATCGCCTCCGAGGTGGACGAGGAGCTCGCATCGCATCTCGCGATGACGGCCGCCCGCCTCAGGGACGAAGGCTGGTCCGCGCCGGACGCGGACGCCGAGGCACGCCGGCGCTTCGGAGATCTCGAGTACACCAGAGCGTACTGTCGCTCCGAGGACTTCAGACGAGAGAAGGAGAAGAGCCGCATGATCGTATTCGAAGAGCTTCGCCACGACGTGCTGTACGCGCTGCGCGGGCTCAGGGCCTCACCGGCCTTCACGCTGATCGCGCTGGCAACGCTGGCGTTCGGCATCGGCGCGAACACCGCGATCTTCAGCGTCGTGCGTGGCGTGCTCCTCGCGCCGCTCCCCTTCTCCACCCCGGACCGCATCGTGCGCGTCTGGGAATCCAACAAGACGCTCGGCATCACGCAGGGCACGTTCTCGGAGCCGGATTTTCTCGATCTGCGCGCCGAGAGTCGCCTGGCGGAAAGCATCGGCGGCTACTTCTTCGCGGATGGCCTCACCGGTGTGGATCTGACGCACGGTGGCCCGCCCGAGCGGCTCTCCGCCGCGCTCGTGGCGCCCGGCTTCTTCGAGACGCTGCGACCTCAGCCCCTGCTCGGCCGCACGATCGCCGCGGATGAGCACACGCCCGGTCGCAACCACGTCGCCGTGATCGGCTATGGCTTGTGGAAGGGCCGCTTCGCGGGTGATACGAGGATCGTCGGACAGACGATCACGCTCAACGGCGACCCATTCACCGTCGTGGGCGTCATGCCGCAGGAGTTCGCATATCCCGCGGCGCAGACGCTGGACGTGTGGATCCCGCTGTCCTACTTCGGTCCCGATGCGATCGGTCGCGATCGCGCCGCGCACTTTCTTTCGGTGATCGCTCGCCTGCAGCCGGGCGTCACCCCGGCGCGCTTCGAGACCGAGCTCTCGGGCATCACGAAGCGTCTCTCGGACAGCTACGCCGAGAATTCGGGGTGGAACAACGCGAACGTGGCGAGCATACGGGATTCCATCGTGGGAGAGGTGCGCGGCCCGCTGCTCGTGCTCGTCGCCGCCGTGGCGCTGGTGCTGCTGATCACGTGCGTGAACATCGCCTCGCTGCTGCTCGCGCGCGCGACCGCGCGGCAGCGCGAGCTCGCGGTGCGCGCTGCGCTCGGTGCCGGTCGAGGGCGCATCATTCGCCAGTTGCTCACCGAGAGCATGACCGTCGCGCTCTGCGGAGGCGTGCTCGGCGCCGTGCTCGGTTACGTCGCCGTGCGTGCGCTCGTTGCGAGCGGCGGCGTGCAGCTGCCGCGCGGCGGCAATCTCCACGTGGATGGAGCCGTGCTCGCGTGCACGTTCCTCGTGGCACTCGTCTCCGGGCTCCTGTTCGGTGCCATGCCGGCCATTCGCGCCGCGGGTCCCGCGCTCGAGCACAAGCTGCGCACGAGCACGCGCGGGTCCGTCGGCGCGGGCGCGCCCGCACAACGGTTGCGAGGCGTGCTCGTCATCTGCCAGGTCGCGCTCGCGGTGGTGCTCGTGGCCGGCGCGAGTCTCGCGACCAAGAGCTTCGCGCGCCTGCTGTCCGTCGATCCGGGTTTCCGTCCCGAGCACGTGCTGGTGGCGAAAATATCGATTCCCGATGCGTTTGCAGATACGCTCCGCGGTCCCGTCTACTACGAGAGTGTGCTCGACGCGATCCGCGCCATACCGGGCGTCGAGGCGGCGGGTTCAATACGCGATCTGCCCACGCGCGGCGTGGGCGAGATGCGTCGCGCCGCGCAGCTCGGACTGCCGGTGGGCGAGGGCGACGCGGATGCGAGTGTGCAGCTGCAGCACGTCAGCACCGACTTCTTCAAGGCGATCGGCGCGAAGCTCGTGGGTGGACGCGATTTCCAGCTCACGGATCGCACGGGTGCTCCGCTCGTGCTCATCGTGAACGCGGCGCTCGCGAAGCGCTACTGGCCGGGAGAGAGCGCGGTCGGCAAGGTGCTGCACTCGGGCAAGACGGACATTCAGATCATCGGCGTTGTGGGAGACATCCACCAGCGCGGACCCGGCGAGCCCGCGGAGCCGACGCTCTACATCTCCGCGCTGCAGAACATGCGTGCGGGAATGAGCATCGTCGTGCGCACCAAGGGTGATCCCCTGCAGCTCGCGAGCGCAGTTCGGAACGCGATCTGGTCTGTCAATCGCGATCAGCCGATCGCCGAGCTGACGACGATGGAGAGCGTGCTCGGGACCTCGGTCGCACGGCAGAAGCTGCTCGCCTGGCTGCTCGGAATCTTCGGTCTGCTCGGACTGCTGCTCGGCGCGCTCGGCATCTACGGGCTGCTCTCCTTCGCGGTCACTCAGCGCAAGCAGGAGATCGGCGTGCGGTCCGCACTCGGCGCTCCTGCGAGCTCCGTCATGCGCATGATCCTGGGCCACGGGATGGCGCTCGCCTGCGGCGGTGTGATCATCGGCACGATCGCGGCCGCGCTGCTCACGCGCCAGCTGCAGACGCAGCTCTACGGCATCACATCGGGCGACCCAGGCACGTACGTCGAGGTGATCGTCGTGCTGCTCGCGACGGCGTTGATCGCGAGCTGGTCGCCGGCACGCCGGGCGCTTGCGATCGATCCGGTGACCGCGATGCGTCAGGAGTAGCGGAACGGGCGATCGATCACGGACCGATCTGGACGCCCTCGCTCCTGAGCTGCGACGCGATCGACGCGCCGAGCTTCATCCCCCACTGCCGCCCGGCCTCCATGCTCTCCTGTGTGACCGCCGGAAGCTCCGTGATCATCTTCTGGCCGATGGGCGATTGATAGAACGAGATGAGCTGGCGCAGTTCGGCGGATGAGAAGTGACGATCGTACACTCGGCATCCTGAATCGGCGGCTGGATCGCGCTCTGGGCAGGCGCGGGAACGCCGAGGCCGATCGGCAGCGTCGAGCTCACCTCGACGGCGATTCTATTCCTCTCTCAGCGTGATCGCCGGATCCACGCGCGCTGCGCGGCGAGCCGGAAGCCAGCTCGCGAGCATCGCGACCAGCGCCAGGATGAGTGGAACGGTCACCATCGTCACGGGATCGCTGGCGCCAACGTTGTACAGCCGCGACTCGAGATACCGGCCGGCCGCCAGCGCACCCGCGACGCCGACTGCAACCGCGACGACCACTACCTCCAGCCCCGATCGCAGCACCATCAGCACCGCCTGGCTTCCGCGGGCGCCCAGCGCCATGCGGATGCCGACCTCGCGGGTGCGCTGGGCGACGCTGAACGACATCACGCCATACACGCCGATGACGGCGAGCACGATTGCCAGCGCAGCGAAGGCGCCGATGAGATTGACGGAGAGCTTCGCCGGCGCGAGGTCGCGGCGCACGAGCGCGCTCATCGAGCGAACCTTCCACACTGGTTGGTCCGGATCGACGGACCAGATGGCTTCGCGCAGCGCCTTGCCCCTGGCGTCGGGATCACCGAGCGTGCGCATCGCCACGCTCGCGAAGATTCCGGACGCCTGCATCTTGTCCAGATACAGCTGCGGCGAATCGTGCTCGGACAACGTCTGCTGTTTCACGTTTCCGACGACGCCCACCACGCGCACGTTCACGTCGGGCGGTCCGATCAGCCGCACGCTCTTCCCGATGGCCG
>Ga0207639_10003318_pt1 | contig 10837 bp, 10 predicted proteins | sample KBSCornC32_FD_184299 | JGI IMG/M metagenome (GOLD analysis project Ga0207639, IMG submission 184299) | Corn rhizosphere microbial communities from Kellogg Biological Station, Michigan, USA - KBS Corn C3-2 (SPAdes) (version 2) | ecosystem: Host-associated > Plants > Roots > Rhizosphere > Soil ...
GACCAGGGCCAGCACTGCGAGCAGGAACAGGATCACGAAGCACGCGAACAGCACCTTGGCGATGGTCGCGGTGGCGCCGGATACGCCGCCGAAGCCGAGCCAGCCGGTGATCAGCGAAATGATGGCGAAGATGATGGCCCACTTCAGCATGCGGTCCTCCGGAAGGCGATGGGGTTTCCGGAGGTTGTAGCGGGATCGGCGTGAAGGCGGCGCATCGCCGACCGGGCGGCGCGTCAGCCGGCCAGGCGGGCCTTGATGCGTGCGGACACCACGCCCATGTCGGCGCGGCCGGCGGCCTTGTCCTTCACCGCGGCCACCACCTTGCCCATGTCCCGCGGCGAGCTGGCGCCGGTGTCGGCGATCGCGGCGGCGATCAGCGCGTCGATCTCGGCTTCGCCCAGCTTGGCGGGCAGGTAGGTTTCGATGACGGCCATCTCGGCGCGCTCCACCTCGGCCAGGTCTTCGCGCTGGGCGGCAACGTACTGACTGACCGAGTCCTTGCGCTGCTTCATCATCTTTTCCAGTACGGCGAGCACCTGGCCATCGTCCAGCTCGATGCGCTCATCCACCTCGCGCTGCTTGATCGCCGCGAGCATCAGCCGGATCACGCCCAGCCGCGGCTTGTCGCCGCCGCGCATGGCGGTCTTCATGTCCTCGGTGAGCTGCTGCTTGAGCGTCATGGCGATGCCTCGTTGGGTGGAATTCCGATTCGTCGGAAACGGCAAAGCCGGCGTTGTCCCTGGGAACAACGCCGGCCATGGCCTATCCGGATGCTTGCGGCGGCAGCGAGAACCCGCGCCTGCCGCATGACTGTTGCCGCTCGACCCGCCGACGCGCGGCGGGGAGGGCGCTCAGTACAGGCGGACCTTGCGCGAAACGTCGCGCGAGAGGCGACGCAGGTGGCGCTTGACGGCGGCAGCGCGCTTGCGTTTGCGCTCCTGGGTCGGCTTCTCGTAGAACTCGCGCTTGCGCGTCTCGGCCAGCACGCCGGCCTTCTCGCAGGTACGCTTGAAACGACGCAGTGCGATCTCGAACGGCTCGTTCTCGCGAACTTTTACGTTGGGCATGGAAACTCCAGGTGGTAATCTGCCCGCCTGTGCGGGACAGTGGAAAGTGGTGAGCCGCGAATTATACCGTGGATAACAAAGATTTTTCAAAGCCGGCCCACCGGCCGGTGCTGGGCATCGAGAGCTCCTGCGACGAGACCGGCGTAGCCATCCTGCGCTGGCAGCCGGATGCCCCGGGGGCGGGCCTGCTGGCCCATACCCTGTACAGCCAGATCAAGTTGCACGCCGATTACGGCGGCGTGGTGCCCGAGCTGGCCAGCCGCGACCACGTGCGCAAGCTGCTGCCGCTGATCCGCGAGGCGCTGGCGCAGGCCGGACTGGGCGTGCGCGACCTCGGCGGGGTGGCCTACACGGCCGGTCCCGGCCTGGTCGGCGCGCTGCTGGTGGGGGCGTCGGTGGGCCGCGCGCTGGCCTGGGCGCTGGACGTGCCGGCCGTCGCCGTCCACCACATGGAAGGCCACCTGCTGGCCCCGCTGCTGGAGCAGGACCCGCCGCAGCCGCCGTTCGTGGCCTTGCTGGTGTCCGGCGGCCATTCGCTGCTGGTCGAGGTCAAGGCGATCGGCCAGTACACCATCCTGGGCGACACCCTGGACGACGCCGCCGGCGAGGCGTTCGACAAGACCGCCAAGCTGATGGGCCTGCCCTACCCGGGCGGACCGGCGCTGGCGAAACTGGCCGAACAGGGCCGGTCGGGGGTGTTCCGCTTCTCGCGGCCGATGACCGACCGGCCCGGGCTGGATTTCAGCTTCTCCGGCCTGAAGACCCAGGTGCTGCTGGCCTGGCAGAAATCGGACCAGAGCGAGCAGACCCGCGCCGACGTGGCCCGCGCCTTCGAGGAGGCGATCGTGGAGACGCTGCTGATCAAGTGCCGCCGCGCACTGGAGGCCACCGGCACCCGCCGGCTGGTGATCGCCGGCGGGGTGGGCGCCAACCGCAGGCTGCGTGCGGATCTGGCGGCGGCAGGCGAGAAGGACGGCTTCCGCACGTACTTCCCCCGCCTGCAGTTCTGCACCGACAACGGCGCGATGATCGCCCTGGCCGGCGCGATCCGGCTGGCCAGCGGCCAGCAGCAGGACGAAACCGTGCAGGTGCGCCCGCGCTGGGACCTGCAGACGTTGCCGGCTGCCTGAGCTGCCGTAGGGCGGGCACCGCCCGCCGCTCCTGGTCTTGGTACGTCGAAAAGCCGGCGGGCAGTGCCCGCCCTACAAAGCGACTACGCGCTCACCATTGCGTGCGCCCGGGCAGCAAGCCCTTCAGCTCCGCGTCGGTGAGGTTGCGCCACTGGCCGGGTTTCAGGTGGGCCAGCTTCACGTTGTCGATGCGCACGCGGCGCAATTGGGTCACGCGATAGCCGAACGCCGCCGCCATCAGGCGGATCTGCCGGTTCAGGCCCTGGGTCAGCACGATGGCGAAGCCGAACTTCGCGATCCGGCGCACGCGGCAGCGCTGGGTCAGCTGGCCGTGGATGCGCACGCCCTTGCTCATGCCGGCGATGAACTCGTCGGTGACCGCCTTGTTCACGCCGACCAGGTATTCCTTCTCGTGGTGGTTTTCCGCGCGCAGGATCTCGTTGACGATGTCGCCATTGCTGGTGAGCAGGATCAACCCTTCGGAATCCTTGTCCAGCCGGCCGATCGGGAAGATCCGCTGCGGGTGGTCGACGAAATCCACGATGTTGCCGGCCACGCTCTGGTCGGTGGTGCAGGTGATGCCGACCGGCTTGTTCAGCGCGATGTAGACCGCCTTCTTCGCCGCCGGCGTGGCGGCCAGCACGCGCGCCCGGACGATCTCGCCATCCACGCGCACCTCGTCGCCGTCCAGCGCCTTGGCACCGGTGCCGACCACCTCGCCGTTGATGCTCACGCGGCCGGCGAGCAGCCACTCGTCGGCTTCGCGGCGCGAACACAGGCCGGCTTCGCTGATGTACTTGTTTACGCGCATAAGGCCGGGAATCGGGAATGGGGAATCGGGAATCGGGAATCGGTGAGGTTGGGTGAGGTCGCTCTGATCGGATTTCGTATGGTTTTCGGGCATTGGGCGAGGCGCGTGGCTCACGTTCTGCAGCTTTTACCTATTCTCGATTCCCTATTCCCTATTCCCGATTCTCAGCTCCTCAGCCCCACGCCGCGCCTGAGCAGTTGCAGCGCCGCGATCGACAGCCCGGCGATGAACCCCAGCATCACCGCGAAGGCCCAGCCCACCGACACGTCGCTGATGCCGAGCACGCCGTAGCGGAAGGCGTTGACCATGTACAGGATCGGGTTGGCGTGCGATATCGCGCGCCATGGCTCGCCCAGCATGTCGATCGAGTAGAACACGCCGCCCAGGTAGGTCAGCGGCGTGATCACGAAGGTGGGCACCAGGGCGATGTCGTCGAACTTGCTGGCGAACACCGCGTTGATGAACCCGGCCAGCGCGAAGATCACCGCGCCCAGCAACACCGCGGCCAGCGCGGTCAGCGGGTGCGCCACGTGCAGCGACGTGAAGAACAGCGCGACCACCAGCACCAGCGCGCCGACCACCAGGGCGCGTGCGACCGCGCCGATCACGTAACCGCAGAGGATCGCCCAGTTGGCCATCGGGGCCACCAGCATCTCCTCCACCGAGCGCTGGAACTTCGCGCCGTAGAACGAGCTGGAGATGTTCATGTAGCTGTTGTTGATGACCGACATCATGACCAGGCCGGGCACGATGTACTGCATGTAGCTGAACCCGCCCGCAATCGGGCCGATGCGGCTGCCGATCAGCTTGCCGAAGATGATGAAGTACAGCGTCATCGTGATGACGGGCGGGATCAGCGTCTGGGTCCAGATGCGCAGGATGCGCACGATTTCGCGCCGCGCGACGGTGTACAGCGCGACCAGGTTGGTGGAACTGCTCATGCCGCCTTCTCCCGCTCCGGGGTGCGGCCTTGTTCGACCAGCCGCACGAACAGTTCCTCCAGCCGATTGGTCTTGGTGCGCATCGAATGCACCGTGATGCCGTGGTGGGTGAGTGCGCTGAACAGCGTGTTGAGATCCTGCTTGCGGGCCATCTCGGCCTCCAGGGTGCGCTCGTCGATGCGGCGCAGAGCGATGCCGGCCACGGTCGGCAGCTCGCCCGGCGGTTCGGCCAGGTCGAGCACGAAAGTCTCCACGTCCAGCGTCGCCAGCAGGCGCTTCATGCTGGTGTTCTCGATGATGGTGCCGTGGTCGATGATCGCGATGTTGCGGCACAGCGACTCGGCTTCCTCCAGGTAATGCGTGGTCAGGATCACCGTGGTGCCGGCCGCGTTGATGGCGCTGACGAAGTGCCACATCGAACGGCGGATCTCGATGTCCACGCCGGCGGTGGGCTCGTCCAGGATCAGCAGCCTGGGCTCGTTCATCATCGCGCGGGCGATCATCAGGCGGCGCTTCATGCCGCCGGACATCTCGCGCGCCTGGTGGAACGCCTTGTCCCACAGGCGCAGCTCCTTGAGGTATTTCTCGGCGCGTTCGGCGGCGAGCCTGCGCGGGATGCCGTAGAAGCCGGCCTCGTTGACGCAGATGTCGAACGGCTTCTCGAACTGGTTGAAGTTGATCTCCTGCGGCACCAGCCCGATCAGCTGCATCGCCGCACTGCGCTCGCGCATGACCGAACGGCCGAACACCAATGCATCGCCGCTGCTGGCGTTGACCAGCGAGGAGAGGATGCCGATCAGGGTCGACTTGCCCGCGCCATTGGGGCCGAGCAGGGCGAAAAAGTCGCCCTGCTGCACGGTGAGGCTGACGCCCTTGAGCGCTTCCACGCCGTTGCGGTAGACCTTGCGCAGGTTGTCGACGACCAGCGCGGGGGGCGAATCGTTTTGGGTGAAGGACATGGGCTGCGCCAAGGGGGACAAGCCGCTTATTATACGGGGCTGACCATCACCGTCCGGGCCCGCCCGACGCACACACTGTTTCGGGAAAACCATGGCCGAATCCTTCCAGCTCCGTCTCGTCGACGCCCGCATGCTCGCACCGACGGTGCGCCACCTGGTGTTCGAGCGTGTCGACGGGCAACCGCTGGCGTTCCAGCCGGGCCAGTTCCTGCAGGTGCATTTCCACTACGACGACGGCACGCCGACCAAGCGCAGTTATTCGGTGGGCAGCGTGGGCGACGGCTCCTCGCCCGTGCCGCACATCGAGATCGCGGTGAGCTACGTCGAAGGCGGCGCCGCGACGAAGCTGCTCGGCGAGCTGCCGGTCGGCGGCGTGATCGACGCCAGTGGCCCGTACGGCCGCTTCTGCCTGCAGGAGGCCGACACCCACCCGCGCTACCTGCTGCTGGCCACCGGCACCGGGGTCACCCCGTACCGCGCGATGCTGCCGCAGATCGAGAAACTGCTGGCGGGCGGCAATCGCGAAGTGGTGCTGCTGTACGGCGCCCGCAACGAAACCGAACTGCTCTACGGCGAGGAGTTCGAGGCGTTCGCGCAGCGCCACCCCGGCTTCCTGTTCCACGGCTGCCTCAGCCGCGAGGCCCGCGCCGTGCCGCGCCCCGGCGATCGCGCCGGCCACGTGCAGCACGTGCTGGCCGAACTCGGGCCCAGCGCCGAACGCGACATCGCCTACCTCTGCGGCAACCCCAACATGGTCGATGCCGCCTACGCCGCCCTGCAGGAGTTCGGCCTGCCGGTGAAACAGATCCGCCGCGAGAAGTACATCTCCTCGCGCTGACGTCGCCGACCTTCCCGGTTCACGCCTCTTCCACGCGCGCATCACGCGCGGGGCGGTATGCAGGCGGACATGGAAGCGGCATGGCGTTCTTGCCCGGCTGAAACGTGACGCACATCACAGTTTGCGATGCGCGCCGGCTCCGCCGCTAAAGCCCGCACAAGCGCTGCCGAAAAGCCACTTGAGTCGCCCCGTCACAGGCGGGTTTGCGCAAGAGGTGCAGGGCATGAGGAGTTCGTGGAGCAGCAACGTGGTCGGAGGCGCATGGATGGCGCTGGCTCTGCTGGGCGCCTTCTCGGTGGCCAAGGCCGCCAGTGGGCGCATCTCGTTTTCCGGCGCGGTGGTCGAACCGACCTGTACCGTGCCGGCCCACTACCTTGCCGCCAGCATCGCCGCCCCGGCCGTCGACGCCCGCGCGCCGCTGCGACTCGCCTGCGGCCAGACCGCGACCGATCCCGGGCGGCCGTATTCGCGCGTGGTGCTGGATCTGGATGCGACGCGTGTCGCCGGCGATCGCCTGCTGACCTATTTCACCCGCAACCAGCATGGCGCAACCGCCGCGAAGCTTGTCGTGCACACCTACGAGTGAGGAGGGGTCGGGCCCGCCATCCGGCGTTGTCGCGCGTCCTTCAGGGGTAGGTCAACGTATAGGTGGCTGTCGCCGTGACCGACCCCGATGCAAGCGCTCCCGTGGTCCGGTAGTAGCGTGCGACCAGCGGGATTTGCGACGCACCACTGGCCGCGTTGAAGGTGACGGCCGTGCCCAGCGCGACCGGATTGCCGCTGGTTCCCGGCGCGCCGTTCCAGACGATCTGGATACCGACTCCGGTTGCCGTCCCGCTGTTCGACAACACGCCGTTGGGTCGGTTGACCGGGTTGGTCGAGTCCAGCGTGATCGCCAGCTTGGCGTTTGCCGAGCAGGTCAGCGGGATCGCGAAAGGCTTGTCACCCGTGGTCACGCCGGTCCCGCCGGCGAGAGCGCTGGTGGTGACCGTCGGCAGCGGCACGGTCAGGCTTGACGGCACGCTGCAGGCCGGGGCCACGAAAGTCAGCGATCCGGCCAGCACGATGGATGCGTCGACAATGTTGTTGCTGACGGTGCCGGCCTGAAAGTCGGCGAGCGCGCCGGACACCACCGTGCCGTCGGCGATATTGCCGGTCTTCACCAGCTCGACCGTGACGGGGTCCGCTTCAGTCCAGGTGGAGCTGCCGTCCAGGCTCTGGAACGGCCAGGGGCCGATGAGTCCGGGGTAGCTGCCCGAAGTCTGGGTGATCCGGAAGCTGATGCCGGTGGTGCCGATCGGGAACAGGTATTGCCCGGCAGCGGGAGTCGCGCCGGCACGGTTCGTCAGGCCCCAGTAGTTCTGGTTGCCGTTGCACTTGAAACTCACCGGTTGGCTGATTCCGGTCAGGCCGGAGGTGTAGAGCGTGGCGCCCACCGGGATGCCGGGATCGTTGACGATGGTCGCCGGGACGCCAACGGAATACGTGCCTGTTGAGTCGCCACGGCTGAAGGAGCAGCCGGCATGCGCGACGGGCGTTGCTGCCAGCAGGGTGCAAGCCAGCAGCAGGAGCCACCGGTTCGGCAATCGGAATGCCCGCGGGATGGAGGTGATGGGACCGTTGCTCATGGGCGGGCCTCTGCAAGCTTTGCTCGAAGGTCGGGTGCGACGCAGGTGGCCTCGATCCGCCGGATTCCCGCAGCCGTGCCGTTCGACTTTGCGAGGTCATAGGGGAGGGTGCACGACTGCGATGCGCCATCATCCGTTTGCCAGTTCACCCGCAGCGAGCCGCTGTCGTTCGGCAATCGCGCCATGATCTGCCCGGCCTGGCCGACCACGCCCACCAGCGTGCCGCGCGCGTCATCCACTTCGGCACCGAACGGCAGCGTGTTGCCGTCGGCCAGGCGGGTCTGGATCAGCACGAAGCGGCCGCTTTCGCTCTTGAACTTGATCAGCACCACCGCGCCGGCGCGCGGCGCGATCTGCGCGCTGGTGTTGTCCAACTGCACGTCCAGCGACAGGCCGGTGGGGTCGATGTCGATGCGGTTGAGCTGGTACGGGGTGAGGTACGGGATCAGCGCATAGCCGTTGTGCCCGATCCTCACGCCCGCGGCGTTGATGACCCGCGCGCCGGCGGCGTCCCGTGCCTCGACGAGGCCCACGGTGTCGCCCAGCGGCTGGCCGAAGGTGACGCCGCCGGGATGCGCGACGATGCCGCCGGCCAGGTTGAACGAGGCCTGCGAATAGCCGCTGCCCGCGCCGACGCCGACGTTGACCTGCACGTGGCTGCCGCGATAGCCGGCGTTGACGCTGCCGCTGGTGCCCACCGAGCCGCTGTCGCGACCGTTGTCGTGGGTGGCGGTGACGCCGTAGTTGAACTGGTCGTTGCTGCCGGCGGTGCCGCTGACGGTGGCCTGCTCCTGCGTGGCGTCGCTGCCGGTGCGGCTCAGCGCGCCGGTGAGGATCGGCGCATGCGCGCCGTTGCCCAGCGGGATCGTGAGGTTGAGCATGAAGCGGTTTTCGCTGCGCCCGAACAGGTTGCGCTCGCGGCTGGCCGAGACGTTGTAGTTCAGCCGGCCCACCGAGTTGTTGTAGCCGACCTGGAACTGGGTGTCGGTGCCACCGCGGTTCCAGTAGTCGCGCGCCGAACCGGTGACGTACAGCGAGCCGCCGGTCGCGCCCAGGCGCTGGCTGAGGTTGATGCTGAAATTGTTGCGCTGGCGATCGACGCCCACGGTGTCCAGCGCGCCGGTGTAGTTGATGCCGGCCAGCGCCGCCTGCTGCTGCGGGGTGAGCAGGCCGGCCACCGGCACGCCGTTGATCAGGATCGGCCGGGCCGGGCCGCTGGCGAACACCGGCAGGCCGCGTTGCGCGTAGTCGCGCGCGCGCGCCGCATCGCGCAAAGTCAGGTAGCCGCTGGTGGAATAGCGATAGGCCGCCACCGACAGCGAGGTGCCGGTGGGCGCCATGATCTTGCTGTAGCTCAGCCGTACGCTCTGGCCGGACATGGTGTCGAGGCCGGGGATGCGCGTGCGCGCGCCGGTGATGTCCATCGCGAACGCGCCGTAGCGGGTGTTCAGCGCGCTGCCCAGCAGCATGGCGCCGTAACCTTCCGAGCCCACCACGCCGGCATAGCCGGTGAGCAGGTTGGTGAAGCCGTGCTGCAGGGTGGCCTGCACCACGTTCGGCTCGTCCTCGATGGTCTGCTCGCGCATCTGCCCCGCCGCGATGCTGAAGCGGTTGACGCCGGGGCGCAGCAGCTGCGGCACCGAGGCGTAGGGCACCGAGAAGCTGTGCACGCGGCCGCTGGCTTCGGTCACGCTGACTTCGAGATCGCCGCCGTAGCCGGTCGCATAGAGGTCGTCGATCACGAACGGGCCGGGCGCGACCGTGGTCTGGTAGATCAGCATGCCGTTCTGGCGCACCACCACCTTGGCGTTGCTGTCGGCCACGCCGCGCACGGTGGGTGCGTAGCCGCGCAGCGACTGCGGTTGCATGCGGTCGTCGGTGGCGATCTGCACGCCGCGCAGGCCGAAGCTGTCGAAGATCTCCCCGCTGGTCCAGGAGTCGCCCACGGTCAGCTGCGCGCGCAGTGCGGTCAGGTCGCGTTGGGCGTAGGTGGCGATGTTCTGCCAGTGGTGCGTGGAGCCGGCCGCGCCGGTGCCCGATTGCCAGTCCAGCGTCGAGTCGTGGCGGACCCGCCAGGCGCCGAGGTTGATGCCGGCATCCAGGCCCAGGTAGGTCGAGGTCTGGTGCAGGCCGCCGGCGCCGGTGCGGTAGCTGTTCAAGTTGTAGTTGAGCAGGCCCGCGGTCACGCCTTCGTCCCAGTACTGCGGGTCGACATAACCGCGCGCCACGCGGCCCAGGAACGCCTGCGGCACGCTGGCGTCCAGTCGCAGGTCGCCGAGGTCGAAGCCGAGGCTGGCGCCCGGGATCACGCGCGTGATGTCGACGCAGGCGGCAGGGTCGGCCATTTCCGCAAGCAGCGCGTCGGAGAGATCGGCCGGGTGCAGGCCCAGGGTGTCCAGCAGCGCCGGGGTCACGCAGGGCGTGGCGCTGGCGTCGGGCGAGGGCGCGGCCAGGCGCACGTCGCGGCGGCCGACCGGCGCGTCGTTGAGGTAGATGTCGACGCTGTAGTTTCCGGCAGGCACGAAATTGCCGCGTTCGAAGCGCGACAGGTCGGTGGTGTTCTGGCCCGCGCCGGCGAGCATGCTGCGGTCGAAGTTGGCATCCGCCGCGTCGGCCGCGGCGCCGGCGTCGGCGTTGGCCGCGGCAGCGTGGGCGGCACCGGCGGCGGTGGCCAGCGCCAGCAGGATCGACAACGCCAGCCGACGGCTGGCGACTGCGCGCGCGCAGGGCGTCGATGCGCGGGCGCGTGCGCGCTTCACGGCGTGATCGTGCCCTGGTTGGCGTCGGCGGCGCCGAAGTCGTTGATCGTGGTGAACGCGACGGCGGTGCCGGCGGCAGGGGCCGGTGCGCCTTCGGCAAGCGGCAGGCGCAAGGTCGACAGCGGCGCGACCATGCCCGCGTCGGTCGCCAACGCCGCCTTGCCGGCACTCAGCGACACCTTGCTGAACGTGACGTGGTAAGGCGTCGGGTTGTGCGCCACCAGCGCATGGCCGTCGCTGGCCACCGACCAGGTGATCTGCGAGGCGGCGGTCAGCGGGTTGCCGGCCAGGCCGGCCGGGCGGAAGAACAGCTTCAGCCGCGATCGCACGGCGAACTGCAAGGTGTTCTGCGTCTCGCCATTGACGGTGCCGGGCTTGGGCGGGATCTCGAGCACGTTCAGCCAGAACAGCGACTCGCGATCCGTCGGCAGCGGCTGGCCGGTGTAGACGATGCGCAGGCTCTGGCCCTTGCCGGCGTTCATGCGGAACAGCGGCGGCGTGATCAGGAACGGCACGCGCGCGGTATCGGGGGTGGAATCGGGATTGCCGGCGTCGATCCAGGCTTCGACCAGGGCTGGTTGCTGGCCGTTGTTGTTCAGGCGCACGGTGACTTCGCCACTGGCGGCCGGGAACACCACGCGGGTGCCGCCGATCACGACGCTGGCGTCGGCCGCGCCACTGAAGGCCGTCAAGGCAATCAGCAT
>Ga0207639_10003321_pt1 | contig 10830 bp, 11 predicted proteins | sample KBSCornC32_FD_184299 | JGI IMG/M metagenome (GOLD analysis project Ga0207639, IMG submission 184299) | Corn rhizosphere microbial communities from Kellogg Biological Station, Michigan, USA - KBS Corn C3-2 (SPAdes) (version 2) | ecosystem: Host-associated > Plants > Roots > Rhizosphere > Soil ...
CAGAGCGTTTTGGGGGCTGCTGCTGGTTTGCGGCCTCCATGTTCGGTTCAGCGGGTTTGATGCCCGCAAAGGCCAAAGATGCTGTCGTGGAGATCGTCGGGCTCTCGCTTTGTGCCAGGCCTCGCCATTGTGAGATGGCAACCCCAACGACGAATACGACGATAAACAGCAAAGCTGCGGTTCCCCAGGGCAGTCGCGTCACGTTCGGTCGCTTGTACGAGCGATGCTTCGCCATGGGCCATATTTGATGGAGGTTTGCCTTGCCGCGGCGACGCCTCGGCACAATTCGATCCTCCGTACGGCCAGCAGGTCAAACCCGTCACGGACACCCTCGACGCTCACCCGCTTGCCCAACCACTTTCGGGCCTTTATCGGCTACGATTGCGGCCGGGCTCGCTGCCGTACCGGCATTCGCGCGGCCTGCCATTAGGGTTATCCTCCTCCACTGATCGATATCGGTTGGGATTGGCACCAATATTGAGGGAGAGGGATTCCAAAAGTCTTCAAGGACCCCACATCGCGCTCAATTGTGGCGTTGGCCTCTATCCGTTCGCGGGCGGTGCCACCCATGAATATGGCAGTCCAGGCCGCTTCCGCGAGCGATCGCTGGTTCTTGGCTACACCGGACTGTCCGAAGACGAGATCAGGCAGGCGATAGGTCGCGTGGCGGAAGTCTTCAGGCAAATCTAGCGAGCCCAATCTGGCTCCATCAAAAATGCCCGGAATGGTCCTAGGCCATGGTGGCAGACCTGCTCTAGCTAAATCCCCATGAAGTTTCGCCGCACGGCCCTCTCCGGCATGTCGCGGTGAACATGAAGAGCGGCCGCCTCAAGAATTCGGCCCAGCGCACTGGAGGGATCCCATGCCCGAGTACAAGCTGCTCATCGATGGCCGACTGGTTGATGGCGCCGGGGTTATGGATGTCATCAACCCTGCCACGGAGAAAGTACTGGCGTCCTGCCCATGCGCATCGGAGGCGCAACTCGACGAGGCTGTCGCGGCGGCCCGGTTGGCTTTCCCTGCTTGGGCTCAAACTCCGATGGAGGAGCGCCGTAGGGCAATCCTGCGACTTGCCGATGCGATCCATGCCGATGCCGGCCCACTTGCCCGCCTGCTCACGCAGGAGCAGGGCAAGCCACTCACCGAAGCCGCAGCTGAAATTGCCTATAGCGAAAGCCTTCATCCGGCAGATGGCCACCCATGACCTTCCCATACGGATTCTCGAGGATAACGATAGCCGACGCGTCGAACTACAACGCCGCCCCCTTGGTGTGGTGGGCGCGATCATCCCGTGGAACTTCCCGGTGCTGATCGTCGCCTTCAAGCTGCCCTTCGCGCTGCTGGCCGGCAACACCCTCGTTATCAAGCCGGCGCCCACGACGCCGCTTTCGACCTTGCGCCTTGGCGAACTCATCGCTGGCATCTTCCCGGCCGGCGTTGTCAACATCGTGACCGATCAGAATGATCTGGGCAGCCGCCTCACCAGCCATCCCGACGTCGCCAAGATCAGCTTCACCGGATCGACCGAGACCGGACGCAAGATCATGGCGGGCGCAGCCGCATCGATCAAGCGCCTGACCCTCGAATTGGGAGGCAACGATGCCGCGATCGTGCTGCCCGACGTGGATCCGGTCACCGTCGCGCCCGGCATCTTTGGTGGCGCCTTCCTCAACGCCGGACAGGTCTGCATCGCCATCAAGCGTGTGTACGCGCATTCAGACATTTATGATGCGCTGTGCACCGAGCTTGGGCGCCTAGCCGAGGAAACGGTGGTCGACGATGGGCTGAAGCAGGGCGCCCAGCTCGGCCCCCTCCAAAACAAAGTCCAGTATGAAAAGGTGAAGGCATTTCTGGCGGAGGCCGGAGAGGCGGGCACGATTGTTACCGGTGGCGTTGTGCCGGAGCGACCGGGCTATTTCGTGCGGCCGACCATCGTGCGCGATATCGAAGATGGCACCAGGCTAGTCGATGAGGAACAGTTCGGCCCGATCCTGCCGATCATCCGGTTCGACGATCCTGAAGACGCTTTGGCTCGCGCCAACGCTTCCACCATGGGTCTTGGCGGCTCGATCTGGACGAAAGATCGGGATGTCGCCCTCGCTCTTGCGAGCCGCATGGAAGCGGGCACGGTGTGGATCAACAAGCATCTCGATTTCGGGCCGACGATTCCGTTCGGGGGCGCGAAGCAGTCCGGTATCGGCGTCGAATTCGCGGAAGAAGGTTTCCACGAGTTCACCCAGATTCATGTTATCAACGAAGCACGGTCGGCCATTCTTCCCGCTGATCGCCCGGAAACCATCAAGTCAATTTAGTCACCCGCCTGGCTGCCATCTGCAGTTCGGCAGGCGGCAGCCCTTTTGGACAAAGAATGAAAACCCGTGCCGCCGTAGCCTTCGCGCCGAAGACGCCGCTCGAGATCGTCGAGCTGGACTTGGAAGGACCCCGGCCGGGCGAAGTGCTGGTAGAGATCATGACGACGGACAAACGACACATATGATCGGCAGCTGGCAATCGGCCCGGTTGATCCAGACGGAGCACCGTCGATCATCGCTACCGCAAGGACGACGACCGACACCAGATTTTGGCCGACGCCATTCGAAGCGCCTGGCAGCCCAGCAATGATAGCCGGGAACGGCTTAGGCGAGCACGTATGTTTGCCCTTACACTATAGTTGCCGTCCGTTCGGCGCGGTTGCGCCGCATTTCGACGCAGGCCCCTTCATGGACGCGGTCAACCTTCCCACACAGCAGTCTCCATTTTGTCCAGCTAGGCCCTTTCGTGAAATTGAATTTGCTCCGGCTGTTCGCCTCTTCAGCATATGACCTGGCTATCGATCTCGGGACCGTCAACACCGTCATCTATGTTCGAGGCAAAGGCATCGTTCTTAACGAGCCGTCCGTCATTGCCTTGGAAACAATTAATGGTGTCCGTCGGGTCAAAGTCGTCGGCAACGAAGCAAAACCGATGATGGGCAAGACACCAGCCAACATCCAGGCCATCCGGCCATTGCGTGACGGCGTGATTGCGGACATCGAAATTGCCGAGCAGATGATCAAGCATTTCATCAACAAGGCGCTGGGAGGATCGATGCGTCTTATTGGTGGGCGCAAGGTTGTGATGTGCGTTCCGACGGGCTCGACAATGGTGGAGCGACGGGCACTTCGCGACGCAGCCGCTAATGCCGGGGCTCATCATGTTCATCTGATCGAAGAGCCCATGGCAGCCGCGATTGGGGCGCACCTGCCCGTCACAGAGCCTCGTGGAGCGATGGTGGTAGACATTGGCGGCGGCACCACAGAAGTAGCCGTCCTTTCGCTGCGAGGAATAGCGTACAGCGGCTCCGCCCGTGTCGGCGGCGACAAGCTGGATGACGCAATTTCATCGTATATCAGGCGAAACCACAATCTCATGATCGGGGAGATGACTGCCGAGCGCGTAAAATGCAGCATTGGATCAGCTGTCTCGCCCAAGGGCAAGGGTCGGGATCTGATCGTCAAAGGTCGCGATCTCGTGTCGGGTCGCCCTTCTGAAATTACCGTCACGGAGCGGGAGATTGCCGAAGCGTTGGCGGAGCCTATCGGTCAGATCAAAAGTGCCATCATGTCGGCGCTGGAGGAAACGGCACCGGAGCTTGCTGCCGACATTATCGACGACGGCATAACCCTCACAGGCGGCGGCGCTCTCCTCGGTCGGATTGACGAGGCAGTCGCCGAGGTGACGGGCCTATCTGTTCGAATAGCGCCTGACGCACTGATTTGCGTGGCAATGGGTGCAGGACAATCGCTCGAAGACCCCGCTTTGGAAGGCGTACTGACGGCGGGATAGGCGCGTCGCGTTAATGCGTACCCATCGAGGGCCGCTTATTTCGTCTTATTCGCCTTGGCTGGCAGGGCTTTTTCAGTTGACGCAGCCTTCGCAGGTGCGGCCTTTTTAACCGCCGGCTTTGCAGAGGTCTTTTTCTTCTCAAGCATGTCGCATCTCCCGACTCGCGCGGAGAGTGAAACATAAATCAATTGCGTCGAAATATCCGCAGCTATGCCAACACTAATAGCAGCACACCGCCCACGATCCACAGCGCTGCTGCTAACAGGATGCCGCGCATTCTAACACCCGCAGCTGGGACTGGTTGTTCCATCACAGCAGGTCTTTCGTCCGCCCGAACATCCGCACACCCCACCATGCCAGGAGCAGCATCCGGACTGCATGGCCTCTGCAACAGTGGCGAATGTCTTGCCTTCGCAGCCCGCCGGCCGCTCGATCGGGACAGATTGCTGGTTCAGCCTTCCAGCCGGTATCGGACTTGCATTGGGCAGCGCCAAAGCAGCCAAAAGCATTGCGATTTGAGTAAGCATGGCCCCTCCGTTTGTTGATCAACGATTATGCGCGACCCTGATCATGACGGAATAGCAACAAACGGCAGTATTGAAAACACACTGGCGAAATAGAACAGATGCGACGCGCGTCCTTTCTATATCAGCCTGTCCGTCGGTTCCTCCCAATCAGCAAACACCGAGGATATATGATGTCCTTCCTTTTGCGGCAGGGGCCAATGAGAAACAAAAAAGCGGATACTCACCGCCAGGGACGCCGTCGATCATCTGGCTTGCAGGTTTGTGTATCCGACCGGGGAAGTGCTTTCGATCGACTATATCATGTCTGATGTAATATTATTCTATATGGCAGTTTTTCATGGCGATGAATGCACGGTAACCGTCAACCTGCGCCGATCATCTGGCGGGCGTTCGAAGTGGACGCGACGAAACTCCTGATCGCACATAATCACCCCAGCGGCGATAACAGCCCAAGTCGCAGCGATCTGGCGGTGACGCGGATGATGGCATGGTTGGCCGGCCATCTCGGTATCCAGCTGATGGACTAGCTGATCTACGGTGCTGCCAATTGGTTCAGCTTCAGGCGGGCGGGATTATTATAGTGAGTTGATACACTGAGCGTCAGCAAATCAGCAATCCATACCGCCTTACCGCGTGGCCAGAAGACACCTGCGCGCATGAGAGATCGACCCCCTTAACGGTGCATCGTGCTACTGTTCGCCCATATCGATCCCTGTCCACGTACCGACACTCGATGGGATTGCCAGCGATGAGTGATCGAAGATGCTCCGTGCTCGCATAGGGATCACCTGGCGTACACTCGCGTCCTGCTCGGCAGTGGCCCGGTAGCTCCGGTGCGTCGATCGATGCCAATCGGATGCGGCCAGACGAGCACCGTAATGTGTCACCATCAACGACGACCGGGGACGCGCACCCGACGTCCGAAGGCCGTGATTCAACTGCCCCGCTGAAGGGCAGATGATCCGCATAGATCCAGCCAAGCCCCAGCAGCACGCCCGCAAGGGCACCCGAGACCCCAAGCTGCGCTGATGCCTTCAGATCGCGATTTGCACGCTTCCGAAACCGAACATTCGCGCCGTGCCAAGTTGTTCGATCGGGATGGCGCCATGGGGATTGCGCCGTCTTATTGAGGCCCTTGAACCGCTTACGCCGCATGTGCCTTCTTTGCCTCTCGAATCTCTTTCGGCGGTATCGTCCGGATCGTCGCCGCATATTCGGCAAACAGGATAAGTGCCCAGATCTCGACACCAAGCCAGGCACCCGATTTTACACCGTGGGCCACATCCAAAAGGAGCAACACCATCGCGAAGATGCGGAAACCGCGCAGGCTGTAGGCTGGCATATTCGCTCGCAATGACGCCGTGAGCATCATCACGATGCTGAAGATGCCGGCGATGATCTGCCCCGTCAGCGTTTGAGCGATGCGCAACTGATCGAGTGCTACGACAAACCAAAATAGCCGCGAAATCGCGAACTGGCTCTGGCCAGTTGCCTGGCAGAGCTTGACGATCGGCGGGACGAAAAGCGTTTGGCCGACCCACTTGTCGATTGCTGCGAATGTCATCGGGTGGAACGCAATCCTATCTCGACAAGGCGGCGGATCGCTTCAGCTCGGGACGGATGGTCGGTCTGCATTCGGCGCCACTCGTCGACCCGGTGAAGCCAAGAATCCGTGGTGCGCACTTCGATGCGGCTTGAGAATACGTGATCAGTGGGCATCCCTATTGCCCCTTCAGTCCAATTTCCATCAGTCGCCGCACCGCTTCTGGGCGCGATAGCTCGCCGGGCTGGTGATCGATCCAGGCATCAAGGGCGGAGAGTTGATTGGGCGGAATACGAACCGTGACCGGCACGGCATTGATTGCAGGGCGGCCCTTTCCTCTTTTTCTGACATCATCAATTGACATAGCCATTTTCTAATGGCAGAAAATGCGAACCGAGGCAAGGTGGCAACCTCACCTCGGCTCTAGCCACCAACGTTCACCAAAGGAGCGATCATTGCTACCCATAGAGCCGGGCACCGCCCCGGCCAATACCAAGCGTGCGGCTTTCGAGAGTCTCGCAAAGCCCGTGAGTATCGCGGCCTCTCGCCCTTTGCGATGGCCAATAGCCACAGCGCTGGGGACCCGCGCCAATGGCTATATTTCAGGCGCGTCTTGCATCCTCTCGTTCATGTCCGCCGCATTCACGGATTCCGGAACATTGGTCGCAAAGAGTGTTGATTTCCGCTGAGAGTTGACCCGGGAGGGGCATAAATTTCCACTGAGAAGTGACCCATGTTTTGACCTTTCCCCTGGCTGATTTGTCGGGGCGATCCGGGAGTGATCGACATGACGTTACTGAGTGTAATGCGGCGGTGATGGGAACGGCGAGGCCTGACCGTGATAAGCTCATAGAACATCTATGACATAATTTTTAATGAAGACGGTTCGGATCCTCGCGGCTCACATTTGGCGATCGATCACCTCGATCCGTCATGTCCATGCGAGCTCAACTCAGCGCCCAACCGCCTCCCTTCACGATGTGCGCGTCGCGCTCACGCAGATCGATATCCAACTCAAGGATCGTAACGAGCCTGGCCGCGGTTTCACCGAACAATCGATCGAGCGCACGCATCTCGGGCGGGAAATCGGCGGAGTGTTGTTCTATTCGTTGGATAAGCTCGCGGGCCGCATTCGTCAGGAGCCGCTTCGCGCCCTTTTCGGGCAGCCCGATATCGGTGCAGAACCGCAGCAGGTCGGCTGAGGTCAGCTCTTCCGGTAGCCTGGCCTCGCCCAGATGAAACGCCAGATCCTCCTTGAAGCCGGCAACCGTTTGGACTGGTACCATATCGTAGAAGGGCGCCAGAGCGACCGATTGGCCCGGTCCATAGAGAAGCGCGTTGTTCTTGGCGTGATTGTCGTTGTTGCCCACAAGCAGATTGAAGAGCGTCATGCGCATGAACGTCTCTCTCGCAAGCGCGGGTTGGTCCGTCGCAGCAAGGATCTTGCCGATCGTTTGCGCATCGAAACGACGTTGCGACGTACCGCGCCGCTCGTACTTGAGTTCGGCCGGAAGCCCTGCCGCCTGCGCAAAATCTTCCTGATGTACGCGGCGGATGAGATCGCCTTCGAATTGCCGGTCGAAACGCTGGATCAGCAATACCTCATGGCCGTTGACCTGGTCCGCGATCGAACTGCCGACAGAGAATCCGCATTGTGCGGCGAGAAGCGTGAGAAAGGCTTCGTCACGCGCTTCATGGCGATGATCGGGGTCCGGCAATTTGAGGATGTGGGTGGTGGGCGCACCGCTACGAAGCTTGGGAACGGCAAACCGGCCGTCCGGCATCGCGGCGAGTGAAATCTTCGGCCTCACGCCGGCGATAGGCGATGGGTCGCGCAGTTCGTCAGGAAGGGAACGGCCCGTTGCCAGCCGTGTCACGACCTCGGCAAATGTCGCTTCATCGAGCGGGTCATAGTCTTCGAGAATATGGCCCGGCCGCTTGATGGGCGGGTGGTCGACCGACAGCACGCTGACCGCGCCCGCGCAATCCGCTCCCATATGCGCAAGGAGTCCGGCAATGTCCCCACGATCGATGCCTTCGCGCGCGATGACCGTCTGGAGGAGATTATTCTCCTGGAGCAGATTGTCGAAGAACGCGCGGACCGATGCGTCGCCGAACGGTTCGTCGCTGAGCGGCAGCGACAGCGACAAGGCATGGTGCTCGGCATTGCCGAGCCATTCAGGCGTATAAGCAAAAGCTAGGCTGGAATCGTCGCCTTTGACGAGATGACCGACCGGTTCCGCCGAAGCCTCGAGCCAGACGTTGAGGATCAGCGTCACGAGGCCCTGCTGCGCGCACTTATATCGATGCCGGCCGCTAGTGCGCAGACGATCACCTTGTCGAATTCCAGGGAGCCCTTGCCGCTTTCGAGCTCGGAAACGAACCGGCGCCCGACACCGGCATGCGCGGCGAACTCGGTCTGGTTGAGCTTCATGGCCTTGCGCGCTTTGCGGACCATTCCCCCCAGGTCCGAAACGGTCCGGATCGGCGCCAGCGTCGAGGAAGGCTTCGGCTTCGGCTCCGGGCCGGTCTCAGTGACCCGTGATACGGGACGGGTCAGGTGCCGCGCCAGGTCGACCGCCCGTTGCGCCGATCCATCCTGGACGGCTCGAAGCACATCTTGAAAGAGCGGCTGCCTGAGCTTGTCGACCGTTGCCTCGGCCAAGGGGGGGCGCAGCCCTTTCGGCATGCCGTTCGGATCGAGCATTTTGAACATGGCGTCGCGTTCCCGCACCTCGCGCAGGAGCCGTGCAGCATCGGTTTCCTTGGACAACGACATTCTGTTCCCTTTCGGGAGCAAAATGGGCTGTGGAATTGGAAAAGTCAAGATATTACCCCGAACGGGATCAAATCCTCATTTCAGTGTAATTGTGGGCAAGCCTGCTCCCGTTCAGGAGCAGTGAGCAAGAAGAGTGGCCTCTCTGCGTTTGGGATAGCCGGGCGCTGCGACAGCCGGCTATGCGGTTGCGATGAGTCAGTACGACCGCCACCTTGATCGGACGCTTGTCCTCGATCTGGATGAGACGCTGATCTATGCGACGGAAACACCGCCTGAGCGGATGCCGGATTTTTGCGTGTACGGCTACTACGTCTATCGACGCCCTTATCTCACGGACTTTCTGGCACGGGCCCGGTCCGAATTCGACATGGCAGTTTGGTCCTCCGCCTCAGACGATTACGTCCCATCCTAGCAGCCGCCTGCGGACGGGCTGGCCCATCCATTCCGATCGCCTTTCTCACAGCGTTTAACGCCGTCAACGCGCACCGGCTCATGGTCGGATCTTCTCTGGCCAGGTCACGAGAAACCTCATCCAGAGGCATGTCGCTCGGATTACTCCGACATCTCACTATTTTCCCAGCGCGCAAGGTCTAGCAAAACCTACTGCGCCACAGGTTGCGCGATGCCTTGATCGGTACCTGATACGGTTTCCTTCCAGCGCGTCCACTTCTCGGAGTTCGACAATGACGACAGCAATGACGCCGGAACATGATGTGAAGCGGGTACTTGTCGAGAAGGAAGGCCTGATCGGATGGCTGCGGATCGACAATGTCCGGCGCCTCAACGCATGTCCCTCGCAATGTGGAACGATCTTCTTTCGGGGGTAAGCACGCTAGAGGCCGATGACGGCATTCGCGTCATTGTCATCACGGGAAACGGCGGCAAAGCTTTTTGCACCGGCGGCGATATCAGTGAGTTCGACCGCTTTCGATGCGGCGCCGAAAGCAAAAATTCCTACGATGCCGCTGGCACGGCAGCGCTGAAAGCACTGCGGGACAGCGGAAAGCCGACGATTGCAATGATACGGGGCTTCTGTCTCGGAGGCGGCCTCGCCCTCGCCCTTCAGTGCGACCTGCGCATTGCGAGCCGGACGGCGAAGCTCGGCCTACCCGCGGCGCGGCGCGGTATAGCCTATGATTTCGACGGCGTGAAACAGCTCGTCCAGCTCATCGGGCCGGCCAATGCCAAGGACATACTATACACTGCGCGTCAGATCGACGGTACATCCGCGTGCGCTATGGGGCTGGTCAATCAGGCCTTGCCCGAAAATGAGGTCGATATGGTCGTCCGGGAAACGGCGCTGACCATTGCTCACAATGCCCCGCTTTCCATTCGGGCGTCGAAACTGATGGTCGACATGGTCGCCATGGATCCCGCCAGCCGGGATCTCGACCGCTGCGCCGCGGCCGAAGTCGCTTGCCTGGAAAGTCGAGATTATGCGGAGGCGACTCGCGCCTTCATGGAAAAACGCGCAGCGCAGTTCATCGGATGCTGATTGCCATCGCGCGACGCACTTCACAGGATCAGCAGCATGCAGGAACAGGCATTGCCTTTCGCCCACCTTCGCGTGATCGATCTCACCCGTGCGCGCTCGGGGCCGACTGCGGCGCGGCAGTTCGCCGATTGGGGCGCCGACGTGATCATGGTGGAATCGGCCAATCTCGCCAACGATCTGACCGGTGATCGCCACGGATCGGATTTCCAGAATTTGCATCGCAACAAGCGGAGCATCGCGCTTGATCTGAAGGATCAGGGCGACCGGGCCGTGTTCCTGGATCTGGTGCGTGACGCCGATGTCCTGCTCGAAAACTTCCGGCCCGATGTGAAGCGGCGGCTGAAGATCGACTACGAAACGCTCAGCGCGATCAACCCCCGGCTGATTTATGGCAGCATTTCCGGCTTCGGCGAAGATGGTCCCAACGCGCTGCGGCCGGGTGTAGATCAGATCGCGCAGGGCTATGGCGGACTGATGTCGGTCACCGGGCTGGCCGGCCAGGGCCCCGTGCGCACCGGAGTCGCGATCACCGACATCGCCGCCGGCCTTTTCGCCGCCTTGGGTGTGATGACGGCGCTTATCGAACGGCAGAGGACGGGAAAAGGCCGCTGGGTACAGACATCGCTGCTCCAATCATGCATCGCGCTGCTTGACTTCCAGG
>Ga0207639_10003322_pt1 | contig 10829 bp, 12 predicted proteins | sample KBSCornC32_FD_184299 | JGI IMG/M metagenome (GOLD analysis project Ga0207639, IMG submission 184299) | Corn rhizosphere microbial communities from Kellogg Biological Station, Michigan, USA - KBS Corn C3-2 (SPAdes) (version 2) | ecosystem: Host-associated > Plants > Roots > Rhizosphere > Soil ...
GGCGGCCGCAGCTCGCGGTCCTCGAGATAGGCGCGGATCGCGCGTTCGACCGTTTGCTCGGGAGACCAGCCCTTGGAAGAAGCAGCGGCGCCTAGAACGTCGAGAGCGAAGCCGCTCAACACCGCGGCGGGTGGCTCCGGCTTGGTGGCGAGCTCCCCCCTCGAGGGCGAAATTTTTGGCGGATTGTCCACGTCAGGGTTGGAAGCGTCTCGGCCCGAATCGCTGAACTTCCCGCCGATTGACTCGACGCGATCCTAACAGCGGCAGATCACGCTTCAGTCGTGTTGGCCGTTCATAGGAGGCGATAGGGATCGTTAAATTTTCTTGACTTATAAAGGTAGGTGCTACGCAGAAAACATACCCCGAGCACGCTGTTTCCTATCCTCGCGGGCAGGATTTTCCCGGTGCGACCGGCATCTGTTTGGCTACCTCACCCCCCAGCCGAACGATGAGTTGGCTTTTTCGACCTCGCGGATCCGAACTCTCGGCGCTCATGCCTCTTGAGACCAGGGCTCCGCCGCGACTACCGCGAAGTTGGCGTCTACTGAAAATTGGGTACTGAGCCAGCTGCGCATTGCGACCGACATCGTCGTAATCACCTACGCGCGTTGATGGGCGCTGTCGCCCTGGGAGCCGCCCTCGTCTTTGGCCTCGGTGGCCGGGACGTCGCCTCCCGCATGCTCGAGGAGGCGTATCGCCGTGGTCGGAGCGAGCGCGAGCGGGCAGTCGTCCTGCTTCCCGATTCGACTCGTCCGGGTCGAATCATCCCTCTTTGGCCTCGAGCCGCACTGAGATCGACGGCTATTTCACTCCCCAGCCAAACAGTGACACGCCCTTGTTCGGCTGCCTTCCATCGGCTCGAACCACCACGAGCAGGCCAACTTGCTGACCCTTCGCAAACGGTCGGAAGTCCGCCTCGAAGATCTTTTCCTCACCCGGCTCCAGGCTGAAGGGAAGACCTTCGTCCGTTTCTCCCGGCAGGGAGAACTGCGGATCCGAGCTGCGCAGGAAGCCGGAGACCGGCGGTGACTTGGGCTTGCCGGTGTTGCTAAGCACGACGCTGCTTGCCGCTGTCCCGCCGATTGGCACGGGCCCGAAATGCAGGGCGGTCGGCTCGAGGGTGAGGTTTCCGGGGTGCGGCGTGCCTTTTGGTTCCACCGTGATCGCACCGCCGTAGGCACCGGTGGTCTGCCCGATGTCATCTTCGGCGAAAACGGCCACCGAGTAGATCTGGGGTTCCGAGGTGAAGTTGGCCGGCAGCTCCAGGGCGCCTTCGAAGTGAGAGAAGGAGGTGGCTTCCAGCGAAATTCCGGTTTCGCTGTTGTCGGGGTTGGTGACGATCGCGTAAACGCTGGCGAGACTGCGTGTATCGCTCGCGTCAGCGCTGATCCTGGTCGTACCGCCCCAGCTGCCCCACACGCTCGGCGCCGACGATGCTGCCGAGATGTAGGGGGGTTCGTCGAACTGCGGTAGGGCGGCGACTTCGATCTCACCGGCATAAGCTTCGGCAAAGGCGCCGTTGGTGTCCTCGGCGGAGACATTCCCCTGATAGCCCACCGACCATTCCTGGAAGTTGGCCGGTATCTGAAATTCGCCCCGATAGACAGCCGAGTTACTGTTGAGGGGTTCGGCGGGGAGCAACTGGAAGCCGACGTACATCCCTTCTGTGCTGTTGATTTCGGCATACACCTGCTGCACGCCGCAGTCATCTTCGACCCGGGCCGAGATGACCCCGGTGCCACCTGCGGAAGGCAAATTGGCCGGCGTGAGCTTCGCTTCGGTGATCAGCGGCCCGGTGTCCTCGGTGCCATCTTCCCCGCAGGCCGCGGCACCGGCTGGCGCGACCAGCAGCAGTGCGGCAACCAGCGCCAGCACCCCTACCCCGACACGACAATGCCCCGGGTTCTTGAAAACCGCTCGTGACATCGTCAGCCCCCCAACGGTTGACTCATCGGCTCGAATCGGCTGCGCGACCGTAAATGCCAGCAAGCGACGAGGTGTGTCCAAATCGAGAAAGACTTATATCGCGAACCGGGTTCGACGCCAACACGACGACAAACTCGCTGCCGCGACCGCGTAGGCGCCCACCGTTCCCAGCTCGGTTCGCCAGCCTGCGCTCCTCCGCGAAATTCTCCCCAGCTTGTCCCCAGATCGAGAAAGCAACAGCTGCCTTACGACAGAAACCCCGCCACCGCGCGGTTTCAAGAGGGGTGGACGACCGGATTCGAACCGGCGACCGCCTGGACCACAACCAGGAGCTCTACCAACTGAGCTACGTCCACCGCGCGGCCTCCCAATCTAGCGGGCCGGGGGGCGAGGCGGAGGGGGCTCAGTTGGACCGATGGGACTCGACCATGGAGGCAAAGGCTTCCAGGCCGGGAGTCGTGCGGGCGATCAGCTCCCCCTCGGCGGCCTCGGCTTGCGACGGGAGGGCGGCGGCCCCGCCATCTCCAAGGGCAACGCAGGCCTCGTGGACCATCTCGGGGACCGCCAGCCAGGCCTCGAGCAGGGCGAAATCGGACTCGGGGTGGAAGAGCACGCCCCAGGCGTTGCCGCGGCGAAAGGCCTGGACCTCGGTCCGCTCGGAGCGAGCAAGATGCGCGGCCCCATCCGGCAGGTCGAAGACGTCGCCGTGCCAGTGCAGGACGGTCGTGCTCGGGGCCAGGGCGCCGAGAATCGGATCGCTGGGATCGAGGATCTCGACCGGGGCGTAACCCAGCTCCGGACCCTCACCCGCCCGCACCTCTGCGCCCAGCGCCCGCGCCAGCAAGTGGGCGCCGAGGCAGATGCCAAGCACCGGCATGTCCTGACCCAGCGCCTCGGCCAGCCACTCGCGCTCGCTCGCCAGCTCGGGATGAATTTCGATTTCGTCGACGTTCATCGGGCCACCCATCACGACCGCCCCGGCGATCTGATCATGGGCGGGCAGCTGCTGGCCCGCCAGCGGTTTGACCGTGTGCACGTCAAGGCCGCCGCAGGCATCGAGGATCCGGTGCGGCCCCTCCCAGGGGACGTGCTGGATCGCCAACAGGATCGGTCGCTCGTCCGCGCTCATCGGCGTCCCAGGCTAACCACGCTACGGTTGCGGCGATGCCGCAGCGCCATGAGATTTTTGGGCAACGCGCGAGCGCCACACGCCTGGCCGTCGTCCTTGCGGGCGCCCTCGTCGCTGCCGTCCTGCTTGGCGGCGGCCAAAGCGCTGCCGGCGGCCCCTATCCGGACCTCGGCAGCTGCACCGTCTTCCCTGCCCCCCCGCCCGGCACCGCCGCCAACGCCCCCTCACTCCCCACCGAGGCCGCCTGGAACCAGGACGTCTCCAAGGCGCCGGTTGCCCGCAACTCCTCCGCCACCATCGCCTACCTCGACGCCCACGGCGGTAACCTCCTCCACCCCGACTTCGGCTCGCCGCGCGCCTACGGCTTCCCCTACGCGGTCGTCGGTGCCGGCCAGCGCCAGGTGCCAATCAACTACACCGCCTATGGCGACGAGAGCGACCCCGGGCCATTCCCGATCCCCGAGGGCGCACCGGTCGAGGGCGGCAACGGCAGCGAGGGCGACCGTCACCTGCTTGTCGTCGACCGCTCCAGCTGCACGCTCTACGAGCTCTACCGCGCCTTCTTCAAGGGCGGTGGCGGCGCTCACTGGAACGCCGACTCCGGGGCCCGCTGGGACCTGGGCTCCGCCGACCGCCGGCCCGACTCCTGGACCTCCGCCGACGCCGCCGGCCTGCCGATCTTCCCCGGCCTCGTCCGCTACGACGAAGTCGCCGCCGGCCACCTCGAACACGCGATCAGGGTCACCTTCGACAGCACCCGCAACGCCTGGGTCCACCCCGCCTCGCACTGCGCCGGCGACACCTCCAACCCCGATGCGCCGGCGATGGGGACGCGGCTGCGACTCAAGGCCGGCTACGGCCTCGGCGGTTTCAGTGGCGGCGCCAAGGTGATCGCCGAAGCGATGAAGCGCTACGGGCTGATCGTCGCCGACAACGGCTCCAACTGGTACTTCAGCGGCAGCAGCGACCGCCGCTGGGACGACGAGAACCTCGACCAGCTGAAGCGGATCCCCGGCCGCGCCTTCCAGGTCGTCAAGAGCGCTGCTCGCCCCCACTCCTGCTGAGCTCGACGTGGTGGAACTCGGCCTGCAGCCGTGAGCTCAGCTCATCCGCTGCCTCATCCGCCCCGTCCTCCCCGCTGCTGACGAGCACCACCTCGGTGGCCGGGTAGCTCTGCAGCTGGTCCTCGACCGCCTGCACGATGTCCTCGTCGCCAACCCGCGCCTCGGCCGCCACGCCAGCCCTGGCAAGCGCGGCCACAGTCATCACCAGGCGCTGTTGCGCACGATGGCGAGCGTCCTCGACGTCGGAGGCCCAGCGATCGAGGAAACCGATCCGCGCCGGCACCAATACCCGCACCTCGTCCTCGCCCTCACCCCCACGGAGGCGGGAGGCGCGCTTGATCATGGCCACGTCGGCCGGATCCTCCACCGGACCGGCGGCCACGATCAGCACGTGATGCTTGCCGTCCCTGAGATCTGCGGAGGCGATGGGCCCTTCCGGCCGCTGCCGGATCGCCACCACGACCAGCGCAACGGCCGCAAACGCACCAATCGCGACCCCCAAGCCCGGTCCACCGAGCATGAAGGCCGCGACTGTTGGCACCACAACCCCGGCAACTGTGAGAGGAAGCTTCCAGGGTTCCATCGAGCAAGCTTTACATCAGACTTGGCGGGCACCACCCCTCATGCGGGGCAGCAAGAGCATTGCCAACCCGATCAGGATCACGATGATCCCGAGGATGTAGTTGACCAGGATCGCCAAGACGATCCCAATGATGATCAGCAATATTGATAGCTCCATAGAACCCGTGTACCCGACGGTTTAGAGGGTCAAACCGGATCAGCCGCGGGTGCCGCCGCCACTGCCGTCCGGTGACCAGCCAGGGCCGCGGAAGACGTAGCCGAACCTGTCCCGCCAGGTGTCTGCCGCGCGCACGTCGCGGGCCAGGTCGACGAACTCGTGGAACGCGACCCTGGCCGGGCGAAAGCTGCGGATGTTCTTGGTCAGGCCATAGCGGACCCGCTCGGTCTCACCCTGATAGGTACCGAAGATGCGGTCCCAGACGATCAGGATGCCCCCGTAGTTGCGATCGAGGTAAACCTCGTTGGCACCGTGGTGAACGCGGTGATGCGAGGGTGTATTGAAGATGAGCTCGATCGGCGCGGGCAGCTTCTTCACCCGCTCGGTGTGAATCCAGAACTGGTAGATCAGGCTGATCGAGAGCTGCAGCAGGATCATCCAGGGCGCGAAGCCGAGCAGCGCCAGCGGCGCCCAGAAGGGCAGCGCGGTCATCGGCGTCCAGGTCTGGCGCAGTGCGGTCGAGAGGTTGTAGTGCTCGGAGGAGTGGTGGACGACGTGGCTCGCCCAAAAGACCCGCACCTCATGGTGAACGCGGTGGAACCAGTAATAGGCGAGGTCGTCGGCGAAGAAGAGCAGCACGTAGGTCCACCACCGATCCGCCGGCATCCGCAGCGGGGTCAGCTCGTACAGTCCGGCATAGGCGAACAGGACAACCAGCTTCCAGACTGCGTTGATGACGACGTTGCCGCCGCCCATGGTCAGGCTCGTACGGGTGTCGCGCGCCTCATAGCCGACCAGGTCGTCGTCGCGCAGGTACTTGAACGAGAGCAGCTCCATCACGAGCAGCAGCACGAACGCCGGAATCGCGTAGTAGAGGACCTCGGCCACGGCTCAGAATCTAGCGGCGCCGCGCCCGGCCATCGCTTGGACCCCGTCGGGCGCTGCACGCCCCAGGCTGGATTCGAACCAGCGACCATCGGCTTAGAAGGCCGGTGCTCTGTCCACTGAGCTACTGGGGCGGGAGGGCAAGATTAGGCCCTGGCCCGCCGGCTTGGCGTAGGATCGACGGGGTATGCCGAGCATCGATGCAGCGGGCACCGAACTGCACTACCTGCGCGCCGGCGAGGGTGAGCCGCTGCTGCTGATCCAGGGGATGAGCGCAACCCACCTCGCCTGGGGCCGGCCCTTCCTCGACGAGCTCGAGCGCAGCTTCGACGTGATCGTCTTCGACAACCGCGGCATGGGGCTCTCGGGCCGGGCCGAGCTGCCCTTCACCACCGCCGACCTCGCCGCCGATACGGTAGGTCTGCTCGACGCGCTGGGGCTCGAGACCGTCCATGTCGCCGGCATCTCGATGGGCGGCATGATCGCCCAGGAGCTGGCCCTTGCCGATCCCGAGCGCGTCCGCACCCTGACGATCGGGGCCAGCTACTGCGGGGGCCCCGATGCGACGCTGATGGCGCCTGAGGACCTGCAGATGCTTGGCGCGGCGATGGCATCCGGTGATCGCGATCAGGTCTTCCGCGCCATGTGGGAGATCAACCTCTCCCCCGCTTTCCGCGCTGAGGACACACGCTATGCCGCTTTCAGCGAGATGGCGGCGGCGCTTTCCTCGCCGCAACCGGTGATCCTGCAGCAGATGCGGGCCTGCGCCGCTCACGACACCCACGAGCGCCTCGCCCGGATCGACCTGCCGACACTGGTCATCCACGGCGACGCCGATCGCCTGCTCGGCTATGACAACGGTCGCCAAATCGCCGCGGCGATCCCTGGTGCCCGCCTCGAGACTCTCGAGGGAGTCGGTCATATGTTCTGGTGGGAGCAGCCCCAGCGCGCGGCGGAGCTGATCCGCGAGCACGCCCTGGCGCCGGTCTGAGCCGGCGATGGGGAAGATCGACGGCACATCCAGCACCGAGATCGAGGCGCCTGTTGCCGCCGCCTACGCAGCTGCCGCCGACATCGAGGCCTCGCCGCGCTGGCAGCCGGAGATCAAGGTTTCCGAGTGCATCGAGCGCGACGCCGACGGCAACCAGGTACTGGTCCATATGGAGACCAACGCCAAGGTGCGCCAAGTCAGCTCGGAGCTTCGCTTCAGCTATGAGCAAGACCGGCGAATCTCGTGGGTCCAGGAAGACGGCGATCTGAAGTCACTCGAGGGCAGCTGGGAGTTCGAGGATCTTGGCGACGGGCGCACCCGCGTCACCTACTGGCTCGAGATCGATCCGGGCAGAGCGCTCGGCCTGTTGATCCGCGGCCCGCTCGTCGGCGTGCTCAAGGGCCAGCTGCTCAACGCCATGCCCGAGCGGCTGAAGCGCTTCGTGGAAGAAGACTCGGCCTGAGGCGCAACCGGCTCAGCCGGTTGCGCCACCGCCGCCGCAACCCGCCGGATCGAGCTTGCCCTTGACCCGGAAGACCCAGTCGGGCTCGGGCGTAATGTGTGGCTCTTCGATTACCTGTTCCAGCGCCGGGTCGTTCTTGATCCAAGCGTAGATCGGGTACCAGTACGGCGCGTCAGGGGAATCCTGGGTGAACTGGCTGACGATCAGGTAGTCGTAGTCGCCGGCGTTGATGCGGCGCTTGAACTGGGCGCAGCTGGTGGCGAGGCGGTAGGTCCCTCGCGGGCCCGGAACCCCGACGTACTGGACGTAGTTGGTGCCGTCGGCGCCGTAGAAGCCGTACTGGCCGAAGAAGATCTCGCCCGAGCCGGCGATCCCGATCCGCTTGTCGTGCTGTCTGCGAGCGAAGGCGTAGGCCTGCTTCGGGCCGCCATCCTGGAGGAAGTGATCGGTTTCGGTGTAGTGGTGGTCGACGTACTGCACCTCCTGGGCGCGACCGAGCACGACCGCGAGCAGCACCACCGCGCTTGCACCGACGACTGCGAGCGCCGGGCCGATCATCCGCCGCCCGCGCAGAATCGCGAGTCCGGCCGGCGCCCAGACCAGCGCAAGGGTGAGGAAGACCGTGCCGACGATGTAGCTCGGGTACCAGCGCGGCGTGGTCAGCACCGTGATGGCGTAGACCGCGGTGAGGAAGATCAGGGTTTGCCAGGCGCGCTTGTTGGGGGCCCGCAGTGGCCGCGCGATCGGCAGCATCACCAGGGCCAGGACCAAGCCGGGGGCCAGGTAACGCGTGTTGGTGAAGAAACCGGTCGGCGATCCCTCCTGCCCCGCCGCCGTCAGCGGAGTGAACACATAGACCGCCGCAGTCAGCAGGGCCGCCAGCGCGATCACCCGCAGGATCGTGTTGCGCGAGCGCCAGGCGATGTAGACGGCGGCGGCGACGGCGATGATCAGGATCAGCGGCCAGAGGGGCCCGAAGGCGTTGTCGAGCTGGGGGAAGAACCAGCGGCGGTAGATCGTCGGCTGGGCGAGGTAGTGGGCCACGGCGAAGCGCGGCCGCGGGTCGAGCGGCATCTGGTCGGGCCGCGGCAGGTGCAGCGGCCCGAAGCCGATGGTCGGGATCGGGTTGCCGCCGGTCTTGATCATCGCCCGCACGTACCAGTAGCCGCCGACCACGAAGGTCGAGAGCCCGAGCACCCAGGCCGTGGTCAGGCGCCTGCCGCGACCGCTGAAGACGATCACGCCGAGGCCAATCGCGACGACCGGGATCAGGAAGGTGAGCTTGACCGAGGCGGCGAGGCCGGCCGCGATGCCGGCGATCACCAGCGGGCCCTTGTCCAGCAACGGCGCGCCCTGCTCTGGCGTGTCCTGCACCGCGCCCTCGGCCGGCGCTCTTCGCTGGTGCGCGTTGATCAGGAATGCGGCGAAGGCGATCAGGAAGGCGAGCCCCATGATGTCGTTGCGGCCCTCGCCCGGCTGCGTTTCGATCATCACCCCCGCGTCGAGCACGATCGCCCCGGCGACCAGCGTCGCCGGGCCGACCCGGTAGGGCCGCCCGATGCAGAAGGCGGCGAGCAGCGCGATCGCCAGCCAGAAGAGGTTGATCAGCGGCGAGAGCCAGTCGCTCTTGAAGAGCACGATCGCGCTGCCGTGGATCAGCTCCGAGCTCTGCGGATAGAACCACGCGGCGAGGCGCAGCGGATCGGTGAAGTGCAGGTGGACGATCGAGTGTTCCTGGGCGAACCGCGCCGCGAAGGGCATGTGGTACCAGGTGGTGTCGCCGCCGAACATGCCCTGGTCGAGGCTGAGCTGCGAGGGGAAGGTCCACTCGGCGACGGTGAAGGAGGCGACCGCGAGCGCGATCAGCAGAGCGACTTTCTGCACCTGCGGCGCCGCGATTTCGCGGTTGTCGTCCGGAGCTTTGGACCAGCCGAGCAGCGCCGCGCCGAGGCCGACGCCGATGCAGACGATCACGATCCAGCCGGTGCGCAGGATGCTCAGCGAGCCGAGCAGCTCCAGCGCGAGCACCAGCAGCCCGACCGCGATCGTGGCGTCGGCGAGCCGCGCCAGGGCGCCGGAGAATTCCGGCACGATCCAGCGCCGCAGCCAGTAGCCGCCGAGGCCGAGCGCGCTGACGATGCCGATGACGGCAAAGCAGCCGCCGATGTAGGAGCCGAGGGAGGGGGTCACCGGCGCGGGATGCTATTCGCCGCGCCGGGCGAGCGGCGCGCTAGGACGCCGCGGCAGGAATGCGACAGGAGACCCCGGTGCCGGCAAGGCCGCAGTAGCCGTTGGGCACCTTGTGCAGGTACTGCTGGTGGTAGTCCTCGGCGTAGTAGAAGGGGCCGGCCAGCTCGACCTCGGTCGTGACCGCCTCGTGACCGGCCGCGCGCAGGTCCTCGTCATAGGCCCGCAGCGCCATCTCCGCCGTTTCCTTCTGCGCGTCGTTGGCGAAATAGATGCCCGAGCGGTACTGGGTGCCGACGTCATTGCCCTGGCGCATCCCCTGCGTTGGGTCGTGCTCCTCGAAGAAGACCTTGAGCAGGTCGGCGTAGGAGACCTTGGCCGGGTCGAAGGCGACCAGCACGGCCTCTGCGTGGCCGGTCTTGCCGCTGCAGACCTCCTCGTAGGTCGGGTTGGGGGTGGTGCCGTTCATGTAGCCGACCGCCGTCGTGTAGACGCCATCGACCCCCCAGAAAAGGCGCTCCGCACCCCAGAAGCAGCCGAGGGCGAAGTAGGCGACCTCCACCCCTTCCGGGAAGGGCGGCTTCAGCGGCGCATCGAGCACCGCGTGGCGCTCGGGCACGTCGAAGGCGGGCTCGCTGCGTCCCGGCAGCGCCTCCTCTGCCGCCGGCATCCGCGTCTTCTCGGGATTGAGCATCGTCATCAGCTTGCCAAGTCGGTTCATCGCGTCTCCTTTTCGTCGATACCGACCTTAGCGCCCACTTCTTGCCGTTCTGTGACGTACGGGGTAGCGTGGGCGCATCGGCTGCTTCGTCGTCCTCTTCGCCCTGATCTCGCCCCGCCTGGCGCTGTTCGCGCTCTGGCTCTTCAGCGACATGCTGAGCCGCGCCTTCGACAGCTGGTTCGTCCCCTTCCTCGGCTTCTTCCTGCTGCCCTGGACGACGCTCGCCTACGCAGTGATGTGGAGCTCGGGCGCGAACGGCGTCAACGGCTTCGAGTGGTTCATCGTCATCCTCGCCTTCGTCTTCGACCTCGGCTCCTACGCTCGCGGCAGTCGCGAGCGGCAGGCCCGCGCCTAGCGGTCTCCGGCGAGCTATTCGCTGCGGCGCTGCTGCTGGCCGGAATCGAGCGGGAAGGCGAGGCGCACGTGGGACTTGCAGACGACGACGAACGGCCGTCGTTCGATGTCGCCACCCATGATCGACGAGACCTCGGCGTTGACCACTGGGATAAAGGTCACGTCGGGACGGTTGAGTGAGTCCGAGAAGCGGCTCTGATAGCCCTCTGGAGGCAGCGTCACGTCGCCGACGATCCGCTGCCGATCGGTTTCGAACTGCACCCGTTCCACCCGCCGGTCCTTCTGACCGATTTCAGGACGATTCACACCGGACATATCGGCACATTCCTGTTATCCCTGACCGACAACTTGTCCAGGGGACATAACGCGA
>Ga0207639_10003323_pt1 | contig 10826 bp, 10 predicted proteins | sample KBSCornC32_FD_184299 | JGI IMG/M metagenome (GOLD analysis project Ga0207639, IMG submission 184299) | Corn rhizosphere microbial communities from Kellogg Biological Station, Michigan, USA - KBS Corn C3-2 (SPAdes) (version 2) | ecosystem: Host-associated > Plants > Roots > Rhizosphere > Soil ...
GGCGTCGAAATCGAACGGCGTCCAGGCCACCTCGCTCGTGAACCGCATGGCCACCAGCGGCGCGAGCAGGAGCGCCGCGACTGTCGCCCACAGGATGTAGCTTGGCAGATTTGATCGTCTATGGATGCTGCCTGCCATGGTCCTCCTAACGGGTTATCCCATCGCCAGCCCGTCGATGGCGCCTTGCAGAATATAACTTGCCGCCAGCTTGTCCACCAACTCCGCCCGGCGCGCCCGTGTCGTATCGGCGTCGATCATCATGCGCGTGACCGCCTGCGTCGACCAGCGTTCGTCCCACAGGAAGATGGGCAGGCCCAGCACCGCGATGTTGCGGGCAAAGGCGCGGGTGGCCTGGCTGCGCGGCGATTCGGTGGCGTCCATGTTGAGGGGGAGGCCGACGACGATGCCCTTCACCTGTTGCGCGGTCAGCAGGGTCTGCAATCTGGCGAGGTCTTTGGTGAATTTGGTGCGGGCGATGGTCTCGGCGGCGCTGGCGATCATCCATTGTGCGTCGCACAGCGCGATGCCGATGGTCTTCGTGCCGACATCCAGCCCGGCGAGCCGCCCGCCCATCGGCAGGGCCTCCCGGAAAGCGGTGCGGTCCGTGGTGATCAGGGCTTGAGAAATGCGTCGAGCCTCCGGCTGGCGTCATCCCGGACGTTGGCCCAGAACAGCGCATAGTCATAGACATGATAATTGTTGCCGGGCAGCACATAGGGACCGAGGTCGGGCGCTCCGTCGATCAGGAGCAGGCCGCGCCCCGCGCAGCGCGCGCCGGGGGCGGGCGTGAGGAGGGTCTGGCGGTTGTCGTCGGCGTCGCGCTTCGCCATGCCCCGGTTGGCCGAGGCGGGCGCGGCGCCGGGCGCGCCGGTCAGCGGATTGACGCACAGCATGGGGGTGCCGCGCCGGGGCTTGCCGGTGAGGCCGGTGGCCGCATCGAAGGGCGCCAGCACATAGTCCGGGGCGGCGGGCTCGGCGAAGCTCTGCCAGCTGAGGATGCAGGCGGGCTGCGCGGCGCTCCGGCAGGCGGGGAGGCCGAGGGCGGGGAGGTCGGCGGTGACCGAGACGGGCCAGCCGACCAGATAGGCGGCGGCGATCCGCGCCGCGACGGGCTTGCGCGCGATCTTATCCGCGAGCAGGCGCATCAGGTGGCGCGACCCCTGGCTGTGCGCGGCGAGGATGATCGGCCCGGTGGGATTGGCGGCGAGGAAGGCGTCGAAGGCCGCGGCGACATCGCCATAGGCGGCGTCGAGCGCCCGTCCGGCTTCGGGCCTGTCGGTCAGGAAAGCGCCGAAGGTCGCCTGCCGGTAACGCGGCGCCCACAGCGGACCGAGGCTGGCGAAGGCGTTGGCCTCCGCGCCGATGAAGGTGCGGGCGAGATCCTCGGCGCCCTTGTCCCCATTGGGCGCGTTCCAGTGGCTGCGGTCGATATAGCTGGTCGGGTGGACGAAGAAGATCGCGGCCCGATGCGTGGATGCGGGCTGCACGGTGGCGCCGGTCGGCAGGGGGAGCGGCTTTGTCTCGCCATGCGCGTACCAGAGCCGTGGGTCGCGATAATCGGCGGCGGCGCGCGGCGCGGGGACGCTGAAGGCCTCTCCCGGCACCAGCGCGATGCGCAGCAGCCGGTCGCCCCACAGGCGATAGGTGAAGGCGGCGATCAGCACGGGCAGGATCAGCCCGGCGAAGACGAAGAGGAATTTGCGTGCCAAGCGGTTCTGTCCCGCATGAGTGAGGCGACGGGCGTTAGCGCGGCGATGCGGATTTGACCAGCCGGCAGGAGGTCTTTCCCTTGATGCCGCGGTGCCGGCGCTCTTGATGCGGCGTATCGCCGGTGCTAGCGCGCTCGCCCATGACAGTCGACCTTGCAACCGTGAAGAAGATCGCCGCGCTGGCGCGTCTCGCCGTTACCGATGGCGAGGCGGAGGCGCTGGTGCCCGAACTCAACAATATCCTCGGCTGGGTGGAGCAATTGGGGACGGTGGACGTCACCGGCGTCGAGCCGATGACCGCCGTCATCCCCAACGCATTGCGCCTGCGCGACGATGCGGTGACGGACGGCGATGTCCGCGCCCGCGTGCTCGCCAATGCCCCGCAGGCTGAGCATGGCTTTTTCGCCGTGCCAAAGGTGATCGAGTGATGGTTAGATATGTCTCGGCACCTTTCGCCCTGAGCGAAGTCGAAGGGCTGTGCCGAGCGGAGGCGAGGTTTCTCGCTCCGCTCGAAGAAAGGCTTCGACTTCGCTCAGCCCGAACGGGGAAAGACAAGTGACCGACCTTACCAATCTCACCGTCGCCGAAATCCGCGACGGCTTCCGCGCCGGGGAATTTACCGCGCGCGAAGTGGCGGAGGGCTTCAACGCCAATGTAGCCGCCGCGCGGGTGCTCAACGCCTTTATCGTGGAGACGCCGGAGAAGGCGCTCGCCGCCGCCGATGCCGCCGATGCGGCGCGCGCTTCGGGTGACCTCAAGCCGCTGTCGGGCGTGCCGATCGGCATGAAGGATCTGTTCTGCACCGAGGGCGTGCAGACGACCGCCGCCAGCCATATGCTGGAAGGCTTCGTGCCGACCTATGAGTCGACCGTCAGCCAGAAATTATGGGACGCGGGCGCGGGGATGCTGGGCAAGCTGAACCTCGACCAGTTCGCGATGGGATCGTCCAACGAGACCAGCTATTTCGGCAATGTGATTTCGCCGTGGCGGCGCAAGGATGGCGGGAATGCCGCCTTGGCGCCGGGCGGGTCTTCGGGCGGTTCGTCCTCCGCCATCTCCGCGCGGCTGTGCCCGGCGGCGACGGGGACCGATACGGGCGGGTCGATCCGGCAGCCGGCGGCCTTTACCGGGATCAGCGGCATCAAGCCGACCTATGGCCGTTGCTCGCGCTGGGGCATCGTGGCGTTCGCCAGTTCGCTCGACCAGGCCGGGCCGATGGCGCGCACGGTGCGCGACTCCGCGATCATGCTGGAAGCGATGGCGGGCTTCGACGCGAAGGACTCCACCTCGCTCGACCTGCCCGTGCCCCGGTGGGAAGCGGGATTATCCGGCAATCTCAAGGGCAGGCGCATCGGTATTCCGAAGGAATATCGGGTCGATGGCATGCCGGCGGAGATCGACGCGCTGTGGGAGCAGGGCATCGCCTGGCTGAAGGATGCGGGGGCGGAGATCGTCGAGGTGTCGTTGCCGCACACCGCGCAGGCGCTGCCCACCTATTATATCATCGCGCCGGCTGAGGCCTCCTCCAACCTCGCGCGCTATGACGGCGTGCGCTACGGCCTGCGCGACCTGCCCGAGGGGGCGGGGTTGCAGGATATGTATGCGGCGACGCGCGCGGCGGGTTTCGGGCCGGAGGTGAAGCGGCGCATCATGATCGGCACCTATGTGCTGTCGGCGGGATTCTACGATGCCTATTATACGCAGGCGCAGAAGGTGCGGACGCTGATATCGCGCGATTTCGACCGGGCGTTCGAGGCGTGCGACCTGTTGCTCACCCCGACCGCGCCGAGCGCCGCCTTCGCGCTGGGCGAGAAGCAGGCCGATCCGCTGGCCATGTATCTGAACGATGTCTTCACGGTGCCGGCGAGCCTTGCGGGCTTGCCCGCGATGTCGGTGCCGGCGGGGCTGGATGGCAATGGCCTGCCACTGGGGCTACAGATCATCGGCCGGGCGCTGGACGAGCAGGGCGTGCTGAACGCCGGGCTGGCGATCGAGGAGCGGGCCGGGTTCGTTGCGCGGCCGGCGCGGTGGTGGTGAAGCTCTCCCACCGTTCGGAGGGTTTCCGTTAGTTACCCCATCGCCGCCATCAGCCGGCGCCCATAGCGGGTCGCGCCGCTCCACATGCGGCGGGCGCGGTGCCACGGCCAGGCGAGGCGCAGGGTCCAGAAGCGCGCCGGGCCGTCGAGCGGCGCGAAGGTTTCGTAGAACCAGCGTGATCCGATCAGGTCGGGGCGGTTGACGCTCAGCCAGTCGAGGCAGCGTTGCCGGGCGATGCGGCGTTCCTGAAAGGGCGTGAGGCCGTGCGACATCACGCGCCGTCCGCTCGACACCGGCTGGGTATGGGTGACGGTGATGCTGTCGATGACCGCGACATTGGTCATGCCCAGCGCCTTCTGGAACAACGGGATTACGAAGCTGTCGATGCCGTAGGCGGTGATCGAATCCTCGTAGAAGGCCTGTCCCGCCAGGAACAGTTCGGTCCGGTAGAAGGGCATCATCACCTCGACCCATTTGACCGGGCGCAGCGCGACGCCGCAACGGAGGAAGCGCACATAGGAGAAATAGCTGTGGTGGGTCAGCGCGGGCGCGAAACTGTCCAGCCGTTCGGCCTGCGCGATCCTGAGCAGGCGATTGATGTCGGCGATGCCGGTGCGGATGTCATGATCGAACAGCGCGACATATTCGGGTGCGACATATTCGGGATTGCGCGCCTCCTGCCGGAGGTGGCGGGCCACGATGCGCAGGACGTCCCCCTTGCATTCGGTCTTCTGCGACAGCATCGGCCAGTCGATTCCCGGCGGCGGGCTGGCCTTGCCGGTAAAGTCGAACAGGAGGATGTCGAAATCCGCTTCGGCGTCCCGGTTGATATGGTCGAGCGACCCGCCATCCCAGGTGAAGACGATCAGGCTGCGTCGTGCCTGCGCCCTTATCTTATGCATGCGTTCCCCGAATGCCGGCGGTCATTGTTATAGTCATCCTTATATGGGCATCGCCGCATTGACAATCATCCACCCTCGCGTGGCCCCGGACGGTAGCGCGCGGCGGTGAAGCGCGGATTAACAAAGGGCTGGCCGCCATGGCGAGCGGGCGGACATGATGGTTGCGGGAATGGAGGCGGGACCGTAGGGATATTTCGATCCCAGTATATTTTCTCGCATGGAACAACAGTGACCGAATCAAGCTATCGAATCCAGGGCGCAACCGGTGAGTGGGAGGTCGTGATCGGCCTGGAGGTCCATGCCCAGGTCGTCAGCCAGTCGAAGCTCTTTTCCGGCGCCGCCACAGCTTTCGGCGCGGAACCCAACAGTCAGGTCAGTCTGGTCGATGCCGCCATGCCCGGCATGCTACCGGTCCCCAACCGCGAATGCATCCGTCAGGCGGTGCGCACCGGCATGGCGATCAACGCGCAGATCAACCGCTGGTCGCGCTTCGACCGCAAGAATTATTTCTACGCCGACCTGCCGCAGGGTTACCAGATCAGCCAGCTGTTCCACCCGATCGTGGGCGAGGGCGCGATCGAGGTGACGCTGGACGAGAAAGACCCGGACAGCGCGACCAAGACGATCGGCGTCGAGCGCATCCATGTCGAGCAGGATGCCGGCAAGCTGATGCACGACCAGCATCCGACGCGCAGCTACGTCGACCTCAATCGGTCCGGCGTGGCGCTGATGGAGATCGTCAGCCGGCCGGACATGCGATCGCCGGCGGAGGCGGGCGCCTATCTGCGCAAGCTCAGAACCATCCTGCGCTATGTCGGATCGTGCGACGGCAATATGGAGGAAGGCTCCATGCGCGCGGATGTGAACGTGTCGGTGCGCAAGCCCGGCGGGGAACTGGGCACGCGGACCGAGACGAAGAACGTCAACTCGGTGCGCTTCGTCATGGCGACGATCGAGCATGAGGCGAACCGGCAGGTCGACGTGATCGAGAGCGGCGGCACGATCGTGCAGGAAACCCGCCTCTACGATCCCGACAAAAACGAGACGCGGTCGATGCGGTCCAAGGAGGATGCGCACGACTATCGCTATTTCCCCGATCCCGACCTGTTGCCGCTGGAACTGGACGAGGAATTTCTGGAGGCGTGCCGTCAGTCGCTGCCCGAACTGCCTGACGCCAAGCGGCGTCGCTACGAGCGCGACCTCGGCCTGTCCGCCTATAACGCCGCCGTGCTGACAGCGGAGGCCGAGACGGCGCGCTGGTTCGAGCAGCTCGTCGCGGAGGGCGCGCGCATCCAGCAGAAGGGCGAGGGCGAGGTCGCCAAGGCGAGCGCCAACTGGCTGCTGTCCGAGCTGTTCGGCGCGCTGAACCGGCTCGGCAGGACGCTGGAGACCAGCCCGGTGTCGCCGGAGCGCGGCGCGGAACTGCTGGCGCTGGTCGCGGACGGTACGATTTCCGGCACCATCTCCAAACAGGTGTTCGAAATCATGCTGGAGACGGGTGACCCGGCGCCGAAGATCGTCGAGGACAAGGGCCTGAAGCAGACCAGCGACACCGGCGCGATCGACGCTGCGATCGCAAAGATATTGGCCGACAATGCGGACAAGGTCGCCCAGTATAAGGGAGGCAAGGAGGCGTTGTTCGGCTTCTTCGTCGGGCAGACGATGAAGGCGATGCAGGGCAAGGCCAATCCGCAGATGGTCAATGAGTTGCTGAAGAAGGCTTTGGGGTAAGGGCGCGGTTTGCTCCATTTCGGACCTGCCCAAAAGAGAACGCTTGCGTTCCGAATGATGATTTGATTTTCCCTTGATCGGGGGAATCATGAAGAAAACTATGACATTGGCAGCCTTGCTGGCGGTCGCTAGCACGCAGGCCCAGCCGGCAATGGCGCAGGAAAAAAGCGCGGTTCGGGCGGATTTTTCGGCCGAATCGCTGAAGGGGCAGAAAATCCTGCTCTTTCGACCGACCGTCTGGGTCGGCGAGCAGGCGACCGGCGGAACCCCCGAGCCGAACGCGGACTGGACCGCGAAGACGCGCGAATTGCTGATGGCGGAGTTGCGACGCAGGCAGGGCGATTTCGCCAATGAGATCGTCGAGGAACCCGACCTGACCGGCCCGGCGGCGGAAACGGTCTCCGCCCATCGCGCGCTGTTCGGCGCCGTTGCCAATTCGGTGATGGTCTATCAATTCTTTCCCGGAAACCGCCTGCCGACGCGCAAGAACAAGGCGTTCGACTGGACGCTGGGCGCGGAGACGAAGGCGATCGCCGACCTGACCGGCAGCCGTTACGGCCTGTTCATCACCACCGAGGATCAATATGGCTCGCTGGGGCGCAAGATGTTCCAGTTTCTGGCGGCGGGACTGATTGGCGCGGGCGTGCAGTCGGGCGTGCATTCGGGCTTTGCGGGGTTGGTCGACCTGGAGACGGGGCAATTGCTGTGGCTGAACGCCGACGGCCAGATGGGCGGCGACGTGCGTGATCCCATCGGCATGCAGAAACGCGTCGGCCAGTTGCTGGAGGATTTTCCGGGACTTAAGAAGACGCCGGCCACGCCATGACGCGGCGATCCTGGCTGGCGCTTGCCGGCATCGGATCGCTTGTCCTGTCGCAAGCGCAGGCGATCGGCGCAAAGCCGGAATTCGCGCGTCCGCCCTATGCGGGCGCCTATGAGCCGCAGGGTGTCGACGAGCGCGGGTTGTGGATGGAGTTCGACGAGCAGGAACGGGGCTTTCGCGATTCGCCCGGCATCCTGCATGATGCGCGACTGACCGGCTATATCCGCGAGACATTGTGTCGGGCCGTTGGCGCGGATCGGTGCGGGGCGGTTCGCATCTATGTCGTGAAGGACGACGGTTTCAATGCGAGCATGGCGCCGAACGGACTGATGGTCGTCAACACCGGTCTGTTGGCGCGCGTTCATTCCGAAGCGGAACTCGCGGCGGTGCTGGGCCATGAATTCGGGCATTTCGAGCGGCGACACAGTCTCAACGGCTTTCGCAACGGGCGGGCGACCTTCGATGCCATCGCGTGGATCAGTCTGGTCGGCGCGGTGGCGAGGACCAGCACGCGCAATGCGACCAACAGCCTGATCTTCGGCTATTATAGCTTTAGCCGCGATCAGGAGGCGGAGGCCGACACCCTGTCGGTGCAGTTTCTGAAGGCTTCGCCCTATCGGCTGCGTGCATCGCGCATGTGGCAGCGGCTGGTCGACGAGGATGATGCGCTACGCAAGGAGCGGGGGCTGCGCAAGATCAAGCGAGCGACTCCAGGGTTGCTCGACACGCATCCCGCTGTCCTGCAACGCATCGCGTTCAACGCCAAGCAGGAGGCAGAGGCCGGCGACGTGGGGGAAGACGGCGCCGACAGTTACCGGACAGCGACCGCTCCGATCCTGCGCGACCTGTTCGAGCCGCTCATCAAGGGCAATGATTTCGGCGGCGCGGACTATGTCATCCGGGCGCGCGGCGAGGCGCTCGGTTGGGATGCGCAATTGCTGTTTCTGCGCGGCGAACTGTACCGGATGCGGGGCAATCCGCGCGATCTCGCCACCGCGCGGGACTTTTTCCAGCAGGCGGTCGCACAGGCGGCGGCGCCCGCCGAAAGCTGGCGCGGTCTCGGCCTGTGCGCGATGCGTCTGGGGGACGCGCCGGCCGGGCGCACCGCGCTGGCGGAATATCTCAAACTAACGCCGGACGCGGGCGATGCCGCCGCGATCCGCCTATTGCTGGAGAATTGATGTGCGGTTCGTACGACAGGGTGCCCTGATTGTGTCAGCTTTGATCGCGGCGGTTTCGCCGGCAAGCGCGGGGTGGAAGCTGGTGCCCGCGAATGCCCCGGTTCAGGTCGGCACGATGACGGTCACGCCCGCGACCGACTGGAACCAGGCGAGTGCCCGGCCCGGCAAGCAGGGTGCGGCCTGGACGCAGGACGGGTTCGGCCTCAACGGGCTGGAACTGTTTGCGGCGGTGCCGTCCGGCCAGCCCCTCTACCGCGAGCGGAGCGCGAAGCAGAATCCGATGCCCAAATATGACAGCGGCATGCTGCTCCCCGATCTGGCCGATTTCTTCGAACGCAGTTTCCGGGTGCAAAACGCTCTCACCGACTTCGCGGTCGAGGATGTAACGCCGGCCAAGCTGGGCGGGCATGCCGGAATCGCGGTCCGCTACCGCTACAGCATGGCCAATGACGGACTGAAGCGCCGGGGCGTCGCCCGGTTGGCTGTGGTCGACAAGCAGTTGTTCGTCGGCAATTTCTATGCGCCGGAACTCCATTATTATGCCGCCGGACTGCCGCAGGCGGAAGCGATGATGGACTCGGCGCGCTTCTGACAGAGGGAAGATCAGTCCGGCGGCGGCGGCGTTTCGGGCACGCTGCGATCCGGCTGGTCATAGTCGGGCCGTTCCGGCGTGACCTCCGGCGGTTCATTGAAGGGGGTTTCCTGCGGCCGCTCGATCGGGGGCGCTTCGGGGGGGGATTGGGGTTCGATGATGTCGGGCTGCGGGATTTCGGGCTGGCTGGCCATCGGCTGCTCTCCTTGTCCTCCCTATAGCGGGCGGGGGCTGGCAAAGGTTCCGGATCTCTCCGCGCCGCAGGCCCTATCGGCCGCTGTCATGCCACTGTCACAGGATTGCATCGGCGGGATTGCCCTTTCGCGGGCCTTGCTATAGGACGCGCCGACCGGCGACCGATGCGGGCGTGGCGAAACTGGTAGACGCGCCAGATTTAGGTTCTGGTATCGCAAGATGTGGGGGTTCGAGTCCCTTCGCCCGCACCAGTGAAGCCCGACCGACGATCGGTTCCAGCGAAATTCAGCCTTTGAAAGTTCGGATAAGATGCAGATTGTCGAGACGTTGAACGAAGGCCTCAAGCGCGCCTACACCCTGACCGTTTCCGCCAAGGACATCGATGCGCGCATCGACGCCGAGGTGAAGACCATGGCCCCGCGGATGAAGATGCCCGGCTTCCGCCCCGGCAAGGTGCCCGCCAATCTGGTGCGCAAGATGCACGGCGAGCAGTTGCATGCCGAGGCGCTGCAGCGGTCGGTGAGCGACGCCGTTCAGCAGCTCGTTTCCGAGAACAAGCTGCGCCCCGCGATGCAGCCGTCCGTCGAGCTGGCCGAGGGCTATGCCGCCGGGCAGGACGCCGAGGTCAAGGTCGAGCTGGAAGTGCTGCCCGTCATCGAGGCGCCTTCGGTCGAGGGCATCACCCTGGAGCGCCTGACCGTCGAGGTCACCGACGAACAGATCGACGAGGCGATCGAGCGTATCGCCAGCGGCAATCCGCGTTTCGACGATGCCGAGGAAGGCCATGCCGCAGCGGAGGGCGACCAGGTCGTGACCGACTTCCTGGGCAAGGTCGATGGCGTCGCCTTCGAGGGCGGCACCGGCGAGGCGATGCCCGTGGTGATCGGTTCGGGTAGCCTGATCCCCGGCTTCGAGGACCAGCTGGTCGGCGTGAAGGTGGGCGACGAGAAGGTCATCAACGTGACCTTCCCGGAGAATTACGGGTCCAAGGAACTGGCCGGCAAGGACGCCACCTTCGACCTCGTCATCAAGGCGGTGAAGGTGAAGGCGACGGGCGCTCCCGACGATGAATTCGCCAAGCAGCTCGGCCTCGAAAGCCTGGAGAAGCTGAAAGAGCTGATCAAGGCGCAGATCGAGCAGGAGCATAATGGCCTGACGCGCACCCACATGAAGCGCAAGCTGCTCGACCAGCTGGCCGATGCGCACAGCTTCGACGTGCCGCCGACGATGGTCGATGCTGAGTTCGCGCAGATCTGGCAGCAGCTGGAGCAGGAAGCGAGCAATGAGGAAGATCCCGCCGCCGCGCTCGCCGAGATCGAGGCGGAGAAGGACGATTATCGCGGCATCGCCGAGCGTCGCGTGCGCCTGGGCCTGTTGCTGTCGGAAATCGGCCAGGCCAATGGCGTGGACATCACCGACGCCGAGATGAACCGCCTGATCGCGCAGGCCGCGCAGCAATATTCGCCGCAGGATCGCGAGCGTTTCGTCCAGTATGTCCGCTCCGAGCCGATGGCCGCCGCCCAGTTGCGCGCGCCGCTCTATGAGGACAAGGTCGTCGACTATCTGTTCGAAAAGGCCACGATCACGGATCGCGCGGTGACCCGCGCCGAGCTGGAAACGGAGATCGAGGGCGAGGACGGCCATGTGCACGGGCCG
>Ga0207639_10003324_pt1 | contig 10825 bp, 9 predicted proteins | sample KBSCornC32_FD_184299 | JGI IMG/M metagenome (GOLD analysis project Ga0207639, IMG submission 184299) | Corn rhizosphere microbial communities from Kellogg Biological Station, Michigan, USA - KBS Corn C3-2 (SPAdes) (version 2) | ecosystem: Host-associated > Plants > Roots > Rhizosphere > Soil ...
CATCACGAAAGCGTGGGGTGGGATGACGTCGGCTCTTCGCGCATGTTCCGCACCGTGAACGAAACGAACCCAAAATGCCAACCTTGGGGAAGATTCCGGTCCGTGGTCTTCACCGTCTATGGACCAGCTAACACAGGACGAAAGGTTCTTGCCCTGTCGCCGACGGGGGTGAGACAACCGCCCTTGGCCGGCCGTGAGTGGCGCCGGTCGAATGGAGGCGGTAGCACAATGAGGGGAATTCCTGATCTCGCTGAAGTCGAGGCGATGGATGCCGCGGATCCTCTGCGCGCCATGCGCGATCGCTTTGTCTTGCCGGAAGGCGTCATATACCTAGACGGCAATTCGCTGGGTGCTGCTTCGGTCAACGTCTTCAGCGAGATCGAGACGGCCGCGAAGCAGGAATGGGCGCAGGATCTCATCCGCGCGTGGAACACTGCCCGGTGGTTCGACATGCCTGTGGAGCTCGGCGACCGGCTCGGGCGTCTGATCGGCGCGGCGCCTGGCCAGACGGTGGTATGCGACACGACCTCGATCAACATCTACAAGGTCCTGCACGCGGCGCTCGCAATGCGACCCAAGCGCTCGGTGATCGTTGCCGAAGGCGACAGCTTCCCGACCGACCTCTACATGGCGGAAGGGGTGGCCTCGACGCGGCCCGGCACGGCGCTGCGGCTCGAAGGTGTCGATGCCGCGACGATCGAAGAACTGGTCGACGACCATGTCGCCGTCATCCTGGTCAACCACGTCAACTACAAGTCCGGCCGGCTGCGCGACATGGCGGCCCTGACGCGCAGGGCGCACGACGCCGGCGCGCTGATCGTCTGGGACCTCTGCCACACGGCCGGTGCCCTCCCGGTGGATCTCGACGGCTCGAGTGCCGATTTCGCAGTCGGCTGCACGTACAAGTATCTCAATGGCGGACCGGGCGCGCCGGCCTTCATCTACGCGGCCAACCGCCACCATGGCGACATTCACCAGCCGCTCAGCGGCTGGTGGGGCCATGCGAGGCCGTTCGCGTTCGAGCAGGGCTATGCCGCCGGCACTGGCATCCGGCGGTTCCTGTGTGGAACGCAGCCAGTGCTGTCGATGCGGGCGCTGAAAGGAGCGCTGGATCTCTGGGACGAAGTCGACATGACGGCCGTGCGCGAGAAAAGCATCGCATTGACGGACCTGTTCATCCGGCTTGTCGAAGCCAAATGCGGCGCCTGTGGTCTTGAGCTGGAAAGCCCGCGCAACGGCGCCGAGCGCGGCAGCCAGGTGTCGTTCACCCATCCGCATGGCTACCAGGTGATGCGCGCCTTGATCGAGCGCGGCGTGATCGGCGATTTCCGCGCGCCGTCGACCGTTCGTTTCGGCTTCACGCCGCTTTATGTCGGCTACCGGGATGTCTGGGATGCCGTCGGCGTGTTGGAAGACATCCTGCGCACCGGCGCCTGGCAGGATGCCCGCTATGCGGTCAAGGCGGCCGTTACCTGAAGCGGGAACGTCCGCTCAATGGGTCTTTTCGGCGCGCAGCCGAAAGCGCTGTATTTTGCCGGTCTGGGTCTTGGGCAGGGCCGCGATGAACTTGACCGACCGCGGGTATTTGTAGGGCGCGATCGTCGCTTTGACATGATCCTGAAGGCGCTTGACCGTCGCGGCATCCGGCGTCACGCCGGACGCAAGCACCACATGCGCCTCGACGATCTGCCCGCGTTCGGTGTCCTCGGCGCCGATGACAGCGCATTCCGCGACATCCGGATGCGACAGAAGTGCTGCTTCCACTTCCGGTCCGGCGATGTTGTAGCCGGCGCTCACGATCATGTCGTCGGAGCGGGCGGCAAAATGGAAGAAGCCGTCCTCGTCCTGCACGAAGGTGTCGCCCGTCAGGTTCCAGCCGTCGCGGACATATTCCTTCTGGCGCTCGTCAGCCATGTAGCGGCAGCCTGTCGGTCCGCGCACCGCCAGCCTGCCTGTCGCGCCACGCGGCAACTCGCGCATCTCGTCGTCAACGATGCGCGCTTCGTAGCCGCCCACCGGCTTGCCGGTTGACGCCGGCTTCATGTCGTCGAAGCGGTTGGAGATGAAGATGTGCAGCATTTCGGTGGCGCCGATGCCATCCAGGATCGGCTTGCGGGTTTTTCGCGTCCACTCTTCGAAGACAGGAGCGGGCAGTGTCTCGCCGGCGGAAACGGCAACGCGCAGTGACGACAAGTCGGCGCCTTCGTCCATAGCCTTCAGCATGGCCCTGTAGGCGGTCGGCGCCGTGAAGGAGACGGTCGCCCTGTAGGTCTCGATGATATCGATCATATTGGGCGGCGTTGCCTGTTCCAGCAGCGTTGCCGCGGCACCGAAGCGCAGCGGAAAGATGGCGAGCCCGCCGAGACCGAAGGTGAAGGCCAGCGGCGGAGAGCCGACAAATATGTCGTCCGGCGTCACCTTGAGAATCTCGCGGGCGTAGGCGTCGGCGATGATCATCAGGTCGCGATGGAAATGCATGGTCGCCTTCGGCACGCCGGTCGTGCCCGAGGTGAAGCCTAGCAGCGCGACATCGTCACGACCGGTCTCGACCGCCTTGAAAGTGACAGGCTTGTCGAGTGCGGCACGATCCAGCTCGGCGTCATGGTTGGCGGTGCCGTCGAAGCCGATGACCTGTTTGAGGAAGGCGCTGTCCTTGGCGCAGGCTGTCATCTCGTCCATCAGCCGCGTATCGCAAAGCGCGATGCCGATTTCCGCCTTGTCGACGATCTTGGCGAGCTCGCCGGCGCGCAGCATCGGCATGGTGTTGACAACCACGGCGCCGATCTTGGTGGCGGCCAGCCAGCAGGCGACCATGGCGGGGTTGTTTGCCGAACGGATCAGCACCCGGTTGCCCGGCTTCACTCCATAGTTTTCGACCAGCGCATGAGCCAGCCTGTTCGTCCAGTCGGACAATTCCTTGTAGGTGCGGCGGCGCCCGTTGCCGATGAGCGCGGTGCGATCGCCAAAACCCTTCTCCACCAACCTGTCGGTCAGTTCGACGCCGGCGTTGAGGCGTTCGGGATAGTCGAAGCCGTCCAGCAGGAAGTCCGGCCATTGCTCCGGCGGCGGCAGGTTATCGCGCGTGAACGTGTCGGTATGTGCTGAAGGTCCAAGCATGGTCCCGCTATCCTCCTGCCTCCCGAAAGAGGTTGCCGCCACCCCACCGCACCTGTCGCGCCACGCCACCTGAGGGGAGCGAGCGGCTGCAGGTTTCGGCTGTTCAGCAGACCTCCCATTGTCGGCTGTTCGTTGGCAAGGATCGCATCAGTCCAAATTTGTTTCAAGCCTAAAATATTTACCTCTGAGCATTGACGCACCGGCCTATGGCGGCCATTGCTGGTGAAGAAACGGTGCGTTCCTGGAGGAGCGATGCTCGAGCACAGCATTCCGGATTGGGACGACGCTTACGCCAACGGCGCGAATATCGCCGGCGGCGACCGTTGGCCGGCGGCCTGGGATGGCCCGGCGCAGGCATTTCGCGAAAAGCTGCTGGCGCAGGGCAGGGCGCGGCTCGATATCGTGTATGGCGAAGCGCCACGCAATCGGCTCGATCTGTTTCTCCCACCTGCCACGCCAAAGGGGCTCGTTGTGTTCATCCACGGCGGCTACTGGATGGAGTCGGACAGGAGTTCCTGGTCGCATCTGGCCGGAGGCGCGGTCGGCCGCGGCTTTGCCGCCGCCATCCCGTCCTACACGCTTTGCCCGGAGACGACGATCAGCGGCATTGTCGGCGAAGCCGCGGCCGCGATCGAGAAGGCGGCAGCCATGGTCGATGGTCCGCTGATGCTGGCCGGGCACTCGGCCGGCGGACATCTCGTCAGCCGGATGGTGACCGCGGCCTCACCGCTGTCATCCGATGTGGCGCGGCGCATACGCCAGGTCGTTTCGATTTCAGGCCTGCACGACCTCCGGCCGCTGATGTTCACCGCACTGAACGAGACCCTGAACATCGATGAGCGCGAAGCGTCGACCGAAAGCCCGGCATTGCTGAGGCCCGTGCAGGGAGCCCGCATCACCTGTTGGGCAGGCGGCAGTGAACGTTCGGAATTCCTGCGCCAGAGTGCGTTGCTCGCCAACATCTGGACCGGGCTCGGCGCTGCAGCCCGTTCAGTGGTCGAGCCGGATCGGCATCATTTCAATGTCGTCGATGGTCTCGCCGATCCGGATCATCCCCTGACCCGCACGCTGGTCGACGAGTAACTACGATCGACTGCGTCGACGTATAAATGATCGGCTGCGTCGACATATGAACGATCGACTGCGTCGACGTATTAGCGCAGCATAAGCACGCTGCATTCGGCGCCGGCTCCCGCGGCCGGCGCGAAGGGTTCGCGCACGATCAGGCCGTTGGCGTCGGCGAGCATGCGCAGCATCGATGAGTCCTGGATGCCGAATGGGGTCGCCACCAGCGTGCCGGCGTCGTCGCTCACCACGGCGCGAACATAGTCCTGCCTGAGATCGTTGGCCTGCATCGCGGCGCCCAGCCGGGCCGTTCGTACGTCCTGCCTGTGATCGCGGCCGCCGAGCCGGGCAAGCAGCGGCTTCAGGAAGAGTTGCGAGCAGACGATGCTTGCCACCGGATTGCCGGGCAGGCCGACGCAGCGGACGTTGCCAAGCCGGCCGAACATCAGCGGTTTGCCGGGGCGCATGGCGATCTTCCAGAAGTCGAGCTTCATGCCTTCGCCGGTAAGCACGTCATGGATCAGGTCGTGATCGCCGACCGAGGCGCCGCCGAGCGTGACGATGACGTCGGCGCTCGCCTCGACCGCTTTCCTGACCAGCGCTGCGATTGCCTCCTGGCGGTCGGCGGCGATGCCGAGATCGAGCGCTCGCGCGCCGACCGACTGGGCGGCGGCGGCAACGCCATAGGCGTTGGACGAAATGATCTGGTCGGGGCCGAGCGTGCTGCCCGGCGGCAGCAATTCGTCGCCGGTGGCGATGATCGCGACCAGCGGTCGCCGCACGACATTCAGGTTAGGGTGGTTTGCCGACGCCGCCAGTGAGAGGGCTGCCGCGTCGAGCACGCGACCCTTTTCGAGCAGGACGTCGCCCTGGCCGAAGTCGAGCCCGCGGCGGCGGATATTGCGCCCTTCCGCGGTCGGCTCCGTCACCTCGATCCTGCCTTTGCCAAGGTCGCGGACGTTTTCCTGGATGACAATGGTGTCGGCGCCTTCAGGCAGTGGCGCACCAGTGAAGATGCGCACGGCCTGGCCTTCTCCAACGGTTCCGGAGAAGCTGCGCCCGGCAGGCGCAATACCCACGACCTCAAGTTGCGCCGGCACTGAAGCAACATCGGCGGAACGCGCGGCATAGCCATCCATCGCGGAGGCGTTGAAAGGCGGCTGCGTGCGCAGCGCCACAACCGGTTCCGCCAGGACCCGTCCGGCCGCTTCCGCCAGTGGAATGCTTTCGCCTGGCAAAGGTGCTGCGCCGTCGAGCAGGCGTTCGAGCGCTTCGGCGACCGGGACCAGCGCCATCAGGGGGCCGCCTTGTAGTCGCCCGACTTGCCGCCGGTCTTCTCGACCAGTCGGATGCCGGAAATCACCATGCCACGGTCCACCGCCTTGGCCATGTCGTAGATGGTGAGGCAGGCGACCGAGGCGGCGGTCAGCGCTTCCATCTCCACGCCGGTCTTGCCGGTGACGCGGGCGAGCGCCGTGACCTTGAAGCCGGGCAGCGTGCGGTCCGGCTCGATCTCGACGGCCACTTTGGTGAGAAGCAGCGGATGGCAAAGCGGGATCAGCTCATGCGTCTTCTTCGCCGCCATGATCCCGGCGATGCGGGCGGTGCCCAGCACGTCACCCTTCTTGGCGTCGCCGGCGAGGATCATCTCTAGCGTTTCGGGCCGCATCGAGACGAAGCCTTCGGCGATCGCCGTGCGGGTCGTCTCGGCCTTGTCGCCGACATCGACCATGTTGGCTTCGCCCTTGGCGCCGAGGTGGGTGAGGGCAGGCATCCTCAAACGGCCTCGGCCGGCGCCTTGCCCGTCAGCAGAAGCTCGGTCGCCGCGGCCACGTCCGCCTGCCGCATCAGGCTCTCGCCGACGAGGAAGGTGCCGATCGTGCTCTTCTCCAGCCGGCGGCAATCCTGATGCGTGAAGATGCCGCTTTCGCTGACCAGCAGCCGGTCCGCTGGCACCATGGCCGCCAGCCGCTCCGAAACATCGAGACTGGTCTCGAAGGTCCTGAGATCGCGGTTGTTGATGCCGATCAGCCGCGACGAGAGGCGAAGCGCGCGCTCCATCTCCTTCTCGTCATGCACCTCGACCAGCGCGTCCATGCCGAGCTCGAAGGCTGTCGTTTCAAGGTCCTTGGCCAGCGCGTCGTCGACGCTTGCCATGATTACCAGGATCGCATCGGCGCCCCAGGCGCGCGCTTCGTAGACCTGATAGGGATCGAACAGAAAATCCTTGCGCAGAGCCGGCAGACGCACCGCTGCCCGCGCGGCCGTCAGGAATTCCGGCGCACCCTGGAAGGACGGTGCGTCGGTCAGCACCGAAAGACAGGCAGCGCCGCCTTTCTGATAGGCCTTGGCGAGTGCCGGCGGATCGAAGTCGGCGCGGATCAGGCCCTTGGAGGGGCTGGCCTTCTTGATCTCCGCAATCAGCGCGAAACCGCCGTCGCGGCGCTTGGCTTCGAGCGCTGCGAGGAAGCCGCGCGGCGGCTCGGCGGCACTGGCCTTCGCCTTGATCTCGGCGAACGGCACGGCGAGCTTGGCTGCCGCGATCTCATCGCGCTTGTAGGCTTCGATCTTGCGCAGGATATCCGACAAGGCCTTATCCGTTCGAAATCTCGACAAGCTTGTCCAGCACCGCAAGCGCGCGGCCGCTGTCGATCGCCTGCGTCGCCGCCGCGATGCCATCGGCGAGCGTCGTCGCCTTACCGGCCACGACCAGCCCGGCGCCGGCATTCATCAGCACCGTGTCGCGATAGGCGCCGGCGGCCCCGCCCAGCATATCGCGAAGTTCCTTGGCGTTGTAGGCCGCGTCACCGCCGCGCAGCTCTTCCTTGGTGTGCCGCTTCAATCCAACGGATTCCGGCGTCAGGGCGAAGCTGCGGATCTCGCCGCCGACAAGCTCCGCCACCTGGGTCTCACCCGTGGTGGTGATCTCGTCATAGCCATCGCCATGGACGACCCAGGCGTGATCGGCGCCCAGCGCCTTAAGCGTCTCGGCCACCGGCATGATCCACTCCGGCAGGAAGACGCCGACCATCTGGCGGCTGACGCCGGCCGGGTTCGACAGCGGTCCGAGCAGGTTGAAGATGGTGCGCGTGCCGAGCTCGACGCGGGTCGGCCCGACATGCTTCATCGCCGGATGATGCGCCGGCGCGAACATGAAGCCGACGCCTGCCTCATGGATGCAGCGGCCGATCATTTCCGGCGAGATGTCTATCTTGACGCCCAGCGCCGTCAGCACATCGGCCGAGCCGGTCAGCGAGGACAGGCCGCGATTGCCATGCTTGGCGACCGGCACGCCGGCGGCGGCGATGACGAAGGCCGAAGCCGTCGAGATGTTGACCGAGTGCGAATTGTCGCCGCCGGTGCCGACGATGTCGATGGCGCCGTGTGGCGCCTCGACGCGCAGCATCTTGGCGCGCATCGTGGCGACCGCGCCCGATATCTCGCCCACTGTCTCGCCGCGCACGCGCAGCGCCATCAGGAAGCCGCCGATCTGGCCGGGCGTCGCGTCGCCCGACATGATGATGTCGAAGGCTTCGCGCGCTTCCTCGAAGGAAAGCGCGGTGCCGGTGGCGACCTTGGCTATGTGTGTCTTAAGCGCGCTCATCTGCTCTGTGCTGCTTGCGAAACGGCGTTCGGATCGATGCGAACGTCATATTGCGACTGCAATTGCGCCACCAACTGGTCTAGCAGGTCGTCTGACATGCCAGCGCCGAAGGATTTCTGCGCATCCTCCGGCACCGCGCTGCCGTCGGCGCCCGCCGGCTCGAAGACCTCGGCGACCTTGAACAGGATCTGGCCGTCGCCGGTGGGCGAGGGGATCAAGCCGGTGCCGCCCTCACCGACGCCGAACATGGCCGCGGCACCTTCCTTGCCGAAATCGGCATCGTCGGCTTCGCGCTTCAGGCCGCGCTTGGTCTGCTTGTCGAGCTTGAGCTCGCCGGCGATGACGTCGAGCGTGGTGCCGGCCTTGAGGCGCTTCTCCAGCTCCTGCGCCTTCGCATCGAGCCGCTTGTTGGTCTCGGCCTCCGTCCAGTCTGCCGCGACTTTCTTGCGGACTTCATCCAGCGTGCGGTCGCGTGCCGGCGTGATCGACTGAACCTCGTAGAAGACGAAACCGTTGTCGGCGGTGGTCAGGCCTTCATTCTCGGTGTTGGGCTCGGCCGCGAACACCGACTTGATGAGATCGGCCGATTCCGGCAGGTTGTTGACGATCGTTCCGTCCGGCCGCTGGCCGGTCCGGTCGATGGCGTCGATGGTGACGACCTTGAGCTTCAGCTTGTCGGCGGCCTGGGCAAGCGAGGCGCCCGAGGCGCGGGTGTCCTCGTAGCTGTCATGCACGTCGAGCAGGATGCGGCTTGCCTCGCCCAGCGCCAGGTCCTTGCGGATTTGGTCGGACACTTCCGAAAGCGGCTTCACGACCTGCGGCTTGATCTCCGTGACACGCAAAAGCACGGGACCGAAGGCGCCCTGGACAACCTGGCTCACCTCATTGGCATTGAGCGAGAAGGCAGCATCGGCCACTGCCTTGTCGGCGATCTTGTCCTTGGCCAGCGTGCCGAGGAGCGTGTCGGCCTGCGTCTTGCCTTCGGCGGTGACGAGCTTGTCGAAAGTGGCGCCAGCCTTCAGCGAATCCAAAGCCGCCTTGGCCGCATCCGGCGTCTTGAATACCAACTGTTCGATGGTGCGCATCTCGGGCGTCGTGTAGCGCGCGACATTCTTGTTGTAGTCGTCGCTGACCTGGCTGTCGGTCACCGCGGACGGATCCATGATGTCCTGGGGCTCAAGCCGGACATAGGAGAACTTGCGGTATTCCGGCGCGGCGTAGTTCTTCTTGTTGGCGTCGAAATAGGTATTGAGAGCGCTGTCGGACGGCGCCTCGATGGGCTGCACGAGCGTCTTCGGCAGAACGAGGTAGTCGATCGTGCGATCCTCGCCGCGATAGAGCGAGACCGCCTTCAGGAAGGTCTGCGGAACCTTGAGGCCGTCGGAAATCGCCTCGATGATCTGCTGGCGCACAGCTACCTGCGAGCGGTTCTTGAGATAGTCCTCCGGCCGCATGCCGAGCTGGCGCAGGAGATATTCGAAGGTCCGCCGATCGAACTGGCCGCTGGGGCCCTTGAAGGCCGGATCCTCGCGTGTCAGTTCGGCCAGCCGGTCCTTGGAAAGACCGAGGCCAAGCTTGCGCGCCTGTTCGTCGAGCACGGCGCCCGACACGAGCTGCGCCAGCACCTGGTTGTCGACACCGAGCAGCTTGGCCTGTTCCTGGGTGACGCGCTGGCCATATTGCTGCGAGAGCAGGCTGAGCTGGCGATCATAAGCGAGGCGATACTCGTTGATCGAGACCTCCGTGCCGCCGGCCGTGATCACCGCGTGATGGCCGCCCAGCACACCGCCCACCATGCGCGTGGTCGCGCCCCAGGCGAGGAAACTCACCACCAGCAAGGACAGCAACGCCTTCGCGACCCAGGTGCCCGCCGCGCTTCTCAATATACCAAGCATGCATACTTCCGATTTATGCGCATTTTCGCATGCGCCGAGTCTGAAACAAGCGCAATAGCGCCGTTCCGGTCCACTGTCGATTGCTTTGTGACCTGATTTTGGTAGTGAGGGCGCTGCTTAATGTCGCTCGGAGAACGCATCCCATGACCCCTGGAATCCGTCCGCTTGTCGCCGGCAACTGGAAAATGAACGGCACCAGCGCCTCTCTCAATGAGCTGCGGTCGATCGGCAACGGGTTCATGAGCGGACTCGATGCCGAGACCGAAGCGGTGGTGTGCGTGCCGGCGACTTTGCTCCAGCGCGCCGCCGAGATCCTGTCGCGCACGCCGGTGCGAGCCGGCGGCGAGGATTGCCATGCCAAGGAGAGCGGCGCCTTTACCGGCGAGATTTCGGCCGAGATGCTCAAGGATGCCGGCGCGAGCCATGTCATTGTCGGCCATTCCGAGCGCCGCGAACTGTTCGGCGAGGACGATGCGACGGTGAATGCCAAGGCATCGGCAGCCTGGCGGGCAGGGCTGGTGGCGATCATCTGTATCGGCGAGACGCGTGCCGAGCGCGAGTCTGGCGCAACGCTCGACATATTGGCGCGCCAGCTCGAAGGCTCCGTTCCGATGAGCGCTACCCCAGCGAACACCATTGTCGCCTATGAGCCGGTCTGGGCCATTGGCACCGGCCTGACCCCGACCGCAGCCGACGTCGCGGAGGCGCATGCGCATATCCGCCGCAAGCTGACCGAGTTGCTCGGCGATGCCGCGGCCAGGATGCGCATTCTTTATGGTGGCTCGGTCAAGCCTTCCAATGCTGTGGAACTGCTCGGCGTCGGGAATGTCGACGGCGCGCTGGTCGGCGGCGCCAGCCTGAAGGCGGCCGACTTCCTGGCGATTGCGGAAGCTTACATGAACATCTCCTAGGGTGTGTTGACATTCAGGTGAGGCCGGCCTGCAAATGCCGCTTTCCTGCGCTTCCGGTGCTCACGTACTTCAAGTACGCTCCACTCCGGTTCTCGGAAATCGTCATCTTCGGCGCGGCCTGACCTGAATCTCAACACACCTTAGGCTCACGCGGTATAAATCGTTGTAATGGCCGCATTGCTTCCCATATTCCCGGCCACGGGCTTGGAAATGCCGCCAAAGCATTGTAAGGA
>Ga0207639_10003325_pt1 | contig 10822 bp, 10 predicted proteins | sample KBSCornC32_FD_184299 | JGI IMG/M metagenome (GOLD analysis project Ga0207639, IMG submission 184299) | Corn rhizosphere microbial communities from Kellogg Biological Station, Michigan, USA - KBS Corn C3-2 (SPAdes) (version 2) | ecosystem: Host-associated > Plants > Roots > Rhizosphere > Soil ...
AGCGGGGATCCGCACTCAAGACCTGTCACGCTGGCTCGGCGGCTATGCGCAAATCGTGCGCGTCATGTCCAATACACCCGCACTGGTCCTGGCCGGCGTTTCGGCGCTCTTCGCAATGTCCTCGGTGGACGTCGAGGGCCGCGCGTGCGCTCAAGGCATTCTGGCCGCAGTAGGATCGACTCTGTGGGTCGAGCGCGAAGAGCTGCTGGACGCGGTTACGGCCGTATCCGGCAGCGGGCCAGCGTACGTCTTCTACTTCATCGAGGCGCTCGAGCAGGCGGCCAGCGAGCTCGGCTTGCCGGCCGCCGATGCGCGCCGCTTGAGCGTCGAGACTTTTCTCGGTGCAGCCCGGCTGGCCGGTGATAGCGCGGAGGCACCCGCCATTCTGCGCGCACGCGTGACCTCCAAGGGCGGCACCACCGAGCGCGCACTCGCCAGCATGGAAGGCAATCTCGTGAAGTCACGAATCGTCGAGGCAGTACGCAGCGCCGCGGAGCGCTCGCGCGAGCTCGGCGACGAGCTCGGAAAGGATTAGCTGTTCGGCATGACCCAGGCGCTGCAGTTTCTCCTCGAGACGTTTCTTGGCCTGTTTGCGCTGGCGCTCCTGCTGCGGTTTTTCATGCAGTGGCTACGCGCGCCTGTTCGTAATCCTCTCTCGCAGTTCCTTGCGGCGCTGACCAACTGGATCGTCGTGCCGGCGCGCCGCGCGATTCCTGGGTTATGGGGCCTCGATCTCGCGACACTCTTTCTGGCTTGGTTGACCGAGTTCGTGCTGGTACTGGCCACCTATTGGCTGAAGGGGCCTGGCCTGGGGCCAGCGGTCGGCGCCAGTCTCGTGCTGATTGCATTTTTGGCCCTCGTGCAACTCGTGAAGCTGTCGATATGGATACTGATGATTGCCGTGGTCGTCCAGGCCGTGCTGACCTGGGTCAGCCCGTTCAGCCCGGCGATGCCGTTGCTCAATAGCCTCGTGCGCCCGTTTCTGCGTGTGTTTCAACGCCGCATTCCGCCGGTTGGCAACGTCGATTTGTCTCCGCTGTTCGTCCTGGTGATGTGCCAGCTGCTGCTCATGGTGGTGTCCTGGCTCGAAGCGGCGGTAGTCCGGGCCATCGTTTGAGCCCCCACCGTGGCCGCCTGGCACCGGCTGGACGCCGATAGGAACGTTCTTTGCATAGAGCTTTACGTTCAGCCCGGCGCACGCACGACGGAGGTGGTCGGCAAACATGGGGATGCCCTGAAGATCCGCGTCGCGGCGCCGGCCCTGGAAGACCGAGCCAACACGCTTCTCGTTGAATTCCTGAGAAGAAAACTGGATCTGCCGGCGAGCAGAGTTATCATTAGGCGGGGAGCGCGCGGGCGCCGTAAGAGCGTCGAGATCCTCGCTCCGGGGGAAGCAGCCCTCCGGCTCATTCAGGACTGGGATAAGACATGAGCAACCAGCTGGAAAGCCAGATCGCCAGCTACCAGCGCTGGCGGGAGGACATCCGCGGCGGCATCGAAGCCTATCAGCTCTGGCTGGATCAGCACGGTCACGTGGACATCCAGCGCAGCCTGCGGATCTACGACCTGCTGGAAAGCTTGCGCAACGACCGCATGGTCCTCGCATTCCTGGCCGAATACTCGCGCGGCAAGACCGAGTTGATCAACGCGATGTTCTTCTCGGACTTCAAGCAGCGCCTGCTGCCTTCGGACGTGGGCCGCACCACGATGTGCCCGACCGAGATCTTCTGGGATGCGGCCGAGGAACCTTACATCCGCCTGCTCCCGATCGAGACGCGTAAGCGAGAGGACAGCATCGCGTCGCTCAAGCAGCATCCGATCGAGTGGGTCAAGATCAAGCTGAACCTCCAGTCCCACGAAGAAATGGCCAAGGCGATGGCCAGCCTGGCCGAAACCAAGACCGTCCGCGTGGAGGAAGCCTCAGCGCTCGGGTTGCTCGATCAGAAGGACTTCGTCACGACCACGGTGGTGACCCGAGGCAGCAAGGTCGACATCCCGGCCTGGCGTCATGCGCTGATCAACTATCCGCATCCGCTGCTGAAGAGCGGCCTGGTGATTCTCGACACGCCGGGCCTCAACGCGCTCGGCACCGAGCCCGAGCTCACCCTCAAGATGATTCCCAACGCCCACGCGATCCTGTTCCTGCTCGCGACCGACACGGGCGTGACCAAGTCGGACCTCGAGATCTGGCAGCGCTATGTCCAGACTTATCAGACGCGGCGCATTGCGGTACTGAACAAGGTGGACCTGTTGTGGGACGATCTGAAGAGCGTCGCCGAAATCGACGTCTCGATCAACCGTCAGATCGAGGAAACCTGCCGGTTGCTGGAGCTGCCGCGCGACCACGTGATCGCACTGTCGGCACAGAAGGCATTGCTGTCGCGCATCCGCGCCGATCAGACCATGTTCGAGCGCAGCGGCATCCGCGAGCTCGAGGAGCTGCTGGCCAATGAGATCGTGCCGGCCAAGCAGGACATTCTGCGCACCGCAGTGGTCAAGGAAATGGGCAGCATGGTCGAGCAGTCGCTGCAAAGCGTGATGGCACAGCTGACCGCGACGCAGGCCGAGCTGCAGGAGCTGTCCAAGCTGTCGGGTAAGAACCGCGAGCTTGCGAAGACCATGCTGTCGCGCCTCGAGAAGGACCGCGCGGTGTATCTGCAGCACATGGAGAGCTTCAAGAACTCTTATGGCGTCGTGCTGAAGCAAGGTCACGCGCTGATGTCCAATCTCGACGAAGAGCACATCGACGAGATCTTCGCGAAGAGTGCGCGCGACATCGAAGGCAGCTGGACCACCGCCGGCCTCTGGCGCAGCATGAATTCGCTGTTCGATTCGTTCACGCGGCAGGCGGACAAGATCCTGAGCTTCGCGTCCGAGACGCGCGCGTTCGTGGACAAGGTCTACCAGGAGTTCCAGGAGAAGTACGGCTTCGTCAACCTCACGCCGCCGCCGCTGAACCTCGAGAAGCACATCCTGACGATGAAGGGGCTCAAGACCAACACCGAGCGCTTCTGCCGCGACCCGATGAATGTCATGACCGAGAAGCACTTCCTCGTGAAGCGCTTCTACAACGGCCTCGTGACCGAAGCGCGCATCGTGTTCCAGGCCGTGCGCAAGGACCTGGATGGCTGGTTGAAGAGCGCCATGACGCCGATCTCGAACCAGCTGAAAGAGCACCAGACGCTGCTCGAGCGCCGCGTGGAGAACCTCAAGAAGCTGTCAGGCGATCTGTCGAGCCTGCAGGAGCGCCTGCATCAACTCGAGACGCAGAAGATGGCGCTTGGCAAACAAGTCGAGGATTTACTGCGCATCAAGTACAAAGTGCTCGGCACGGCCGAGAAGCAGAAAGCGGTGCGCGCCAAAGCCGCGTAGACGCTAGCCCGCCAGCAACTCCTTCAAGGCATCGTCGACGAATTTATTGTCGACCGGATTCAATCCACCGCCGGCCTGATGTCCCCAGATTGACGGGATCGGGCGGTACTGTACGCTGGGGATCATCTTCGCTTCGTATTCGATGTCCTCCGGCGTGAAGTACATGTCGGTCTGGCCCGGCATGACGAGCGCTTTCGCTTTGATCGAACCGAGCGCACGCTCCAGGCTGCCATCGAAGCCCAGCGTCGAGCCCACGTCGTTGAGTTGCCAAGCGCGCAGCATCGTCAGCAGATTGTTCGCATCGCGTCGCAGGAACCGGCGTTCCCAGAAGCCGATCAGGAAATCCTCGAGCGACGAGAAGCCTATCTGGCGCCACAGTTCCTGCTTGTAGAACGGCTGCGAGAACCCCCAACCGGCGTACACGCGTGCGAACGCCCGCAGGCCCTTGTCCGGCTGCTTCTCGTACCGGCCGTCGTTCCACGCGACATCCGCCGTCAACGCCGACTTGACCCCTTCGAGAAATACGAAGTTGTGCGGCGTGGTGCGCGCGGTACCACAGGACGCTGCGACGCGCGCCACCATGTCGGGATGGCTCACGGCCCATTGGTACGCCTGTTGCGCACCCATCGACCAGCCGTAGACGAGCGCGAGACGGCGGATGCCGAATTGCTCCGTGACGAGCCGATGTTGTGCGGCGATGTTGTCCTGGATCGTGACAGTGGGGAAGCGTGCGCGGTCGTACGGCGGCGCCGTATTGCTTGGCGACGCGGAGAGGCCATTGCCGAGCATGTCCATCACGACGATGAAGTACTTGTCCGGGTCGAGTGCCTTGCCCGGGCCGATGATCCACTCGATGTCGGAATGATGCGCCGAGTACGGCGTCGGGTAGACGATGGCGTTGCTCTTGTCCGCGTTGAGCGTGCCGTGGGTCTTGTATGACAGCTTCGCTTCGCGCAATGTCGCACCCGATCGCAGCACGAAATCGCCGAGCTCGAACAGTTGCTGCCCCTGACTCTGTCCCATGGTTGTCACATCAGCACGATGTCGTACTGCTCCTGGCTGTAAATGCTCTCGACCTGCAGCGATATCGGCTTGCCGATGAAGTCGCCGAGCATCGCGAGAGACTGCGATTCCTCATCGAGAAACAGATCGATCACCGCCTGCGAGGCAAGAATCCGGAACTCGCGCGCATCGAACTGGCGCGCTTCGCGCAGGATCTCGCGCAGGATCTCGTAGCACACGGTCTGCGCGGTCTTGACCTCGCCGCGTCCCTGGCACAAGGGGCACGGCTCGCACAGCGTATGCGCCAGGCTCTCGCGCGTGCGCTTGCGCGTCATCTCGACCAGGCCCAACGAAGTGAAACCGTTGACGGTGACGCGAGTGCGATCGACCGACAGTGCCTTCTTGAACTCGGTCAACACCGAATCGCGGTGCGCATCATTCTCCATGTCGATGAAATCGACGATGATGATGCCGCCGAGATTGCGCAGGCGAAGCTGGCGAGCGATGACGTGCGCGGCTTCGAGATTGGTCTTGAAGATGGTGTCGTCGAAGCTGCGGCCGCCCACGAACCCGCCGGTGTTCACGTCGATGGTGGTGAGCGCTTCGGTCTGGTCGATGATCAGGTAGCCACCGGACTTGAGCGGCACCCTGCGCGCGAGCGCGCGCTCGATCTCGTCCTCGATGCCGTACAGGTCGAACAAAGGCCGCTCGCCGGAGTAATGCTGGATGCGCTCGACGACGTTCAGCATGTAGTCCTGCGCGAACGCCTGCAGCTTTTGATGGGTCTCGCGCGAGTCGATCAGGATGCGATCGGTCTCGTCGTTGCTCATGTCGCGCAGCACTCGCGTGCTCAGATTGAGATCCTGGTACAGGAGCGCCGGCGGGGTGACCGTCTTGGCTTTTTCCTGGATCCCGTTCCAGATCTTGCGCAGGTACTCGATGTCCGAGAGCATTTCCTTGTCGGTCGCGGTCTCGGCCATAGTGCGGATGATGAAGCCGCCCTTTTCCTCCGCCGGCAGCAGATGCTGGAGCCGCTCGCGCAACTGGGCGCGCTCCGCCTCGTCCTCGATGCGCTGGGAGATGCCGATATGAAATTCCTGCGGAAGGTAAACCAGCAACCGGCCGGCGATACTGACCTGCGTCGAGAGCCGCGCGCCCTTGGTACCGATCGGGTCCTTGATCACCTGCACCAGCAGCCGCGCGCCCTCGTGCAGCAGCCTTTCGATCGGCTTTTGCGGCTCTCCGTTCTGCCGGACTTCCCAGATGTCGGCGACGTGCAGAAACGCCGCGCGATCGAGTCCGATCTGGATGAAAGCCGACTGCATACCGGGCAGCACGCGGCTCACGATGCCGAGATAGATGTTGCCGACCAGGCCGCGGCCGCTGATGCGCTCGACGTGCAGCTCCTGCACGACGCCTTGCTGGATGACCGCTACCCGGGTCTCCTGCGGCGTGACGTTGATCAGGATCTCTTCGTTCATCGCCGCGTGCGGTGATTACACTGCGGTATAGCCGAATTTCGCGAGCAGCTGGCTGGTCTCGTACAGAGGCAGCCCCATGACACCCGAGTAGCTGCCCGACAGGACCACCACGAACACGGCAGCGCGGCCCTGGATCGCGTAGCCGCCGGCCTTGTCGCGCGGCTCGCCGCCGGCGACGTAGTTGCGGATCTCCTGCTCCTCGAGCTCGCGGAATCGCACGTCGGTCGTCGATACCGCGGTCTCCAGCTGGTTGTCGAACTTCACCGCTACTGCGCTATGCACCTGGTGGGTCTTGCCGGAGAGCTCACGCAAGAACGCAATCGCCTCGTCGCGGTCCGCGGGTTTGCCGAGGATCCGGTCGCCGAGCGCCACGGTCGTGTCGCCCGACAACACCGGATAGCGCATCAGCCGGCGCTGCCCGAGGCGTGCCCAACCCGCTTCGACCTTGGCTTCGGCCACGCGCAGCACATAGTCGCGCGGCGACTCATCCGGCAGCGGCGTCTCGTCGAAGTCCGCCGCCCGGTGCGGACCTTCGCGCAGCAGCAGGACCTCGAAGCCGATGCCGATCTGCTTGAGCAGCTCGCGGCGGCGTGAGCTGCGCGATGCGAGATAGATGTGGCGGATGGCGGCCTGCACGGTCACTCCCGGTGATAGGGGTGATTGTGCAGCAGCGCCGCACCGCGGTACAACTGCTCTGCAAGAAGGACGCGCACGAGCTGGTGTGGAAGTGTGAACGACGATAACGATAACAGCAGTCCAGCGCTTTTCTTGAGCCCCGCATCGAGACCATCGGCGCCGCCGATAACGAAAGCCACGTCGCGGCCGCCTGCGCGCCAGCCTTCCATCATCCTGGCGAACTGGGTCGTTGTGAAAGACTTCCCGCGCTCGTCCAGGGCCACGAGCTCGCACCCGCCAGGCAGCGCGGCCCGGATGCGGCCGGCTTCACCAGCCATGATCTTGGCCATTAGCGCTGCGCTCGCTGTCTTTGCAGGCCTTTGCTCGGGGCGGATTTCGATCAGCTCGACCGGCATCTCGCGCGGCATGCGCCGGGCGTAGTCGGCGAAACCGGCGCTGACCCAGGCCGGCATCCGATGGCCGACGGCACACAGGATGAGCTTCATGCCGGTCGGCAGGCAATCGTGCGGCGTGCCCTGGAAGAACGCCGCACAGGCGGGTTAGACAGTGGGGCCGGCCGGGTCCTGGGCGCGGAAGTCGGCGCCGCGGCGGAGCGGGGAGACGCGGCGCGGCAGCTCGCCGCCCCACAGCTGCTCCAGATTGTAATAATCGCGGACTGCGGGCTGCATGATGTGAACGATGACGCTGCCCAGGTCCACCAGGACCCACTCGCCCGTCTGCTCCCCCTCGGTGCTCACGACCTGGCCGGCGCCCGCCTTGATCTTGTCTGCAACGTTGCGCGCCAGGGCTTTGGTTTGGCGCGTGGATTCCGCGCTTGCCACGATCATGTAGTCGAACATCGCTGTGAGCTTACGCGTATCGAGCACCACGATATCGCGTGCCTTGATCTCCTCCAGCGCCTCTACGGCCATTTGTCTAATCTGCTCAGCCTGCATCCAGATCCTTATACAGAGTGTTGCAACGAATATAATCGAGAACAGAGTCGGGAAGCAAATAACGAGGACTCTGCCCTCCCCGAATCGCGGTGCGTATTCCAGTCGCTGAAATGTCGAGCGATGTGATCGGCTCCAGCCAGATGCACCCGCCAGCAGCTGCGTGTATCTCTGAGATGGTGCCGGCGGCGAAGCGTTCCAAGTACCGGGCCAGTGCGGGAGGCATCTCCGTCGGCTCGAGGGCGAACCCAGGGCGGTGAGCGATAGCGATGTGCGCCAGCTCGAACAGGGTTTCCCAGCGCGACCACGTGGTGAGGCCGAGAAAGGCATCCACCCCCATCAGCAGGCATAACGGGCGCTGGTTGCCGAGCTCAGTGCGCAAATCCATCAGCGTGTCGACCGTATAACTCGGGCCGTGGCGGCGGCACTCGCGGTCATCCACGACGAAGCGCGCATTTTCGGCACAAGCCAATCGCGTCATCGCCAACCGGTCCGAGGCCGTCACTCGTGGCGTGGCACGGTGCGGCGGAACACTCGCGGGAATGAAGCGCACCTCGCCGAGCGCGAGAGCATCGGCCATCTCTTCCGCCAGGCGCAGATGCGCATAGTGGATCGGGTCGAACGTGCCGCCGAGGATGCCGATCGGGCTCAATCGGTGATGATTGGTGATCGGTAATCGGTGATTGGTGACGCGCCGTGCTCGCGCGTCACAAGACCAATCGCCGAATATCGTTCAGCACGCCGTGCAGGAACGTGATGAAGCGCGCACCTTCGGCGCCGTCGACCACACGATGGTCGTACGAGAGCGAGAGCGGCAACATCAAGCGCGGGACGAACTGCCCGTCCTTCCACACCGGTTTGGTTGCCGAGCGCGACACGCCCAGAATTGCGACCTCGGGTGCATTGATGATCGGCGTGAAGTGCGTCCCGCCGATACCGCCGAGACTCGATATCGAGAAAGACCCGCCCGACATGTCGCCAGGCGAGAGCTTGCCCTCGCGCGCTTTTACGCTGATTTCGCCCATCTCCCGGGCCAGCTGCAATACGCCCTTTTTGTCGCTGTCGCGGATCACCGGCACGACCAGGCCATTCGGTGTGTCCACCGCCACGCCGATGTTGTAGTACTGCTTGTAGATGAGACTCTCGCCGTCCGCCGACATCGACGAGTTGAATTGCGGATATTGCTTCAACGCGGCGACGACTGCCTTGATCAGGAACGCGAGCAACGTCACGCGCACGCCGCTCTTCTGGTTTTCGTCCGACATCTGCTTGCGGAACGCTTCGAGCTCGGTGATATCCACTTCGTCGTTCTGCGTGATGTGCGGAATCATCACCCAGTTGCGATGCAGATTCGCACCCGAAATCTTCTTGATGCGCGACAGCGGTTTCGCTTCGACCGGACCGAACTTGGTGAAATCGACTACCGGCATCGGCAGCAGATTGATGCCGACGCCCGTTCCGCCAGCCGCAGCGGCAGGCCGCGCAAGTGCCGTCTTGACGAAGGCTTGAACGTCTTCCTTGAGGATGCGGTCCTTCGGACCCGAGCCCTTGACCTTCCCGAGGTCGACGCCGAGCTCGCGCGCGAAGCGGCGCACGCCGGGGCTGGCGTGCGCGTGCGCGAAGCCGGCTTCGTCGACTGCCGCCAGCGCCGTAGGTGCAGCGGCAGGAGCGGGTGCTTGTGCCGCCGGCACTGCCGGTGCTGGCGCAGGGCGAGGTGCGGAGGGTGCGGCCGCCGTGGGCGGTGGCGCTGCGGGCGCAGGCTTGGCAGCCGGTTGCACACCGCCATCGGCCGCCTCGAGCGTCAGAATCGCAATGCCTTCGGATACCTTGTCGCCGACCTTCACCTTCAGCTCTTTTACCACCCCGGCGAAAGGCGCAGGCACTTCCATCGTCGCCTTGTCGCTCTCCAGCGTGACCAGCGAGTCCTCGGCCTTCACGCTGTCGCCGGGCTTGACCAGAACTTCGATGATCGGCACGTCCTTGTAGTCACCGATGTCGGGGACGAGGACTTCCTTCATGGCTCCCAAGATCTTCTCCCTGGTTGTTCCGCGACCTAGACCGACGGCGGATAGGGTTTGTTCGGGTCGATTCCGTACTTCTTGATCGCCTGCGCGACGGTCGAGGCCGGCACTGTTCCCTCTTCAGCCAGCGCTTTGAGCGCCGCGACGCTCACATAATAGCGATCCACCTCGAAGAACTTGCGCAACTGCTTGCGGAAGTCCGATCGCCCGAACCCATCTGTACCGAGCACACGGTAGTTCCGCTTCACGAACGGACGGATCTGATCCGCGAACGCCTTCATGTAATCGGTCGCCGCGATGGCGGGACCCATGCGACCTTCGAGGCATTGCTCGACGTACGACTTGCGCTGTTTCTCTTCGGGATGCAGCAGATTCCAGCGGTCGACCTCGAGACCTTCACGGCGCAGCTCGTTGAAGCTCGGGCAGCTCCAGATGTCGGCCGCGACGCCGAAATCGTTCTTCAGCAGATCGGCCGCCGCAATCACTTCGCGCAGAATCGTGCCGCTGCCGAGCAGCTGCACACGCGGTTTCTTCTTGTCGCCGGCGCCTTCCGAGAACAGGTACATGCCCTTGAGAATGCCGGGCTCGGCACCGGCCGGCATCGCCGGGTGCGTGTAGTTCTCGTTCATGACCGTGATGTAGTAGAAGACGTCCTGCTGCTCTTTGTACATCCGGCGCATGCCATCCTGCACGATCACTGCGACTTCGTACGCGAACGTTGGATCGTACGAGAGGCAGTTCGGCACCGTCGCCGCGAGCAGATGACTGTGTCCGTCCTCGTGCTGCAGACCCTCGCCGTTCAGCGTCGTACGCCCCGCGGTCCCGCCCAGCAGGAAGCCGCGCGTGCGGCTGTCTCCGGCGGCCCAGATCAAATCGCCGACGCGCTGGAAGCCGAACATCGAGTAAAAGATGTAGAACGGGATCATCGAGATCCCGTGCGTGCTGTATGCCGTTCCCGCCGCGATCCACGAGCACAGCCCGCCGGCCTCGTTGATGCCTTCCTGCAGCACCTGGCCCTGCTTGTCTTCCTTGTAATACATCAGCTGATCGGCGTCCTCGGGCTTGTACAGCTGGCCGACCGACGAGTAGATGCCGAGCTGCCGGAACATGCCTTCCATGCCGAACGTGCGTGATTCGTCCGGCACGATCGGCACGACGAACTTGCCGATCTTCTTGTCGCGGATGATCGTGTTCAAGATCCGCACGAATGCCATTGTCGTCGACATCTCGCGGTCTTCGCTGCTCTTAAGCAGCGCATCGAACGCGGCGAGCTCCGGCACTTCGAGCGGCCCGGCCTTGCGGCGGCGCTGCGGCAGCGGGCCGCCCATCGCGGCGACGCGCTCTTTCAAATACCGCATCTCGGGGCTGTCGTCGGCCG
>Ga0207639_10003327_pt1 | contig 10821 bp, 12 predicted proteins | sample KBSCornC32_FD_184299 | JGI IMG/M metagenome (GOLD analysis project Ga0207639, IMG submission 184299) | Corn rhizosphere microbial communities from Kellogg Biological Station, Michigan, USA - KBS Corn C3-2 (SPAdes) (version 2) | ecosystem: Host-associated > Plants > Roots > Rhizosphere > Soil ...
CCATGACATCCCGAGCGGCGCCGTCATTATGCTGGGCGGGTTCGGGCTATGCGGGATCCCTGAGAACTGTATATCTGCACTAACCCGTAGCGGGATCAACCAGCTGACCTGTATCTCCAACAATGCGGGGGTCGACGATTTCGGTCTGGGTCTGCTGCTTAAAAGCCATCAGATAAAGAAGATGATCAGTTCGTATGTTGGCGAGAACGAGGAGTTTGAGCGGCAGCTGTTGAGCGGTGAGCTGGACGTGGATCTTATACCTCAGGGGACGCTGGCCACGCGGATCCAGATGGCCGCTATGGGGATACCCGCTTTCTTCACGCCGGCGGGGTATGGCACGGAAGTAGCCCAGGGCAAAGAAATAAGGGTGTTTGACGGGAAGCCCCATCTCATGGAATATGCCCTTCACGCCGATTTTGCGATCGTCAAGGCCTGGAAGGGGGACAAGCTGGGGAATCTGATATTCCGGAAAACGACGCGTAATTTTTCCACTTCGATGGCCAAGGCAGGCAATGTAACGATCGCCGAGGTCGAGCAGTTGGTAGAGCCCGGCGAGCTGGATCCCGATCATGTTCATGTTCCCGGCATCTATGTCCACCGGATATTTCAGGGCGGTGACTACGAACGGCGTATCGAGCGCAAGACGGTGAGGCTGACGGATTCAAAATAATCGATCAACAAATCAAGGTATATGGCGCTGGATAAATTTGGTATTGCCAAACGCATCGCCCAGGAATTGCGGGATGGCATGTATATCAATTTGGGTATTGGAATACCGACGCTTGTGGCTAATTACATTCCTGCCGGCATATCGGTGATGCTGCAGTCGGAGAATGGCATGCTGGGCATTGGGCCGTATCCAACAGAAGAGGAGATGGATGCGGACCTCATCAATGCGGGTAAAGAGACCGTGACCATTCTGCCGGGCGGAGCTTTTTTCGACAGTGCGGAAAGTTTCGGGATGATCAGGGCAGGGAAGGTTGATCTGACCGTACTGGGGGCGATGGAGGTCTCGGACAGCGGGGACATCGCCAGCTGGAAGATACCAGGCAAGATGGTCAAGGGGATGGGAGGGGCGATGGATCTGGTGGCCAGCGCGCGGAATATCATCGTGGCTATGCAGCATACTAATCCCAGGGGGGAGCCTAAATTATTGCCGGCCTGCGTCCTGCCGTTGACGGGGGTAAAATGCGTGAAGAAAATAGTGACCGATCTGGCGGTGCTGAATGTTACGCCTGAGGGCTTCCTGTTGCTGGAGCGTGCGCCTGGCGTCAGTGTAGAGGAGATAAGGTCCCGGACAGGCGGCAGGCTTATTGTGCCGGAGAAGGTTCCGGAGATGGCCTTGTGAGCGCCGCGGCGGCGGCATAGAACAGGTATTTGACTCCTTCGGCCAGCATGACGAACAGGTGTTTGTCTGTGTCAGGGGCGGTTGCGGCGGGCCGGCAGCAGGAGCCGATGACTTCCAGTAATAAATAGAGCAGGATATAGAATAGGGTGCCTGCTCCGATATAGAAGCCGGGCGACTGGAGCACCTGGAGGGCGCCGTTGCGGATGATCATCGGGAGACTTGCCAGGATCAGCAGGGCCATGAATGTGTTCAGAATGGCGTCGATCGTGGGATTGGGTCTTTCCCAGCCCGTAAAGAACCACGCCGTGATGGCAAAGGAAAGGAGGGCTGACAGGGACAGGTCGAGCGTATATCGGCTGCGGCCGGTAAAATCGGGCCGGAAGCAGGGGACGAGCAGGAGCAGGAGGGCGAGGGAGAACAGTTTGCCGATGACGTATTGGTATTCCCTTGTCAGGGGATAGGTCTGCTCGAATATCCCTTTGAAGAAGCTGAGGAGGCAGATGGTGAGCAGGAAGTTCAGGGGTTCCTGTAAATAGAGTTTTCGCCCGAAGATGAGAAGGGCGGTCATGAGGGGGAGGAAATCGATGACTATAGCCAGAAAGTGCATTCGTTGGAAGCTGGGTAATACGTAGCAAACAATCGGATAGGTCTAGTCGATCAGGTTATTCTTCACGGCAAAAAAGACGAGGCCGGCGGTATTTTTGGCGCCGAAGCGCTCCATCAGCCTGTCCTTGATGGCTTCTACCGTTCGGGGACTGACGTCTATTTTCTGTGCGATCTCCTGGGCGGTAAATTCCATACAGATATACCGGACGACCTCTCTTTCACGGTCATTGAGGGTAATTTCCGTATTGAGGCTTGGGATCGTTTTTGTGCGCACGTGCGATTTCTTTAGCAGGATGCGGTTTACGAAATTATTCAGATAGTAACCTTTGGTAGCCACTTCTATGATAGCCCGTTTGATCTCGGAGGGGTCGGCGCTTTTCAGCAGGTAGCCGTTGGCTCCGATCTCCATCATGTGACTGACGAAGCGCTCGTCTTCGTACATAGTCAGGGCGATAATATGTATGGAGGGGTATTGTTTGGCGATTATCTTGGTCGTTTCGATACCGTCTTTCTGGGGCATCCGGAGGTCCATCAGTACGACGTCCGGCTCGGAGGCTGCCAGGCCATCGAGCAACTCCTGTCCATTTTCTGCTTCCTGAACAAATTTTATGGCGCTGTAGGGGCGTAAAGACAGAATGACACCCTTTCGGAATATCTTGTGGTCATCGGCTATTGCAACTTTAATCACTCCCATAGGCTATGGTATAGTTGGTTGGGCTACATTGGGTTCGATCCTGAGGTCCGGACATCTAAAGATACACATAAATTCTATTCCTGTTCCTGTAGCTTATCTTCTTCTTCCTTAACCAGTTCGATGGTTACTTTATAATAGGTCTGGGACATATCCTTTTCAAAGAAAATCTTGCCGTGCAATACTTTCAGCCGGCTTTGAATATTCTTTAGTCCGAGGCCCACGTTACTTTTATTTAGCTTGTTAAAATCGTTTTGGGTGATCCCTCTGCCGTCATGGTGCAGCCGGATGAAGAACTTATTGCCACTGGTATTCTGGGTCAGGTGGATGAAGCTGGCGTTGCTGTGTTTGAGGATATTATTGACCAGCTCCTGTATGACCCGGAAGATGATCAGCTCGTTCTCTGCCTGCAGCCGCTCGCGATAGTCATGAAAGCGGGAGCTGGCGTTCATGCTGCCCGAGCCGCTGATCTTTTGAAAGAGGTCATTGACGGCGGACTCCAGCCCAAAGTTCTTGAGGGTCGGAGGCATGAGGCTGTGGGAGATGTTGCGGATCAGCTGTATGGTATCGTCGATGATCTGTTTGGCGTTGTAGATGCTTTGCAGCTGCGTAGTCTTGTCGAGGTTGACCAGGTTCTCGTTGAGGTACAGGCGGGCGGTAGCGAGAAGGGGGCCTGCGTCGTCATGGAGGTCGGCGGCGATGCGTTGGCGTTCTTCTTCCTGGAGGCGGATGGAGGCGTTGAGCAGCAATTTTTGCTGGTCCTGTTCCATGCGCTGGAGCCGCAGCTGGTAGCGGATGACCTTGCGTTGGTGAAAGATGATGAAAACGATAAGCCCAATAGTGAGCGCCAGCATGCCAATAGTGCCGAAAAAGAGCACTAATGAAACACTGCTACCAGGACTTGTGACTTCTAGAATTATCATGGATGAGGCGTCCTGCGACGTTGCTTAGGGTTTATGGTTTTCATAATTTACTGGATATCAGGATAAGCGGTATCCAGCGAATGATGAGCTTTATTGCTTTTTTTCATTATGAACGCGACAGTGAACAGAATATTTTTTAATATATTAAAAATATTGTTAATAGGCCAATAATTATTGTATTCTGCTTTGGTCAGGGTCGCCGCATAAATGAACAAAAAGAGGGTGGAGGCGAAGTAGAGCAGGATGGCCAGGACGATCCAGAACTTTTTGAGGTAATAGACATAGATGACTGTCGCGTCGGTGAGCTGTTCATAAAGGAAGAAGATGCTGTAGATGATCAGGAGGATCGATTCTGATGAGGCGGAGAGTGAATCGAAGAAGCTCCCATCGCTGCCATGCAGGATGTTTATGATAGCGATGGGGAAGAAGACGAGGGTGCCTATCAGGGTGAAAAGACGGAATGTCTTTGTTTTGAGGGAAAGGTAGATGAACAGGCTGAGGAGGACGAATTCGCAGATCGTAAAACCACTATAGAGGTAGAAAACATTGACCCGGTGTTCGAGATAATGAAAGATATTGTCGGATAGAAAAGAGATAAGGCAATAAAAGAATATTACCCAAAATCCACCTTGTCTGTTCCTTTTGAAAAAACAAACAAAGAAGATCATGGGTAATACACCAGAGAATACACTTAGAAGTGGAAGCAATACCTTTATTTTTATTCAAATATAAAAGGCATTGCAGTATAATCCAAGTAAAACGATTGAATTAGCTGCCGAAGATCAGTTCCCAGATGCTGCTTTCCCAGCCGGATCTGTCAGCTGCGATAGCGTTCACGGTAGCGAGTTGTCCGTCTTCCAGAACTACGACTTTCTTAAGGATGTCTTTTCCGTCCGCGTCGATTGCTACGTAAACCAGGGTTTTCTGACCGTTCTCGTTGATGGCATTGTAAAAACGCATACCAACGCAACCGGGCTGAGCGAGGATCGCATCGATGATATTGCGGCCGATTACGAAGGAGGTTACGCCTTCGCCGGTGGCTTTTGCGTGGGCATTTACGAAGTCCTGGGCCATTTCGTGGCTAATCTCTTCCCCAACCTTGTTGTAATCCTTCTTGATAGTTAACTCCTTCTGCATAAAAGTAAGTTTTTAGAGGTTTGTAAAATGTTAGTTTGTAAGGCTAAATAACCCCTAAAAAAAAATCTGGGCAACGGCCAAAATTTATGGTAAAATGCTTTAAATTGCCTGTAATTCAAGCCTGTACTGCATTGTACGGGTTTTTCCCAGGGGAGTTACGATGACAAAATAGAGTAGTTTCACGTGTGAAAAATAGTATTTTTACTATCTTAAAAATCGTAAAACGCCCAAGTGGAATTACCAAATGAAAGATATTCACGATATGGGAGTTTTCTGTGGATAACTTACGCATTAACAGCATAAGAAAAAGAAAGCGCGGGGGCGGGTGTAGGAGAGTAATTAAATTCCTGATTTTTCGTTTTACGGGGTATATAACCAGAAATTAAAGGTAAATTCAATACCTCAAGGTGGCTTTACAGCTGTTTAAAAGAGAAGAGAAGTTGATTGATATTGGATTTAACCTTTGGTTTTTGAGGATATTGAAATCTTTTACTGGACGGTAAACGGGGACATTGGATGGTTTGGTTGTGAATCCATCAATCAACTTCTGGATGTAAAGATAGAGGGAGGTATAATGCCCGGCAAGAGCAGAACTGCCCGATTTGTGAAATGTGGAAATTACCGTTCGATTCGTAAAAATCCATGCATAATGTGGGAACCGATTATTAAACAAAAAAAAATTAAGACCTATACCTATTAATTCTACAAACCTGTCGGTATGACTGCTGAATTAGTAATCAAGGTATCGATCGCGGATGATCATAAGATTTTCCGTGACGGTATTAAAATGGCGCTGAAGAATAAGGAATATCTAAGAATTCTGTGGGAGGCCGAAGATGGAAAGGATCTGGTCCATAAGATGCAGATCAAGAGACCCGACGTACTGCTTATGGATATTCGCATGCCGGAGGTGGATGGCATCAATGCGATAGGACTGTTGCGTAAGGAATATGAGGATGTAAAGATCATCGTACTGACCATGTATGACGACCAGGAGATGATCTCCAAGATGATGGAAATGGGGGCCAACGCCTATCTGACCAAGACTACCGATCCGGACGAGATATACCAGGCGATCCTGACCTGTATGAATGACGACTTTTATTTCAACGACCTTGTCAACAAGGCTGTTTTGTCCAAACTGCAGACCAAGCGGCAGGTGCGTCAGTTCTACCCGAGTCCCATCAAATTCTCTGAAAAGGAGATCAGGATACTGAAGCTGCTGGCTGAAGACAAGACTACGGAGGAGATCTCCAAGGAAGTGTTTCTTTCCACCCGAACTATCGAGACTATCAGGCAGAATATGAAGACCAAGATCGGGGCGAAGACGATCGCGGGGCTTATCATGTATGCCATGCGCAACAAGATCATCGACTAAACTACCCATTTACCACGAAGTAAGCCGCGGATGTTGCGGCGGTATACCCAACGAAAAATGCCTGCTTCATAAAAGCAGGCAAGTACAAACTTTTTACAAACCAGAGAGAGAACCAACAGAACTCTGACTCACTATGGGCCGGTGGAATCAGATAGACGGGAACTGGACTTCGCCAGGGCCAGGATATTGGAATGGATTTGGTTTTCATAGGAACCTGGAACTGGTTTTCATAGGACCGGACAGTAGAACTGGAAACCTGGACTTTATAGGATACTGAACCGGAAAATCTAAAATAAGTTGATTGACATTGGATTTTGCGTGGATTTCATAGATATTGAAATTATGTTCTTGGACGGTTTCTAGGACATTGGACGGTCTGAGGTTGCTAATCCCCGTCAATCAACTTGTAACAAATATAGGTGTGGATAAGTATGTGGACAAGCGCACAAATGCTGAATTTTAACCTTTCGGGTTTTACTGGACAGATCGTAAAATAACTATGTTTTCTAACGTATAAATTCCTCTTTATAATCGAAAAAAAACCACTTATCTTCGTGAGGAGGTATGTGGGAAGGTATATTCCGAGATGAAGTTGTTGCGTAGATTTACTATAGTAAGTGTTGCAATTTTTGCTTCATTTTGTGAGAATGTTCGGCAGCTATCCAACTGCCAGTTGTATAAACACTAAAATCGTATGAAAAGACCAGAGCTTAACCAGGCGATCAAGGTTGCTATTGCAGATGACCACGCACTTTTTCGGGCTGGAGTTAAAACAGCATTAGCCGTAAAGAAGGATGTCGAACTGATAGCGGAGGCTGATAACGGCATGCAACTATTGAATCTGCTCAAGCACGTTGAGCCGGACGTTATTCTACTGGACATACAGATGCCGATAATGGATGGGATCCAGACCCTTCCCGAGATCCGCAAGGTTCATCCCCACGTAAAGGTTATCATACTCTCGATGCACAACGACCACTCCATGATATCGAAATTGATGGAGATCGGGGCCAATTCTTATCTGACCAAAAATTCCGATTCGGAGACCATTTACCAGGCGATCAAAACCTGTTACGAGCAGGAATTTTTCTTTAACGAGCTGACTAATAAAGCCTTGCTGACAGGTTTGCGGACAAAGAGGCCTGAGATAGGGACTCCGCAGGACGTCAATCTCACCGAAAAGGAGCTGACTGTCCTCAAGCTGATGTGTGAGGAGAAGACTACCAAGGAAATAGCCGATATCGTCGATATCAGCCCCCGCACTGTAGAGGCGATAAGGGATAAATTAAAGACGAAGACCGGCGCAAAATCAATGGCCGGTCTGGTCATGTACGCGGTGAAAAATGGGATCATCGAGCAGCAGTAACTACAATGGCGTTTTGTATCCATCCGACCGTCCGTTGCTGACGGCCGACAATCGTGGTTTTCGTTATGGCGACGGGCTTTTCGAGACCCTGTTTGTACGGAAAGAGGGGATCAGGCTTTCTGCCTACCATTTCGACCGCCTTGTGGGCGGGATGCGGCTTCTGGATATGGACGTCCCCCCTGGTTTTGAGGAAAAGCTTTCGGGCGAGGTGCTTGCGCTTTGCGAGGTCAACGGCTCTTTTGTCGCCGGAGCTGCGGGAGGCGTTGGGGCGGCGAGGGTGCGACTGGCGGTTTTCCGGGGAGAGAGCTCTTTTACCGGGCCGGTCGACCGGCAGCCTAATTATATCATCCAGTCCTGGCCCCTGGCCATCCGGAATAATCCGGACGAAAAAGGCCTTTCCCTTGGCCTGTTCCCGGACGGCCGGAAGGCCTGCGATGTTCTGGCCAATCTGAAATCGGGTAATTATCTCCTTTACATACTGGCGGCGCAATACGCCCGGAAACAAGGGCTCGACGACTGTCTGGTCCTGAACAGCCGGGAGCGTCTGGCCGATGCAACGATCGCCAATCTGTTCTATATCCGTGATTCCGTCTTTTATACGCCTCCCTTGTCGGAAGGAGTGGTGGATGGGGTTATGAGGCGTCATTTACTGGAGGCTCTGCCGGGGGCGGGCTATGCTGTGGTCGAGCAGCCGGTGACTGTTCCGGACCTGATGGATGCCGATGAAGTTTTCCTGACCAATGCGGTCCGTGGAATCGTCTGGGTTGGTTCTTTTGAGGGCAAGCAGTTTAGTCGCCGGTTGTCTGCGGTTGTTGATGAGCAGCTGGTAAAAACGTTATAAACAATAAACAGAAACTTTACGGGCATAGCGGTTGCTGTTACTTTACTTCGTGAAGAAGAAACTGGCTATCTTTTGGTTTCGCCGCGACCTGCGGCTGGACGACAATGCGGGGCTCTATCACGCGCTCCGGGGAGATGACCCCGTGTTACCGTTGTTTATTTTCGACAGGAATATCCTGGACCCGCTGGAGAACAGGGCCGACCGGAGGGTGGAGTTCATCTATGCCGCGCTGTCGGAGATGCACCGGCAGTTGAAAGAGCAGGGGGCTTCGCTCGAGGTCCATTATGGGTTTCCGGCCGCGGTGTTCCGGCATCTGATCACCGAATATCATATTACAGGGGTTTATACGAATACAGACTATGAGCCTTATGCGACTGAGCGGGATGGGGCCGTGCAGCAATTGCTGAAGGAGGAGGGCATTCCGTTCCGAAGCTATAAGGATCAGGTCATTTTCGAAAAAGGGGAAGTGCTGAAGGATGACGGCAAGCCGTACACGGTGTTTACGCCTTATAGCCGGAAATGGAAAGCGATGCTGAATGATTTTTACCTGGCTTCGTATCCGGTGAAGAAATACCGGGGTAATTTCCTGCAGCAGCGTCACAAGGCCATGCCTGCGCTGGGTTCCATGGGGTTTAAGAAGACGGGAGAGTCTTTTCCATCCGCCGTGGTCAGGCAGGAGTTGCTCAGGAACTATGAAAAACGGCGGGATTTTCCGGGTGTGAAGGGAACCAGCGGGATGGGGGTTCATCTGCGGATGGGTACGGTGAGCATCCGTATGATGGCGCGGAAGGCCATGGAGCTTAGCGATACGTATCTGGGCGAGTTGATCTGGCGGGAATTTTATCAGATGATCCTATGGCATTTTCCGGCCATGGGACAGGGCAGGTCGTTCAGGCCGGCATATGATCATATCCGGTGGCGCAATAACGAGCAGGAGTTTGGGAGATGGTGTTCGGGGCAGACCGGGTATCCCCTCGTCGATGCGGGTATGCGGGAGCTGAATGCCACGGGATTCATGCATAACCGCGTCCGGATGGTCACGGCGTCATTTCTTGCTAAGCATTTGCTGATCGACTGGCGCTGGGGAGAGGCGTATTTCGCCGAAAAGCTGCTGGATTTCGAGCTCGCTTCCAACAATGGCAACTGGCAGTGGGCGGCTGGGTGTGGCTGTGATGCGGCGCCATATTTCCGGGTTTTCAATCCTTCGCTGCAGGCGAAGCGGTTTGATCCTGATCGCAGCTATATCCGGCGTTGGGTGCCCGAATGGGAGGGGCTCAGCTATCCCGCGCCGATGGTCGATCACGAGGAGGCAAGGAAGAGGGCGCTTGCTGTCTATTCAAAGGCAGTGAAGGAGAGATAGGCAGTCAGCTGACGATCTCAGGCGTGGTTAGGACCGACTCCTGTGAGTGTATCCGGCTATAGGTCGCCAGAAGAGTTTGGATGGCTTTTTTGCCGTCCTCGCCCAGGGCAAGGGAATAGTTGTTGACGTAGAGGTCGATGTGTTGGCGCATCACGCGTTCGTCCATTTCCTGAGCGTGTTCCTTCACATAGTCCGACAGGTCGGGATAGTGTGCGAATGCGTATTCCAGGCTCCGGCGGATGAGCGTATTTACTTTTTTTGACAGGGCGGGGTCCTGATCTTTGCGGAAGACGATACCGCCAAGAGGGATGGGGGCGCCGGTCTCTTTTTCCCAGAATTCTCCCAGGTCCATCAATTTGGTCAGTCCTTTTTGCTGGTAGGTGAAGCGATTTTCGTGAATGATCACGCCGCAGTCTACCCGACCGGAGAGGACTGCGTCTTCGATATCGGAGAATACCATGAACTCTTTCCTGCCAGCCTCCGGGAAGGCGAGGGAGAACAGGAGGTGTGCCGTAGTCTGCTGTCCGGGGATGGCGATGGTGCAGTTGCCGACGGACTGGAGGGGTTTGGCTTCCCTGGATATCAGCAGGGGGCCGACGCCTTTTCCGAGTGCGCCGCCTGCCTCCAGCAGCCGGTAATGGTCCAGGACCAGCGGCAGGACGCCGTAGCTGATCTTGGAAATGTCCAGTTTACCCTGCATGGCCCACTGGTTGAGGGTTTGTACGTCTTCCAGAAAGACGTCGAATTCGAGTCCTTCCGTGTCGATCTTTTTGTTGACAAGGGCATCGAAGATAAAGGTATCATTAGGGCAGGGACTGAATCCAAGGGTAAATCGCATGGTTACTTTTTTTACGGTTTGAAGATCGTATCGGCGGTCGTATTCAATTTTTCCAGAAAGCCGGTCAGGCTGGTATTCAAATTGGCGATGGCCGACCGGATATCCCATTTTGTCTTGTCTCTTACGCCGATGTCGTTGGAAATGGCCCTCAGCTGGATGAAGGGTATATTTTCCTGCAGGCATACGAAGTGCAGTGCGCCGCCTTCCATGCTTTCAACAACGGCGTCGGTATTTTGTTGATACCATTTTATACGGGCCGGGTCGGTGGTGATTTCGTTGACGGTGATGGCCGGGACGGGGTCGAGGGATGTCAGGTCCAGCAGCTGCTGCCAG
>Ga0207639_10003330_pt1 | contig 10810 bp, 11 predicted proteins | sample KBSCornC32_FD_184299 | JGI IMG/M metagenome (GOLD analysis project Ga0207639, IMG submission 184299) | Corn rhizosphere microbial communities from Kellogg Biological Station, Michigan, USA - KBS Corn C3-2 (SPAdes) (version 2) | ecosystem: Host-associated > Plants > Roots > Rhizosphere > Soil ...
CAGCGGATCGGTGCTGGCGAATGAAGAGACGATTGCAGGCTTTGCGGCTCTGTTGCGGGTCGCGACAGTGGTCACACCCAATACAGATGAGCTCGCTGCACTGACAGATATGCCAGTCGGTAATGAGACAGAAATTGGAGATGCCGCCACAAATTTACTCGATAAGTTCGGCGGGGCGATCCTGGCGACCGGGTGCAAAATCGGGACCGGGGCGTCGCAGACTTTTGACGATGGCCGAACCATATACCTCGATGACCATTTGTTCGACCAACTGTTCCTCCAGAGCGAGGAGGAAGGTTGGCGGGAGTTTAGTTGGAATGACGCACGGATAGATACGCAAGAGGATCACGGCACCGGCTGTACGCTCGCCTCCGCCATCGCTACGGGGCTGGGGCAGGGCATGACCCTCCCCGACAGCATCGTGCGCGCGCGGGCCTATGTCCGGGCAGCGCTGGAGTTGGCGCCGGGGCTGGGCAAAGGCCATGGCCCGATGGGAGTTCCCCGTGATGTCCGGTGACACGATATTCGGTGACCTGATCGCCGGCGTGGATGAGGCGGGCAGGGGACCGCTGGCCGGCCCCGTGGTGGCGGCCGCCGTCATCCTGTGCCCGGACGGGATCACGGGCCTGGACGACAGCAAGAAACTGACGCCAGCGCGCCGGGCGGAACTGGAGGCGATCATCCTCGCCCGTTGCCGCCACGGCATCGGCATGGCGAGCGTCGAGGAAATCGACCGGATCAACATCCTGCAGGCGACCTTCCTGGCGATGACCCGCGCGGTCGAGGCTCTGTGCGGTGCGCATGGCTGCTCCCCCGACCATATATTGGTCGATGGCAATCGCCTGCCCAAATGGACCTGGCGGGCGACGGCGGTGATCGGCGGCGACGCGATCCACGACTGCATATCCGCCGCGTCGATCCTGGCCAAGGAAGCGCGCGACCGGATGATGAAGGCCGCCGCCGCCGACTATCCCCATTATGGCTGGCATTCGAACAAGGGCTATGGCTCGGCCCAGCATCTGGCGGCATTGCAGGACCATGGTCCGACCCCTCTCCACCGCCGCAGTTTCGCGCCGGTCGCCGCGCTGATTGTTGAGCAACATTAACAAATCTTGTGATGACGATCGGGTGACGGATACGCCGCTTTCACCCTGTTGTCCGGCTGACGGAAGCGACTTTCCATAAGCCGGACGATGAAGGGGCAGGAGATGCCATGGGCGAGTATGCGCTTCCCCTGAAAGGACCATCATGATTACCGTTTATAGAATGGCGAGTCCGAACGTCACGAAGATCACGCTCATGCTGAAGGAACTGGGCGCGCCCTTCACCTTCCGTTGGGTGGACATCTTTGGCGCGGCCCAGTTCGACCCGAGCTTCCTGAAGATGAACCCGAACCACAAGGTGCCGGTCATGGTCGATGAGGAAGGGCCTGATGGCGCGCCGCTGACCTTGTTCGAATCCGGCGCGATGTTGCTCTACCTTGCGGAGAAATTCGGATCGCTGCTGCCGGCGTCCGGTGCGGCGCGCTACGAAGTGCTCAAGTGGATGATGCTGCAGAAAACCGGCTTCGGGCCGATGTGCGGGCAATATGTTCATTTTAGCCGCTTTGCCCCTGCCGGTAACAGCTATGCCCTGGAGCGGTACCGGCGCGAGGTGATGCGGCTCTATGGCGTTTTCGAGGCGCGACTGGGGGAAAGCGCCTATCTGGGCGGCGATGACTATTCGATCGCGGACATAGCCCTGTTTCCCTGGGCCAAGCTCCATGATTTCCAGGGCTTGCCCTGGGAGGGGTTTGCCCATCTTCCCCGCTGGCTCGCAACCATAGACGCGCGCCTTGCGGCGATCGAGACGATGGCGCATGTTGCGGAACTCGTCGCGGTGGATTCAGAACGCGTGAGCAACGCCACGCCGGAGATGATCGACGTCTTTGTCGGGCGCAAGCCTTTCGTCCCGTCGTGATCGCGCTGGCGCGGGACGGGCACGGGGTCGATATGGGATTATGCTCCAGCCTCGTTTTTCCCCAACGCCGCGCGGGCGGTCGATAGCGCGCCCAACGGCTTCCCTTTTGCGCGGATCGCTGCTATGGGCCGCCCGCTGACGTCGCATTTGACGGATATCGGGCCGCCTTCGGCTCACCCCCTTGTCCCACATGAGCCTCACAAAGCGGGGATGCGCGAGTGACCGCGCGTCCACATCTACATTTGGGATAAGGATACCCGATATGATTACCGGAACCGTCAAATTCTTCAATGCCGACAAGGGCTATGGTTTCATCGCACCCGAGGGCGGCGGCGACGACGCCTTCGTGCACATCTCGGCCGTTGAGCGTGCCGGCATGCGGACGCTCGACAAGGATCAGCGCGTTTCCTACGAGCTGGAAACGGATCGGCGGGGCAAGACCAGCGCGGTCAACCTGCAGTCGGCCTGAACTGACACCACCGGGCGATGCAAATCGCCCGGTGTCCTTCCCACAGATAGATACAGGATCGATAAAGACGCATGAAAGGGTATAAGGAGCCGGCTTTTCAGGACCGCATTGCGGCTGCGGCGCGCGCCCGGGGCGCAGCGCTAGAGCAGTTGCGGGACAAGCCGCCGGTGGATGAAGCGGTCGTCGCAGCGCGGGCCGCGGCACAGCAGGCGCGCGAAGCCGCCAAGCTGGAGAAGCGCGAGGCCGCTCGACGCGCCGTGGAAGAAGCCAAGGCCGCCAAGCGCGCGCTGGCCGAGGCGAAGGCCCAGGAAGCCGCTGCTGCGCTGGCTGCCTCGCAAAAACCCGAACTGACGGAAGCCGAGCGCAAGGCGGCACGCGATGCGCGCTATTTGGCGCGGAAGAATCGCAAGAAGTGATATGCCCGGCGGCGCGATCGCGCCGCTGATGGGACGGTCCCGAAAGAGAGGAAGGCAATGTGGCCTTCCATACAACAGATACTGGAGTCGCTATGAGCCGTGAAAAAATTCGCCCCTTCTTGATAACGAAGGATGAGGACGGGAATTTCCGGCTGACCGTTCGCGAGACGCGCTACAATTCGCAGGGCTATCCGCTCGTCACTTCCCTGTTGCAGGATGAGGTCTTCAAGACCGCGACGGCGGTACGCAGCTTCGCGCGGGATATGTTCAACGCAGAGCCCGGACAATATACGACGAAATAGGATCCATGGTCGCGCGGGCTTGCCTTTGGCGTCCGCTTGACCTACCCTCTTGCAGTCATCTGGGGAGTAGCCAGCCGTCGGCAACGACGGGCTTCCGCGTCAACATACTTGGTCGAGAGGCCATGGTGCGGGGGGAACGGTCAAGGATCGTTCGGGCGAGACCAATGGCGTCGCATCTCCGCTCATGCCGGGCAGGGAGGTGCGATGTCGTTGGAATCGTAATGTCGCCCGGCCCGGAGACTGATCGTTGGAAGCCCTGCTCACCTCGACCGCCGTCGTCGCGCTCGCCGAAATCGGCGACAAGACGCAATTGCTCGCGATATTGCTCGCCACGCGCTTTCGGAAGCCATGGCCGGTAATCGCGGGCATTTTCGTCGCGACCCTCGCCAATCATTTCCTTGCCGCGCTCGTCGGGCAGCAGGCCTCCGCTTTCCTGAATGGCCTCTGGTTTCGCTATCTGATCGCGGCCTCTTTCGTGGCGATGGCGATCTGGACGCTGATCCCCGACAAGATCGACGATCTGGAGGACAAGCCCGCCCGCTTCGGCGCTTTCATGACCACCACAATCGCCTTCTTTCTGGTCGAGATGGGCGACAAGACGCAGATCGCCACGATCGCCCTGGGCGCACGGTTCAACGAAGTGATCCCGGTCATGATGGGCACGACGATCGGCATGCTGATCGCCAATGTGCCGGCGGTGTTCCTGGGTCACGAACTCATCAAGCGGGTGCCGCTGAATGTCGTGCGGAGCGTCGCGGCGCTGTTGTTCCTCGCCATCGGCCTGTGGCTGTTCGCGCAGACGGCAGGCTGGCTGTAGCAGCAGCTTTCGCCTGTCATGCGATCGCAACCCGATCGTCACGCAAGTTTAACCATGTCGCCATCTGTGAGTCATTCTCCTCTGCAATGGGTCGCCGGCGAAATGCGGCGCGATGCCGCACCGTCCTTTCGCGACGGATAAGCATGGGGAAAGACCAATGTCTCACGCTCCCACCGCCACCGCCGACCAGAAGGCGATCGCGCTTTCCGCCGTCGGCGTCGCAGTGGTCGAAGTCGCCAAGGGCACCGACGGCAAGTTCGCGGTCAAGGCGGGCGCGCGCTACAACAAGCGGTACGGCGGCAACACCGACTTCCGCGTCTCCGGCGTTCGGCAACAACTCCATGTATAACGTCGACCTGACCACGAAGCTGTCCAAGCGTTTCCTGATCGGGCCGGTTGGCTGCGAGATCACCGGCATCGCCTATGCGCCGGACCTGAAGAGCTTCTTCATCAACATCCCACGCGCAACTGGCCGGTGAACGGGCAGCAGCCGTGTTCCTCGACCATCGTGGTACGCCGCACGGATACGCAGCCGGTCGGCAACTAAGCCGGGCGATCGCGAAACAAGGGGGCCGGGAGCGACGCTTCCGGCCTTTTTGTACGTCACTTGGAAAAGGGGCAGCCGCCCCATTCTACGCGGGAATGCGTAAAATGGTTAATATGGCTTCGGAACGAACGTTTTTCGCGGAGGTGACATCCGGCGATAGTTCAGGTCGGCCTTGGAATGTCCGTACCAAAGCATTGAAACACCAGAGTTATACTGATTGCTTTTTCGAAATGGTTAATATCCCATCATTTCGGCCCGCACTAAACCGGGCTTTAACGGCCGGGCGGACATACCGGCCTCATGGTGCTCTGGTTGGGTGCCGTACCGAGTCACAAGAGGACTGGACCATGTTGAGCTGGTTTAAGAAGACCGCGCCCATAAGGGTGAAGTTCCGTGTATTGTTGGTCACCTATGCAGGCATCGCCGCCGTATCCACCGGCGCGGCTTTACTGGGCGGAGCGTCGCTTCCCGCCGTTGCGGCCTCCGGCGCTTGCATGGCTTTGACGTTGGTCGTCACGCTCGTCAGCGGTCGCTTTATCTGCGATCCCTATGTCACCACCGTCGTGCGTATGGAGGGGCTGGCAGCGGGCGACACGGATTCGCCCATCCAGTACACCGATCACCGCGATTGCGTCGGCCGCCTGACCAAGGCGATGGAGGCGTTCCGCCAGAATGCCCAAAAGGCGTTGAGCGGCGAAACCGTCGAGCAGGTGGTGCGCGAACTGGCGACGGGGCTGGAGGCTCTGGCCGCCGGCGACATGACCTATAGCATCCAGCAGTCCTTTGGCGGCGGCTATGATGGGCTGCGGCAAACGTTCAACGGCACGGTCGAGGGGCTGGAGCGCGGGCTGAGCCAGGTTGCTGGTTCCGCGCAGAGCGTCCACTCCGGCTCGACCGAGATCCGCGCGGCGTCCGAGGATCTCGCCCGCCGCACCGAGCAACAGTCGAGCAGTCTGGCCGACACGACGTCGGCGATGGATCAGGTGACGACCATGGTCGGCGACACCGCGCGCGGCGCCGCCGAAGTGCGCGGCTCGATCAGCGCGGCGCATAAGGACGCCACGGAAGGCGGCCAGGTCGTCGGCGATGCGGTGAGCGCGATGGATGCCATCGAGCGCAGCTCGCAGGAGATCGACCAGATCATCAATGTCATCGACGGCATCGCCTTCCAGACCAACCTCCTCGCGCTCAATGCCGGCGTCGAGGCGGCGCGGGCGGGCGATGCGGGCAAGGGCTTCGCGGTCGTCGCCAACGAGGTGCGGGCGCTGGCCCAGCGATCGGCGGATGCGGCGAAGGACATCAAATCGCTCATCACCACCTCCTCGCAGCAGGTGAAGCAGGGCGTCAGCCTCGTCGGCGAGACGGGCAAGATGCTGGGCCGCATCGTGTCGCAGATCAGCGACGCCAACGAGCGCATCACGGAGATCGCGACGAGCACCGAGATTCAGGCCGCCAACCTGCAACAGATCAACGGGGCGGTGACCGACATGGACAGGATGACCCAGCAGAATGCCGCGATGGTGGAGGAAAGCACGGCGGCGGCGCGCAGCCTGTCGGTCGAGGCGGACGAACTGAGCGCGCTGGTGGCGCGCTATCGCCTGCATCAGGGCGCACCGGGAGGTTCCGCGCCCGCTGCCACCTCTCGGCCGATCTCGCGGCCTGCGCCGCGACCGACACTGGTCAGTAGCAATCTGGCGATGAAGCCCGACGAGGACTGGAACGCGTTTTGATCCTGCTCGAAGCATAGAGCATGATGCCAATTGGTTGATCCGTTCGTGTCGAGCGAAGTCGAGACACATTGCGCAACGGCTTCTCGACTACGCTCGAAGCGAACGGAGGGGGCATGTTCGGTCTGATGGCATATCAGTCCAGGGTAGCGGCGCGGGGCCTTGGGCTTCGCGCCGTTTCGGTTGTCGCGCCGTTGGCTTATCGCAAGGGCATGAGGTTGCGTCTCCCTGCCCACCCTGTCATAGGCGCCAGCCGCGACCATCGGCGCGGCAACCCCCTGCACGGATATTGTTCATGCCCCGCGCGCACTCCATCGGCATCGACTTCGGCACGACCAATTCGGTCGCGGCGCTCGGCAGCGATGACGGCGGCGCGACGCTCGTCGATTTCGCCGGGCCGGAGGGGCCGAGCGCCATATTCCGGTCGGCGCTGTGCTTCTGGCAGGACGATGCCGTGCGCGGCGGTCTCGCCCATGAAGCCGGGCCATGGGCAATCAAGGAATTCCTCGATTTCCCGCAGGGGAGCCGCTTCCTGCAATCCTTCAAGTCGGTCGCCGCCGCCGCGAGTTTCGAACATGCGACCATCTTTGAAAAGCGCCTGCGCTTCGAGGATCTGGGCCATGTCTTCCTCGATCATCTGCGCAACCATGCCGGGTCTGCGCTGCGTGACATGCCGGAGCGGGTCGTCGTCGGCCGACCGGTTCGCTATGTCGGCGCGCGGCCGGACACGGCGCTGGCGCTGCAACGCTACGACCTGATGTTCGCGCCATTGGGGCGGACGATCCATTATGTCTACGAGCCGCTGGGCGCGGCATTCAGCTTCGCGGCGCGGCTGACCGATCCGGCGACCCTGCTGGTGGCGGATTTCGGTGGCGGCACCAGCGACTTTTCCGTGGTGCGGATCAATGCGCCGGGCGCGGCGCAACGCTGCGTGCCGCTGGGGTCGACGGGCATCGGCATCGCGGGCGACCGTTTCGACTATCGCATCATGGATCATCTCGTGCTGCCGATGCTGGGCAAGGGGGGCAGCTATCGTTCGTTCGACAAGATATTGGAGATACCGGCCGGCCATTTCTCCGATTTCGGGGACTGGGCGCGGCTGGCGCTGATGCGCAACCGGCGCACGCTGGAGGAACTGGCGCGGCTCCAGCGCAGCGCCACCGACAAGGCGGCGATCGGGCGGATGATCGCGGTGGTGGAGAATGAACTGGGCTATCCGCTCTATGATGCGGTGGGGCGGCTGAAGCGGACCCTGTCGCAGGCGGAGGACGGCCATTTCCATTTCGACGGTGGCGGCCTGACGGTCGAGGCGGACGTGCGGCGCAGCGATTTCGAGGCGTGGATCGCGCCCGATCTTGCGCGGATCGGCGAGACGGTGGATACCGCGCTGGAACAGGCGGGCCTGACGCCCGAGGGCATCGACCATGTATTCCTGACCGGCGGTTCCTCGCTCATCCCCGCCGTGCGCCGCCTGTTCGAGGAGCGGTTCGCCGAGCACAAGATCGACAGCGGCCAGGAACTGACGTCGATCGCCCACGGCCTCGCCCTGATCGGGCAGGAGGCCGATTTGAGCGCGTGGACGACGCGGGTTTAATCGCTCTCCCCAAGTACTTTATCGGCACCTTCACCTTCGCGAAACCGGGTGACGCAGGAACATCCAGCCTTCACCTGCCCGCCGATTTCGCCTGAACGGTCGATGTCGGCCGGCGCGGCAAGAGAAAATTAACCATGTCGATTTACCGTGTCGGCGACAGGATTTTCTCTTCACCGCGCAGCCAGGACATAGGACCATGATCCCGAAGCTAATGCATTTCATCTGGGTCGGCGACGAGGCGAAGCGCCCGACCAACTGCATCGACACCTGGCGCGCGCACAACCCGGACTGGGACTTCGTGGTCTGGGGAAATGCCGAACTGCACCAGCTGAAATGGCACAATCGCGATCATATGATGGAGATGTACAATCGCGAGTTGAACGGCGTCGCCGACATGATGCGGTGGGAAATCCTCTACGCGAACGGCGGTGTGCTGGTCGATGCGGACAGCATCGCGCTGCGCCCGCTCGACGATCATCTCCTCGATTGTGAGGCCTTTGCCTGCTGGGAGAGCGAGATCGCCCGGCCGGGCTTGATCGCGGCAGGCTATTTCGGCTGCGAGGCGGGCAATCCGTTCGTGAAGCAGATCGTCCGCGACATCAACGCGGAGCCTTCGGTCACGCATAATATGGCGTGGCAGACCGTCGGCCCGATGCGGCTGACCGAAAGCTACCGCAAATATAATTATTCGCAGCTACGCATCTATCCCAGCCATTTCTTCATCCCCAAGCATTTCACCGGCATCACCTATCAGGGCACCGATCCCATTTATGCGGACCAGCTCTGGGGTTCGACGCGGCACAGCTACGACAAGATCCACATGCTCGACGTCGGATCGCCGGTCGAGGCGCCGGGCGCGCCCAAACCCATCTATGCCGCGCCGCGCGAGGAGCCGCAGCCCGCTCCGGCGGCGGTCACCGCCTCCAAGCTCGAAACGCTCCACGACCCCTATTTCGTGCAGCGGGTCGAGGTCAGCAGCGAGATCGCGAACGTCAGCCGGATCGAGATTTTCCGCAAGCTGTGCGCCGGCAAGCGCGTGTTGCACGTCGGTTGCGCCGACTGGCCGATCACCAGCCCCGCAACCTCGCTCCACCTTGCGCTGGAGTCGGTTTGCGCCAAACTCGACGGCGTGGATCCGCATGAGGAAGCGCTGGAACAGCTTGCGCCCTACACGCGCGGTCGCCTTTTCTCGCGGCTGGAGGACGTGACCGACAGCTATGACATCGTGCTGGTGCCCGAGGTGATGGAGCATGTGCCCAACGTGCCCGAATTTCTGGCCCAACTGGAGGCGATCGACGCGCCGACTTTCCTGATCTCCGTTCCCGACGCCTTCCAGTGCCGGGGTGGCCATTTCGATTATGTGGCGGGCACCCAGACCTTCGTGGAGGTCGTCCATCCCGACCATAACGTCTGGTACACGCCCTACACCTTCACCAACACCATCAAGAAATACAGCGCGCTCACGGTCGAGCAGATGTGGTTCTTCAATCGCATCTCGTTGCTCGCGCTGCTGTCCAAGGACCGGATGCGCCTGGCCGCCTGACGGCGCGTATCGGGTGGTACTGAAAACGAGGAAGTCGCAGTTTCATGAAAATGTCCGTGGATCAGGCGCTTCGCAAGGGGCGCACCCTTTGCCGCAGCGGCGCCATCGAGGATGCCGAGCGTGTGTATCGGGAGGTGCTGGCGCGTTTTCCCACGAACAGGCGATTGCTCGATGAACTCGACGCGCTGTCGCGGCCCAGGATCGCGAACCCGCCGCAGGCCGAACTCGACGCGCTCGTCGCGCTGCACGGGCAGCGGCGGCTGGACGAGGCGCTGGGCCATGCGAATCGGCTTCTTGAAGCCTATCCCCATGGCGAAATTCTCTGCAACATCGCCGGCGTGCTGAACGCCGAACTGGGGCGTCATGACGCGGCCATCGTGCATTACGATCACGCCGTCGAACTCGCGCCCGATTATCATGAGGCGCATAATAACCGCGGCAATGCACTGAGGGAGGCGAAGCGTCTCGACGAGGCACTCGCGAGCTTCGATACCGCGCTGCGGCTCAAGGGCGATTATGCCGAAGCGCATATGAACCGTGGCATCACCCTCTACCGGCTGAAGCGTCTGGAAGACGCGCTCGCCAGCTATGGCAAGGCGGTGCGGCTCAATCCCGCGCGGGCGGAAGCCTATAATAATCGCGGCAACGCGCTGCTCGATCTCAAGCGCCATGATGAGGCGCTGGCCGACTTCGACAAGGCGATCGGCATCCGACCGGCCTATGCTGACGCCTATGTAAACCGGGGCAACGCCCTGCGCGCGCTCGACCGGCGGGAAGATGCGGTCGCGAGCTACGACCGGGCCATCGCGCTCATGCCCGCGCTGGCCGAGGCGCATAATAATCGCGGCGGCGTGCTGAAGACCATCAAGCGTCTTGACGAGGCGCTGGACAGCTATGAGACGGCACTGCGGCTCAAGCCTGATTATGCCATGCCGCTCAGCGAAATCGTCAACCTGCGCGCGCATCTGTGTGACTGGACGAATATGGCGGAGCGGCGCGCCACATTGTCGGCTCTGGCGATGAACGGGGAGGCGGTGCCGCCCTTCTTCATGCTCAACATCGCCGACGATCCCGCGCGTCAACTCGCCTGCGCGCGGACGTGGACGGCGGAGCGCCATGGCCGCGCCCGACCGGTCGATTTCGGCCCGCGCAGTCCCGACGCCCGGATCAGGATCGGCTATTTCTCGGCCGACTTTCACAACCATGCGACCATGTGCCTGATGGGCAAGATGCTGGAACTGCACGACCGCAGCCGTTTCGAGATTCACGCCTTTTCCTACGGCGTCAACGTCGAGGATCGGATGCGCAAACGGCTGTTGCGGACGGTTGACGCGTTCCACGACGTCGGCGAGCTGGACGACGGGTCGGTCGCCGAACTGGCCCGGTCGCGGGGGATCGACATCGCGGTGGACCTCAAGGGGCATACCGAAAATTCA